>Ga0066448_1000402_pt1 | contig 14252 bp, 12 predicted proteins | sample LakWasMet70_HOW9_2_FD_59536 | JGI IMG/M metagenome (GOLD analysis project Ga0066448, IMG submission 59536) | Freshwater sediment methanotrophic microbial communities from Lake Washington under simulated oxygen tension - Sediment Metagenome 70_HOW9 | ecosystem: Environmental > Aquatic >...
CCGTTGTGGGGAAGCGTGTTGAGCTGTCCCTGGATGTGGAAAACCTCGCGCCGGATTCCGGTAAGCCACGTCTTCTGGACATTCTTTTGGATGGTGCGCCGGTGGGCCAGGCAACGATGGTGCGTGGTCGGCGCGGAGCGCTGGTCTTGACGCTACCAGATACCGTGCAATGGAAGGACTCGCTTGTGGCGGAAATCTCGTTACGGGATGCCCACGCGCAGCCGCTAAATCTGCTCTTGCATGGCGTGCAGGTGGCTGGAGCTGCTCAGGACAAGACCGCGAACAAGGTGAGCGCCAGCAAAGAGGCTGCCCTGCCGAAAATCCCCAAGCCTGACGGCATGCGAATCATCAACCTGATCAGCAAGGAGGAGCCGGAAGATGTCCTGTTAGAGGGTTTGAGCGGATTGGAGAGCAACGGTAAGGAAAGCTGGCGCTGGGCGCTTGGGCCCGCGACGCGTATCAAGTTTTATGTTGACCCGGCCTTACCCGATCAGGCGCGGCAAGTGCTGCTGAAGTTTGCTTTCAAAAACGGTGTACCGATTGCCGACCAGAGCGTGACCCTCCGTCTCAATGGGGCGGTTGTTCGACGCTTTTCTTCAGAGGAAATTGCCCTGCGTGAACTGACCGACGTGAACGTCGTGCTGAACGCCAAGAAGGGGGTCAATCATCTGGAAATTATTTACCAAGATTGGAATCATGGAAAGATGCACGTCGGCGGGAATGATCCCCGCAAGCTTGCAGTCGTGGTTATGCGTTTGTCTCTTCAGCATCAAAGTAAGTGAACAGCTTAGCCAGGACTCAGTAAGAGAAATCCCGTATGCTTTTTAATTCTCCATTATTTCTGCTTGGATTCATTCCGCTATTCCTGATCATCTATTTCTCGGTGTCGGGCATCCGTTTGCGCAATGTCGTGATCGTGCTGTTCAGTACCTTTTTTTTCGCCTGGGGTGATCCGGTTTTTGTTGGGTATGTGATAGCCGGAACAGGGGTGGATTACCTGATCATCAAACACATACTCAGCAAGCAGTCCCTGAGCGCTGGAGTGAGAAGGGCTGCCGTGGCCGTGGCCGTTCTGATCAATGTGGCGGCACTGCTGTTTTTCAAGTACGCCAATTTCTTTGTTGACCAATTCCAGCCCTTGTTGCAACTGGCGGGGTTGGAGCGGCCGTCATGGTACGGCGTCGCCCTGCCGCTGGGTATATCCTTCATTGCGTTTCATAAAATCAGCTTTGTCCTGGATCTGTACAAGCAGCGCACATCTCCGCCGGCGTCGTTTGTCGATGCGCTGCTGTATGTGCTTTTCTTCCCGCAGCTGATTGCCGGGCCCATCATTCGTTATCACGATATTGGCCAACAAATCAGGACCCGAAGCCACAGTTCCGAAGAATTTATTGCCGGTTTTTTCCGCTTTACTCGCGGGCTTGCAAAGAAGGTGTTGATTGCCGATCCTGCCGGCGATATCGCCAATGCCATTTTTGCCCTGCCACCCGAGAGCCTTCCCGCCCATTACGCTTGGCTTGGCGTACTCGCTTACACCATTCAGATCTACTTTGACTTTTCCGGTTATTCGGACATGGCCATAGGCCTGGGCAGAATGGTCGGGTTCCGTTTTCCGGAAAATTTCAACCAGCCTTACACCGCCAAAAGCGTGACCGATTTTTGGCAACGCTGGCATATGACGCTCTCAAAGTGGATGCTGCTTTACCTTTATATTCCGCTTGGCGGCAATAAGGTGGCGCCATGGCGCATGTATTTCAATTTGTGGATTGTTTTTTTAATATCCGGTTTTTGGCACGGCGCTGCATGGACCTTCATTCTGTGGGGTGCTTATTTCGGGTTTTTTCTTACTTTCGAGAAATTCTGCGAGCAGCGCGGTTGGGTTTTTTCCGCACCCGCCGTGGTGAAGCAACTGCTGACTTTCGTCATCATCATGAATTCATGGGTGTTGTTCCGAGCCGATTCGCTTGAGTACGCGATGCGCTTGCTGGGGCGGATGTATAGCCTGATTCCCCAGTTGCAGCCAGCCGCCGAGCCGTTTGCGCTGATTTTCCCGCCGCACGGGCTGGCTGTGATCGTACTTGGCATGCTGATTGCCATGATCCCGCTGCCCGAGGCCCTTCGTCGGCTTGAGGGAGTCAAGGATTCGATCAGGCTTGACACCATGCGTTGGGCCAGCGGCATGTTGCTGTTTGTGATGTCCCTGGCTGCGATTCTTGCTTCGGGGAGCAGCTCTTTTCTCTACTTTCGGTTTTGAATTTTATGGGCATAGACAGGGGGCACAGAGCCCAGCGGGTAAAATACATGACGCTGGTGATTGCCATGCAAGGCAAGATATTCACCATTCCTTCAGGATTAATAACCTCTGTATATGCATGAATCTTGCCGCATCTTGTCTGGCCTCAAGTTTTAACTTGGTTGCGTCGCAGATGGATTTTTCGTTTTGTGTCGGAATGCTGGAGGTAGGGCAAAAGCTCGCGTTGTTGCCGGTACTTCTTTTTTGACTCGTTTATAACGGTGCTGGGAATTTCTGGCAAAAAACAGAAGCTATCAATTCGGATTCCTCATCGTTTCGAGACATTTCTCACTCCCTCAAGCTGCTGTTGTATGTGGCTTTTTTCTTAATTCACTCGACCAAGATGCACATCGGTTTCGACATTTCACAAACAGGGTCCGGTAAAGCCGGCTGCGGGTTTTTTGCTCATGCCCTGATCCAGTCGCTGCTGGAGATGGCTCCGCAGAATCGGTATTCACTTTTCCCCAGTTTTGGCGATTTCTATTTTGATGCGCTGATGCCAATTCGAAATCCTTATGCGGGCGGTAGTTCGCACTATGGTCCCAGGCATCTGACGCGTGAGGCGGCGAGCAGGTTTTGGACGGGATCTGCGGTGGAAGCTGCTCTGGGAAAACCGGATATCGTGCATGCCAACAATTTCTGGTGCCCAATCCAATTGCAGTCCAGCCGCCTGATTTATACTTTTTACGATATGGGGTTTGCGGTCGAACCTGCATGGACGACCGAGGCCAATCGCGTGGGATGTTTCGATGGTGTTTTCCGCTCAGCTGTGTCGGCAGATTGGGTAGTGGCTATTTCGGATGCTTCGCGGGCGCATTATTTGAGCGTGTTTCCCCATTTTCCCGAGGACCGCATCCGTGTGATTTATCCGTGTTCACGGTTTGCGGATTCATCTGCCTTGGGCAAGCGCCCCATGGCGCTTGGCGCCGTGACGGAAGGCGGCTATTGGCTGAACGTGGGTACCATTGAGCCAAGGAAAAACCAGCGGCGGCTCGTCGAGGCGTATGCACGCTATCTGGCCTTGGGGGGGGCGCCCATGCCGCTGGTATTGGCGGGAGGGAAGGGCTGGTTGATGGACGATTTTCATAAGCATTTGAACGAGTTGCAGATTGATGCACAGATCGTGATGACTGGTTACGTGTCGGACGATGAGCTGATTTGGCTCTATCGAAATTGTTATGCCAATCTTTACCCTTCGCTGTTCGAGGGATTCGGATTGCCTGTTCTGGAGGGGATGCAGTTTGGTGCGCCCACCCTGACTTCAAACTCCACTTCGATTCCGGAGGTGGCTGGGGATGCAGCTATTCTGCTCGCTCCAGAGGATGTCGACGCGTGGGCGCAAGCGATGTTGGAGCTGGCGGAAAACAGGCAAGAGCGAGACCGGCTGAGTGTGGCTGCGCAGAAACAGGCTGGTCGGTTTGACTGGAAGCTTGGCGCGGCTGCTTTATTGCAACTTTACGAAGAGGCGTTGGCTTCTCCGAAACGGCGTGTGGTGGTATGAAAAGAGCGTTGATTACCGGCATGACTGGGCAGGATGGATCCTTCCTTGCTGAATTCTTGCTGGAGCGGGGGTATGAGGTTTTTGGGCTGGTCAGGCGCGAGAGCTGGTCCCGCCCAAATAATGCGAGCCATCTGGCGGACCGGGTGCATGTGATTTTCGGCGATATGGCGGAGGGGGATGATATTGCCTCTGCTTTGCAGATGGCGAGGCCTGACGAGATTTACAACCTGGCGTCTCAGTCCCGCCCCGGCGAATCATGGGTGCGGGCACCGGAAACACTCATGATCAATGGCATGGGTGCGATTCGGCTGTTTGAGGGCGTACGCCAAGCCTGTCCACAGGCGCGGGTGTATCACGCCTCTTCGTCGGAAATGTATGGCCAAGCAAAGTCCATTCCGCAAAATGAAGAAACCCCCTTCAATCCGGCGAACCCCTACGCGGCAGCCAAGGTCTACGCACATCACATGGCCCGGATTTACCGTGAGAGTTACGGTATGTTCATCTCGAGCGGGATTTTGTTCAACCACGAAAGTGAGCGGCGCCCGCTCCATTTTGTGACCCAGAAGGTTGCCTATGGCGCGGCCTGCGCCGCTTTGGGTATTGCGGAGTCGCCCGACCTGAATGAACGTGGCCACCCCATTGTTGCCGATGGCCGGCTCACGCTCGGCAATCTTGATATCTCTCGCGATTGGGGGCACGCCATCGATTTTGTCCGGGCCATGTGGTTAATCGTGCAGCAAGACCAGGCAGAAGATTTCGTGGTGGGAACGGGAGAACTGCATACGCTGCGCCAATTGTGTCAGGCTGCCTATGGCCGCGTTGGCCTGAACTGGCAGGACCATGTCGTGAGCGATCTGGCACTGGTTCGCCCTATGGAAACCGGTCAGACCCTCGCGGATGCTTCGAAAGCGCGCAGAATATTGAAATGGAAACCGACCATCAGTTTTGATGAAATGGTCAGCAAGATGGTTGATGCGCAGATCTCGCGGCTTGAGTCCCGGCTTGGTAGTGGAAAATAACTTGATTTGGGTAAATTGTTTTAACAGGGATCGTTGAATGAAAAAGGCTTTGATTACCGGAATCACCGGTCAGGATGGTTCGTATTTGGCAGAATTTTTGTTGGCCAAGGGGTACGAGGTGCATGGCATCAAGCGGCGCGCCTCTTCATTTAATACCCAGCGTATTGATCATATCTATGAAGACCCGCATTCACCGCAGCCCAAGCTTCAACTGCACTACGGCGATCTGACCGACACGTCGAACCTCAACCGTATTTTGCAAGAGGTGCAGCCGGACGAGGTTTATAACCTTGGCGCGCAGTCGCATGTTGCCGTGAGTTTCGAGTCTCCTGAATACACTGCCGATGTCGACGCCATTGGCGCACTGCGTCTTCTTGAAGGCATCCGCTTCCTGGGTCTGGAGAAGAAGACGCGCTACTACCAGGCCAGCACGTCCGAGTTGTACGGTTTGGTGCAGGAAACTCCTCAAAAGGAAACGACTCCTTTCTATCCCCGATCACCCTACGCTGTCGCCAAGCTTTACGCCTACTGGATCACCATCAACTACCGCGAAGCCTATGGCCTGTATGCCTGCAATGGCATCCTGTTCAACCACGAATCTCCCCGCCGCGGCGAAACCTTCGTCACCCGCAAGATCACCCGCGGTTTGGCCAATATTGCTCAAGGCCTTGACCGCTGCCTGTTCATGGGCAATCTGGATGCCTTGCGTGACTGGGGGCATGCCAAGGACTATGTTGAAATGCAATGGCTGATGCTGCAGCAGGAGGTGCCCGACGATTTTGTGATTGCCACCGGCGTGCAGTACAGCGTTCGTACCTTTATCAATAAAACAGCCGAACAGCTTGGCATTGAGCTGGCCTGGGAGGGCGAGGGCGTCAATGAGCAGGGACGAGTGAAATCTATTACCGGAGACAAGGCGCCCGGCCTCAAGACCGGCGATGTGGTGGTCAAGATCGATCCGCGCTATTTCCGTCCCACTGAGGTGGAAACCCTGCTCGGTGATCCGACCAAAGCCAAGGAAAAACTCGGCTGGGTACCAAAAATCACTCTGAACGAGATGGTTGAAGAGATGGTTGCGCATGATCTCGACAAGGCCAGGCAGCATGCCTATCTCAAGAGCCAGGGTTTCAAGGTTTCCGTGGGGCGTGAATGATGGGGGCGCTTGCTAAAGACGCGAAAATCTATGTTGCCGGCCATCGGGGAATGGTGGGGTCGGCGTTGTTGCGCAACCTGCAGTCCAAGGGCTACACGAACATCATTACCCGTACCCGTTCGGAGTTGAATCTGCTTGAGCAGCAGGCGGTTCACAGCTTCTTGAAGCAGGAAAAGCCAGCCTATATTTTTCTCGCGGCGGCCAGGGTGGGAGGCATCCATGCCAACAACACTTACCGGGCCGACTTCATTTACGAGAATCTGGCTGTCGAGGCCAATGTGATCCATGGCGCGCATCTGGCTGGCATTGGACGGCTGTGTTTTCTCGGCTCGAGTTGCATCTATCCGCGGGATTGCCCGCAGCCGATCAAGGAGGAGTACCTGCTGACGGGACCGTTGGAGCCCACCAACGAGCCTTACGCGATTGCCAAGATAGCTGGCATCAAAATGTGTGAAAGTTACAACCGGCAGTACGGCACGCAGTATGTGTCTGTCATGCCTACCAATCTGTATGGCCCCAATGACAACTATGACCTGAACAACAGCCATGTGCTGCCGGCCTTGATCCGCAAGGCGCATGAAGCCAAGCTCCGTGGCGACAAGGAATTGGTGGTCTGGGGTTCCGGCAAGCCGATGCGCGAGTTCCTTTATGTAGACGACATGGCGGATGCATGCGTGTTTTTAATGGAGCGTGATATCGGTGAGGGCTTGTTCAATGTAGGCTCTGGCGAAGACGTGACCATTCGCGAGGTGGCGCAGACGGTCATGAACGTGGTTGGTTTTCAGGGCGAAATTGTGTTTGATGCCAGCAAGCCTGACGGCTCACCACGCAAGCTCTTGAATGTTGAGCGTATGCGTGGACTCGGCTGGCAGGCTCAGATCTCGTTGCGCGACGGAATTTCCAGGGCGTACGCAGATTTTCTGAGCAAGCCGGCAGAGTAAGACATGGCAGAGCCGCTGGTGACGATTGCAGTCCCGTCGTTCAACCAGGGGCAATTTCTGGATGATGCACTGGCTTCTATTTTTCAGCAGGAAGTCGCTGTTGAAGTGTTTGTGCTCGACGGCGGATCTTCGGATAACTCGCTTGAAGTCATCCGCAAGTGGGAGCACCGGCTGGCTGGGTGGCGCAGTCATGCCGATGATGGTCAGGCTGCTGCAATCAACGAAGGTCTTGCCCAGGGTCGAGCGCCTAATGTGTGCTGGCTCAATAGCGATGACTGGTATTTGCCGGGCGGTTTGAAAAAACTGATTGTCGAGTTGGGGAAATATCCCGACGCCCCTGTTGTTTATGGCCGTGCGTGGAATATCGTGCAGAAGTCCGGAAGGAAATACCCGGTATGGGTCGAACCTTTCAAGGAGCGCCGCCTCGCGTTGCGCTGCATCATTTCACAGCCTGCGACCTTGATGCGGCGCTCTGCCTGGGAGGCCGTTGGCGGCGTTGATGCAAAACTGCACATGGCCATGGATTATGACTTGTGGTGGCGGCTGTTCAAGTCGGCAGGGCAGCCGCATTTTGTCGATGAATTTGTCGCGGTGAATCGCGAGCACGAAGACACCAAGACCAAAACCCAGCGTCGCCTGCATTACCGGGAGGCGATGAAGGTCGTTCGCAAATACTATGGACGAGTGCCGTTGAAATGGTGGCTGGCTCAGCCTTACGCTGTGTGGTTTAAATCAATAGCAGTTTGACCGGAGCAGGGGCGCGTGTGGGCGCCAGATTCCATAAAGACGTTTCGGATGACAGGCGTCTGTTTTTCTTTACGGAACACGCTCGGCTACAAGCACGCCAGCAGGCCCTGAAACCATCAAGGTTGCAAGTCATGAAGTTTCGATCAGGCTGTTACCCTGCAGCGGTCATCTGGTATCCCACGGGGGTTGGTGTGAATCTTTCCAGGCAGCAGACACCCTGAACTATTAATGATATTTCGCTTTTTAGGTGCGCAGTGGCTGGCCGTGGGCTTTGTTGGATTGGTGTCGTTTGGCATCAGCATCCTGGTTGCGCGCACGCTTGGACCTGACATGTTTGGCGTGTACACCATTGCTTTGTCGGTCGGGGCGCTGGTTTGCATAGTGATTGACGGGGGCTTCAGCAAGCTGCTGCAGCGCGAACACGCCCGCGCAAGTACTTCGCTCACTGAGGTGCTGCCGATATTGCCCGGTCTAGCCTATGGGCATGCGATGTTGGTGATATTGGGTTTATCAGTGGTTGCGGTGCTGCTATTTCCGAAGCAATTGCTGACAACGCTGACAGCATTATGGTTTTTTGGCGCTTCGGGGCTGAGTCAGTTTGGCCTTGCCATATTGCGGGGGGATGGGCGCTTGGTGCGGGATGCCTCATGGCAGGTTGGTAGCCGTACTTTTACGGCGTGCTGTATAGGGGCGGCTTTGTTTTTGGGCGCCAGCCAGCCCTGGCAGGTGCTCATGGCGCAGTTTGTCGGTGCGGCGGCGTTCGGGTTTTTGGTGACGCGCTATCTGCGCGTGCGTCCATTGTTCCGTCTGTCGCCAGCGGTTTATCGGGCGGTACTGCCTTTTGTCTGGCTTGACCTAGTGACCGTTTTGTATCTCAGGGCAGACATTGTCCTGCTTCAGTTTTTAGGCTTGCCTAAATTGGATGTAGGCAAATATGGCGTGGCTTTCCGGCTGGTGGAGGCGGCCGTGCTTCTTGCGTCTCCCGTGAGCTTGATACTTTTTCGGCGCTTTCGGCAAGATATTGTTGCACCGGTGCTGATGCTCAGGAAAATACTTCCTGCATTGATCGGGGCAACTCTGACTGGTATTGGATTGATGTTACTGTTGTGGCTTTTCAGTGACGATGTGATCGCTTTGGCTTATGGACAGCAATACCGTGGGGCGGGTGCGCTACTGGCGGTTTTGGGATGCTCGCTAGTCCTTATGTTGCCAAACGGCGTATTGAATCAGGCGGCCCTGGCGTTGGGACTGGAGCGGTGGTTTGCCGTTTCTGCTTCTGTCGCCGCAGTTGCCAATATCGCAGGAAATTTGTTGTTGATTCCGGTTTATGGGGTCATCGCGGCCGCATGGATGACGGTACTGACAGAAGCCATACTGGGTGCATGCGTTGCCACTGGCGTCATATTGCGTTGCGGGCAGGTCGCAGATATTAAAGATATAGAGGGCGGTTAAATTGAATCCATCGGTGCTGCATGTGTACCGCACATATTTTCCCGATCCCCAGGGGGGCTTGCAGGAGGCGATACGCCAGATTGCGCTTTCAACGGGTATGCAAGGCGTGGTGAATACCATATTTACGCTATCTCCGCAGCCTGAACCAAGTATCTTGCACAGACCTGAAGCGCGGGTGGTGCGTAGTCGGTCCTGGGCCGCTCCTGCCTCGTGCGATTTGGGAGGGCCGGCGGCATTTGTGAAATTTTCTCGCCTGGCTCATGAGGCCGACGTGTTGCACTATTTGTTTCCCTGGCCCTTTGCTGATGTGTTGCACGCTGCAGTTCGGCCAGATAGACCCGCGGTTCTGACCTATATTTCCGATGTGGTGCGGCAGCGCTGGCTGGGCGCAGCCTATGCGCCGCTGATGTGGCGTACCCTGCGGCAGATGCGCGTTATCGTCGCCAACTCTCCCGCCTATGCGCGAACCAGCCCGGTGCTTTCTCATCCAGACATCTGCAACAAAGTGCGGGTGATCCCCCTGGGCATCGAAGAGAGCTCGTACCCTAAGGATGGCGATGATTCAATTTTCCATCGATTGGGCCTCGGTGCGGACGAGCCATTTTTTTTGTTTATTGGCGTGTTGCGTTACTACAAGGGCGCACACTTTTTGGTGCGGGCGGCAAAAACCTTGGGCGCAAAGGTGGTCATCGCCGGCGCGGGGCCAGAGGAGGCGAGCCTGCACTCGCTTGTGGCACAGACGGATAGCGCCAACGTGGTGTTCGCCGGGCAGGTAAGCGATGCAGAAAAGGTGGCGCTTTTGAAACGTTGCCGGGCCCTGGTTCTGCCTTCGCACATGCGGTCGGAGGCCTTTGGCATGGTCCTGGTGGAGGCGGCGATGTTCGGTCGGCCGCTGATCTCCTGCGAAATTGGAACTGGGACTTCTTATGTGAATGCGCATGAAGAAACCGGCTTTGTCGTCGCACCGGAGTCGCCTGAAGAACTCATGCGGGCCATGAACGTGCTACTGGCCGATGATCAGCTAGCCGCGACCATGGGTCGTGCTGCGCGGGTGCGTTATGAACGGCTTTTTTCCGGGCCGGCATTGGGGCATGCCTACGCCGCCCTGTTTCGCGAAGTGGCCGGGTAAAGCGTGGATATTTCCTTCATTCACTTACCTGTTTGTCATCCCGGCGAAGGCCGGGATCCACAAGCTTTCCGGACGCACGCGTTAAAGTGTCTCAGGGAGCGGACTTGAGTTTGCTGATGACTGGAGGCACGGGGTTTGTCGGCCAGGCGCTTGTCAAACGCCTGGCCGACCAGCCAGTGCGCCTGGCCACCCGGGCGGACTCAGCTGCTTGGCATGAGGCGCTTGCGGGCATGACGACCGTAGTCCACCTTGCCGCCCGGGTACACGTTATGCACGACAGGGCGGCTGACCCGCTGGCTGCATTCCGCGCGGTTAATGCGGACGGGACCCTTAGCCTGGCCCGTCAGGCCGCTGCTGCGGGGGTGAAGCGCTTTGTGTTCATGAGCTCGGTCAAGGTCAACGGCGAATACACGCTTCCCGGCAAGGCATTTACCGAAGCGGATGCAGCCGACCCGCAGGATGCCTATGGCGTGAGCAAACATGAGGCCGAGCTGGGGTTGTGTCAGATCGCTGGGGAGTCGGGTATGGAGGTGGTCATCATCCGACCACCGCTGGTCTATGGCCCGGGAGTAAAAGCTAACTTTGCAGCTCTCATGCGGGTGGTGCAACGTGGTTGGCCCTTGCCGCTGGGGGCTGTCCACAACCTGCGTAGTCTTGTAGCGCTGGATAATCTGGTGGATTTTATCGTCACCTGCCTGTCCCATCCGCAGGCGGCCAACCAGACCTTTTTGGTGAGTGACGGGAATGATCTGTCCACCCCTGAGCTGGTGCGGGGCCTGGCGCGTGCGGCGGGGGTACCGGCGCGTGTGCTGCCGGTGCCGGTCTGGGCCTTGCTGGCCGGAGCTTCCCTGTTGGGCAAGGGTGATGCCATGCAGCGCCTCTGTGGCAACTTGCAGGTGGATGTTTCCAAAGCGCGTAGCCTGTTGGGGTGGGCGCCTCCTGTTTCGGTCGATGAGGGCTTGCGTCGTGCTGTCGCGGGGATGCAAAAAGCATGAAAAGAACTGTGGATCTGATATTGGCGGCCGTAGCAGGCATTTTTTTACTGCTGCCGCTGCTGCTGGTCGCGGTATCAGTGCGCTTGACCTCCCAAGGCCCGGTGTTGTATTGGTCCGACCGGGTGGGACGCAACAACACGATTTTTAAAATGCCCAAGTTTCGCAGCATGAAAATAGGTACACCTGCAGTCGCGACCCATATGCTGAGCGACCCTGACCGCTATCTCACGCCTGTCGGTAGTTTTCTGCGCAAAACCAGCCTCGATGAATTGCCGCAACTCTGGAGCATCATCAAAGGCGATATGAGTTTTGTCGGGCCGCGGCCTGCGCTATTCAATCAACATGATTTGATCGCGCTGAGGACACAGTACGGTGTGCATGAGCTGGTTCCAGGTTTGACGGGATGGGCCCAGATTAACGGACGGGATGAGTTACCGATTCCGCTAAAAGTCGAACTGGATGCCGAGTATTTGCGAAGGCGATCTTTTTGGTTTGACATGAAAATCATCTTTTTGACGGCGATTAAAGTCATCGGGCAGGACAGCGTCACGCACTGAAGATTTTAGTAAAGGCGATGTCATAATTGACCCGCAGTTTCTAATGCGTAATATTTAAATTAACCAGGAGTGGCCATGAGTAGTTTGATGGATATTCAAAGCCAGATAGAAAAACTTCAAAAGCAGGCCTCTGAAATCAAAACCAGAGAGTTTCGCAAAACCGTTCAGGATATTCGCGCCAAGATGCAGGCATTTGGCATAACGGTGAAAGACTTGCAGCCTGGCAAGGGTCGAAGTGGTAAGAGCACGGTCGAAGTTTCAGCAAAACAGTCGGGCGCTGTTGTCAAAAAGAAAAGTGCTTCAGCCGTGGCGGCCAAATACCGGGGGCCGAATGGTGAGACCTGGAGTGGGCGCGGTTTGACGCCACGCTGGCTCGCTGCGCTGGTGGCGCGGGGTCAGACCAAGGAAGACTTTGCCATCAAGAGTTGATTTGAGTTCGGGGAGCTCAATGCAAAGCCGGATTCTGGGCTGGCCGCGTGTCGTGAAGCGCTTTCTGGTTGTCGGGCTGGACGTAGGGCTGGCGCTGGTAGCTACCTGGGTTGCCTTTACCTTGCGCCTGGATGCATTGCACAGCCCCACGGGGGCGCAGTGGTGGGTCTATGCGCTGCCCCCCGTGCTGGCTGTGCCGATTTTCATCAGGTTTGGACTTTACCGGGCCATTTTCAGGTATACGGGGCAGGCGGCGCTGCTGGCTACCGCCCAGGCCGTGATGGTTTATGGTGCTGTGCTGCTGGGCGTGTTGTTGTGGCAGCAGTGGCCGGGTGTGCCCCGAAGTCTGGGCGTGCTGCAGCCGATCATGTTTTTGCTCCTGGTTGGAGCCAGCCGGGCCATGGCACGCTTCTGGCTGGGTGGTTTTGGCAGTTTCCGGAAGAAGGCAGACGGACGCTTGCTGATTTTTGGCGCCGGCACCGCTGGGGTTCAAACCGCCACGGCGATTGCCAGCACCGGGCAGTTTGTGCTGCTGGGATTCGTGGATGACGACAGCTCCAAGGTGGGGCGAAGCATCAACGGCCTGCCTGTGTTTGCCCCTGCAGATGTGCCCAATATGGTGGTACAGAACGGCGTGACCGATATTCTGCTGGCCCTGCCGAGCGCTTCGCGCGGCCGGCGCAACAGCATTATTGAAGGCTTGCGCTCATTGCCCGTACATATACGGACTTTGCCAGGTCTGGCCGATTTGGCCAGTGGCCGTGTGACGGTGCAGGATTTCCGTGAGCTCGACATTGAGGACTTGCTGGGGCGCGACCCGGTGCCGCCCAACAGGGAATTGCTGGCGCGCAATCTGACTGACAAGGTGGTCTTGGTCACTGGCGCTGGCGGCAGTATAGGCAGTGAGCTGTGTCGGCAGATCCTGGCGGAGCGCCCACGTCAACTGCTGTTGCTGGATCACAACGAATTTGGCCTGTACAGCATTCATCAGAAATTGCAGGGGCTGTGCCTTGCCCAGGGATTGGGCTCGGAACTGGTGCCGTTGCTGGGAAGTGTGGCCAACCCCCGGCGTCTGCAGGAAATCTGCCGCACTTACCGCCCCGAGACGGTGTACCACGCGGCGGCTTACAAACATGTGCCTATCGTCGAGTCCAACCCGGCAGAAGGCATTCTCAACAATGTGTTTGGAACGCTCAACATGGCGCGGGCGGCCATGGACAGCGGGGTCACCCAGTTTGTGTTGGTGTCCACCGATAAGGCTGTGCGTCCAACCAACGTTATGGGGGCCAGCAAACGTATGGCCGAACTGCTGCTGCAGGCTTTGGCTGCGCAGTCCGCGGCAGGTGTGACCTGCTTTGGTATGGTGCGCTTCGGCAATGTGCTGGGATCCAGCGGCAGCGTGGTGCCACTGTTTCGCAGCCAGCTCGCCAGCGGTGGTCCCTTGACGGTCACGCACCCGGAAGTCACACGTTATTTCATGACCATTTCCGAGGCCGCCCAGCTGGTATTGCAGGCCGGGGCCATGGCCAGCGGCGGCGATGTGTTCGTTCTGGATATGGGTGAACCGGTCAAAATCATGGATCTGGCCCGCCGTATGATTGAGTTGTCAGGACTGACGGTGCGCGATGAATCCCATCCTGTTGGCGACATAGACATCGTTATTACCGGCTTGCGTCCCGGTGAAAAATTGTATGAAGAATTGCTGATTGGCGACAATCCCGCGCCCACCACGCATCCGCGCATCATGAAGGCACATGAAGATTTCCTGGCCTGGCCTGTCCTTGAGACCCAGCTGCAGACTTTGCAGTGTGCCGCTGATGCCGGTGACGTGGCTGCCATCAAGGCGGTGCTGCATACCTGTGTACATGGTTACGGGGAGCAGGTTGCTCCGGCCAAGTGATTTCCCCAGTGCTGCGAGGTTGCGGCACAATTTTCTATTCCACTAAAAACTCTCGCAATGACGACCACATCTTCTACCGACCCCGACCTCTCCCACGTAGGCCCGCGCGACAAGGCCGAAATCCTGGCGCAGGCGC
>Ga0066448_1000405_pt1 | contig 14150 bp, 8 predicted proteins | sample LakWasMet70_HOW9_2_FD_59536 | JGI IMG/M metagenome (GOLD analysis project Ga0066448, IMG submission 59536) | Freshwater sediment methanotrophic microbial communities from Lake Washington under simulated oxygen tension - Sediment Metagenome 70_HOW9 | ecosystem: Environmental > Aquatic > Freshwater...
CCATCGCGCAGACAAAGCCGGCCCACGGACCAAAGGCCACAACGACCACCAGTGTCAAAAAGGTCAACGGAACCGCGACTACCAGCGCAACAGCGAACGCCAATGCCGCAACCAACAGGCCATGGCCGCTGGCCAACTGGCGCAGCGCCAAAACGATGCGATCTACATCGAGCCATTCCCGCAGTGATGAGAATGACCAGGCCAGTGCCAGCAGGACAATGGACAGGATGACCACCACCAAGGCAGCCAGTTTGTAGCGCAGTTGCCGGGACGCTAGGCCTTTTGGCGCTGTAGGGATTGGATCCATGTGGCTCTCCCGGATCTGCCTTACTTTGGCAGCCAGCTGGAGCTGACCGCATCCCGAAGCAGAGCCGCAAGCGCCGCGATTTGCCTGGCTTCAAAAATGGAACCATGCAGCCCGGGAGTCAATCGCTCCGAAAGGCGATTTTTCAGCAGCTTTCTCCACGGGGCGAAGAATAGCCAGTCCCACCGTGCCAGGCCCGAAGTCTTGATCAGTAGCGTTCGCCCCTCAAATGCCTGCGGACGATAGCCCGCCATGGCCATCACTTGCCCCACCAGTGCGGCATCGTTCACCAGCGCGTCCAGACGCCGTCCATTCATCGTCAACGCGCCCAAACGCAGTGTTTTCACATGCCACACAAACAGGCGCCAGAACAGGGTTCCGCCCCACATGGCCCGCGGATACAGCGTGTCAATCAGCACAAGCCCCTGAATGGGAAGGGCACGCTGTTGCAGGGCGCAGGCGGTTTCCAGTGCAGCGATACCCCCCACAGAAAATCCCGCTATAAAGCCAGGCAATACGCCCTGGGACTCGATCAGATCCGCGTAGAAATTTGCCAGCTGCGAAACCGTGGTGAACGACGGTCCGACCGGTGGTTGCAACATGCGCACATCGCAGCTGTCCTGTAGCGCCTGTGCAAGGGCCTGAAACCGCATCAGGTCGCCGTGTCCCGATGCGGCAATGAAGATGGGGACCCGGTTGGAGGGTGCGCTGAGATTCACAACCGAACTGGGGGCCGCAATGGGTTGCTGCAAAGCCAGGACCAGTTGCTCGACCGTGGGATTCTCGGTCAGCAGAAACAACGGCACGGGGACTGCAACCAACTTCTCCACACTGGCCAGAATAGTGACTGCGGCCAGCGAGTCCCCGCCCACATCAAAGAAGTTGTCCTGAACCCCCAGGGGGCGGACATCCAGTACTTCTTCCCAGAGTGCCAGGACCTGGCGCTCCAGATCATTTCTGGGCTGCCGCATTTCCTGGGGCGCGAACGCAACGGAAGGCTCCGGCAGGGCGGCGTAGTCTGTTTTTCCGTTCGTGGTTATCGGCAACTCCGGCAAGACACTGATTCCCCCCGGAATCATGTAGTCTGGCAGCCTGACCCGCAGGAGTCTTTGCAGGGTGTCCGCGCCATGCTCGCTGGAGGTCGCCACCCATGCGTGGAGTACCGGCTTTCCTTTCCTGCGCAGGACTTTGACAGCGGCCTGCAGCACGCCTTCTATGCTGAGCAATGCCACTTCGATTTCACCGAGCTCGATGCGGTACCCGCGGAGTTTGACCTGCCGATCCAGCCTGCCCAGGAAGTGCAGAGTGCCGTCTTCGGCCAGCCACCCCCGGTCGCCGGTACGGTACATACGGGCACCGGGCCGAAAGGGATCCGGCAGAAAAGCTTCGGCGTCCAGGTCCGGACGGTTGACGTAACCCCGAGCGAGTGCCGTTCCGCCGATAAATACTTCGCCGGGAGCACCCAGGGGCACCGGAAGAAAATTCGCGTCGAGCACATAGATGCTGGTGTCGTCGACGGGCAGGCCAAGCGGCAGCGCACTTCCTGTAGGGCTGGCGACGCACTCCCAGGCGGTTGCAAAGATGCAGCCTTCAGTGGGCCCATAGACATTGAACAGTCGTGCCTGGGTGCCCTTCAGGTATCGGTTGATCAAATCAGCGGGCAATACTTCCCCGCCACAGCACGCAACGCGCAATTTCAGATATGGATGACCTTGCGCCCTATCCAGAAACCGGGTCAACGTGGATGGAACAAAGGCAATAAATGTGACCGCATGGCGAATCGCGAAATCCGCAAGCGTTTCCGGAAGCAGGCGTCCAGGAGGAGGCAGTGCCACACTGGCTCCCGCAATCAGCGGCAGGCACAGCTCGATCAACGAGGGATCAAAGGTGATTTGCGTGCCCAATGCCGAGCGGTCTTCAGGACCAATTCCATAGGTTCTGGATAACCACAGCAATCTTCGGGAGAGGCTGGCATGTTCCACCATCACGCCCTTTGGCCGCCCGGTGGACCCCGAGGTGAAGAGCACGTACGCCAGTGCCTGTGGAAGCACCTGTGTGGGCAGGGGCGGCGGTGCATCGTCGGCAACCGTGTCGTGCCAGGTTGCGAACACGATTTTGGGGTGCACGGGCGCCAGTCGCTCCAGGCTTTGCTCCTGTATGACCAAGGCCATGGCGCCGCCCTCTTCCAGAATGTCGGATAGGCGTGCCAGGGGGGCATCGGGGTCGACGGGCAGGAAAGCGGCTCCCGCTTTGGACACCGCCAGAATGGCAACCACCAGTTCTGCGGATCGGTGCATGGCAATTGCCACGATCTTTTCGGGGCCGGCCCCCAGCGCCACGAGCCGGTGTGCCAGCCGGTTGGCCCGTTTGTCCAGCTCGGCGTAGGTCATGGTGCCTGCGTCCCAGACCAGTGCAACATTCTCAGGGGTCAAGCGTGATTGCGACTCAAACTGGGCAATGTAGGGCGTCGTGTTGTCGTGCCATACCGTCGTACCGTGCAAGCCTTGCGCCAGGGCCAACTGCGACTCGGTCAGCAGTGACAGGGCGTCCAGTGGCTGGTCCGGTGATGCCATCATCGAGCGCACAAGATGCCAGAGTCGCTGACCCAGGCGGTTGATCTCCAAGGGCTCAAAGCAGGCGGAACTGCCCTCGAGAACAATTTCAAGATCCTGATCTGCCTGAAACTCGCAGACCGTGACGCTCAGTGGATAACGTGCCTTGCCGCAAAACAGTTGCCGCGATTCCTCCATGCGGGCATCGCCAAAAGCCACGTCGTAGTCCTGACGCTCGAAAGACAGGAGGACGTCGAACAATCCATCGCGCCCGTGCTGCATCACCCTCAGGGCACGTCCAATTTCACTTAGCGGGTAACGCGCATGCCGCAACGCGCCTCGCATGACCAGTCCGATGGAACCCAGCAGTGCATCCACAGTCATGCCCGGCGTCACCGTGACGCTGACCGGAAACACGCCGACGAACATACCCAGGGTACTACGGTAGCGTCGCCCCACACGGTTCAGACTCGGCACCCCCAGCACGACAGTTTGCTGGTTGGCGGTTCGCGAAAAGTACACCACCATCGCGGCCAGAAAATAGTTGAATGCCGTGCTGTTGTGCTGCGTTGCGCAAGATTTGAGGGTTTCATAGTCTGCGACGGGAACCGATACGTGTCCCATGCATGCCAATGGCAGGCCCGTCGTATCCGCCGCAAGGGGCCTGTCCACCAGCATGGGTTGCAACACTGGCATCTGCAATTGCCAATAGTGACCATCGGTCTGGAATGCCGGTGACTTTGTGTAGGCGGCGGATTCGTCAATAAAGCTGCAATAGCTCGCAGCGGCAGCAGGCTCTGCATCCTCTCGCTGTAACAGCCCGTTGTAGAGTGCACTCCATCGCTGGATGAGCAGCGCAGTACCCCAACCGTCCATGATGAGGTGGTGGTACTGCATGACAATCGCATGGTGCCCCGCTGCACCACGCAACACCGCAAAATGCCAGGGCGGACTGCCATCCCAGGCGAATGGCTTTTGAATTCTTTGAGCCCACCACGCATTGGCGGCGACATGCAAGTCAGCTTCTGGAGGCAAGTCGGAAATCTCGATGGGCAGTGCGATGCTTTCCAGCAGGGTTTGCGAGCCGTTTTCATGCGGTACCAAACGCAGTGCATCACTTTCGGCTACCAGCAATTCAAGCGCCGCCAGAAGCCGTGGAACATCCAGGACGCCCTCCAGATAAGCGACTCCGCCTATATACAGATGCGTACTGCCAGGCCATGCACGCTGGTCGAGCCACACCTCACGCTGGCTCGCGGACAGGGCAAGTGCTTTGTCATCCGCGTGAGAGGATGTCACCGGGCCCATTTTGTCATCTGGTCCATGGTGTAGCGGTATCCCACTTCGGCAATCTCGGCCGCGCTGCGGTAGCCCATCAGAGGGAAATGACCTACCGGCGGTTCAAGGTAGTGGTCCGATTGGCCGATCGCCATCGCACGTTGATTGAGTCCACCGATGTGACCTGCTCTGTACATGATCTGGCCGATGGTTGGTGTGCGCTTGGCCACGGGCGAGACAAAGCCCTTTAAAGTGCTCCAAACAGACAGCCTGGACAGATCAATGGGCGCACCCAATTCTTCTTGAACATCCACATCCACTGCAATGATGGTTCCATTGCCGCGACGCTTCTCCAGTGCGGTCCCCAGGCGCATACGCATCGCGGCTACCGGAACATTTTCCAGGATGGCACCGTCAACCAGCAGGTCTCCGTCAATCAGCACCGGAGGAAATAGTCCGGCGGGCGAGTTGCTGGCCAATACGGCGCGCCACAGGGGGCCTGTGTCCTGTACCGTGGTGCGCCCTTTGGTCAGGTTACATGCTGCGGCGAAAAAAGGACGCCAGAGACTGTCGACCTGCAAATCACCAAACATTTTGATGAGGTCGCGCCGGACACGATTGCCCGAAACCAGGGAAATGAGGGGCAGTGTGGGACGCTCGCCCCCGGCTGCAAATGTTTGGGTACGCTTGCGTATTTCGTCCAGTGGCACATCACAGGCATACTGCGCTCCAATCAGGGCGCCCATGCTGTTGCCTCCAATCAGGTCAATTGAGATACCTGCCTCGTGCAGTGCTTTGAGCACGCCCAGATGCGCGAATCCGCGGGCGCCGCCACCTCCCAAGACAATGCCCACCGCCTTACCCGTGAGAAACCGGGATAGTCGCTCATAGTCTCCAGCGTGGTCGCAACGCGTAGGGTAGACGCGCTCTACATCACGGCCATCGATCCAGCTTCGCACGGCGGATGGGTATACGGTATCCGGGGGATGGAGCACCACCAAATGGCGCCGCTTCATGGCGTACCCCGGTTCGTTGATCAGCTGTCGCTCCAGTAAGCCCAAGGCATGGGGCGATTTGGTGGAAGCGACAAAAACGACTTGATCCGCCTGCCTGAACGCGCGCTGCGTCCAGGCAGAAGTGCCGACGCCTGTCTCATACACAAGGTAGTCAAACTCGCTTTCGAGTATTTCCTGCCGGGCGACCTCGTCACTGTATTGGTCTTCACCTGCGTGGGCGAAGGCGTTGTTTTCGGCAAGCGACAGCCGGTGCGTTGAACCCATTTTTGCAAACGCGGCGGCCAGTCCCTTTGCGACCTGCAGGGCATCGGCATCGTGGCTCAGCGGGACCACCACGACCGATTCGGCGTGGCGATGGGTCGTCTGGACGGTATGCCGCAGGTAGTTGTATATTGCGTGGACAAAGACCCGATTCAGTGCCAGGGGATGACGGGTGAGCAGTGCCTCATAGTCTTTTCGGTTGAGGACCGCCAGGGTCGAGTCGCGCAAGGCATTGACGTCCGCTGCACGAGGCTGCTGGAGAATAAGCCCTGCCTCGCCGAAGCTCGCACCCGGACGCAATTCATTGAAAAGCTGTAGATGTCCCGACGGATCGCGCCGGGAGATACGCAGAGCTCCACTGATGACAAACAGCATGCTGTTGGAGGTATCGCCCTCTCGCACCACCGATTCCCCGCCACGCACGGTCTGGAGCGACAAAACATCGGCCAAGTCTTGTACAACGGCATCATCCAGCGTGCCGAATACGCTGCTATCACGCAAAACGCTCGTTACACGGGCACGAAGCTTTGCATCGTTTTCCATTCGTGCAGTTTAATACAGTGCTATATATAGACATTTGAGGACTTCACGCTTCAAATTGCATCTCCATGAAACATTCGCCTGCATTCACACTCAAACGCCATTGGCATAGCGTTTTGCGCAAAGCATTGTCGGTATTGCCCCGTTCACTGCGGTTTGCGTTGTACCGATGGATGGTCGACGTCGAACCCCACCCCGATGAGCGCCTGGTTCTCAAGATCGCCGACACCAAGGAAGAGCTGGAGGCGTGTTTCAGGCTTTTGCACGACGCCTACGTGGGGGCCGGGTTCATGAAACCCGACCCTTCCGGAATGCGGGCGACGATCTACCACGCGCTGCCCACCACCACCACACTATGTGCCAAGTTTGACGGCAAGGTGGTAGGAACCCTGTCGCTGATTCGTGAAAGTACATTCGGCTTCCCCTTGCAATCCGCGTTTGATCTTCACGAAATTCGTGCACGCGGCGGCAGAATTGCCGAAGCTTCGGCTCTGGCGGTGCACCCCGACTTCAGAAAGACCAGTGGCTCCATCATGTTCCCGCTGATGAAGTTCATGAACGACTACTGCCAGGACTACTTTGACACTGCCAATCTGGTCATTGCAGTCAACCCCGACCGCATCGAAATGTACGAGTCCCTGCTGTGCTTTGAACGTCTGGAGCAAGCTGAGGTCGACAACTACGACTTTGCCAACGGGGCGCCCGCTGTGGGCGCGTGCCTGAATATGCGTACATCCAGTGCATCGTTTAAAAAGTGCTACGGGAACCGCACCCGGCGCAAGAACCTGCATATCTATTTCAATAAGTCCCGGCTCAAGAACATCATCATGCCCAACCGGAGGTACTACACGACCAACGATCCGGTGATGACGCCGGAGTTGTTGGACTACTTTTTCAACCAGTGCACCCAGGGTCTGGACAAGCTGGGGCAGCACCAGCGGCGCCTGCTCCACGCCATTTACGACAACGAGGAATATGCCAAGGTATTGCCACCCGTGGACGATGCACAGGATTCAAAAATCGGGCAACGCAAGCACCTGCGGTATTCCCTGATTTGCCCTGCGGAATTTCTCTACCCCGACCAAGGCAAAACCGCAACCGCCCGTCTTAGGGTTGTCGAACTGTCGGAAACGGGGTTCTTTGCCTACACGAAACAGGCCCTTCCGGAGCGGATCTGGGGCGAGGCCATCGTCCAGCTTGGAAGCAACGAAAAGTCAGCCGTGCGGGCCATGGTGACCCGTTCCAAGCACAAGGGTGAAGGCGGCATGTATGGTTTCAAGCTGGATGAGCCAGATCTGGCCTGGCGCAAATTTGTAGGTGCGCTCCAGGCCGGAACCACCCACGATGATCTGGCCCATGCGACACAGTTTCTGGGGGACTGACCAGATGTCATTTCCTTCAAGATTCAAATGGTTGTTGCTGCCCTTGCTGATGGCTCTGCTGGGCAGTGGGCCTGTGGCCATGGCGGCGGATGCAAAGGCTTCCAAATACTACGAAGATGCGTTGATCCGGTACGAGAAAAAAGACCTGGAGGGAGCCGTCATTCAGCTCAAGAACGCACTGCAGATCGACAAGAACATGCTTCCCGTGCAGATGCTGCTGGGAAAGGCGCTGTTGCAAAATGGTGACGTGGTTGCTGCTGAAGTGGCGTTTCTGGAGGCCATTCGGCTCGGCGTGAACCGAGCCGAGGTGGTGGTGCCGCTAGGGCAAGCCTACATGGCCCAAGGCAAACACAAGCTGATCTTTGAGCAGGCCACCTTCAATGTCGCCGGACTGCCCTCTGCAGTGCAACTGCAGCTCCAGTTGCTGCGCGCTTCGGCCAGTGCCGATCTCGGCGACCTGCGCAACGCCATGAAGGCCGTAGAGGAAGCACGCGCCATTGACAGTCGGGTACCCTCTGTTTGGCTGGCCGAGGTGCCCATTCGCATTCGGGCCAGGCAATTCAAGGAAGCATCAGTTGCCGTAGAGAAGGCCTTTGGCGTGGCTCCGGACTCTGCCGAGGCTTGGTATCAAAAGGGTTCTATAGCCCACGTTGCAGGTGATCTGCAAGCTGCACTGGTGGCCTATGAACGGGCCATAAAGGCGCAGTCCGGACACGTCGAGGCCCGCGTGGCCCGCGCCGGGTTGTTTCTGGATCTGGGTCGCGTGGCAGATGCTGAAGCGGATGTGACCGAATTGCGAGGTATTGCCCCCGGTGAGCCGCGCGCCGCCTATCTCCAGGCCTTGCTGGCAGAGCGCAACGGCAAACTGGCAGATGCTCAGGCTGCCTTGAAGGAGGTAACCGATCTGATTGACCCCGTGCCGATCGATTTCATCCGATACCGCACCCAGCTTCTCATGCTCAATGGCTTGGCACACTTTGGCCTGAACGAGCGCGAAAAGGCAAAGCAGTATCTCGAAACCTTTCAGAAGCAGCAAGGCAATACGCCTGCCTCCAAGTTGCTGGCTCAGATTTATCTGGGTGAGTCCAATGTGGACCGCGCCATTGAAGTCTTGGAAAGCTACTTGAGGGCCAACCCTGCCGACGGTCAGGCCATGACCTTGCTGGGCTCCGCGTTCTTGGCCAAGGGGCAAAATGCCAAAGCGACCACACTGATGCAGGAGGCCCTCAAGACCAAAGACAACCCCGCCTATCGCACGGTGCTGGGTCTCAGCCTGATTCGCAGCGGTCAGGGCGGTAGCGGTGTGGCCGAGTTGGAAGCTGCCTACAAGCAGGATGCGACCCAAACCCAGGCCGGAGTGACACTGGTCGGTCTGTACTTGCGCAGTGGGCGGGCGACCAAGGCCGTGGCTGTCGCGCAGGGTCTGGTCAAGCAACAACCCAACAACCCTAACTTTTTCAACGTACTGGGCATGGCCAAGGGTCAAGCGGGCGATCTCCCGGGAGCCAGGGCCGCCTTTGAGCAAGCGGTCAAGTTAAATGATGCTTTTGTCGCCCCCAAAATCAATCTCGCTCGAATCGAGATCGCCAACAAGGCGTATGACGCTGCGGCTACCCGCCTGGCTACCGTTCTCAAAGTCAACGAGAAGAATACCGAGGCCATGGGCGAGATGGCGGTGCTGTCTGAGCGGCGCGGCCAGCCGGCCGAAGCCCAGCGGTGGCTGGAAAAAGCCAATGACTTAGCGGGTCCTAAAGAAGTGCAATGGGGCCTGGCGTTATCCGACTTTCATTTGCGCCATGACCGGCCTGCCCAAGCGCTGGAGGCCATCAAGAAGGTGTCAGGCAAGCTGCCCAACGATTTGGGCGTGTTGATGGCCTACGCCAAGGCCCAAATTGCCAATCGCGACATGGCGGGTGGCAAAAGCACACTCACCAGTGCCACCCGCGTGGCTGACTACAACCCGATTCCGCAGGTACAAATTGCCTTGTTGCAACTGTCAGCCAACAATGTGCCGGGCGCAGCCTACAGTTTGGAGAAAGCACTGTCCACTCAGCCCGATTTCCTGCCAGCACAAGCGCTGATGACCGAGGTGGAGCTGCGCCAGGGCGACGCCGCCAAGGCCGAAAAGCGCGCCAGAGACATTGTGCTCAAGCACCCGAAGCGCGCCATTGGCCATAGCCTGCTGGGCGACATTGCGGTCGCACGCAACCAGCCCAGCGCCGCCCAGGAGTCGTACCGACGCGCCCATCAACTGGAACCTTCGCCGGAAACGCTGTTGCGCTTGTTTGGCGTTTTGGGGCGCCAGGACAGTGGCAAACCTGCACTACAGTTGGCTGAAGGCTGGATGAAAACTCACCCCACCGATGCGCGGACCCAGCGCGCCCTGGCGGACGCCTACGCGCGCACCGGCAACTTTGCCGCCGCCAAGAAGGCCTACGAAGGGCTACTAAAAATTGCACCGGAAGACGGCCCCGCTTTGAACAACCTGGCCAACGTGCTGCTGCGTTTGAAAGACCCGGCAGCCATCACCGTTGCCGAGCAAGCGGTAGCCAAGTTCCCTGGCAATGCCGCCGCTATCGACACACTGGGCTGGGCGCTATTCCAGGGGGGGCAGACCGACAGAGCCCTGCAATTGCTGCGTGACGCCCGCCTTCGCGACCCATCCCATCCCGAAATCCGCTTCCATTTGGCAACGGTGCTGGCCCAAACAGGGCGAAAAACCGAAGCAAGAGAAGAGTTGGAGAGCGCATTCAAAGGCGGCCAGAATTTTGAATCGGCGGCGGAAGCCGCGGTTTTGCTAAAGACTTTGAAGTGATTCGTGGGGAGATGGGTGCTCTGTCGACCACCTTTACACTTGATCAGCTTCAATACGCCGCACAGAGGCAAGTCCTTGATTTATATGAAATATATTTTTTGGCATGAAATTCGCTTGAATGGTTACAGCATGTAAATTTTGCCGATACGCCGTAGAATGGTGGGAACCAATATCATGAAAAACAACGTCTTCATCCGAATCGCCCCGATCTTGGCGGGTTTCGCACTGATGTCATTCAGCCAGAGTTCTTTTGCGGTCTCCACTTGGGTCTTTGGCGACAACAGTCCGGCGACTGAATGCTTGGCCTCTGAAGTCACCGCGGGGTCGTGCGCGGCAACAGTCGCTGATCCCGGTGCGCCCAACTTGAAAGGATTTGCTGTTTCCACAACTGGTAGCAGTGGCACTAAATTCGCCGGTGCTACTTTGCAGAGCTGGGGTGGCGGGCTGGGCGTAGAGGCTAACGCGGCCGACGTGGGCGCTCCCCAACACTCGACGGACAACTCAGGATATACGGACGCAATCGTTCTGAGTTTTGGAAATATGAATTTTGACTTGGACAGCGTCAAAATTGGCTGGAAAGGCAATAGCGCTGGAACAGAGAACGGAGCTGGTGCTGATGCCGACATTAGTATCTTCCGTTATACAGGCAACAGCAACACGCCAACTCCAGTAGGTAGCCTAGGAACTGGCGCAGGTTTGTTGGCAAGTGGATGGGAGTTAGTAGGTAACTATGCGGATCTAGTCTCTGGGACTGCCAAGAGCGTGAATACCACCAATCAAACTTCCAGCTGGTGGATGATCAGTGCATACAACGCCAGCTATGGTGCAGCGACTGGTGCGGACCAAGGTGCCTCCAATAATGGGGGAACGACCGGATTGCAGAACGGAAATGACTATTTCAAAGTACTGAGTATTGCTGGAACGGCAACCAATAGAGTCCCGGAACCAACCTCTATTGCACTCCTGGGTCTCGGTTTGGTCGGCATGGTAGCTGCCCGCCGTCGCAAACAGGCAGCTGTGTAATTCACCGTCCTACGGTTACAAAAAAAGCACTGGTCTCCAGTGCTTTTTTTATGCGCTATTGAACTTTCTAGCCCCCGTAGCTGTTGAATACTTCTAGAGCAATCTTCAACCAGGCTTGCGCCGCTGCAGCAATTGAAGGATGTATTTGGATGGTATGGCATAGCTGATGCCTGTCGGGTTGGTCAATGCCGACTCTTTGGTGCCTTTGATGAATACCATGTTGATGACGCCCAACACTTCTCCGGTCTCGGTATCAAACATTGGTCCGCCACTGTTGCCAGGGTATGCAGTGGCATCCAACTGAAAGATATCAAAACTGCCACTGCGCAAGCTGGCGATGGTTCGGGCATTGAGTTGCTGCGAACTCGCGCTGGGCAAGGCGATAGGCGTGATGGACGACACCATGCCTCGGTGGGTCACAGCCGAAAAACCGAGTGCCCCACCGATAGGAAAGCCCGTAAACGCCACGGATTGGCCCTCGCGCACGGTGTCCGAATCGCGCAAAATCAATTTCGGTACCGGCGCACCATCAAACTGTAGCAGCGCCAGGTCATGCAATTTGTCCACTTCAAGCACAGTGGCCTGTCGTGTGACCAATTCACTCTGCGCCGGTTGCCCCCTGCTTTCGACGCGTACTTGAACGACCAACTTGCTGTCCACGTCGACTTGCGCGCCGTCCGGAATGACGTGGGCGTTAGTGATGGCCCAATTTCCGTCTCCCACCACAAATCCCGTTCCACGAAGACTGAAGCGAGGACTACTCGTGGCATTAAAGGTGCCCACAATGATGACAGAGGGTTTGACGCGGGCGATGGTTTCGGGCACTTCAGCTTGCGCTGCATTGCCCATCCACAACAACAGTCCTACAGCGGGAATGGACCAGGGCGCTAGTTTTCTGGCTGATGATTTCTTCATTTTTCCTCCGGGAAATGTCGCATCCACGCTTTTCGGACCAGGTGTGGTCCCACCAAATGCAGGGGCATGCGCAAGGCGTGCGCTCGCACATAGAGGAACCATCGAGCAAGGCCGGTCCAACGGGTATTGCAACTCGGGTGGTCGGGCTTCAACGCAAGACCCAGCAACCACCCCATCACCATTCGAGAGGGCGCGGGTGGGGTCAGCTTGCGCACTCGATCAGCGAACTCTAGTGGAGGTGCATACCCAAACAAGCGTTGAAGATGATACAACGCATGGAACAAGGGAATCTGCAGGCCCAGATCGTCGGATCGGTCAAACAGGCTTTCCCAAAAGCCGGACTGCTTGGAGAAATGCTCCAGAAGATCTTTAAGGTCCAGCAGATCACGCAGCCCGTGGCCAAACTCACCTTCCTGAAATAAGTGAACCGCGCTGTGCAGAACCATGTCGGGCGGTGCCAGAACGTACAGGCCAGGCTTTCCGTCTACCGCGACAATGCGTTCCAGCAACCTGGCCCCGTCCACCTTGAAACGTGAGGTGGGCGGAGTGATGGTGTGATGTACGTCAATGACGGTGCTGCGCTGTACATGCGTCAGCGGCGGTATCTCGTGCATCCACTCGCGGTAGTAGCGCTGGTTATAGGCATCCCGCTCGTCACTGATCCAACCCGACCGAAACAACGCACCTTCAATTTCTGGCAGACGTGCCCGTTCGACCATGATGTCGATGTCAGAAAACAGGCGTCCTTGACGGGGCGGCAGGTTGGCGACGAAATAGGCTGCGCCTTTGAGCATGACAACCGGGCCGGCGACATGTTCCAGTGCGCGACGGATGCAGTCCACCTCCCACCGCACTTGATGGTGCTGTCTGTCCACCAGCCGCAGCGCGCCTTCAAGATAGCGTCGTGGCTGCTCAGGAACTTCCGTGAGCCAACGGTGAGCTGAAAGGTGCTGTGCCAAGCGGCCCATCAATCGCGACTGCCTGGCCTGACCCAAAATGGTCTCCCATTCGCCGGGCGTCAGTTCAGGAGGCTGACCATCCTGTGCCCAAACCGGTGACAAATAGTCTTGGGTCATCCTCGCTCTTTCGCGGCGAGCTGGTCGAACACCGATACAGCCTCTTCGAGTTGGCTGTAACGAAAGTCATAGCAATCGCTGACCGTGATCAGGTCTGAGAGCAATTCAAAGCCAGTCAGTCCATGCACGGTGTAGTTGAATGAGTTGCGCCCCAGCTCCAGCATGCTGTTGGCCTTGGAGCGCGGTGTCAGTTCCGCTTTGGCCAGAGGAACATATTTGGGGAAAATCACCCAACGCGGTCGCGCACGCTCTTCGATACTTTGCAGGTGCTCGGTGGGCACCCTCATGTGGCTGACGGACCCTTTCGAGGTGTCGTGCGTAACCTGGTTCAAACATGCCCCAGGTGCGAATTTCCTGATGACGTCAAGCGACTGGTTCTTTAAACTGATTGGACGGCCCAGCGGTGAAACCAAGCCGTCTACCAGCGAAATCAAGGTCAGCTCATCCGACAGCAAGCGCCATCCACGGCTAACCAATCCAGCGCAAAGCGTGCTCTTACCCGATCCAGGGGGGGCGGGCATGATGACGGCACAGCCTTCGCGTTCCACCACCGCTGCATGCAGTGTCAGGTAGTGGTGGGCTTGGGTTGAGATGCACCAGTTCATCGCCCATTCCATCAAGGGAAAGGCGTGATCAAGCGGCAACACCGCAAACGGGCTTTCACCGTCGTAGACGAACCGTACTTGTGGGTGCCACCACCGGCGCAGGCCGCCACTGTGAGACAACGTCACGGTGAAGTCAACAAACTGTCCGTCCTCGACGAGCTGATAGTCTGGGTATAACAGCACCAGGCCCTGAGCGACTGACTTAATGCTTGAGCGAATCCTGAAGTTGAATGGGCCAGTCCGGATAACAAGCCCCGGACAGTGGAGTCTTCTTCTGACTTCCTCCGCACTCAACTCGGACAAGTTCATTGGGCAAGAGACTCGATCAATCCTGCAGCGCGCAAGCCGTCGAGAATGCCGGACAGTGCCGCAGAAAACGTAAG
>Ga0066448_1000414_pt1 | contig 13936 bp, 10 predicted proteins | sample LakWasMet70_HOW9_2_FD_59536 | JGI IMG/M metagenome (GOLD analysis project Ga0066448, IMG submission 59536) | Freshwater sediment methanotrophic microbial communities from Lake Washington under simulated oxygen tension - Sediment Metagenome 70_HOW9 | ecosystem: Environmental > Aquatic >...
TTTAAATTTTAACTTACATGCAAACAGGGAAAAACTATGACAACGGTAACCGATGATCAAAAAGTCCAACTCATTAAATCCAGCTGGTTCTATCCGATGGTAACTAAGGCCGTAAGGCGCAATAACCATCGGGCATTGCGCAGTATTTAATTTCACAGAGGCTTCGCCCGTAGTCACGGTAGGCAACGCTTTTCTGTCCACCATTTTGTAACACCAATTGATTTGGGTGGGCACGCTGCAAAATCAAGCTAGTTTTTATAAAGCGGTATTTCAGCAATGCGGCTATCAATCGTTTTGGAAACTTCCAGATAGGCTGGGCTATTGATGGCTTGAAAACGGGCTTTAAACTCGGCGTCATTCATATGCTCAGGCAGATCCAGCACGTTTGGCATAAAAGCTGAGTAGTCGCTGACGGTGGACATGGTTTTTTGTAGCTTTCTGGCTTTCTCTGGCGAGGCGGTGGCTATTTTGCCAAACAACGTACCGGCACGGTCGGCTGCCAAGTCTATAAAGCTAAAGCCGCTGCCAATTTTTGCATCGCTAAGTTCTTTTTCTTCGCCAATTACTTTGGCTACTTGTTCGTTGGCGGAAAGTACAATAGCCGCTGAGCCAATAAAGTGCTGGGCCAAATCAATGCGTTTGTACAGAAAAGTTGGATATTGCTTGTTGGCGGTAATCGTGGACGGCGCAATAAACCGGTCTGTTTCGGCTTTATTGACGTATTCATTGACCGTGATGATAACGGATTTGTTTTCATCAATCGCATTGGCTTCAGTTGAGCGTTCGTAGGCGATAGCAAACAATGGTTGCAATAATTCAGCCAGTGAAAGCCGCCAATTAGGATCATGACTATTAATAATCTCAACCAGCTTTTGTTGGTAGATAGCCTGGCTGGAATTTGGGTTTTTGTTAGTCAGCAGGTCTTTGGCTTTAATCAGGGTTTGTAAACTGGAATGATAAGTAATGGTGATGGATTTCTCACCGATATTAACCGCTTTGATCGGATGTGTGGCCAGGATAAAGTATTGATTTAATGACGAATGTCGAATGATTATATCAATAACAAAAGCAGCCAGTCTGGCCGGCAACAATAGTTTGCCGACTTTAAATTTAGTTATGCTGGGTAGCTCGTTACTGTTTTCGTTACCCAACCGAAAACTCACATTCAAATAATCACCCAGCTGATTTTTAGGTAAGGTCATGGTGACGGTAAAGCGCACTTTGTTGTTTTTTATTTCAATTTGCACCGCGCTTTTGCTGTAGCGGTTAAGCAGGTAATTGCCAGCTAAATTAAGATCACTTTCGGTTAACTCGATAGTGCCGATTTCATCCGGTCGGGTTTTGGAGCCTTCATGCAGGATTTTTTTAGCCCTGCTCATATCTTCATGGGTTAGTGTAAATCCGACCGGCAGATCTGGCGCGTCACTTATCCCAAAAAATGCCAACGAAACGGCAGCAATTAAAATTGCGCCGAATAATGTAATCCCTAACCGAAACAATATTTTCATAACGACAGCTTACAGAAACTCCAGTTTAAAACCAGCCGATTTTAAAAATTCAGCTTCCTGGCATAGATCTGCTTGGGTTAGCGGAGCTTGGTTTAGCCAAAGTACCGGAAAATGCAGAAAAATTTTATTTTTATTGATGGCTAGTTTGTAGTCGGGTAGCGCCTGGTCATCACGATTGCGGTGCAGCAACACAGATAAGCGCAAAATGATGGTTAGATAAGGTGCCAGTTCATCCCACGGTGCATGGAGCTCGGCAAAGCGCTGTGCGGAAAACTTTCTGCGATGGTAGCGAATAATAATGGATAACACCAGTTGATCTTGCTTGGAAAAACCGGCCAAATCGGCGTTTTCAATAATGTAAGCACCGTGTTTTTGATGCTGACTGTGGGCGATGTCATGACCAATTTCATGCAAATCAGCGGCCCAGTCTAAAAATTGGCTGATGCTGTCATTATCAAGCAATAAATAACTTTGGTTTAACTGGACCAGCATGTCGCGGGCAGTTTTTTTGACTCTATCTGAATGCTCTTTGTCAGTGTGATAACGTTTGGCAAGGGCTTCCACAGTTGCAGAGCGCACATCATGATCATAGATGCGCCCTAACAAATCCTGGATTAAACCTTCCCGCAAAGCGCCGTCCGAAACGGTCATTTGCTCAATGCCCAGGCTCTTGAAGCTGGCATAAATGATAGCCACACCGCCGACAAAGACGGGCAAACGTTCGGGATCTAAATCTGGCAAGTTGAGTTCATCTATATGTCGGCAATTGCGAATATGCTCAACCAGTTGATCTAAACCTTGGCGGGTGATGCCGTTGTTGCTCCAGTTTTTGGCTTGCAGAACTTTGTCAATTGAGCGCAAGCTACCGGATGAGCCAATGGCTTCATTCCAATTGGTATGAAGAAACTTCTTTTGAAACGGCTCCAGTTCCTGTTCAGCAAACAAGACGGCTTGATTGAATGCCGTTCTGGAAATAATGCCATCCTTAAAGAACAGGTTGCTCACAGAAACACAGCCCATGTTCAGGCTTTCTTTTTTCTTGGGGGTATCGTTTTTGCCGATAATGTACTCGGTACTGCCACCGCCAATATCCATCACAAAGCGCAAATTGGCATTACTGCCCAGGCTATGAGCAACGCCTATATAGATTAAGCGCGCTTCTTCAACGCCCGCAATAATATGAATGGGATGGTTTAGGGCTTTTTCTGCTTTAACTAAAAATTGGGCGGAATTTTTGGCAGTGCGCAGAGTATTTGTACCCACAATTCTTACGCATTCAGGCGGCAGATGCTTTATGCGTTGGCCAAATCGTTCCAGACAATCCAGCGCTCTTTTTTGGGTACTGGCGTCTAGATGATTTCTTTTATCTAACCCAGATGCCAATCTGACCATTTCTTTTAATCGGTCTACGGTTTGAAGTTTACCGTCTTTAAGACTGCATACAATCATATGGAAACTGTTGGACCCTAGGTCAACAGCAGCAACAAATTCAGGTGTTGTTTTCAGCACGGATTATCCAGTTTTGTCTACGAGTCTTGGGGGAATTCTGATAATATTGCACAGTTATACTGTTAAATATTAGCTTAGCAGCTTAAGAATGTTTTTTAATAGTAGCAAGGTGTAATTTAACTTATTTAAAGGTTTCCGTTAAGTGTTTGTTTATGTATGAATGCATTATCCCTGCGTAATCTCCGTAAAGTTTATAAAAATGGCTTTGAAGCCTTAAAAGGTATCGACTTAGATGTTCAAGAGGGCGACTTTTTTGCTCTGCTTGGCCCTAATGGTGCCGGAAAATCAACAGCAATCGGTATTATCAGCTCATTGGTTACCGCCACCAGCGGTAGCGTAAGTATTTTTGGGCATGATCTGATGTCTGAACGCAATAAAGCCAAGCAATGTATCGGCTTGGTGCCGCAAGAAGTCAATTTTAATCAATTTGAAACGGTGCAAAACATTGTGCTTAATCAAGCGGGCTATTATGGCACGCCGCATAAGTTAGCGTTGGAGCGCACTGAACTTTGTCTTAAACAAATGGATTTATGGGAAAAACGCAATTCCGTGTCCAGACGTTTGTCCGGTGGCATGAAGCGACGGGTTATGATAGCCCGTGCTATGGTGCATGCGCCTAAGCTGTTAATTTTAGACGAACCCACGGCAGGCGTGGATATAGAAATTCGCCGTTCCATGTGGCAGTTGATGAAGCAAGTCAACGAGCAGGGCACCACCATTATTTTAACCACCCATTACTTGGAAGAAGCCGAAAGCTTGTGCCGCAATATTGCCATTATTGATCAAGGTCAAATCGTTGAAAATTCCGGTATGGCGAGTTTATTAGCCAGATTAACTGTTGATCATTTTGTCTTGGATTTGGCGCAACCGTTGACAGCAGTACCCGAGCTAAATGGCTATCAAATTGAGTTGGTATCGGAGCGAGTGTTAAATGTGGCCGTGCCAAAAGAACAGGGGCTAAATAAATTGTTTAGTGAATTGTCCGCGCAAAATATTCAAGTGATGAGCTTAAAAAATAAATCCAACCGGCTTGAACAGTTATTTATGGATTTAATTGACTCAAAAACCGTTGGGGCAGGCTAATGAGCTATCGCATTGCTTTTAGAACCATAGTGGTAAAAGAAATTTACCGGTTTATCCGTATTTGGCCACAAACCTTATTGCCACCTGCGATTACCACTGCTTTGTACTTTTTAATTTTTGGCAAATTAATCGGAGACCGCATTGGTGTCATCCACGGTGCCACGTATATGGATTACATTGTGCCCGGGGTTATTTTAATGTCGGTAATCAGCCATTCCTATGCCAACGTGGTGTCATCTTTTTATTCCAGCAAATTCCAACACAACATTGAAGAGCTGTTAGTGGCTCCCGTGCCGAATGCGGTTATTTTGGCTGGTTACATCTGCGGTGGTATCGTCAGAGGGCTGCTGGTTGGCATAGTGGTCGCATTAATCTCGCTGATTTTTGCAGACATTCATATCATCGATCCATTATTAGCCATTGCAGTGGCAATTTTGACGGCTACCTTGTTTTCGTTAGCTGGTTTTATTAATGCGATTCTGGCGGAAAGTTTTGACGACATCTCCATCATCCCGAATTTTGTGTTAACGCCGTTAAGCTATTTGGGCGGCGTATTTTATTCTGTGGAAATGCTGCCTAACATTTGGCAAAAAATCTCATTAGGCAATCCCATTTTGTACATGATTAACGCCTTCCGTTATGGTTTTATAGGCGTTTCCGATGTCAATATTCTGATTGCTTTTGAAATTACCGGTGGGTTTATCGTACTGTTGACCGCGTTGAGTTTAATTTTTTTGCATAAAGGCATTGGTATAAAGACATAACAGGAAACGCAGCAATTAAAGAATCAATAGCCGTATCTTAGCTATCGATTCTTTAGTCTGGCAGGGATTGCCAGTATTCAGGAAGCCAGGGCGTAACTCAACTATTCCCGTAACCTTCATGCACCTGGGTTTCGGCACCCGTCAAAGCGCGTAGCGAATACCTGACGAGGTGACGAGGGCTGAAGAGCTTCTTATGTAACGCTATCATTTTATTGCCTGCTGAAACTTGAAAGTAATCAGGTAAAATTTTGCTATTTATGTACAAATCCATCTTATTTAATTATTGTAAATATAAACAATAAGTTACGCTTTATTTTTAACAGTTCATTCCCACCAGAGGCTGCGACAAAAGTTGCACACGCCCCGAATCGCCAGGCAAATTCCAGGTTAGTCTGCGACTGAATCAGTCAATGTTTTAGGCTCTGGTCGATGCCATTATCCTGTTATTGCTAGAAAAACCTCAGCTAGATCCATAGCAACTTTTGTCGCAGCTAGCAAAAAAATCGCATTTGATTCGGCTTTTAAACCGACTTATCATCCACTGAAACTTACTGTGCTTCAGTTACGCTTAACCGTATTTAAGCATTCTTGCCCCCCCAACCGAGTCATCTAAACAAACTGAACATGTGCATATTTCGTATTTTTTTAAGTGCTTTGGTGATACTGCTTTGTGATGATCTAAACGCACAAGCTTTATCACCACTAGCGCCGTTACCTGATGCTGAAATAGTCTTGTCTAACGCAGCAGAACTAGGCAAGCGCCTGTTTTATGAACCTAAGCTTTCAGCTAATAATCAACGTTCTTGCGCAAGTTGCCATCCACTGGATAGTGGCGGTATGGATGGAAAAGTGCGGGCCGAGGCATTAGATGGGATCTCCGCTTTGCGCAACACACCCACTTTGTTCAATATCGCTTTTAACTATTTTTATAATTGGGATGGCTTGGTGACTACCTTGGAAGCCCATACCGAAAAAGTACTGCTGAATCCTAAGGTTATGGCAGCGACTTGGCCGGAATTGTTAGATAAGCTGCAAGCTGATGCAGACTATGCTCAGGCATTTGCTCAGGTTTATCCCGATGGCTTAACCAAGGTCAATGTTATTAATGCCTTAACCAGTTTTGAACATAGCTTGATTACCCCGAATGCGCGTTTTGACCGATTTCTTAAAGGCGATCAACACGTTTTATCGAATGACGAACAAGAAGGTTACCGGTTATTTAAAGACCTGGGCTGTGTGGCTTGCCATCAAGGCAGCAATATTGGCGGCAATTTATTCCAAAAGTTTGGCGTTTTTGGTACTCCCAAGGGAGGATCAAAGATGCTGGATGCCGGACGGTATCAAGTTACTGGGAATGACCGGGATACGGGAGTTTTTCGGGTGCCAAGTTTGCGGAATGTAGCCATCACTGCGCCATATTTTCATGATGGACGTGCGGCAACTTTGGAGGATGCGGTGGATATAATGGCAGAAAACCAGTTAGGTCAAGTACTTCAATCCAAACAGCGTGGCAGTCTGGTCAAGTTTCTTAACACCTTAACTGGCGAGTATCAGGGCAAATTGCTGACCGGAACCCGTCAACCAAAACCATGAAAACCTTAGCATGGAAACCGGCCTTGATCATTGTTAGCTTATTGCTGACTTTAACGTATTTGTGGATGCAAAGCACCCGACCCGAACTGGAACAAAATAGGCATTGGCAAGCCAAGTTAAGGCTGATTGAGTTACATGATGCTGAACTGATGCGGGATGTATTGCTGGTTCGGGCTGGTTTATTGGTTAATTATGATGCGTTAACTTTGTCAGGCCAAAATTTAGTGCAATTATCGCAAAGTTTGCAAGCCGAATTGAATCCCGCAATCGATCCAGCCGGACAGACAATGGCGAATTTAGCAGGTAATTTGGCTAAAGCAGTACAAGAAAAGTTATCGCTGATTGAATATCTTAAATCAGATAATGCCTTGCTGCGAAATTCAATCATGTATTTTGATGATGTCGGCAAAACCCTGCCCAGTGGCACGAAACGGGTTAGCTATGAGGCCATCAGCAATTTATGGCAACTTATGTTTAGTTTTCTGCAAGCGCCGGAGCCTGACTTGGCCGAAGACGTTGAGCAAGCGCTGGATCAGTTGACTAAAAAACCAGCTCAATCAACAGACTACCAGGGCATGATTCCTCATGGCCGTTTGATCATTGAGTTATTGCCCAAAGTGGATGCACTTTTGCGTGAGGTGATCGATCAGCCGCTTAATAATCAAGTGGATGCGCTACAGCGGGCTTTTAATGATTACAGTGCCAGACTGGAAGCGCGCGCACAAACCTATAGATTGTTATTGTATTTGGTGGCCGTGCTGCTCGTTGCCTATTTATTGTATCAATACCTACGGCTAAGAACATTTAGCCTGGATTTACAAAGATCACACAGTTATTTAGTACAAGAAACCGCTGAGCGCTTACAAGCCGAAACAGCTCTTAAGGAAAATGAGGCTCGGCTGAGGGCGATAACGGATTCGGCGCATGAGGCGATCGTGTCCACCGATAGTCGCTGGAATATTGTGTCTTGGAATCAGGGTGCCACTTTGATGTTTGGATATTCAGCTGATCAAGCGATAGGCAAACCGTTTAGCTATTTGTTGGCTAAGATTTCTGAATTCAATTATGCAATGACTTTGGCAAATCAGGATTCCCATTTGGAGTTAAATTCCAATAGTTCCGTACATGCCATCACCGGTTTACGCCAGGATGGTGCGGAAATACCGCTGGAGTTGTCAATTTCCAGTTGGGTGCGTGGCAGAGAACGTTTTTTTACTGCAATTATCCGTGATATTAGTGTGCGTAAACGTCTGGAAGAGGTCGGTAGACAGCAAGAGCTGCAATTGATACAGGCGAATAAGATGACCGCATTAGGTACGCTGGTGTCCGGTGTCGCGCATGAAATTAACAATCCCAATCAATTGATTTTGTTCAATTCTGGATTGTTAGCCGATGTTAACCTGGATATGTTGGACATTTTACAGGAAAAGTATGAGTTAACTGGCGAGTTTACCTTGGCAGGTTTGCCTTACACGGAAATGCGTTCGGCGCTGCCCATATTAATTAATGATATTAACGATGGCGCAAAACGCATTGAGCGCATTGTGGCTGATTTGAAAAATTATGTACGTCCGCAAAATAGCCATACCTTTCTAAGCGTATCTCTCAATGATGTTGCAGAGCGCGCTGTGCGCTTGCTAAAGCATTTAATCAGTAGCAAGACCGATAATTTTAACCTGCATCTGGCCGAGTCATTGGCTTTAATTCAGGGTGATCCACAACAACTCGGCCAGATTGTGGTTAATCTATTGGTTAATGCCTTGGATGCGCTAACAGATCAGCAAAATGCCGTCACCGTTTCAACGTTTATGATGGATAACGGTAGTCTGGTGTGTTTGGAAGTACGTGATGAAGGCATCGGAATTGCCGGGGAGCATTTAGAGCAACTTTGCGATCCTTTCTTTACCACTAAACAGGCTAGCGGCGGCACTGGATTAGGCTTAGCGATTAGTGCCTCGCTAACGCATGCCCATCGAGGTCGGTTAAGTTTTAACTCAATGCCGGGGCAGGGCTGTAGTGTCCGAGCAATTTTTCCAGCCAGCCCATATCAATAATTAAAGGACGCCATGCCTTATAAAGCCATCTCTAATATTTCTATCCTGCTAGTGGATGATGAACCGCAAATACTGCACAGTGCCAGTATGGTTCTGCGCAGTGCCGGTTTTAATAACGTCTATACGCTGGATGACAGTCGTGCGGTGTTGGCGTTTTTAGCCAGCCAATCGATTGGTTTAATCATACTTGATCTAACCATGCCTTATTTGTCCGGTACGGCGCTATTGGAACAACTGGCTGCAGAATACCCGGAAATTCAAGTCATCATCATGACAGCCACCAATGATTTGCAAGTAGCCGTCCAGTGCATGCTGAGCGGTGCTTGTGATTATTTGCTTAAACCAGTGGAACAAAAAAGTCTGATTGTGTCGGTGCGACGTGCGATTGAAGCCAGAGTGTTACGAGCAGAGCTTTTATCGCTTAAAGAGCGCTTGCTCACCGGTAGTCCGCATGAACCCAGCGGTTTTGCCGAAATCGTGACCCAAAGTCCATCTATGTTTGCGGTTTTCAGGTACATAGAAGCCATCGCCGCTTCGCCCCAACCCGTACTGATTACCGGCGAAACCGGAACTGGTAAAGAGCTGATTGCTCAGGCTATTCATCGAATGTCAGGTCGGCCAAATAACTTCGTCACGGTTAATGTGGCCGGACTGGATGACATGATGTTTTCAGATACCTTATTCGGGCATGCTAAAGGTGCATTCACTGGCGCTGAGCGTGCCCGAGATGGCTTGGTGGTTAGCACTGGCGAAGGCAGTTTGTTTCTGGATGAGATTGGCGATTTAACCTTGGCTTCTCAAGTCAAATTACTGCGCTTATTGCAGGATGGCACTTTTTATCCGTTAGGCTCAGACCGATCCAGGCAAAGTCAAGCTCGCATTGTGGTCGCTACCCACTGCGATGTGCGTCGCGATGTGGATTTGGGTAAATTTCGAAAAGATCTGTATTATCGGCTACGCACCCATCATATCCAACTGCCGCCATTACGGGAACGCCTGGAGGACCTGCCACAGTTGACTACGCATTTTGTAGAGAAAGCGGCGCTTGCACTGGGCAAACCAGCGCCCAGTGTGCCATCAGCCTTGTACCAATGGCTTAGAAATTACAGTTTTCCAGGGAATATCCGAGAATTGGAAGGCATGGTTTTTGATGCCGTAGCGCGTTGTCAAAGTGCAATTTTGCCTTTGCATTCCTTTAAAGAAGCGACAGCGGCTGAACTTCAACCGATGGATGGTTTGGATAATCAACACAGCACTAGCTCATCAACAATAAACTTTCCTGAGCGCTTGCCTTCCATGAAAGAAGCAGAAGATACGCTAATCACAGAAGCATTAAAGCGCGCGCAAAATAATCAGGGCGTGGCCGCCAGTTTACTGGGCATCAGTAGGCAGGCTTTAAACAAGCGCATAAACCGGCGCGATGCAGAGGATTTTGAGTAATACTAAACCCAACACTATTTTAGGCAATTTGCCTGCGAGAGTTGAATATCAAGATTTAACCAATGCACGATATTGGCCACTTTCAGCCATACAGACATTAAAAATTCAACTTTTTTGACAGTCCGGTTCCTGTTTGCAGCCGTGCGTTGTCAGGGTCAGATGGGCCATTCGGCCTTACGTCAATTCTTAAAATCCCGATAATCTGTAAAACCTTATGTTGATTACCGCCCAACTGGTTACTATTTCCTTTTAATTCAGTTTGCGTGCTTGTGGCACGCTCAAAGATTTTCAATATTCGAGATGCAAGTTCCCAAGCTGGAGCTCGGGAACCAGGCTAAACCAAGCTTGCGGCTATTAGGTAGATTCAAACTTGGCTGCGACGGCGACTTAAAGTGAAAAGACCGACCACGCTGCCAAATAACCAAATTGCAGCCGGAACTGGCACTGGGGCTGGTTGTAAGAATCCACGAATCTCACCGCTGGTAACTGCCGAAGTATGGATGTTTAGATAGGCTTTGCCTGCCGCAGCGCCGGCCAGCAAGGCATTCATTGCTGAGCTGGCAGTGCCGCCATTATTGTTAACGAATGCACTGTTATAGCTGAATGATTGGCTAAGATCAAAGGTTTGGTCCATTTTACCTGATGTTACGCCCAAGGGAAAACTACTAAAGCTCGGAGTTTGAGTCGCTACGCCTGCACTTGCGATACCCGCGAGCGGAGTGCAGCAGTGGATGTGCGATGCTGTGGTGTTGCCTTCCAGGCCGCTAAAAGAAAAAGCAACCCGCATGGTGACCAAGTCCAGATCGAAAGTGACAGTACCGCTGCCAACACCAGGTGAACTATTAGGGGCCGCTTCGTTTGGCCCGGATAAATTGACCGTATAACTGACCTCATGGGCCACCGCGCCGGTGCTGGTTAAGCTTGTCGACAGTAACGCTAGTAACAACATAATGCTTTTCATTTAAATCTCCCTAAATACCAAAGTTGAATTAATGGATTTTGTGTCAAAAAACGTCTGCCAAAGATCTCAGTCCGCTATCTTCCTCCTAAAAGGCAATTAGATTGTCACTGGCTTTGATATGTATTGTCAATCAAACAAATAGTTAGATTTACTAAGGCTAAAAATTAAGCCGAGCTGGCTGGAGTTTGATGATCAGAATCTGATGACTCGTCCAGTAAACAGCGGGCCGAGATTAGCTTGAAACTGCAGCACCGCATTGGATGGCCGGTTTGTCCCGGACTGTGTCAATATATGTCATTTGGTATACTATCCCTGTGAGGGATCGGCTGAGCAAGGTGCCCCAGCAATTTTGATGCTAATCCACAGGCGGCTTCCTGATTATCACTGTGCAGCGCCAAAACTAAAAAATTCATCCCCACTAAAACATAGCAGTTCTTCCTTGGTAGCGGGTGCGTTCGAATGTGGCGCTTAGAAATGCTCGCTCTAAGGCTTTATCATTGAACGAAAGAGTCAATGGATTCATCAATTTCATACGATCAAGCATGGCAGGTGTCTAACGCCAATGATTGATATTTTCGTTCTAAATCAGGTTAATCGTCTGGTTTTCGCATTCCGTAGAATGCAGGCATATTTAAAATTATCAGCAGCATTTTGGAATCAAGCTATGATTCGATGAACCAGGCAGATTCTTTGTGGCGACCAATAGGCATCACAAAAAGCCAGGTATTTTTCGTTCTGTTTTTTTGACTACAGTAACGTTGGAGTACTGGAATATGAACGTATCATTACACTGTTTCACTCTATAAACCTGCTGGTGAATAACTTGATCTCCTGTAGTTCTTTACCAAATAGTCATTAATTTTTGCTATGTGAGAGTTTATAGAAAGTCCTATGGAACATCATGCCGATTTTTTTGAAAATATCATCCAGTCATCCGATGACGCTATCATCAGCAAAACGCTGGATGGTATAGTAAAGTCCTGGAACCCTGCGGCTGAAAGGATATTTGGTTACAGCGCTGCTGAAATGATCGGTCAGAGCATGATGGTATTATTTCCTCTGGATCGCCTTGAAGAGGAAAATATCATATTAGAACAGATTAAACTGGGACTCAATGTCGTGCATTTTGAGACTGAAAGGCTGAGAAAGGACCATCAGCTGATTCATGTTTCGGTCACTATCTCGCCTATTTACAATGATAAAAATCAGATTATCGGTGCGTCTAAAATTGCACGCGATATTACTGAACGCAAATTATACGAACTAGCCTTAGTTGCAAGTGAAAAACGCTTCGAAGATTTATATAACCACGCGCCTTGTGGCTACCACTCTATAGACCGAGATGGTCTTATCATCAATATCAATCAGACAGAACTGCAATGGTTAGGTTTCGCTAAAGAAGAGGTCATCGGTAAAATGAAAATTACCGACTTTTTCACTGAAGCAGGGAAACAAAAATTTAAGCAAACCTATCCCCGGTTTTTAGCTAATGCCCATGTTGAAAATTTGGAGTTCGAATTGATTGGCAAGAATGGCGTTGCTCGAATAGTAAGTATTAATGCCACAGCCATTAAAGATAACCAGGGTAATCTGATTAAAACACGGAGCGTTGCCCATGACATTACTGAGCTAAAGAAAAGCCAGCTGGTGATTCAATTGGAAAATCAGAAGAATTCTTTGTTGCTTAGCTCGGCCAGCGACGGCATTCATATTTTGGACTCCCAAGGCAATATCGTTGAATTTAGTGATTCATTTGCAAACATGCTGGGTTATAGTCGGGAAGAAATGGCTAACTTAAACGTCAGGGATTGGGATGCTCAGATCGAGCAAGAACAGCTAGTTCCGTTAGTTAACGATTTAATGGCCACCTATCAAACATTTGAAACGAAGCATCAACGTAAAGATGGGTCCTTGCTGGATGTGGAAATCCACGCCAAAGGCATTACCATAGTTGGAAAGCATTATCTGTACGCATCTTCACGCGACATTACCGAACGCAAACAAGCCGAACGTCGTCTTCATGACAGTGAGGAACGACTGGCATTAGCCTCTTTTCATAACGGGGTGGGTATTTGGGACTGGAACCTAGTTCGCACTCTATCATATCAATCGAGATGATTTTTCGGGAGCAGTCAGTGCCTGGGAAAAATCCTTGCATCCTGACGACCGTGAACGCTGTGATCAAGAAGTGCAAGAAACACTTTGTTATAACAAGCCCTACGATACTGTGTTCAGGGTGATTTGGCCTGATAGCGAAGTGCATTACATAAAAGCGGTTGCCAAATTATTTCACGATGAGACCGGCAAACCAGTGCGCATGTTGGGTACTAATATTGATATAACCGAGCGAAAAGCCCTTGAGGATGAGCTCAAACGGCAGGCTCAAATTGATTTTCTTACGGGAGTTGCTAATCGGGGTTATTTTATGCAGCAAGCCGAACAGGAGTTTAATCGCACTGCCCGTTATGGAAACAGTCTTACCCTGTTAATGCTGGATGTTGATTTCTTTAAGAAAATTAATGATAACTATGGACATAAAGCGGGCGACACCGTTCTGAAAAAACTGGCTGAAATAAGTTTAGGGACATTTCGTGAAGTTGACACAGTCGGCCGCCTAGGTGGTGAAGAGTTTGCCATACTGTTGAAAGAGACCAACCAGGAAGATGCTTTTAATGTAGCGGAACGATTACGGAACTCTTTTGCTGACGAACGAGTAGTGCTTGAAGATCACACGCTACCTGTTCATTTTACTGTTTCGATGGGATTGGCCACATTAACTATAAATGACAAAACCATTGATTCGCTTTTAATTCGCGCAGATAAAGCGCTCTATGAAGCTAAGAAGACGGGTAGAAATAAGGTTTGCATAGCTGGATAACAAGAAATTATTACATGCGTAAGCAGTTAACTGATGACACTGATTTGCTCATGAGAGTGTTTACGAAAGATTTACCATCAGAATTGATTTTTTATCACACATCATTGATTTACTCTAAGAGATACCCTGAGGTCATTGTCAAAAAC
>Ga0066448_1000458_pt1 | contig 12734 bp, 17 predicted proteins | sample LakWasMet70_HOW9_2_FD_59536 | JGI IMG/M metagenome (GOLD analysis project Ga0066448, IMG submission 59536) | Freshwater sediment methanotrophic microbial communities from Lake Washington under simulated oxygen tension - Sediment Metagenome 70_HOW9 | ecosystem: Environmental > Aquatic >...
CAAACCTGCAATTGCCTATTAAGGTTTTAAAGCCGTCACCAGGGCATTCACTTCTACCCGATGCGTTAAGGTAATTTTATCAAACCCGGCATCCGCCAATTGCTTTAAAGCCACCGATTCGCGCATAACATGGTTTTCAGATTCATCATTAAACAGGTGTACTATCCAATGTTCCAGTAAATCCAGGCGCTGAGCATTTACCAGCACTTTAAAGTAACCGCCGACTTCCTGTTGGATTAATGAAGTGTGCGCAGAAATATCATCCAAGCCGTACCGATCACCATTAATAAATTGACCGCCCGATTTTAACACCCGAAAGACTTCCTGTATGACCTGACTGCGGTAGCTATGTTCAAAATTATGCAACGTATAAGCACTAGCTACCACATCAATGCTAGCCGACGGGATTTGTTTAAGTGCCGATAAAGCATCCGCCAGACAAAACTCCAGTTGCCCTTGCTGATGCCATTGCTGTAGATGTTTTTTGGCCTGATTCTGCATGGTTTCAGCACTATCAATACTAAAAATAGTACAGTTTTTTCTGGCCGTTAATAGGGATAATGTGGTGATGCCGGTCCCGCCGCCTAATTCAACAATGTTGATCGTTTGGTCATTAGATGGATATTCACTCACCGCCAATCCAACCAGCCGACTCATTTCAGTCGCCAACGGGCAAATTAAGTTCAACATGTCATAGTCTTCTCCAATTACGCCGGAGAACATGGTGTCATAATTAGCTTTTTCAGTGTTCATCGCTTTTTTTCGCTGCTTGTTTTTGATCGTACGTAGCCAGTTGCTCTGGCGTTGCAGGTAGTTGATACAAATCTTTCCATTGCGCATAAGGCATGCCGTAAATTATTTCCCTGGCTTGTTCATAGTCGATTTGCTCGCCTCTTTCCAACGCTTCCGCTGCATACCATTTCGCCAAGCAATTTCGGCAAAAATCAGCTACAATCATAATGTCAATATTTTGTGCTTCAGGATGTTGCTGTAAATGTGCTATCAAGCGCCTAAAAGTAGCCGCTTCCAGTTGGGTTTGTAAATTGTTATCCATGTTTTTTCCTATTTTAATTAAGGCATTCTAACAGAAAGAAATTGTTAACCATGTACATTACTCATCAAAGATTTTACAATGTGATTTTAACTGAATTTGTGATTACTGCTGCCCACAAATGAGAATCCATAGTTCTTCGCTTACTTTTACACCGGTTGGATATAACAAGCATCAGGTTAACCAGACTTCTGATGATGCTAGCCGTAACAGCAAAGCCGCTAACGTATCCGAAGATAGCTCAAAACCATCATCCTCTTCAGAAATAGAAAAAATTTTAGCAAATGCTGACACTGGCAGTACTACAAATTTAGCCATTGTCACAGACCAAACCAACCCAAAATCAAACCGAGCGCTGAACGCATATCTCCAGGAACTTAATCAACCTTTGCATGATCGAACGGCTCAGTTGATTACAGGAATTGACCTCTACGCCTGACTAACTTCGATTAAAATCTATGAAACAACTCCTTGAATTTTTTCCAATTATTCTGTTTTTTATTGCCTATAAGCTTTACGATATTTATGTCGCAACCGCTGTGGTCATTGTCGCCACCATTATTCAAGTTGCGGTTACCTGGATAAAATACCGTAAAGTTGAGACCATGCAATGGATTACTTTAGGTTTAATCGTGGTCATGGGCGGCGCAACGCTGTATTTACAAGACGAGCAATTTATCAAATGGAAATTATCCGTCATTGAATGGCTGTTTGGCATCGCGTTTATTGGTAGCCAGTTTATAGGCAAAAAACCATTTATCGAAAGAATGCTGTCAGCAAACCTTGCATTACCGGCCGTGATTTGGAAACGCCTAAATTTTATGTGGGGCTTATTTTTTATCAGCGTCGGCTTTATTAATCTCTATGTAATGTATAACTACAATACTGATGATTGGGTAACATTTAAAACCTTCGGCGTTCCTGGGTTGATGATTGTATTTGTTTTGCTGCAAATCGTATTCTTATACAAACATATCCCGGCTGAAACAGAGGAATAACCGTGTTATATGCCATCATCGCTGAGGATGTCAGCGACAGTCTTGAAAAAAGATTGGTAGCCAGACCAGCCCATTTGTTAAGATTGCAAGAACTGCAAAATTTGGGCAGATTAATTTTAGCTGGGCCACATCCTGCTATTGACACCGAAAACCCTGGAGCAGCCGGTTTTAGTGGTAGTCTGATTGTGGCGGAATTTGAAAATCTTGATCAAGCACAACAATGGGCAGCTACAGACCCATATTTAGATGCTGGTGTTTATGCCAGCGTAACAGTCAAACCCTTTAAGAAAGTTTTCCCGCAATGACAACTCAAACAATTAAACAATTGTTAAACCAATCGTTTCAACCTGAACTTTTGGAAATTATTGATAATAGCGCTAGCCATGCTGGACATGCCGGTGTAAAAAATGGTGGTGGACATTACCATGTCACTATCGTTGCACAAGCATTTGAAGGCAAAACCTTAGTGCAACGTCATCAACTCATCTATAAATCATTAGGTGATTTAATGAAACATGAAATCCATGCCTTAGGCATTAATGCTCTATCACCCTCTGAAGAAAATTAAAAGGAAGCTTATAAATGAAAAGAAAGATTATCCCAATTTTAGTTGCCGGTTCTGCCATTCTTGCCGGTTGTAACCAACCTGGCCAATCCACTGGCGGCTCCTCAATTGCAACCCCGGTGGTTGATAAGGCGAATGCCATTGCGGTGGTCAATGGGCAATATATCAGCAAAGACGCACTGGCAAAATTGGAAAAAGATATTGCTGAACGTAGTCATGGACAAAAATTTCCTAAAGAAAAGTTGATTGAAGAATTAGTACAACGTGAATTGTTAATTCAAGATGCGGTACAAAAACAACTGGATAAAGCGCCCGACGTGGTTGAAAACCTGGAAGTAGCAAAACGCTCCATCCTGTCTCAAGCTGATCTGAAAAAATATATTGAATCCAACCCGGTTACAGATGCTGAAATTAAAGCAGAATATGACAGCAAAGTTGCGGGCGAAAATGGTACGGAATTTAAAGCCCGCCACATTTTAGTAAAAACTGAAGATGAAGCCAAAAAGCTGATTGCTGAACTGGATAAAGGTGGCGACTTTGCAAAACTCGCCAACAAAAATTCCTTGGATGCCAAAGAATCTCAAAATGGCGGCGATTTAGGTTGGTTTGTTGCCAGCCAAATGGTAGCACCATTTTCTGAAGCATTAGGTAAATTAGAAAAGGGAAAATACACTAAAACCCCAGTACAAACCCAGTTTGGTTATCATGTGATTTTGCGCGAAGATTCACGTGCTCAAACGCCTCCTCCACTGGAAGCGGTAAAAGAACAATTGTTACCGTTTTTGCAACGTCAAAAGGTGCAAAACATGATCGAAGGTTTGCGTAAACAAGCCAAAGTGGAAATTTTAGTGCCGTTGACTGATGAAGCGCCGAAAGTTGACCCAGCAACGGCTGCAACACCAGCACCTGCAGCTGCACCTGCCACTCCAGCTACAGCTGCTCCAGCCACTGCTGAACAAAAACCGGCTGAAGCTGTAGATGCTGCAAAACCGGTAGAACCTGTTACACCAGCGCCTGCAGCAGTTATCCCGGCTCCAGCAGAAGTCAAAAAATAATAATTGCAGTTACGAAGTTAACCATTACCCGCTAGTGGTTAACTTCACTATCCCTACATCCTGCTTTCAAAAGCACACGGCTCAATCTAATTTAAGCCTGACCGAACCAAGCTCTAAAATCCAACTATAATTGCTTTATTGTTCTGCGGTTTGTGGCGAGTTCTCGATTATTATCCGCCAAATTAAGAGTTATCAGTTTTCAGGTCACCCTAAGACATCAATGGAGCTACGCAGCGTTGTTGCAGTTCAGCTAAGTGTCTGGATTTAAAACTTATTTCCATTATAAATACCAATTAAAATCAAATAGGTATTAAATACATACTATGGCTAGTTTTTTCGGTTGTTTAACTATTAATTAATGATTCCCTGGAAAACAAAATTAACCCGCCTGACTTTGGATGGCTTGTATTATTCCAATGCCTATAAATTGCTTGAGCCATTTTGCCAAGGTGTTGGTGTTATTTTTACCATGCACCATGTGTTAGAAAGCCATAACACCAGTCAATTTCCCTTAAATCGAATTTTAGAAATCAGCAGCGATTTTCTAGACAGCACCATCGTTCAAATATTAAATTTGGGCTATGACATTATTTCGTTAGATGAAGCGCGGCAACGCTTAATTGATAAAAACTTTGACCGAAAGTTTGTTTGTTTTACCCTGGATGACGGTTATATCGATAATTATCAACACGCACTTCCTGTATTTGTTAAACACAACGTGCCTTTTACCATTTATTTAACCACTGGCTTGCCAGACAGTACAGCCATACTTTGGTGGAGATGTTTGGAGCATTTGGTTTTGCAAGAAGATTGCATTGAAATCACTCTGAATCACAAGTCACTAAAACTAGCTTGTGTTACCAGGTTAGAAAAAAACAGGGCATTTGATACGCTGTACTGGTTACTAAGACGCCTGCCGGACTTAGAGCAACAAACGGCTGTGCTTAAACTGATAACTAAATACAACATCGATAGCAAAGAAATCTGCAAAAAACTGGCTATACCCTGGGAGATGTTACAAGAATTAACGCGACATCCATTGGTTACTATAGGCTCGCATACGGTTAACCATTTCGCTTTAAGCAAATTGACATTAGAGCAGGTTAAGCAGGAGGCTGCGAACAGCAGGCAAATAATCCAAGATCGTTTAGGATGTAAAGTTGAGCATTTTTGTTATCCCTATGGCGATAAACTTTCTGCCGATGCACGGGAGTTTACAATTATTTCCGATTTAGGCTTTAAAACAGCAACAACAACCCGTAAAGACGTTATTCAGCCAGACCATGCACAGCACTTGCATGCGCTGCCACGGATTTCACTGAACGGAGATTATCAAAAAGCCCGCTTTGTTAGAATGTTCCTGAGCGGGGTGCCCACAGCATTAAGGAAAACCATAGACTATTAAATGACTATTCCGTTGAAATAGCCTGTTGTTGATTTTTTAAGGCCGCATCCAAAGTATGCCAAGCTAAAGTTGCGCATTTTACACGTGCCGGATATTCGCGCACCCCAGCCAGAACCGCTAATTTACCGATTGCTTCCAACTGTATGTCCTCTTCTTTACCAGTCGCCATCTGATGAAACTGCTCAAATAAAGCTTCGGCTTCTGTTTCCGTCATGCCTTTGATTATTTCAGTCATTAATGACACTGAGGCTGTTGAAATAGCACAACCTGAACCTTGAAAACTGGCATCGGCGATCACATCACCTTCCATTTTTAAAAACAGCGTCAGGCGATCTCCGCATAATGGATTAAACCCATCCACTTGCCTGTCGGCATTTTCGATGACACGAAAATTACGCGGATTACGGTTATGGTCAAAAATGACCTCTTGGTACAGGTCTCTTAAATCTTCAAACATTGGGATACTCTAGTTGTTAATAACAGCGATGCCAAGGCTGTATGTTAGTTTAGAAGGCACAAAAAAAACTAAACCTTCCATGATGTTAATAGGTATTAATTGATGCAGTTGCGATTTAAATGTACTGGCTAGTTACAAAAAATTAAAGCCTGTCATTTTGTATCTCGGAATTTGGCTCCGTCAACAAGCCCGGATATCATCCAAACATTTCAATCAACCCATTGATTCCATCCATTAGCACATCAATCTCTTGCTTGGTATTATACATGGCAAATGAGGCTCGAGCGGTTGCCGGCACCTGATAAAAGTCCATAACAGGCATGGCGCAATGATGCCCTGCTCTGATGGCTATACCCAAGCTGTCCAGCATGGTGCCAATATCGTGCGGATGAATTCTATCGAGTACAAACGATAATATGGCACCTTTTTCAGCAGCCGTGCCGATAATTCTTAACCCTTTGATTTTTAATGCTTGTTCAGTGGCATAGTCCAATAATTCGGCTTCGTAAGCAGCAATTGCATCCATACCAATGCTGTTAAGATAATCTATCGCAGCACCCAATCCAATCACATCCGCAATCGCTGGTGTACCGGCTTCAAATTTATGAGGAAGGCCTGCGTAAGTACTTTTTTCATAGCTGACGGTTTTAATCATATCACCGCCACCCTGATAGGGCGGCATGGCTTCCAGCAATGCCTGCCTGCCATATAACACGCCAATTCCAGAAGGAGCATAGAGTTTATGCGCGGAAAACACATAAAAATCACAATCCAATTCTTGCACATCAACGCGCATATGCGGAATGGCTTGCGCACCATCCAAAAGCACAGGAATACCCATCGCATGAGCAGCCTGGATGATTTGTTTAACGGGATTGATAGTTCCTAATGCATTGGACATATGCACCACTGAGACCAATTTGGTTTTAGCATTTAATAATGCTTCAAATTCTGAATAAATTAACTCACCTTCCACATTCATCGGTGCAATGCGCAACACAGCGCCGGTTTGCTCGCACAGCATTTGCCAAGGCACAATATTGGAATGATGCTCCATCGCAGTAATGATAATCTCATCACCGGCTTGTATATTAGCCTTACCGTAAGTTTGAGCAATCAGGTTGATGGCTTCGGTAGCGCCGCGTACGAAGATAATTTCTTTATCACTCGCCGCGTTAATAAATTGTTTAACTTTATCTCTGGCCGCTTCAAATTGATTCGTTGAGCGCACGCTTAAGGTATGCACACCACGGTGGATGTTGGCGTAATCATGGCTATACAGATGCACAATACTATCGATAACGGCTTGCGGTTTTTGGCATGTTGCAGCATTATCCAAATAAACCAAGGGCTTATTGCGGATTTTTTCTGCCAAAATAGGAAAATCGGCGCGGATTTTATCAACTGGAAAATTTGTCATAAGTTATTCTATTCAGATTTTTGCGTGTTGCTAATTCATTAACAACACATTATATTTAGTTTACTGTTAACTGGTCTTTATTACATTATGGCAACTGTTAATCCTACCAAACACCTTACCAACCTCGATGAATGGCGCAGATTGGGTGAAGCTAATATTTTTCCGCCAGGAAGCCACGTAGAACTTATTGATGGAGAAATTTTAGATATGGCACCAATTGGGTCTAATCATGCTGGTCACTTAAAACGCATAAATAACTTTTTTACGCTTTTAGTAGCTGGTAAAGCAATTGTCAGCGTTCAAGATCCACTCCAACTTGGCGATCTTTCCGAGCCTGAGCCCGACTTCATGCTGCTAAAACCAAACGCAGATTTCTATTCATCCCGCCATCCGGTTGCAGGTGATGTTTTGTTATTAATCGAAGTTGCCGATAGCTCATTACAATTCGACCAAAACCAGAAGCTGCGTTTATATGCCCTGCACGGCATCCCGGAATACTGGTTGCTTAACCTTAATGACTCGTGTCTGGAAGTTTATCGTAAGCCATTGGGTGAAAACTACGCCGAAAAAACCACGCTTTACGTCAATGACCAAGTGACCTTATCGCAACTTCCAGAACTGACCATTCAAATTAGCAGCATTTTATAGCCACTCTTTATTAATACCTTGCTGCGGAAATCGTGCCAATACTTGGGTCAAGATTAAGTCGTGCAAGTTTTTGTGTTTAACTTTATCAACCATCTCATTCGCAAAAGCAAACGTTAACATATTGCGTGCGGTTTCCTCATCAACACAGCGCGATTGCAAATAAAACACTGATTTTTCGTCCAACTGCCCAACAGTTACACCATGCGCACATTTAACATCATCGGCATAGATTTCCAGTTGCGGCTTGGTATCCGCTTCTGCATCTGGTGATAACAGCAAGTTACGATTATTCATTTGCGAATCAGTCTTTTGCGCATCTTCAGCAACGATGACACGACCTTGAAAAACGCCCCTGGCCCGATCATCCAACACGCCTTTATATAACTCGCGGCTAACACCATGCGGTTTTAAATGCGTGATGCGCGTGTGATTATCGATATGCTGCCGTTTAACGCCCAAATATAAGCCGTTTAACTCACATTCGGCTGCTGTTTCCAAATCTGTGTGCATATCAGTACGCGCCAACAAACCACCCAAAGCAAAATTATGCTGTGTAAAGCGGGCATCTCGCGCTTGCTTAACGTAAGTGCCACCAAAGTGATAGGCTTTGTCGGATTCAATCTGCACTTTATAAAATTCAGCCTGTGCCTGTTGACCAACAAAAACCTCAGTAACCGCGTTGGTTAAATAGGCGTGATCATTGCCAACAAACGTTTCAATTAACTGCACTTGCGCTAGTTCATCAATGATAATAACGTTTCTAGTTGCAGCCAAAACATCTATACGGGTATTTAAATGCAGAATTTGGATAGGTTTTGCCAATACCTGTTTAACGGGTACATGGATAAACAAACCATCCGCAAACCAGGCGGTATTAAAAGCAATAAAATTATGCTCAGTGTTACTAACGGCTTGGCCTAAATGCGTTTGTAACAAATCCGGATTTGTGGCGATGGCATTCGCCATGCTGGTTACCGTGACAGAGTCCGGTATACCATCCAACTGCGATAAGGTATTATCAACAAAACCATCGACCACAACCACTGACCAAACATCAGGCAACTGGACTGATTTTAGCCAATCAGTATCAATAGCCACTGAAGAAGCACTGGAAGTTGCCGCAAACTGGTTCTTTTCAATGCCAGCCACATTGGTGTAACGCCATTCTTCTTCCCGCAAAGACGGAAAGCCACAACTGGCAAATTGCTGTAGCGCAGTGGCTCGTAATTCATTTAGCCAGGCTAATTGTTGACCGGGCAGCGTTGCTGCAATATTTTGATAGTCCGCCGTGTAACGGCTTGCGTTTGCCGTATTCATTAGGCCGCCTGACCTTCAAGCCAACTGTAACCTTTTTCTTCCAGTTCCAGCGCCAGATCAGCACCGCCAGATTTCACAATTTGACCATTCGCCAACACATGCACGTAATCCGGTTTAATATAATCCAACAAACGTTGGTAGTGCGTGACCATCACAAACGACCGCTCAGGTGAACGCAAGGAATTGACGCCTTCAGAGACAATTTTTAACGCATCAATATCCAGACCGGAATCGGTTTCATCCAGAATGCACAATTTAGGCTCAAGTATGGCCATTTGCAGGATTTCATTACGCTTCTTCTCACCACCGGAGAAACCTTCGTTTACAGCGCGATACAAAAACTTTTCATCCATTTCCAACAACTTAACCTTGTGTTTAACCAAGGTTAAAAAATCCATCGCATCCACTTCTGACAAGCCGTGATGCTTACGAATGGAATTTAAAGCCGCTTTCAGCAAATAGATATTGCTGACGCCAGGAATTTCCACGGGATATTGAAATGCCAAAAACACACCTTCTCTGGCCCGAATTTCCGGCGCCATCTCCAATAAATCTTTGCCTTGATACGTTATCGAACCGCCCGTAACTTCATAACCGGCTTTGCCGGATAGCACATGCGACAATGTGCTTTTACCGGAACCATTCGGCCCCATAATGGCATGAATCTCACCGGCTTTAATCTCAAGATTAATGCCTTTGAGGATGGGTTTGTCGTTAACGCTGACGGTTAGGTCTTTAATACTTAACATGATAATTCCGTGTTTGCAGGTTTGTTAATTCATTTTGTGTAGGTTGGACTGAGGTACGAAGCCCAACAATTGTAGTGATGTATGCTGGGCTGTCTTTCGTTAGCCCAATCTATTGCATTAAAAGGCATGAATAAAATCATTGGTATCATATAAGATCATTGCTTATGATTTCGAACGCTTCCAAGCTTGCTAATAGTTGAAATATACTCTTCAATTTCATTCTGGGCACCTTGCGGTAATTGTGCTATTTCATTCAGCATTTGTGCGATATTCATAGTTTTATTACCTCCTCAAATCTGTAATGAAAAAAAATAAGTCAATTCAATATCATATTCGTAGCATACGCATCGCGCACCATTTTAGACGTTGCAGACTATTTGCCACTATTAGGATGGGCTGACGCAGAAAGCTCATCGTTGTCGGAACCAAAAGGCTTCGAAATCGGCGGGCAGAAAAGCGCTGCCCACCAAAGGCTATTTCCTCAAATAACTTTCTATTTCAGCTTTAAAGTCATTATTTTTCACTATAAGGCAATCAATTTTATTTTTTATTTCCTTATTTCTTGCATTTGCACTTTCGTGCGCACTCTTAATCCTACTACTCTCATTGGTGCTTTTATCAAAAATACCTAGCATTGGCTGAGAGGGCCTGGTTTGATTAACTGAAATCATTTCAGCCTCAAGTATACTAATTTGGGTTAGATTTGAATTTAAAAGAGCAGTCAATGCGGCCAATTTTATCTGATCATTCTGTGCATTAGTTGAAACCTCTAACAGCATTCTAGTTTCGGCTAATTCCTTTTTTTGCAAAGCATAACTTTTAGAAATGCAAAAGCTGCGATAAGTAGATTAAGTATTCCACCTACGTAATCGCCAAATGTTCCCCATTTTCCAGTATCTTTGGATAAATTTATAAAAATTTCCGACCAATTTCCAACTTTTAGGCTTTGATAATTGAAATTTACAAAATATGCTCCAGATATTATTAAAGCTATCAAGCAAATCGCAAAAACAAAGTACCCCGTATTTAGGTTATTTGAATCGCTGTTGTTTTTCACATCCAAACCACACATTAAACTATTCGTTTTTCTGTTTAAACAATTGCAGTTCCAACAACAAAACCGGCACATCCGTTTCAATAATGCTCCATAAAGTATCGTTATCTATGCCCAGATAACCATGAATCAAACGATTACGGGTTGCAATCAATTGTCGCCATGGAATCTGAGGGCTGGCGTTACGAACATCCTCTGGAATGTGCGTTGCAGCTTCGCCAATTAGTTCCAAATTACGCACAGTGGCATCATAGGTCAGGCCGCTGTTAATAAAATCAATTTGGCTAAAACCCTCGGTATAAGTGATAACCTTCTCAGCAAAACCAATCATATCATCCCAATAAAAATGCCATTCACGATCTGCTTTAGACATCTATCGCTTCCTTTTCGATAAACGGACGTAATTGCGGACGTAATGCTTTATCGGTGACTAAATCAACGGCACAACCCAAGTAATCTTCCAACAAAAACAACACGCCAAAATACCGTTCGGAAGTCGCTACGCCATCAAATGTAACTAATATATCCACATCGCTTTGGTCGCTGGCTTCGTCTCGCACGGTTGAGCCAAACAGTGCCAAACGTACCACACCAAATTTCTGGGCCAGTATTGGCTTTATTTGGGTAAGTACTTCCAGCGCGGTGGTCTTACGCATTACCCCACCGACCCTTCCAAACTCAACCCCAACAGCGCCTGCGCTTCCACCGCAAACTCCATTGGCAATTCCTTGAACACTTCTTTACAAAAACCGTTAACAATCATGGATACCGCATCTTCCGCCGATAAACCACGTTGTTGACAAAAGAACAATTGGTCTTCGCTGATTTTAGAAGTAGTGGCTTCGTGTTCAACTTGTGCGGACGGTTGTTTAACTTCTACATACGGAAAAGTATGCGCACCGCAACGGTCGCCTACTAACAATGAATCGCACTGGGTGTAGTTACGGGCGTTTTCGGCACTTTTTAACACCTTCACCAAACCACGATAGGTGTTCTGGGCATGACCGGCTGAAATACCTTTGGACACAATGGTGCTGCGCGTGTTTTTACCAATATGAATCATCTTGGTGCCGGTGTCGGCTTGTTGATAATTATTGGTTAACGCCACGGAATAGAATTCACCAATAGCATTGTCGCCAGTTAAAATGCAGCTGGGATATTTCCAGGTGATGGCTGAGCCAGTTTCCACTTGGGTCCAGGACACTTTTGAGTTTTCGCCACGACAATCAGCACGTTTGGTAACAAAATTGTAGATACCACCCTTGCCTTCTTTATCGCCGGGATACCAGTTTTGCACGGTTGAATATTTTATGGTGGCATCTTTTAGAGCTATCAATTCCACCACTGCGGCATGTAATTGGTTTTCATCGCGCATGGGCGCAGTGCAGCCTTCCAGATAAGAAACATGACTGCCTTCGTCAGCGATTATCAATGTGCGTTCAAACTGACCGGTGTTGGCGGCATTAATACGAAAATAAGTAGATAATTCCATTGGGCAACGCACGCCTTTTGGAATATACACAAAAGAACCATCGGTAAATACCGCCGCATTCAGTGCTGCAAAAAAATTATCACCATGCGGTACAACGGAACCCAGGTATTGTTTAATTAAGTCTGGATGATCGCGCAGTGCTTCAGAAATCGGGCAGAAAATAACGCCTGCATCTTTCAGCTTGCCTTTAAATGTGGTGGCCACAGAAACGCTGTCAAACACGGCATCCACAGCAATTCCAGCCAAGCGTTCTTGTTCATCCAATGGAATGCCCAGTTTTTTGTAGGCTTCCAGCACTTGCGGATCAATTTCATCCAGGCTTTTGGGACCGTCTTCTTTACGTTTTGGTGCGGAATAATAACTGATGGCCTGGTAATCAATAGGCTCAATTTTAACTTGCGCCCAATCCGGCGATTTCATGGTTTGCCAATGCCGGAAAGCCTTTAATCGGAATTCCAGCATGAAATCAGGCTCGTTTTTAATTTTGGATAATTTGTGGATGACATCCTCATCCAAACCAGGC
>Ga0066448_1000476_pt1 | contig 12449 bp, 10 predicted proteins | sample LakWasMet70_HOW9_2_FD_59536 | JGI IMG/M metagenome (GOLD analysis project Ga0066448, IMG submission 59536) | Freshwater sediment methanotrophic microbial communities from Lake Washington under simulated oxygen tension - Sediment Metagenome 70_HOW9 | ecosystem: Environmental > Aquatic >...
GTCGGCGTCGCTGGTGGCTGCGCCGGGCGCCCAGGTGATGTAGGCGCCCAGGCTGTCGGGTGACGACAGGCCTGGCCGCTCGCCGATCAGCACCAGCACCGCCTCGGCCTGCAGGGCGCGCACCAGCGCCCAGCCCTGCGCTCTCAGCAGCGCCCTCACCGCCTTCCGGCTGCGCGACAAGGTCGGCAACACCTTGTGGGACGGCGGCTCCTTCCGCTCCGCCAAAGGCGAACTCTTTCCCTTCAGCCGTGGCGAAGTGATTTTCAAACCCATGCGCCGCTGGAAAAGCCCGCTGAGCCAGGCTAGCTACCCGGTCAAGTGGCTGGTGCAAACGCCGGCCGACATCTACACCGTGCGCGCCGTCACCGACAACCAGGAACTCGACAGCCGCCAGTCCACCGGCGGGATTTACTGGGAAGGGCTGAGCGAGCTGATCGACAGCAATGGCAAGCGCATCGGGCGCGGATATCTGGAGATGACGGGGTATGCGGCGGTGTTGCGGCTGTGATTGCGGGACGACCAGCCGGCCGCCGGAGGGCAACACAGGCCCTTCTTAAGGTTGGTCGTGCCGGAAGTTGGGCAACCCAAGAACAGTTTCTCAGCAGAACTGGCCAGAAGCAGCCGTTCAGTCATTTCGCAAAAACGATTCTTGAACGTCTTCCGGAAACCAGTGGGGGGCCACACAGGCCCCCCATCTGTGTCACTCACCTGGAAGGCCAGTGACAACTTGTCCAATGCGAGGCGCGTTATTCGATCCGCGCAATTCCCGCGGCGCGAACGACGTTGTCCCAATGCGCTTTCTTCTCCTTGATGAAGGTCGAAAAATCCTCGGGCGAGCCCATGAACGGGTACTGACCCAATTGCAGCAATGCGATGCGGGCTTCCTCAGTGGCCATGACCTTGCTCACGGCGGCATTCAGACGAGCCACGATGGCCGGTGCTGTGCCAGCAGGCACCAAAAGGCCATTCCATGGCCCAACCACGAAGTTGGGGATGCCTGCACTTTCGATGATCGTGGGAACACCGGGCGCGAACTCGGCAGGTTTTTCGCTGGCAATGGCCAGTGCGCGAATTTTTCCGCCTTTGATCTGGGGCAGTGCCGACACAGCGCTGATGAACGCAAAATCCACGCGACCGGCAACCAGGTCCAGCATGGCCGGCGCATCGCCACCGTTGTAGGGCACATGTAGCATCTTGGCGCCGATGGCATTGCTGAACCACTCGCCTGCAAGCTGGTTGTCGGCGCCGTTGCCCGCCGATGCGAAGGACAGGGATGGGGTTTTCGTCTTCGCGTGCTGGATCAACTCTTTGACGGTTTTGAAAGGCGAATCCTGCGCCACGACAAACATGTAGGGATAGCTGGCGACAGGGACTGTTGGCACGAAGTCCTTGAAGATATCGTAGTCCACCCTTTTCTTGATGGCAGGTTCTATGGCCATTGAGCCGCTGCTGCCCAGCAAGATGGTGTATCCGTCAGGTTTGGCGCGTTTGACGTATTGAAGTGCGACCAGGCCATTGGCACCGGTGCGGTTTTCCACCACCACATTCTGCCCAAGTTCCTTTTCCAGTTTTCGCGCCAAAAAACGGCCGACAACGTCGGTGGGGCCGCCCGCACCGAAGCCGATGACCAGATTGACCGGTTTGGTCGGATAGTCCTGTGCGCTGACCACTTGGGCAAGTGCCATCATGACAACTGCGCCTGCTTTTCTAAAAATGCTTTTCATGCGATGTTTCTTTCTATGTCTCTTTGGTTGAGATTGGGATTGGGATTGGGATTGGGGTTAAGCGCTCATGTATCCAGAACGTTTAACGAATGAACTGATCTACATAGTCGGCGCCAAGGCCAACCTGGATGTAGTGCTTGCGGCACAGATCGATGCGGTCAAAAACGTCAGTGAATCCCACTTGCTCGCCTTGCTCGTTCATGTAGATCATGGCTCCATTGACCAGGAACCAGGTGATCATTTCCTCGCAATCTTCGTCCACCACCAGGGTGTGGGTTTCTCCTGGTGGCTCAAAGACATAGTCGCCTTCCCGGGCCACCCAGTCGTGCTCCAGATAGCGCCAGGAACCTTTCATGACGAGGCCGTGCACGGAGGCAGGATGCCGGTGGCAGCTCACCACTCCGGAAGCACGCACCTTGAGCAGGCTGGTCCAATACCCGTGCGTCTTGTTGAGTAAAAGGGGGCGAATCCAGGCGTCCGGGTAAATGGGAACCCACACCCGGTCATCGTCGGGGATACCGTGCAGGACGAGTTCGGGGGTCAGGCCTATCGGCTGGCGCTCGGGCGGAACGGGTTTGGGAAATTTTGATGTGGTCAATTGGGTTGTCTCCATATAAGAATTTAAAAGCCTGCAGTTCTTTCAACAGCCAGCATGGCGTCGAATATCTGTTTTGCGGTCAACGGTTGCGACGAGTCCTTCAAATAGGGTGCAGAGAGGGTCAACTCCGCAATCTGCATGACTTCCGAGGTTTCAATAGCTGCCAATCCGATGTCTTTCCTGGATACGGGGAGCCCGGCTTTCTTGAGAAAGCGGGTTGCCTCCAGAATCTCCGGCGGGTCGTAGTGAAATGCATGAAGCTGAACGAGAAGCCCATAACTGACAAGTTCACCATGTAAATAGGCGTGCGTTTGCGAACAGGCCGTCAACCCTCGCAACATGCCATGAGCGACAGACAATCCACCACTTTCAAACGCCAAGCCGGAGTACAGGATGGACGCTTCAACCACACGGTCAAACCCGTCATTTGGCACGCCGGAGTCCAGCGCCTGCAAGGCCGCTGCTCCGTGCTCCATCAACGCCTGATGGCAGCATTGCGCGAGCGCAGCCGACAGTTCCGGCGGAAGACCCCCGAAATAGTTGCGCTGGCGGGTGTTGGCGGCAGCCTGTTTGACTTCATAACGTTTTGTGAAAGCGTCCCCCATGCCAGCAACAAACAGGCGCCTGGGTGCCTTGATCAAGATGGATGTATCCACGTAGATCAGGTCCGGATTTCTTTTCATCGTCGGGACTTCGGTGATCTTGTGGTTCTCGTCGTAGATGGCAATCAACCGGCTGGTCGGCGCATCGCTTGACGCCACGGTCGGAACGATGACGAGAGGCAGCGCGAGTTCCAGGGAAACGGCCTTGGCGGTATCAAGGGCCTGCCCACCGCCTGCACCCACAATAATGTCGGGTGCTTGCGCCCGTGCCAGCACACACAGCCGATTCACTTCACGACGAGTGCAGCTTCCGCCGAACTTCAGGAGATTGAACGCCAGGACGGGGTGCGGCTGCAGAGTCGAGAAAATGCCCTCCACAGCTGGGTCAACAATCACGGCCGCACGGCGACATTCGAAATGGTCCGACATTCGCTGCGGCAGTAAATTCAAAATTTCCCAACCCTGTATGTACAGAGAAGGAAATCCCATTATTTTTTCGGTTGGCATTGGCTTTAATTTTGACGTGCGCATCAAAGTTCTTGATCTCGCCCGATTGCATCTTCGGAGAATGATCGCACTGCCATTTGGCGGCCGCAAATTCTAATTCCGCACTCAGGCATTACATTTTGTCGAGTCTTGGCTCGTGGGCGCGCTGCGCAGGGCCATGCCCGCGGCGCTACTGGTTGGATCGTCGAGCCGGCGCGGGTGGAGAGTATGAAAAGCGGAGGATCAAGTTCCGCTCGATACCGGTTCGGCGCCCGCGGCCTGCATGATCCAGTCCCGGAAGATCTCGACTTTCCGAGAATAGCGTTGCAGCACTGGACGTACCAGATAGTGCCCCTTGTCGACCCGGCGCAGGGGCCGGTTGAAGGGGCGTACCAAGCGGCCCGACGCGAGTTCGGATTTCAGCAGCATCGTCTGTCCGATCGCCACGCCCAAGCCATCCAGTGCAGCTTGCCAGGTCAACACCGAGCTACTGAAAGTCATGTGGTTCCTGGAGGACAGATTGTCGACAGACCCATTTGCGCCAAGCCAGTCACTCCAGTCTGTGCGCCGGTATCGGGATACCAGCAGACACTCGCCGAGGAGCGAAGATGGCACACCACCGGCCGATGCATGCCTGGCCATGAGTTCCGGTGCACATACCGGTTCTATCTCATCCTGGAACAGCAGGTCAACTTTTACGTCTGACCAACGGCCGTTCCCGAACTGAATGGCAAGATCCACGGGATCCCTCGCGAAATCCACATCCGGCACCGCGTTGCTGATCAGGACTTCGATGTCCGGGTGGCGCTTCTTGAACTCGGGCAAGTGGGGGATCAGCCACTTCGCGGTAAATGTCGTGTAGGTGCGTATCCGAAGGGCACCGCTGCCATCGCCACGGGTCAACTCTTCTGTCGCATTCGAAATTGCCTGGAAGGCAGGAGTAATCTGCTTGGCGTACCTGGCCCCTGCAGGCGTGAGGGAAACACCCAAGCGCTCGCGCCGGAACAACTGCACGCCGAGGTAGGACTCCAGGACACCTATTTGCCTGCTGACCGCGGACTGGCTGACGTGCAGCTCAAGGGCTGCCGCGGTCAGATTCTGGGTTCGAGCCACCACCTCGAAGACACGCAGAGGATTTAGCGGAGGAACTTTGAACATAGTGCAAAAGAGTATATGACGCTGTGATTGGCGTCACGGATAGCCGCCGCTGGGCTTCCATGAAACTTTCAGCCATAACTTTTTGTCCGATCCACGGGAGGGATGCGAAGTTCTCAATATCTGCCGGAACCGACACAATCCGATCAGTTCCAGACGCTTCAAAGACCCTACCTATGGATTTAAAACTCAGCGACGATCACCAGACCTATGCGGATTCCGTGAGACGGTTTGCGCGGACTCACCTGGCCCCGGGAGCCCTTGAGCGGGCGCATGCCTCCGAATACCCCTGGAAGATCGCGCTTCTTCTGGCAGAAAATGGCTTTTTTGGCATCGCCTTTCCTGAATCGGATGGGGGTCAGGGGGGCTCATTGATGCATGCCGTACTGGCGATCCAGGAAATCGGCATGGTGTGTCCCAAGAGCGCCGACATCGTGCAGGCGGGCAACTTCGGGCCTATCCGCACCTTTGTGGAATACGCCAGTACTGAGCAGAAAGCGCGTTTCCTGCCGGACCTCCTGGGTGGCCGCAAGCTGATTTCTCTGGGGATGACCGAACCGGGAGCGGGTTCCGCCGTCACCGAATTGCAGACCTCGGCACGAGTGGATGGCCCGGACTACCTGATCAATGGCAGCAAGATCTTTTCCACCCACAGCGCGGAGGCCCAGTTGTTCCTGGTTTATGTGCGCTTCGGTCCGGGGGTTCAAGGTATTGGCTCAGTGTTGCTCGAGCGTGACACACCAGGCTTCACGATTGGTAAACCTTCGAATTTCATGAATGGGGAGCAATGGTCCCAGCTGTATTTTGACAATGCCCGCATATCTGCGGCGAACGTCTTGCTGGGCGCGGGCGGGTTCAAACGTCAGATTTCGGGCTTTAACGTGGAACGACTGGGCAATGCCTCCCGCTCACTGGCGTTGGGCCGGCTCGCCTTCAATCTGGCCCGGGAACATGCCCTGGTTCGCAAGCAGTTCGGTCGCGCATTGTGTGAATTCCAGGGCCTGCAGTGGAAATTTTCCGACATGTGGATGAAGCTGGAGCAAGCGCAGCTGCTGTTGTACCGCGCTGCGCTTGAGGGCGACAACGGCTTGCCCTCCGCCCAGAGCACCGCCATGGCCAAGCTGGCCTGTAACGAGGCGGGTTGGTTCGCGGCCAATGAATCACTTCAAGTCATGGGTGGAACAGGTTTCAGCCAGGAGGCAATGGTCGAGTATTGTCTGAGACGCATTCGGGGATGGATGATTGCCGGCGGTTCTCTGGAAGTTTTGCGGAACCGCATCGCCGAAGGCATCTTTGAACGCACCTTTTCGCAACGACTGCCTACCTAAAACATGCTATCCACCCGAATCAGCGGCAAGCCCTTATCAAACGTATTACTCAACCCCCGAAGCATTGCCCTGGTTGGCGCGTCCGATGATCCGAGAAAAACGGCGTCACGGCCTTTGCAGTATTTGCGGCGAACCGGTTATGCAGGACGGGTCTACCCCATCAACCCCAACAAAGCCACCGTTTTGGGTGAAGCCGCATGGCCGTCACTTTCCGCCTTGCCCGAGATACCGGAGTCTGTCTTTTTGCTGGCCTCGACCAGTGCTGTGATTCCCACGGTTCAGGAGTGCATCCGCCTGGGCGTCAAGGTGGTCACCGTTCTGGCGAGCGGTTTTTCCGAGTCGGGTCCTGAAGGGGTGCAGCGGGAACACGAGCTGAGGGACCTGGTCCAAGGCTCCAGTATTCGCCTGCTCGGTCCGAGCAGCATCGGCATTGTGAATCCGCGTAATGGGTTGATGCTGACCGCCAATGCTGCTTTTGCGGAACCAGACTTGCCGGTGGGGCGGGTTTTTGTCGCCTCCCACAGCGGCAGCATGATTGGCGCGCTGGTATCGCGCGGCAAAGCTCGCGGTGTGGGATTTGCGGGCCTGGTTTCCGTCGGCAGCGAGGTGGACCTCAGCCTCGGAGAGATCTGCTCTTCCACGCTCGACGATCCGGGAGTCGACGGCTACCTGCTCTTTCTCGAAAGTCTTCACTGCGGCGAAGATTTAAGGCGTTTTGCAATCGACGCAGCCAAGCGCGGCAAACCTGTGATTGCCTACAAGCTGGGGCGCTCCGATGCTGCGGCAGAAATGGTAACCACTCATACGGGAGCGATCGCCGGCGAAGATGACATTGCCGATGCCTTTCTGAAAGACTGCGGTGTCGCGCGGGTCGGCATCCTGGACGCACTTCTGGAGACCTTCCCGCTGGCTCAACGTCTTGCCCTGGGTGAGCCGTCCAGGCAGCGCCGTGTGGGTGTGGTCACGACCACCGGTGGTGGTGCAGCCATGGTGGTAGATCAACTGGGTTTGCGTGGTATCGAGGTTCAGGCTCCGTCTGTGCAGACATTGCAGCGCTTGCGCGAGCGGGGCATTGAGGTCGCTGCAGGGCGTGCGGTCGATCTCACGTTGGCAGGCGTCAACTATGAAGTGATGAAAACAGCGCTGGATGTATTGCTGGAAGCCCCTGAATTCGATTTGGTCGTCGCCACCATCGGCTCGTCGGCACGTTTCCAGCCGCAGCTCGCAGTCAAGCCCATCATCGACAGCCTGGACAATCACCGGACGCCGCTGGCAGCCATGTTGGTGCCTGACGCTCCGGAAGCGCTGGCAGCGCTGACCGCGCAGGGTGTGCCGTGCTTCCGGTCGCCGGAAGCCTGTGCCGATGCCATCGCGGCGGTGTTCTTCCGTCGGACGCCCGCCACGTTCAGGAGTCACTCGTCTGCAGCTGCAGACGCGAGGGCACTGAGTGAAGCAGAAGCTTACCGCCTGCTCAAGCAGCTTGGCGTGCCCTGCGCCGCGTTCGTGACATCCGCGCTCGATGGCCCGCCACCTGACCTGGCGTTTGACTACCCGGTGGTGGCCAAGGTGTGTTCTGCCCATATTCCGCACAAGACGGAAGTTGGTGGTGTCTTGCTCGGGATCAGGGACGAGATCGGCCTGGCCCAGGCCATGGCCACCCTGCGCGGCAATCTTGCGATACGGGCACCGAACGTGCCCTGCGACCAGATTCTGGTTCAGAAAAGCGTGGCCGGTCTGGCGGAAGTTCTTGTCGGTTACCGCGTCGATCCTGACGCCGGTCCCATCGTCATCCTGGCGGCGGGAGGAATTTGGGCGGAAGTTGCACGCGATCGCAGCATCCGTTTGGCGCCAGTCAGCGTTGACACCGCTCGCGAGATGGTGAGTGAGGTCAAGTCCCTGAAGACCTTGACCGGCCTGAGAGGGCGCCCCCGAGGCGACCTGGAAGCCCTGGCGCAGGCAGTTTGCGCCTTGTCTCAACTAGCGCTCAGGCCTGAAATGCAGGTACGCGAAGCTGAAGTCAATCCCCTGATGGTGCTGCCAGAAGGTCAGGGTGTTCTTGCAGCTGACGCTTTGGTCTGGCAGGCATGAGGCCCCCCCACATGATTTATCCGAATTCAATCAAGGAGCAACAGACGATGACAAGTATTCAACCCATAGGCTTTATTGGCCTGGGCGTCATGGGTGGCCCCATGTGCGCCAATGTGGTCAAGAAGAGCAATCTCCCCGTTTGGGGCCTGGATCGTGATCCTCAAGCGGCAGCGGCCTTGTCCGCTCCTAACTTCCATGCGGCCCAGGATCTGACACAGTTGACCCGTGAAGTCGATGTCGTGCTGCTGTCCCTGCCCAGCATCGTGCAAGTCGCAGAAGTATGCGAGGCCATTTTTGCCTCCCCCGGGCGTGTCAAGTGCATCGTGGACATGAGTACTTCCGCTGTGCGCCAAACCCGCGAACTTGCGCAAAAGGCCCAACAGCTCGGCATCGTCTACTTGGACGCTCCCGTCGCCCGTCTGCGCGAGGCTGCACGCACAGGCACTCTGAGCATCATGGTGGGGGGCCCGCGTGAGGACTTTGACATGATTCGGCCCATTCTGGGCTACATGGGCAGCGACATCACTTATTGTGGCTCCGTCGGCAATGGGCAAGTCGTGAAGATCCTGAACAATATGGCTGTATTCATGACTGTCCACACCCTGGCCGAAGCATTAACCATTGGCCGCCGTGCCGGTGTCGACCCGGAACTGCTTTTTCAGACAATGGCACTGGGCTCCTCTGACAGTTTTGTGCTTCGCAATGTCGGGCTGAAGTACCTGGTGAAGGACCATTTCCCGACGCAGACCTTCCCGACGGAATACGCAATCAAGGACATCAGCCTGGCTCTGGAGTTGGCACGCGACGGTGAAGTTTCTGCCAATTTGGCACAGACAACACGTGCTCTACTGGAACGCACTCGGGACGCCGGTTTCGCCAAAGAGTACTACCCGATCATGGTTCGCGTGATCGAAGCTGAATCAAAGCAAGCTGCCGAGGCGGCGGCTCGCGCGAACAAAGTCAATTGAGTCAGCCATGGAACATCCCCATTCCCATTTCAGCCAGTACATTGCCGGTGAATGGCGCCAGGGCCGTGGCTCTGCTTCAAGCCAGGTGCTGAATCCAGCCACCGAAAGCAGTCACGGTGAATTGATCCATGCCGACAAGGCCGATGTGGCTGATGCGATTGACGCTGCGGCGCAGGCTTTCCCTGCGTGGCAAAAACTCGCTGCCAGCGATCGGTCCCGGCTGCTTCGCCGTACTGCGGAGTTGATCCGCGCCCGGCGGGAGAGCATTGGCCTGACGATAACGCTGGAACTGGGAAAACCACTTGCAGAAGCGATCCGGGAAGCCGACACGGCTGCGGAAATGTTTGAATGGGCGGCCGAGGAGGCCCGTCGGGCCTACGGCCGGCTCATACCTTCCCGGACTCCGGGAACAATCCAGGTGGCGACACTTGAAGCGGTGGGTCCGGTGGCTGCATTTTCGGGCTGGAACGCACCAGCCATCACGCCTTCACGCAAGATCAGCTCGGCGCTGGCCGCAGGTTGTACCGTGGTACTCAAGCCTTCAGAGGAGACGCCCGGCGTGGCGCTGGCCATTGCACAGGCGGCTGCAGACGCTGGTATTCCGGCGGGGGTGTTGAACCTCGTATTCGGCGCACCGCAAGCGATCGCCGAGCAATTGCTGGCGTCGCCCGCCATCCGCATGTTGACCTTCACGGGAGCCACCTCGGTAGGGAAGCAGCTCGCAGAAATGGCTGCACGAACGCTCAAGAGAACCACGCTGGAGTTGGGTGGCCACGCTCCCGTCATCGTGTGTGATGACGTGAACGTTGATGCCGTGGCGCGAGCCGCTGCGGCCGCGAAATTCCGCAATGCCGGGCAGGTCTGCACCTCGCCAACGCGGTTCTACATCCAGGAACGGATTTATGCCCGCTTCCTCGACAGTTTTACGGCCGCGACGGAGGCGCTACGCGTCGGCAATGGACTCGACAACACGGTGCAGATGGGGCCGCTAAAAAATGCGCGTCGTCGTGAAGCTATCGAACATTTGATAGATGATGCCCGTGCGCAGGGAATCCGCGTGTGTACCGGCGGTACGAGGGGGCAAGGGCCTGGTTACTTCTTTCCTCCCACCGTGCTGGCTGACTTTCATGACGGATGCCTGGCCGCGAACCACGAACCTTTCGGACCCTTGGCGATGCTTCGGCCGTTCAGCACCCTGGATGAGGCCATCCATCAGGCCAACCGTCTGCCGTTTGGATTGACCTCCTATGCATTCACTCGGGATATCGTGCGCGGGCAAGCGCTTGCTGAAGGCATCGAAAGCGGCGTCGTGTGCCTCAACGAGTGGCAGGCCTCGCTTCCCGAAACGCCCTTCGGGGGCTTCAAGGACAGCGGACTGGGCACGGAGGGAGGTGTCGAAGGCCTGCGGGAGTTTCAGCGTGTCAAGTGTGTGCGGCAAGGCCAGTCGGTCTGAGCCCGGTTGCATCTGGAATCAGTGATCATGAATAAAGACAACGCGACCAAACCCCTGCTCATCGACGGGCAGTGGATCCGGACCAAGGAAGCCCCCCTGATTTCTGTCAACCCGGCCGATGGCTCCGTCAACCACCGTGTGGCAACGGCCGGTGGCGCCGAGATTGAACTGGCGGTGGCTTCGGCAACACGCGCAGCATCGGCGCGGTCATGGCGCTCGTTGCTGCCGCCGCAAAGAGCCGCCGTACTCCATCGCATGGCCGATCTTCTGCTGCGCGACGTCAGCGAGTTTGCGCTTCTGCAACGCATCGAAAACGGCAAGATCCATGCGGAATGCCTGGCACAAGCGCGTAGCGCCGCCGCCACTTTCCGTTATTACGCCTCGGTTTGCGAGACGCTCGAATCAAGCCTGACGCCCTCACGTGGGAACTACGTGTCCATGGCCGTCCACGAGCCCTATGGTGTGGTGGTGGCCATCACGCCGTGGAATTCGCCAATGACGATGGAAGCCCAGAAGGTGGCTCCAGCGCTGGCAGCAGGCAATGCAGTGATCCTGAAACCCTCCGAGCTCACTCCGTCTCCCGCGTTGCGACTGGGGCAGATCGCGCTGGAGGCCGGGTTGCCGCCCGGTGTCTTGAATGTATTGCCAGGAACCGGTGCCACGGTCGGCGGCGCCCTGGTCAATCACCCCAGGGTGAAAATGGTGTCCTTTACCGGTGGCACGGCCAGCGGTCGCAGCATCGCCGTAGTCGCCGCGCACAAGCTGATGCCCGTAGCGCTGGAGTTGGGCGGCAAGTCTCCCCATATTGTTTTTGCCGACGCGGACCTGGAAGCCGCCGCAGAGGCGGTTGCGGGCGGAATTTTTGAAGGCAGCGGCCAGTCTTGCGTGGCGGGCTCACGCCTTTTCATACAGCGCTCCGTCTATGAACAGGTCGTGGAACTGCTTGTGGCCAGGGCCCGGGCGCTGCGTGTGGGCAAGCCGGACGAGCCCTCGTCCCAGATGGGGCCGATCGCCTCCTTCGCGCACCGGGAAAACATCAGCCGGATGGTGGAGGCGGCCCGGTTGGCGGGAGCCGTGGTACTGGCCGGCGGCGAGGTTCCGGGCGAAGATGTGCTACGCGGCGGCGCCTTTTACCTCCCCACTGTGCTTGGAAATGTGGAAAATTCGGCAGAGATTGCACAGCAGGAAATTTTCGGCCCCGTGCTTTGTGCCATGCCCTTCGATGATGAGGCGGATCTGCTTGCTCAAGCCAACGATTCGGTTTTCGGCTTGGCTGCAGGCATCTGGACTGCCGATTACCGCCGGGCGTGGCGGGTGGCTAGATCGCTCGACGCCGGTACGGTCTGGATCAACACCTACAAGCAGTTGTCGATCGCAACCCCCTTTGGAGGCTTCAAGCACAGTGGCCTTGGCCGTGAGAAGGGTTTGACTGGCATGCGTCTGTACCAGCAAAGCAAAGGCATTTACCTCGGACTGGATGACGTGCATTCCTGCTGAAGAAGCGCGACTCGAACCAACACGGTCACGCCGTCAATTACCACTGCTGACCACGCCATCGGATGATTCTGGGCCACCGTTCGCTGGTAGCGAGCGCGACCGCCTACCCCTTCGACAGAAACTTCAACACCGTGAGCAACGCTTATGCGCACTACCTTTACCGGACGGACGACTGGCGCACATGGAATGTTTCTTGCTTTCCATCCCTTTACTGGCGGGTACCACCAGCTATTAAAAAAGTAGCGCCATCTTACCGCCGTGGACATAGACCCGTAGCCCTACCCGCCGACACCGGCATCGGCTGGTTCATCTGGTCTTTCAGCGCGACGCCAGAGCGCTTCTGCAAGCGCATCTGGCTCAACAGCCAGGCGATTTTGGCCGCTGCAGACGCAGGCGCCAGGCCTTGCGGCCGGATGTTGGAGACGCAGTTGCGGTCGGCGTCGCTGGTGGCTGAGCCGGGCGCCCAAGTGATGTAGGCGCCCAGGCTGTCGGGCGACGACAGGCCGGGCCGCTCACCGATCAGCACCAGCACCGCCTCGGCCTGCAGGGC
>Ga0066448_1000482_pt1 | contig 12364 bp, 9 predicted proteins | sample LakWasMet70_HOW9_2_FD_59536 | JGI IMG/M metagenome (GOLD analysis project Ga0066448, IMG submission 59536) | Freshwater sediment methanotrophic microbial communities from Lake Washington under simulated oxygen tension - Sediment Metagenome 70_HOW9 | ecosystem: Environmental > Aquatic > Freshwater...
GTGCCGTTTATTGGTATTAAGCTGATTGATATGGGGCTGGCGTTGTTGTGATTGATAGCGCTCCTGTTATCACTCCAGTGTTAAATCTGGAAACCAGCCCTGCGAAGTATATATTTTAGGACATCGATTATGACCAGCCAAATCAAACCCGCCATCCTGATGTTATTGTTTTTTACCCTGATAACTGGCATAGCTTATCCATTGCTAGTGACGCTCAGTGCGCAACTGGTTTTTCCAAACCAGGCCAACGGCAGCATGTTGGGTGATGCCGCTAAACCAGTGGGTTCAGCATTAATCGGGCAACCATTTAGCCAGCCGCAATATTTCTGGGGACGGCCATCGGCAACATCGCCCACCGCTTATAACGCTGGCAGCTCAAGCGGTTCCAACCAAGGCCCCAATAATCCCGCATTGCTACAAGCCGTGCAGGCACGCATAAAAATCTTTCATAAAGCCGACCCTAAAAACGCACAAGCCATTCCAGTCGAATTAATCGCCGCCTCCGCCAGCGGCTTGGATCCGCATATAAGTCCGGCTGCAGCAGAATACCAACTGGTCAGAGTTGCTAACGCTCGGCAATTACCGGTGCAGACGCTGAAAGATTTATTGGCTAAGCACACGGAAGCCAGGACATGGGGTATTTTAGGCGAGCCAAGAGTGAATGTGCTCAAGCTCAATCTGGCACTGGATCAGTTGCATTAAGTTATGAATGATAATCGCCCAAATCCTGATGCCTTATTAGCCAGAGTAGAGCGCGACGAGCAAAGACGTAAGCGCGGGAAGCTAAAAATATTTTTTGGCGCTGCGGCTGGTGTTGGTAAAACCTACGCCATGCTGCAAGCGGCAAAGGCAAAACTGGCCGAAGGTTTAGACGTGGTGGTCGGCTTGGTGGAAACTCATCAACGTCCGGAAACCATCGCAGTTTTACAAGGACTGGATGTGCTACCGCCTAGATTGGTTAAGCATAGAAATACCTTGTTAAGAGAATTTGATCTTGATGCGGCGCTCAAGCGTCAGCCCGGCTTGATCCTGGTGGATGAGCTTGCTCACAGCAATGCCCCAAGCTGCCGCCATCCCAAACGTTGGCAAGATGTGCAGGAATTATTACGCGCGGGCATTGATGTATACACGACCATAAACGTGCAACATCTGGAAAGTTTAAAAGATGATGTTGGCGCTATGACGGGCGTTAATGTATGGGAGACCGTCCCTGATACTGTGTTTGAAATGGCAGATGAGGTGGAGTTAATCGATTTGCCACCGGATGAGCTATTGCTGCGTCTAAGTGAGGGTAAGATTTACCTGCCGCAGCAGGCCGAGCAAGCCATACAGAATTTTTTCCGCAAAGGCAATTTAATGGCCTTGCGCGAGCTGTCTTTGCGTTGTACGGCGGATCGGGTAGATGCGCAAATGCAAGATTACCGGGATGATCATGCTATTAGGGATGTTTGGCAGGTTGGTGAGCGGGTTTTGGTGTGCATTGGGCCGAATGCAATTGCCGAAAGACTGGTGCGAGCAGCCAAGCGCTTGGCAAATAGTCTACATGCACAATGGATAGTCACTTATGTAGAAACGCCGCAATTGCAGCGTTTACCTGCCGAGCGTAGAGATCAGGTCTTGAAAGTACTCAGGTTTGCCGAACAACTAGGAGCAGAAACCATCACTTTGTCGGGGCCGGAGATAAGCGCAGAGATTTTAAATTTTGCCAGAAGCAGAAATGTGACCAAGATTGTTCTGGGAAAACCCGGCCGGCGAGGTTGGCAGCGCTGGTTGTTAGGCTCCGTGGTCGATGTGTTAATTTCAGAAGCGCACAACATCAATGTCTATCTGTTAGGTAGTCCGCGTGAAGATGAGAGTGGGCTGACTAAAACGGCAAAATCGATCCATAGAACCAGTCCGCCTTGGGGGACAGGGATTAAACGCCGCTGGACGAATTGGTTTTGGGCCTTGGCAATGACGGGTTTTACCAGCATGATCGCATGGCTTATGGCTGGTCAGTTTGAACTTGCCAATTTGGTCATGGTGTATTTGTTGGGCGTGGTGTTTGTTGCCGTTAAGGCCGGTAGAGAACCGGCTATTTTAGCGTCTGTTTTATCAGTGGCAACCTTCGACTTTTTTTTCGTCAGTCCGACCTTAACTTTTGCGGTCAATGATGCGCAATACCTGGTCACGTTTTTAATCATGTTGACAGTGGCTATCATTATCAGTCACTTAACGACTAATATGCGTTCACAGGCGAAGGTAGCTGCGCATAGAGAACGTCGTGCCAGTGTGCTATATGGTTTAAGTGAAGAATTAGCCGGTAGTCGCACAATCACCGAAGCGGCGAGTGTGGCCAATAGACATATTAAAGCCGAATTTGGTGGTAATAATGTATTGTTGTTACCACTCGAAGACGGGCGGATTGCCTATCCGTTGGACCCGCCAGAACCAGGGTCTTTAACCGGATGTGATTTGGACGTTGCGCAATGGGTGTTTGATCATGGGCAGATGGCGGGTGAGGGCACTGATACGCTGCCCGGTGCGGGGGCGTTATTTGTTCCTATGACTGGATTCAGCGGCGTTTTGGGTGTGATGGTGCTAAAACCGGCCAATTTGCGCCGCGTATTCCTGCCCGAACAACGGCGTTTGCTGGATACATTTATTAGCCAGATTGGACAGGCCTTTGAGCGTTTGCGTTATGCTGAAGTGGCCAAACAAACCCAAATGCGCGTTGAATCTGAAATATTAAGAAGCTCATTATTAAGCGCTATTTCCCATGACTTGCGCACACCATTGGCGTCTATCGTTGGAGCTGCCAGTACGTTAGTCGAAGAAGAAAGCAAACTCAGCTCGGCAGATCGGCAAGAACTTAGTAAAGCCATTTATGACGAAGCCCAGCGCATGTCCAATCTGGCAAATAACATCCTGGATATGGCCAGGCTTGATGCAGGAAAAGCGCCCATTAACCGGCAATGGTATCCATTGGATGAAATTATCGGCGGGGCATTGGCCAGATTACAATCCAAACTGGCCCACCGGAAAGTGCAGAGTAAACGCCCCGATGGCTTATGTATGGTGCGCCTGGATGCGGTATTAATTGAGCAGGTTTTGGTCAATCTGCTCGAAAACGCCTGCAAATATACCCCACCAGAATCGCCCATTGATATTTTCGCCGAAATATCGGCGCATACCTTAAAGATTACCGTTGCTGACCGAGGCCCGGGTATTCCGTCAGGTGAAGAAGAAAAGTTGTTTGATAAATTTTATCGTTTACAACGGGAAGGTATGCGCAGTGGTGTTGGCTTGGGATTGGCTATTTGTCGCGCCATAGTGATTGCGCATGGCGGCGTTATCGGTGCGAGCAATCGTGAGGGCGGAGGAGCGCAGTTCTTTTTTATTCTGCCGATTGATGAAGCCTTGCCGTCTGTTGATGAAGGGTACTTGCCAGATGAATAGCGTAAAGCCAATCATCGTTGTTATCGAAGATGATGCGCAAATATGCCGGTTTCTGCGCACTAGTTTATTAGTGCAAGGTTTTCAGGTGTTTGAGGCGAATACCGGTGAACGCGGCTTGGTTGAAGTTGGCACCCGCAAGCCGGATTTGGTGATTCTGGACATAGGCTTACCGAAAATGGATGGCTTAGCGGTCATCACAAAAATTCGGGAATGGTCGGCTGTACCCATAATCGTATTATCAGCTCGCAGCCAGGAAAATGATAAAATTGCCGCGCTTGATGCAGGTGCCGATGATTATTTAACCAAACCATTCGGTATCGGTGAATTGGTGGCGCGCATACGGGTCTCGCTAAGACATGTCAACCAATTGCTCAGTGATAAAGTTAAAACCGAATTTAGTGTGGGCGATTTGCACGTTGATTTAAGCCGTCGTTTAGTGCACATCGGCAAGCAGGAAATTCATCTTACCCCGATTGAATATCGCTTGTTGTCCGTGTTAATCAATCACGCGGGAAAAGTCATGACACATCGGCAGTTACTGCTCCAGGTTTGGGGGCCAGCGTATGTGGAGCACGCGCATTATGTGCGGATTTATATGGGCCAGCTGCGGCAAAAATTGGAAACTGATCCAACTCAACCGAAGTATTTATTAACTGAAGTTGGGGTAGGGTACCGGTTGGCTGATTGGGGGTAGTTTTTCTTGAATAACCACCTTTTTGTGTCAATGAGCCCACTATATCAGGCCACCTATCGCCTCTATTTTTTCAAAATAACGCTAATCATTAAACTCTTTACAGTAAATTTTCAACGCATCAACCAGCACCAGACACCCTGGATTTTAAATGTGCGGATAGCCGTTGCATTGCTGATGAGGCATCGCTAACTGCCAGATGAACATTGATTATGCTGGGCACGTTTTTATCGAGCAATGCTTTTACCAGCGCATCTTCAAAGGCGGTTTCGGTTGGTGCGTCATAGCCATTCAACGGTCCAAACAGCTCACCTAACCGATCAAATCGCCAGGGGCTGATGTCGTTAAATGGTCCTTCCAGAATGCCTCTCTCGGTGCTATAGCCGCCATTGTTAAAAACGATAACAATAGGAGCCAAGCCATATCGGGCGTGTGTTGATAACTCTGTGCCAGTCATTTGAAAGGCACCATCGCCCACCAATATCAATGCGCGATGCTGTGGACGAGCAATCTGGGCACCAAGCGCGGCCGGCACTGCAAAGCCCATTGATGCGTAAAATGCAGAAGCTAAAAACTCGGTTTGCTCGTGTACCCGCAAATCAATGGCGGCAAACAGGCAGTCACCGACATCACAAACCACAATAAAATCTGGAGTCAATGCCATATTTAATCTGGCGATTAGCCTTTTGATGGTCATGGCCTGATTAGGTTGCGGAAAATCAATTGGCTCAGGTGTGCTGACTGAATACGAAGATTGTTCAGCTTGCTTGTGCACCGAACTCGTTAGCGCAGTTAAGAAATCAGCAATCGCAACACGCGGATAACGATGAGAACGGATAGTTATTTCATTCTGAGCTGCACGCACGATTCGTTGTTGATCAAGATGCGCGGTGTAAATGCCGGAATCAATATCGGTTAAGGTGACACCCAGCATCAATAACAAATCGGATTGTTCAACCATGTAACGGGCGTTTTCTGGGCTCATGGCACCTTCATAAATTCCCAGATACAACGGATGCAGTTCTGCCATCACAGATTTACCCGAAAGGGTCGCTACCACTGGAAAATTGGATCGTTCAGCAAACTTTACCAGCGAATTCTGTAAGCCGCGTCGGTGTAATTCTATGCCCGCCATAATAATGGGGGATGTCGCTTGCTCCAGTAACTGCATGGTTTCGGAAACCGCATCTGCCAATGCAAGCTCATCACTGACGAATGGAGCCGTATCTTCAATGGGTAGTTGGAAACCGGTTGCCATTAACTGGTCGCGCGGTAATTCGATATAAATCGGTTTACAACATTGTTTTGCGGCGGCGATGGCCCGGTCAATTTGCCTAAAAGCAATCAATGGATCATCCAGCACCACGGCGGCACAGGTGATGCGCTCAAAAATTTCACGCTGGAAGTCAAACGGGCCAAAACGATGATGGATTAAAGGGTCATCCCGCTGCTCAATGACGCCTGGCGCGCCACTGATCACCACCACAGGCGATGATTCCGCATAAGCGCCCGCGACGGCATTGACGGTATTCAAGGCTCCAACGCCATAGGTTACGGCCAATGCGCCCAAACCCTTACAGCGCGCATAACCGTCAGCGGCAAAGGCCGCAGTATCTTCACGCGTGGTGCCAATATGGTGAATTTGACTTTTATAAATTAAGTCATAAAAACTTAATACATAATCACCGGGTACGCCAAAAATGTGTTCAACACCCGCTTCATATAAACGTCTAAGCAAATAGTTGCCAATAGTTTCAGTGGTCATGCTGTATTTTCCAGGGCGGAAAAGTATTTTTGAAGTAAATTGGCGATCCGCCTGTTTACCAATTATCCAAAATCATACGTCCAAGTTTGCACTGAATTTGCCGAAGTGCAATCAATTGAGTTTTTTAATCAGGCAAAGCGTGATTAAGATTAACATTTCACCTTGACCTATGTAATCTACAAGTTATTTTAATATGTAAAGAGCTATATCTCTTGGCGAGCAATTTAACAAAAGCAGGTCAAGTGTGATTGTGTTTATAACTGAAACCATATGTCGAATCTACCAAACATGAAGGCTGACTTTCCTAATGATTTAGTAAGATCACAGGCGACTGATCAACAGTCTATCGATCAGTGTGGGCCTATCATTAGCGCACTGCAGGAGAGTGAAGAACGCTTTCGGCAAATGGCGGAAATGACAGGCGAGTGGTTATGGGAGCAAGACCCCAATGGCTTTTATATCTACAGCAGCGTGGCGGTTAAACAAATTCTGGGATTTAATCCTGAGAATATGTTGGGCAGGCACTACACAGAATTTTTAACCACTGAAGATAGAGCCACTCAACAACCTTACGTTAGCAAACATGAACCATTTTACGCACTGATTAATCACTACCAACACAAAGATGGTCATGAAGTATTAACCGAATCAACCGGTTTACCGATTGTCGATGCGCAAGGCCAGCTGATTAAATGGCGTGGTGTCGATCGCGACATTACAGTTCGTAAACAAATTCAGGACGATTTGATTGATAGTGAAAAACGCACGCGTTTAATCATAGAAAGTTCCATCAATGCTATCGTACTGATGGATTCATACGGCATTATTACTGACTGGAACAAGCGCGCGGAAAAAATGTTCGGTTGGCTGGCCGCAGAAGCGATTGGTCAACGTCTGGATGAACTTATTATTCCAGAACGTTATCGACTTGCGCATCGGGCAGGCATGCAAAATTTTTTGCAAACCGGGGAAGGCCCCATGTTAAACCGGCAAGTTGAAACAACGGCTTTGCGCCGGAGCGGTGTTGAATTTCCAGTTGAAATCAGCGTTTCCACCTTAAAATTGGGCAATGCGTATATCTTTAGCGGATTTATCCACGATATCAGCGCACGTAAATTAGCGGAACAACAAATCCGGGACGCCCAGGTAAAATGGGCGATTGCGCAAAGCGAAATAAATATCGCCCGCCAGATTCAAGCCTCATTGTTACCGGCCGAAGCCATTACCAGTAAACATTTCGAAATAGCCGGTTTCTGCCTGCCAGCCAATCAGGTCGGTGGTGATTATTATGATTATTTTTATCGCCAAGACCATCAATTGGACATGCTGATTGCCGATGTGTCCGGTCATTCACTTGGGCCTGCCTTATTTATGGTAGAAGCCCGCAGTGCCATTAGAATCCAAGCCAAGCGCCCTGGTGGCGCTGCGGAAACTTTGCAAATTCTGAATAATTTTTTATTTCAGGATTTAAATAAAACCGATTTTTTTATTACTTTATTTTACTTGCAATATGACATCAACTTTCAACGCTTAAGTTATGCCAATGCCGGTCACCCATCGCCATTACATTACCGCTCAACACAACAAAATTGCCAGCTGCTGGATGCTGAAGGACTCATCCTGGGGGTGCGGGAACATGTCTATTTTGCAGAAAAAACTCAGCAAATTGACAAAGGTGATGTCATCTTGATTTATACGGATGGTTTGACGGAAGCAGAAAATCCGCTCGGTGAGTTTTTTGGTCTGGAGCGGGTGAATACATTTCTGATTCAGCATGCCCAATCGAACCCACAGGCCATCATTGCGGCTTTGCTGGATGAACTTAAACAGTTTTGCCAGCAAGATATGTTTAAGGATGATGTGACCTTATTGGTTTTTAAGCGGGTATAGCTAACATTCTGTTCGCCCAACGGTACGTTGACGTTTTTGTGTTGGCTGTGTAGCTATCGACAATGACGGGTGAACCCATTGATATAGCCTGATAAAATAAATTTATCTTCATCCAGTGCATTAATTTAAGCTATTTTAATCAAAAGCTGGTATCACTATTAAAGTTTCCAAACGAAAGCAAAGAATATAATTCTTATCCAATGAAATTAATTAGATTTAGTTCGCTCCAATTGTCAAGTTTAAGAGTTTTGTAACTGCGATAGAGTCGAGAATTTAAACCTAAATTTTGTGATTGATTTTTCGGGCGGTTTAATTCTGCTATTATTTTAGTGCTTGGGTGGTTTATTGAAAAATACTTGATAAATTAATCCTTAAGACTCTATGCAGAATTATCAAGATAGGCTATAAAACAGTCGTATTTTTTATTTTAATAAAGCTTGAAATTAACAGGTCTTAATCCCATATTAAAGATTGATGAATATACTAAATTTGTAACTATGTCCGAATTTGATCCTTTTAGAGACCATGATGATGGGTTGGCGGTTTTATCGGCTAAGCCAAAACTTAAAAAACCGCCTTTGTACAAGGTTCTGTTGCTCAATGATGATTTTACGCCAATGGATTTTGTTATAGAAATTTTAATGGACTTTTTTGCTATGCCTGAAGATAAGGCCACTCAAGTGATGTTGCAAGTACATACGCAAGGTGTTGGTGTGTGTGGAACATATTCTAAAGATGTTGCTGAAACCAAGGTTTATATCGTTAATGAATATTCGCGCGAGCACCAACATCCTTTGTTGTGTTCGATGGAAGAAGTTTAGGTTGGAGAGCATATGTTAAGTAAAGAACTTGAAATTACCTTAAATCAGGCTTTTAAAAATGCCCATGATAAGCGTCACGAATTTATTACGGTTGAGCATCTTTTACTTGCTCTGCTGGATAATGCTTCGGCTGAGGCTATTTTGAAAGCATGTGGCTCTGATATTAAAGCCTTGCGGGCGCAGTTAACTCAGTTTATTACTGATACTATGTCATTGATTCCAGAGGGAGTACAGCGGGAAACCCAGCCTACATTAGGTTTTCAGCGTGTTTTGCAAAGGGCGGTGTTCCATGTGCAAGCCTCTGACAAAAAAGAAGTATCAGGTGCCAATTTGTTTGTGGCTTTGTTTAGTGAGCAAGACTCGCACGCAGTGTATTTGCTAAACAAGCAAGATATTTCACGCCTGGATGTTGTCAATTACCTGGCGCATGGCATATCAAAACTTGATCAGGATCATGAAGCACCCGAGACCAGAAACGTGGAACAAAATAACGGTGAGTCTGAAGCAGTTGGCAGTCCTTTGGAAAAATATACCACGAATCTGAACGAGGAAGCCGCTCAAGGCAGAATCGATCCATTAATCGGTCGAGAGCTGGAGGTTGAGCGCACTATCCAAACATTATGTCGTCGTCGCAAAAATAATCCGTTACTCGTGGGCGAGGCTGGCGTTGGTAAAACTGCGATTGCTGAAGGTTTGGCAAAACGTATCGTTGAAGAAGATGTGCCCAATGTTTTAATGAACAGCGTTATTTACTCACTGGATTTAGGCGCGTTAGTGGCGGGCACAAAATACCGCGGTGATTTTGAAAAACGCTTAAAAGCCTTAATGAACCAGATAAAAAACGAACCAAATGCGATTTTATTTATAGATGAAATTCATACCATTATCGGTGCCGGATCGGCATCGGGTGGCGTAATGGATGCATCTAATCTAATTAAACCCGTTTTAGCTTCCGGGCATTTGCGTTGTATTGGCTCAACCACTTATCAGGAATATCGTGGTGTGTTTGAGAAAGATCACGCCTTGGCACGACGTTTCCAAAAAATTGATGTTGTAGAGCCTTCAATTGAAGATACCATTTTAATTTTAAAAGGCCTTAAAACCCGTTTTGAAGATTTCCATGCTGTTAAATATTCTTCAGAAGCCTTGCGATTGGCAGCCGAACTGTCTGCTCGCTATATAACCGATCGTCATTTGCCTGATAAAGCCATTGATGTAATTGATGAGGCGGGTGCAAAACAGCGCATGTTACCGGATGCTGATAGAAAGCAATTGGTCGACGTAGCCGAAATTGAAGAAATTATCTCAAAAATGGCCAGAGTGCCGGCTAAATCAGTGTCATCCAATGATATTGATAAGCTTGGTAATTTGGAAAAGAATCTGAAAATGTTGGTGTTTGGTCAAGATGAAGCAATTTCTGCTTTGGCATCGGCGATAAAATTATCCAGGGCGGGACTAAGAGAAACTCAAAAAACCATTGGTTCTTTCTTGTTTGCCGGCCCAACTGGGGTAGGTAAAACTGAAGTAACCCGGCAATTAGCCAAGGTGCTGGGGGTGGAATTAATTCGTTTTGACATGTCAGAGTACATGGAGCGGCATACGGTTTCCAGACTGATTGGCGCACCTCCAGGTTATGTTGGCTTTGATCAAGGTGGCTTGTTAACTGAGCAAGTTACTAAACATCCACATGCAGTGTTGTTGTTGGACGAGTTGGAAAAAGCCCATCCAGACGTGTTTAATCTGTTATTGCAGGTTATGGATCATGGCACGTTAACGGACAACAATGGTAGAAAAGCTGATTTTCGCAACATTATTTTGATTATGACAACCAATGCCGGGGCAGAGGAGGGTAGCCGTGCTTCCATCGGCTTTACTCAGCAAGATCATGTTACCGACAGCATGAAAGTCATTGAAAAAGGATTTTCACCGGAATTTCGTAACCGGCTTGATGCTATTATTCAATTTAAACCTTTGGATATCAGTATTGTTGGTAACGTGGTTGATAAGTTTATTTTTGAACTGGAAGCGGTTTTGTCAGATAAAAACGTGACCTTAACCTTGGATCCAGAAGCCAGATTGTGGCTGGCAGAGAATGGTTGTGACCCCAAAATGGGGGCAAGACCAATGGCAAGGTTAATTCAGGAAAAAATCAAAAAACCATTGGCAAACGATTTACTGTTTGGCCAGCTGGCAAATGGTGGGCATGTGCGAATTTATGTCGAAAACAACGAGCTGGCTTTTGCAATTGAAAGCAAAGCCCTGATAGTTTCTGAGAATAACAGCTGATTTGAACAGGCAGAACGTATGCGCTTTCTGAAAAGTTAGCGCATACGGAATGATATGCGACCTTTAGTTAAATCATAAGGTGTCATTTCAACTTTGACTTTATCACCTGTTAAAATTCGGATGTAATGTTTGCGCATTTTGCCAGAGATATGGGCAGTTACGATGTGTCCATTTTCTAATTCAACACGAAACATGGTATTGGGAAGGGTATCAATTACCTTACCTTCCATCTCAATTTGATCTTCTTTAGCCATTTGTATTTCCAAGCAATTTAAAGCCGCCAATTATAACATAAGCTTGATTTTAACAACAGAAACCTGTGATTTTAATTAAAGCCAGTTTTCATCTTGATATAATTGTAACGGTTGATAATTACTTTTATATGACATTTTTACACAATTTTTAATCCAATAGCCTAAATAGACCAGTTCCTTACCCAGCAATTTGGCATATTCTATCTGCCAAAGCACGGCAAACACGCCAGGACTGTAGTGCGAAAATGCTGGTTCAAAAAAAGTGTAAACCGCAGAAATAGCGTTTTCGAAGACATCAATCACGGCTATTGCGGCCAACTTACCTTCTATACTAAATTCCACAAAACGAGTATCACACCAGGCACAGCCTAAAAATCCGATATATTCATTAACGGATGTATTGGCCATATTGCCATCGCTATGCCGGCTTTGTTGGTATTTGATGTATAAATCGTAGTGGGCCTGTTCAAACCTGGCTGGTTTAACTGTAACGGCAGTGTGAGCATTCTTTTTTAAACAACGGCTTTGGTTGCGCGTGTGTTTGAATTCTGCGACCGGGATTCTGGCCGGAATACAGGCATCGCAAAGCCTACAATGCGGACGGTATACTTCGTTACCGCTACGCCGAAAACCTTGCGCAATTAAAAAACCGTAGGTTTTGGTGTCTAACGGGTAAGCGGGATGAATAAACAGCGACTGGGCCGTCTGATCTTCTAAATAGCTGCACGGGTGCTCAGTAGTTAGTATTAACGGAATGGATGTCATGAGTTTGACCAAGCATGTGGACTGGTGGGTTGGTTACAAAAGCGCTTAAGTAATTGATTAAACTCAGCTCGGTCAATTTCGTGCGCACCCAAGCTGGATAAATGTTCGGTATGAACTTGGCAATCGACCAATTGATAATCCCATTGCTTAAGCTGGCTGATCAACGTTGCAAAAGCTACCTTGGACGCGTCTGTTTTAAAATGAAACATAGACTCGCCAAAAAACACTTGTCCAATCGAAACGCCGTACAATCCACCCACTAATTCACCGTCAGACCAGGTTTCTACTGAGTGAGCAACACCTATTTCATGTAATTGTTCGTAGGCTGATTTGATGTTGTCGGTGATCCAGGTGCCAGTGCTGCATTGTCTTGGTAATGCACAAGCTGCCATAACTTGGTTAAATGCCTTGTCATACGTAACGGTAAAATCATTTTTGCGCAAGGTTTTACGCA
>Ga0066448_1000484_pt1 | contig 12360 bp, 12 predicted proteins | sample LakWasMet70_HOW9_2_FD_59536 | JGI IMG/M metagenome (GOLD analysis project Ga0066448, IMG submission 59536) | Freshwater sediment methanotrophic microbial communities from Lake Washington under simulated oxygen tension - Sediment Metagenome 70_HOW9 | ecosystem: Environmental > Aquatic >...
AGAAAGGGGGATTCCTACCATTTAAGGATTTTGTTTGCATAGACCAGATCGGGCTCGATCACGAGCTTAGCCTGGAATTCGCGCTCTCTTTAGCGTTGGATGTGAACAACCCGACAGCGCATGAGGCCGCGAAATACATCTACGAAAAGCTAATAAAAACACTCAGGGACGCTGAAAGTGAGGCCGTAAGTCAAACCGACAGTCGGTCACTCCAGAATGAAGACATTGCTGCGCCGGAATCAAAAATGACACTTGACTTTGGGGGGCAACCGTTGCAAGTGATCATACGAAGTAATGAACCGTGGTTTATTGCGAAGGAAGTCTGTGATGTATTACAGATTAGTAATGTTAGTGACGCGATTAGCAAGCTTGATAACGATGAAAAATCGACTATCGGTTTAAGCGATAGTCGAGTAGGACATGGGCCTCAATCGAAAACCCTCATCACTGAAGCCGGATTGTACACTTTGATAATACGGTGCCGCGATGCAATCAAACCGGGAACTGCTGCCTATGCATTCCGGCGCTGGGTAACTCGTGAGGTTTTACCGGCAATCCACAAACATGGCCGGTATGAGGCACCAAATCATGGCACCATCCAAAAACAAGTCAAAGCGGCGCATTGGATTTATGACGGTGGCTTTGAAGAGGTTAAAACGCATGTGCCAAAATGCTCGCCACTTGAAGGCGGATATATTGTCCTCTTGGATTCAACCGATGGTGGTATTCGAATAGGTTCCGTGAATGACCCCTATAAATTCATCACTGAAGAAAAACGCATTTTGGCTAGGGCGGGTTGTACGGTTGTGAGGGTCGCGATATCCAACCCATGCCACAATTACATCAAACTAAAAAAGAAGCTCATTGCGTCAATTAAGGACGGTAGAATCGAAGGAGGGTGTTATCGCGATGTGACCATCACCCAAATTAAACAATTAGTCGAGGAGCTATTGGAAAAGGAGTTACCACCAGCCAATCATTAAATACTATCGAGTAGATCGGTTGGCAGCCTAAAACCCCAGACCAGGTTGCCAACCACCATCCACAATAAAACAGATTATTTCAACAAGTTTTTTGTATAGCAATTCTTGTGCGTCCAAAATGGGGCAGGCGTTTCTTGGATAATCTGTTCTTCTCTTGCCGACATCTGCTGACGATTGTGGCAATACTTTCGCCAGGCACGATCAACTTCATCGCTACTCCAATTATGTCCAACAGGCATAGCATTGCTTACAGATTGCACTAACGGCGTAGTTGTAGTTTCAGAATCTTTATATAGAGTTGTCAATTGCGCTTTTCTGGTGACGACATGCTCGTATGCCGTTGGACGTATTGCCGCACCACTTAATTGTCCAGGCAATAATGTGACGCGTAAACGCCATGGCTTTTCCGATTTGTTGCTTTCTGGCATAAGGGACTGAATAACGTGATGGCTAACTTCGGGGGATGGAACTTGTGTTGCGCAACCAGTTAGTAACACAACAGCCGATAAAACTAATGGGGAGGCGAATTTGATCATGGTACAAAATCCTAAATAAAAAAATTTAGGATAAATCAGAAAAAAGTCCCGTTGTTGTAGGAATGGTTACGATTTAAGTGATTTATCCAGCTCACACATAAAAAAATTGGCGATACCATGACGCCATGAAATTCTTACTCAAACTATTTAAAAAGCCATCAACTTCGTCGATACCAACGATTGCGTCCGTAGTGGACGAAGAAATCCCCAGATACCCGCCTTTCGCAAAGGGGTTGCCAGCGGCTTCTGTTCCGAGAATTATTGCGACACAAAGCGAACTGATTAAATCGATACGTCACACCCTTGCCTTGCCTGATGCTGAATTTAATAGCATCGTGGTACCAGTTATAGAGCGGTATGCGGCATTCACCCATCTGTTGCCTGCGTCAGAAGCGCATCACCATCGAGGTGCTGGTGGCTTGTTCCGTCATGGACTAGAAGTAGCTTATTGGGCGGCAATGGCCTCTGAGGGTGTTTTATTTGGCGCAGGTAATACGCCGTTGGAGCGAAAAAGCCAAGAACCTCGCTGGAGACTTTCTATTTGCTTAGCCGGACTGCTACATGATATTGGTAAACCGGTATCTGACTTGTCCATTTTAGACAGAGAAGGACTAACCCAGTGGAATCCGTACATTGAGAATTTGACAGAATGGGCTGAAAAAAACAGCGTTGACCGATATTTCCTAAGATGGCGCGATAAGCGACACCAACGTCATGAACAGTTTTCCGTTTTGGTCACGGAACGTGTACTCACCCCAAACTGCTTATCATACCTCACACAGACTGGGCCGGAAATCATGCAGTTCATGTTAGAAGCCATAGCCGGAATCGACCGTGGAAGCATGTTCCATACCTTAGTGAATGAAGCCGACCGTAAAAGCGTAGAACGAGATTTAAAAGCAAACCATATTGCCGTAGACATTTCAATGGGAGTGCCGGTTGAGAAGTACATACTGGATGCTATTCGCCGGTTGATAAACGAAAATCAATGGCAGGTAAATAAACAAGGAGCTCGTGTATGGCGCTTCCAGACAGGGGTGCATATTGTCTGGAAACCGGGTGCTCAAGATATTTCGGAAATGTTGGCCAGAGACAAAGTACCTGGAATTCCGCGCGATCCTGACACCTTGGCGGACATATTAATAGAACGAGGATTGGCCATACCACGGGTGATGGAAGATGGTAAGACATTTCGCTATTGGCGTATGGTACCAGAGGGCATTCAAGCCACTTTAAATATGCTGCGTATTATTTCTCCGGATTTACTGTTTTCAGGCGAACCACCGTTGATTGTGGAAGGGAGCATGCTGGAGGAAGATGAAAGCCCCAAAACAATCCCTGCAAGCAAACCGCCCAAGAAGGTAAGTCGACCAACAATGTCTAGTAACAGAACAGAAAAGCAGGTTCATGAGAGTCCGCATCATGCAACACCGCTGTTTGTACCTGAAGTCATTCCCAGCGATTATGAGACTGGTGATTACGATGATTATTTTGCCTCTGACTCTGATTCGGAAGCGGCCTATTTGGAATTTACTGGTTTCATTGAAAACGAACCTCGAGAAACGGAAAACACTGACAGCCTATTGAGGAAAACTTTACTGTCTGAAACAAATATAAAGCATAGCGGGAATGCAGAATCAGGCGCATCTAAGACAACAGAAAAAATTAAAAAGCCTGCAACTCAGCCTATTAAAGACACACACCTCAGAGAGCCTGTTCCAGTTGAAGATAAATCGACTTCTTCAGCTCAAGTTGCTGCAAAGCAAAAAGCATTACAGTTTATTAAGTCGAAAGGCCGTGCTGGTGAGTGGCTGGAGTCATTAATCAATCTTTATACGCAATCTGCAGATGACATTCCTGTGCTCCAGGCAAATGGGCTGATATTTATCGCCCATCCTGGATTAGCCATTGCTATGAAGCTAGAGCCTAGTGAGTTATTGTCGATGTTGGATAGTGGAGGGCTAATTGAGACCGACATGTTAGCTCCCTTACGGAAAATAAGGGAAGTCAATGGTATCAGGGGCATTCTATTAAATAACGAAACCAGTCGATGCTGGAAGATATTAACTGAGGTAGGGTCGTCACTGTTGTCCAGCACAGACAAGCCACAACCAACGTCAATCACTCCGATTGAACAGCCACTAAAAGCACCGAATGAGACCGCCAATGCGAAAGCGAAAATCGTATCTGGTTCAGCCGCCCCCGCGTCAACTCCAGACGTCACCCGCAAGGATTCAACCAATCTGTCCGTCAACGACAAGAAAGTAAACACAAACCAGAATGAAATGCCTGAAGCCGGACGTCAACGGCAAGATGCTAATTCGCGAACTGACCAACAACACGAAAACGCCAACGCCCCCAAAGCAAAGACCACATCGAAAACCACCAAACAGAAGGAGCCCCAATTTCCTTTGGAAAGGAAATCCCTGTCTGTGGCTGTTGACGATCTTATACGCCGAATTAAAGAAAACGAAAATCTACCTTGTGAACGACTTGAAACTAACGACGGCATTCAGATACCGATGACCATTATTGACTGGTACACGGAGATGCATACTGATATTAAAAGGGCAAGACTGATTTGTGATCTTCGTTTACATCCTGGAATTGAGATAAAAAATAACGAAACCTTAATCGTCAAATTAGGAGAGAAAAAGTGAAAAGTGATTACGATTATGAATTACCCTGGCGCACAAACTATGAAGTCTATGCAATAGGCGGATGGGCAGGGGGCATCATACTGGCATTAATTGCCCAAAAATTATCCGGACTTCCTGCCCAACCATTCATATGGCTAATGGGATGTTGCGGCATTATGCTTATTTTGAGAATACCATCATCAATCGGTGTCTGGTACCGAAAGCAGCGTCTTAATCGATTCAAATTCCAATATCATGACGTTGATTTACTCGCAAAACAATTAAAGAAGCACCCTGATGACATGTGGTTAGGCTGGGGTTTTGAATGGGCGCAACGCCACGCTCAACTGGCTTATGAAATCCTAAAAAGAGATATGACCGGATTTATCCAAACGGATCATGATCGAATGGGGGCAACATGGGTTCATGGTCTAGAAACGAAAGAAGATAATATTCGTCAACCAATTTCTCATACGGCCGGGCATACCTTAATTGTCGGAACAACGGGGGCGGGAAAAACAAGGATGTTTGATACCTTAATCACACAAGCGGTACTTCGCGGCGAAGCTGTCATTATTATTGACCCGAAAGGCGATAAAGATCTTAAATGGGCCGCGCAAAGGGCCTGTATATTGGCCGGTGATCCCGATCGTTTCGTGCATTTCAATCCGGCATTTCCAGAAACCAGCTGTCGTCTTGATCCACTTCGTAATTTTAATAGGGCATCTGAAGTGGCAAGCCGTATAGCGACAATTATGCCTGGGGATGGGCCAGGCGATCCATTCAGAGCATTTGGTCAAAAATCCATCGACAACATAGTCCAAGGCTTGTTTGTGATAGAGCAACGGCCCACGCTTGTAAAATTGCGACATTACTTAGAAGGAGGTCCAACATCCCTGGTGATTAAGACATTGGAGCGTCATTTTGACAACAAATACGGGGATTTATGGCGAGGTAGGGTGTCAATAAAAGGACGAGATCAAGAAAATCGAGCAAATGCACTATTGAAACATTACCGAGAGATCGTGCAGTTTGAGGCCCCAAACCATGATCTTGAGGGGTTGTTTTCCATGTACGAACACGACAGAACCCACTTTGGGAAAATGGTCGCCTCCTTATTGCCACTCATGAATATGCTGACATCAGGGACGTTGGGACCGTTATTGTCTCCCGATTCCAGTGACATTGATGATTTAAGGCCAATTACCGACTCTGCACGAATCATCAATAACGGACAGGTCGCCTATATTGGCCTGGATTCGCTATCCGATGGCATGGTTGGAAGTGCTATGGGATCCATGATATTAGCCGATTTGGCAGCGGTTGCAGGCGACAGGTACAACTACGGACTTGATAATCGCCCTGTTAACATCTTCGTTGATGAAGCGGCCGAAGTAATCAACGATCCTTGTATTCAATTACTCAATAAAGGTCGCGGCGCAAAATTTCGAATGTTTATTGCAACTCAAACATTTGCTGATTTTTCTGCAAGAACCGGTTCTGTTGATAAAGCCAGACAAATATTGGGCAACTTAAATAATTTAATTGCGCTGCGCGTCATGGATGCAGAAACACAAGTGTACATAACTGACAACCTACCCAAGACACGCCTGAAATACATCATGCGTACCCAAGGTGTTTCTACTCATTCAGCTAACCCAGCGGTGTTCTCCGGCAATATTGGCGAGCGCCTGATGGAGGAAGAGGGCGATTTGTTTGCCCCACAGTTGCTAGGGCAACTGCCAGACCTTCACTATATCGCAAAGTTATCAGGTGGTCGGATTGTTAAAGGTCGACTGCCGGTACTGCGATCCAAACTCGACGATAGGAAAGAACAAAATGACCCAAGTACAAACCAATTACATAATCACCAGCAACGATCTTTTACAAAGGTGGCGTAGTCAGCATTTTAGGGAGGATAAGTTGCTGGCTATGATTGAACTAGATTGGCCTGGAACCCGAAATTGTTGCAGTAACTTAATAAGCCACGTCAGGGATAAAATTGAAGGTACTGAAAGTCAAGGTGTGATCATAGATCATTGTTTAAGTACAGCATTAAAGGAATACCAGAATGCGATAGATACTGGAGCAGAAGATCCAGAGAGGCTACGGGTTTTTATCAATGCGCTATTGGTTGAATTTGGAAATCTAGTTCATGGCGGCGAGCAGATCAGCGTGGAATTAGCTTCCAAGCTTATCCCTGGAAAATTATTATTGAAGGCCGGATATTGTTTACCGGACGAGGTTAACTAACAATGCAGCGGAATATATTTTTGAGTTTAATTCTTTGGGTAGTTGAGGTGGTATTTGTGACTGCGCTGGTTTCAGACGACTGGATGCGATCAATTCAGGATACCGAAGATAAGATGGTAGTGGAATTTTTAGGTAAAGAAAAGGACGAAGAAGTCAGAAAACAAGCTCAAGATTGGTTCGATAAAATATTCGTTAAGACAGGAGCTCAGCAAAGTGTCTATCACTATTTTATCCCAACCGAAGAGGAACGTGCGGCATCGATAGGGTTTCAAGACGTGGGGCGAGATAACCTATTTCCTTATATCACGTCACGATTACAGACCTTGTGGGACAGTATTTACCAAGCAATACGCCGATTCTTTTTTGTCCTTTGCTGGTGGCCATTTATGATCGCGGCATTTGTGCCATTCATTATAGACGGCTTGGTTAAGCGAAAAGTAAAGCAATCCAATTTCGATTACTCCAGCCCGTTAGTGCATCGTTACAGCTTTTTGTTTTCGGTTGGTGTGCTGTATGTGCTGATGCTAGGTTTGACGTTCCCTTTCCCTGTGCCGCCACAAATTATGCCACTAACCTGGATAGGGATGGCACTAGCACTGAATGGGTATCTGGCAAACACACAAAAGAGGATTTAATCTGGGGGCATGCATTGACATTCTCGACATCCTTTGTGGCAGCCAGGATGTCAATTATCTCATCTCTGTTTATTACCGGCTACCGACTGTGTAGCTGGGTATGAGAAGGTGCGACCAATTGCCAACGGATTAACAAGACATAGAACATGGTTAAACAAAGAATAAAACGTGGTATTGACTCCGCGTGTCAAAATTGCGGCAAGCTTTATTACGTGTCGCCTTGCAGAATTGGGAAATCACACTACTGCAGCAAAGAATGCTTTGACACGGCGCAAACCGGAGAACGCAAGAATATTATCTGCCAGCGATGTGGCACAGAGTTTCTGGCCGCAAAAGACCACGGCATATGGCCGAAGTCTTGCAGTCTTGAATGTCGTGATTTCGGTGCACCTAAACCGGAATGGAAAGAATGCGCGACTTGTAGCGGGCAGTTCCTGGCTACAAGATCTTCCCACAAAACTGATGATGGGCTAAGAATTTACTGCTCGTTTAAGTGTAGCAAAGAGGGGTTGAAGCGTGGCTATATGCGGACTTGTATTTGCTGTGGAATGGATTTTTACTTGAATCCTGCCACTGCCAAGCAGCGCAATGATGAAAGTTGCTGTTCAGCAAAATGCCATAAGTTATTTTATACGGAGACGCGGGCTCCGGGTTGGAAAGGGGGTAAATATCTCGACATTACAACTAATACGACACGAGTAATGGTCAAGTCCGCGCGAGACGGGGTAGCCACTTCGTATATAGGAGAGCATCGAATTATTGCCAGTCAGAAAATTGGAAGAATGCTAAAACCTCACGAGCCAATACTTCACATCAATCACATTAACACAGATAATAGACCGGAAAACCTGTTTGTCTGTGCTACTTTGAGTGAAATGACCAGGAGATTAAAAGGCTCAATGCCTTGGCCGCAATGTAGCAACCTTGAAAGTTACAAGTAGGGAGTAAGGCTAGACCTAAATTCAAAAGTGCGGTATAAATTAGACTACTTAGAGTCCTGTATTTTATCGGGGCCTTAATAGAGGTAGCTGGCTTCTATAAACAAACAGCCTTTTCACCGTTGAATATAAATTTCAACTTTCACTAACCCTGCCGGGATTTCTCCCGAACAGGGATGCTCCGGCTAATTTTTCTTGGAGCTAATTCAAGCTTTCCATATTGTCAAAACTGGCAATAATTCAAACCAACTTTTATTCACCCGCTGGGGAATTTACTTCCCTATTGGAATGTATAGTTCTCCGGCTTAACTTTATGCTCGGAGAACCTTATGTCAACTCAGAAAGAAAATGAAATCAATGCCGTAGTTGATAAAGCATTAGATGATTTTATCCTGAATTTACAGGATAAATATCCTAATGCCTTTCAATCTTGGGGTCCGCGAGATTCCCCTGTAGGGATCACTGAAAATACTTTTAACACCCAAAAAGCAATTTTTGGTGATGTATTAAAAGCGGCCATTCGTTGGCCATTTTGGTTAAAAGGCGAGTAAGCAACATCGACAACCCAACTGGGGAGACATCATCCCCTGCTGGGATACATGTCTTCTTCGGGCGGGTGAACTTTAACCCAGCCTCGTTCATTGGGGTTTCCTTTAACGCCCACTGGACGTTATGGGAAGTCTCAATGGTGAGGCTTTTTATTTTGGAGAAGAACATGAAAAATAAAAAACTAGATTCAACACCAATTCGCCAAGAGGCCAAAGGGCGCTGGCTATCTATATTAGGTGCATTATGCCCTAATATCGAAAAACAATTGTCTAAGCCAGGCAAAGCCGGTAGTTGCCCAGTTCATGGTGGAAAAGATGGTTTTCGATTGTTTCGTGATGCTGATTTAACCGGTGGCGGAATCTGCAATACGTGTGGTGCCAAACCTGATGGTTTTGCATTACTGATGTGGATGAATGGCTGGGATTTTCCAACTGCTTTAGAAGCGGTCGCAAACACCTTGGGCTATCAATCAGCAATAAAACGTAAACCCGTTCCGTTACGCTCGGTTCCGGCGAAGCAGAAAGTTATTAGTAAACCCACTATTACTGACGAGTGGATTAAGAAAATGCTGAAAGCAACTTGGGGTAACTCGTTTCCATGGTATTCCTCAAACGCTGGTTTATTACGGCATTATCTTCAACAACGTGGGCTAGATATCAAAGAGTTGCATCGAAGAATGCCATTGCGGTTTCATCCATCATTGGAATGCCGTGATAGTGACGGGCAGTTTCTGGGAAAATATCCTGCCATGTTGGCATTAATGTATTGCCCTGATGGAAAAGCATCTGCGATACACCGTACATTTTTGAACTATAAAGGTCAGAAAGCGCCGGTAGAATCGCCAAAAATGCTGACACCGCATGCTTCGGACCGCCCAGTGACAGGAGGGGCAATCAGGTTAGGTATTCCAGGATCGTGTTTAGGTTTGAGTGAGGGTATAGAAACTGCACTCGCTGTCATACAAGTAACTCGAACAATGGTTTGGCCAACGTATTCTTGTACGCTACTGGAGAAATTTATACCTCCCACTGGTGTGAACCACCTTGTTGTTTGGTCAGATCGAGATACAAACAAGGCCGGACAGAATGCGGCGTATGCCCTGAAAGCACGCCTGGAATTGGAGGGTATTCAAGTAACCATTATGGAACCTCCAGGAATAGATATGGATTGGTTAGATGTACTTAACCAATACGGTCCTTCCGTATTTCCTGCTATACCTGAGTCAACGCCTTTACTGGGGTTAACTGGTTAATGGGATATTTTTTGTTTCCCCGTAGATCAACTGATCTGCGGGCAAACATTTTTTAAAGGTGTCGAAATTCGTGATTTAACTCTGTACTACCCTCAAAAAAACTGGTGCAAGATGGGCTTTTGTTCAAACAGAAGGTCATTGTATGCCGCGTTCCAAATGCTTTAGTAATAACAACAACCAATTCCCCATTAATCTGCGCAATTGAAAAGCCGGAGGGGATGTCATGAATAATCCGCATTTACAGCGAGCAAAAATGCGTCACTCCCAAATAAAAGAATTTGCAAAGAAAATAGGAAAAACCCGTACTGAATGGATGGCAATTACTAACAATCCGGCCTTATTTAATCAGCTTTGGCGCAAAATGTTGCGTTTGTCCCCAAGTGTATGCCGCCATCTAAAGAGTATAGGCGCTAGGCGAATTATTGCTCCAGATCACTATACCCATTGCCTAAGAGCCTGCTGATGATATTTGATGTTTGGCAGATGATCTTCTTTTTGCAAATTATTTTCAAAATCCTTGAATGGTGCGTAAAACTGTCATTTATCTCAATACCACCATGAAAAATTATCCAGATAATACTGATCGCCTGACTTTTTGTTAAAAGATTGGTCGAGGCAAACTTATTTCGATTGTAATTTCTGGAGAAACCCGATGAAAAATAACCATCAATTTGGACTATTAGCTGCTGTTTTGTTAGCGACAATTGCCGGAAGTGTTCAGGCAAAAAGTCTTTTGCCTGGATCCGTTTGCTTCGCAAAGAACGAAGCGGATAGGGCTTTTGTTAAGTTCAACGAAGACAATTACCCTCCAACTCCAACCGGACGTCGAGGCATAATTAATGGAGGTGGATTTCCTGTGCCGGTAGTCTGCCCCATACCTTTTGTCGATATATTTGTTCCAGGTGGATTACCGCCTGCGCCATATGGTTCTGTTTCAGTTGGGTTTAATGCGAGATTACCGACTATGCCGATGACATGTAAGGTTATGGTGATAGGAACTAAGAAAGGACTATCGGGACGGGCTTATGGGTACGTTCTACAGCCTCCAGCGGACTGGAATTATCGGGTTGTTAATGACAGTAGTTCAGTTACTGGTTTGAACGTATTGCCGCAGCCACAAACTGATATGGTAATGACTTTTGACAATATCCCTTTGATGTTCAAGGATTCTGTTTATCAGGTCGAATGCGACCTGCCGCCGAATGTTGCAATCACAAATATTAAAACCTCTTTTTAGACGCTAGTCATATCTTCCGATTCTAAATCAATTCACTTTGCCAGTTATCCACAAAATCTGTGGATAACTCGGTTATTATTGACTAATTACGAACGCCTTACCCGAGAACCAATGGGACATTAGGTCGGATTGACCAATTATTAGACAATTTTGTCATTTTTTAATCTAAATGCCTGTGGGAGTTCTATGGTTGGGAATTATTACAAATCGCGATGATGTGAATATATGAAGCTACTTGGTTTGAGTCGAAGCAGAGAAACATGGAGAGGAGTTGACTAAAGATACCTCTGAGGAAACATGCAGGATTGCATTGATCAATACGGCATAATGCCGTATATTAGCCCAATGAAAACTGATAAATCACCCACTTCTCGTCTCGAAGCTCGTTTGCCAACTCATGTGCATGAGATGTTGAAGCGCGCCGCAGAAATCCAAGGTAGGACTTTAACGGATTTTGTCGTTGCTGTATCCAGTGAAGCGGCACGCCAGACCATAGAAAATGCTGAGATTATCCGCCTCTCGTTGGAAGATCAGCGGTCATTTGCCGAAGCGATTCTAAATCCACCGGAGCCAACGCCAGCCTTAAAGCGTGCTTTTGACAAACACCATGAACTTTTTGGCTCAAAGTGAGCTCGCGTTTTCGGCTGGAAGGCTTAAACAAAAGCCATGACAGACTATCATTTGACTGTGGAGAAGACTCCCTAAATCGGTATTTTCAAACGCAAGCCACGCAAGATAGTCGTCGGCGTATCGCAAACTGTTTTGTAGCAATTCATACTCACTCAGGTCGTATCGCTGGCTATTACACCCTGTCGTCAGCAAGTATTCCAACCCCAGATTTACCTGAGGACATAACGAGCCGTTTGCCCCGCTATCCCTCAGTACCTGCCGTCAGAATTGGCCGATTAGCCATTGACAAGCAATTTCAAGGGCAAGGTTTAGGCAAGGCGTTATTGGCGGACACTGCATTAAAAACAATTTCCGCCACACCAGCTTCATACGCTTTATTAGTCGATGCCAAGAACGAGCAAGCAGTTAGTTTTTATCAATATCATGGATTCCGACTGTTAAACAATACGTTAAATATTTTATTTCTACCGCTGGCGACCGCCGAAAAATGTTTGATCTGACACGAGAGGTGATTTGTAAGGCTATTTGCAAAATGAGGTTGGAATGAAGATTTATAGGCTCTATCATTGAAACCAATCAAATGGTTGTAATTCGATTCTCGGATAATTCACAGTTTGGTTATGAATATGTTCGTCCTGTTTCGGCAATCGACCCTGAGCTGACGACCAAGCTGATACCCTCGTTTTCCTTAAAGCGGCCATTCAGTAA
>Ga0066448_1000485_pt1 | contig 12335 bp, 20 predicted proteins | sample LakWasMet70_HOW9_2_FD_59536 | JGI IMG/M metagenome (GOLD analysis project Ga0066448, IMG submission 59536) | Freshwater sediment methanotrophic microbial communities from Lake Washington under simulated oxygen tension - Sediment Metagenome 70_HOW9 | ecosystem: Environmental > Aquatic >...
GTCCTTGATGTCGCAGGTCTTGCAGTGCACGCAGTTCTGCGCGTTGATCTGCAGGCGGTCCTTGCCATCGTCCGTCTTCACGAACTCGTACACGCCCGCCGGGCAGTAGCGCTGCTCGGGACCGGCGTACTGCGCCAGGTTCACACCCACCGGCACGCTGTCGTTCTTGAGCGTGAGGTGGACCGGCTGGTCTTCCGCGTGGTTGGTGTTGGAGATGAACACCGACGAGAGACGATCGAAGGTCAGCTTGCCGTCCGGTTTCGGGTACACGATCGGCGTGCATTGGCTGGCCGGCTTCAGGCACTCGTGATCGGCATGGCTGTGGCGCAGCGTCCACGGCGCCTTGCCGCGCAGGATGATCTGGTCGATGCCGGTCATGACGGTGCCCAGGATCAGGCCCTTGCTCATCCACGGCTTGACGTTGCGCGCCACGTGCAGCTCTTCCTTCAGCCAGGACGCCTCGAACGCCTGCGGATAGGCCGCCAGTTCGTCGTGCTGGCGCTGGCCGGCGAGGGCGTCGTAGGCCGCGTCGGCGGCCATCATGCCGCTCTTGAGCGCGGCGTGGCTGCCCTTGATGCGGGACATGTTGAGGAAGCCCGCGTCGCAGCCGATCAGGGCGCCGCCCGGGAACACCAGCTTGGGCAGCGACTGCAGGCCGCCGGCCGCGATGGCGCGCGCGCCGTAGGAGATGCGCTTGCCGCCTTCGAAGAAGTGGCGGATCTCGGGGTGCGTCTTGTAGCGCTGGAATTCCTCGTACGGGGACAGGTAGGGGTTCGTGTAGTTCAAGCCCACCACGAAGCCGACCGCGACCTGGTTGTTCTCCAGGTGGTAGAGGAAGGAGCCGCCATAGGTGGCGTTATCCAGCGGCCAGCCCGCCGTGTGGATCACCAGGCCCTGCTTGTGCTTGGCCGGGTCGATCTCCCACAGCTCCTTGATGCCGATGCTGTAGGACTGCGGGTCCTTGCCCTTGTCGAGTTCGTACTTGGCGACCAGTTGCTTGCCCAGGTGGCCGCGCGCGCCTTCCGCGAACAGCGTGTACTTGGCGTGCAGTTCCATCCCGAGCTGGAAGTCGGGGCCCGGTTCGCCGTCGCGCTTGACGCCCATGTTCCCGGTGGCGACGCCCTTGACCGAGCCGTCCTCGTTGTACAGGATTTCGGCGGCGGGGAAGCCGGGGAAGATCTCCACGCCCATGGCCTCGGCCTGCTGGCCCAGCCAGCGCACCACGTTACCGAGCGAGACGATGTAGTTGCCCTCGTTGTGCAGGCACTTCGGCACCGCGAAGTTCGGGGTCTGATAGGACTTGGTCTCGGTCAGGAACAGGACGCGGTCCTCGGTCACCTCGGTGTTGAGGGGCGCGCCTTTTTCCTTCCAGTCCGGGATCAGCTCCGTCAGCGCGCGCGGATCCATCACCGCGCCGGACAGGATGTGGGCGCCGATCTCGCTGCCTTTTTCCAGCACGCAGACGTTCACGTCCTGGCCTTTTTCGGCCGCCAGCTGCTTGAGGCGGATCGCCGCCGACAGGCCGGCCGGGCCGCCGCCAACGATCACGACGTCGTATTCCATCGCCTCGCGCGGGCCGTATTGTTCGAGTAGTTTGTTAGGCTCAGTCATGTTGGTAACCAGGGGTCGGGCAAACTAAAAGCACGAGTGTGCGTGTTTTGGGCTGGAATTGCAACTTTGGATGCGGCTTCGTCACCACTAGTAGAGCTCTCAATCTAAAGTGGCAGTGTGTACAATAGCGCTGTCACCAGGAGGGCTGTCATCGTGGGCATCGAACTGAATTTCGAGGGCAAGATCGCGCTGGTCACCGGCGCTTCGAGCGGGTTGGGCGCGCGTTTCGCGAAAGCCCTGGCGGGCGCCGGCGCCCAGGTGGTGCTGGCCTCGCGCCGCACCGAGCGCCTGAAGGAAATGCGGGCGGAAATCGAAGCCTCCGGCGGCGCCGCCCACGTGGTGCAGCTGGACGTGACCGACGTCACCAGCATCAAGGCCGCCATCGCCCACGCGGAAACCGAGGCCGGCCCGATCGACATTTTGGTGAACAACTCCGGCGTCTCCACCACCCAGCGCCTGCTGGACGTGACCGAGGAGGACTACGCCTACGTCATGGACACCAACCTGCGCGGCGCCTTCTTCGTGGCGCAGCAGACCGCCAAGCGCATGATCGCGCGCGCCAAGGGCGACCCGCGCAAGCAGCACCGCATCATCAACATCGCCTCGGTGGCGGGCCTGCGCGTGCTGCCGCAGATCGGCGTGTACTGCATGAGCAAGGCCGGCGTGGTGCAGATGACCAAGGCGATGGCGGTGGAGTGGGGCCGCTACAACATCAACGTCAATGCCATCTGCCCCGGCTACATCACCACCGAGATCAACGAGGACTACTTCGAGACCGACCAGGGCCGCAAGCTGATCGAGATGCTGCCGCGTAAGCGCGCCGGCAAGCCGGAGGACCTGGACGGGCTGCTGCTCCTGCTGGCGGCCGACGAATCGCACTTCATCAACGGCGCCGTCATCACCGCCGACGACGGGATGACCGCCCAATGATGAAGCAGGTGCACACCATGCGCATCCCGATCCGTTGGGGCGACATGGACGCGATGGGGCATGTGAACAACACGGTCTATTTTCGCTACATCGAATCGGCGCGCGTTGCGTGGCTGGAAGAGATTGGCGGGCCGCCGGATCCGGACGGCACCGGTCCGGTGGTCATCTCGGTCAACTGCACTTTCCTCAAGCAGCTCACCTATCCCGGCGAGATCGAGGTGAAGACCATGGTCGGCGCGCCGGGGCGTTCCAGCTTCGAGATGACGCACGAAATCCGCATGGTAGGCGGCGAAGTGCTGCACGCGCAGGGCGGCGCCAAGATCGTGTGGGTGGATTTGAAGGCCGAGAAGTCGGTCCCGCTGCCGGACTTCGTGCGCGCCCAGCTCGCGGACTAGCGCGTCACGCCCATCAGCTTGTGCACCAGCTCGGACGAGGTGGCGGCGTTAAATTTGCGCATCAGCTTGGCGCGATGCATTTCCACCGTGCGCGGCGACAGGGCGGTCTGGCGGGCGATGGTCTTGCTGGTCTTGCCCTCCACCAGGAAGGCCGCGATCTCGCGCTCGCGCGGCGTCAATTCGGCCGACACGGGGCGCTTCTCGCTCACGTCCTCGAAGGTCCACACGCCGGCGCCGAGCGGCGCGCGCGGGTCGAGCGCGCGGCCCGATACATGGCACCAGAATAGCTCCCCGTTGGCGCGGCGCATGATACGCTCGTCCGAATACCGTCCCTTGGCGTTCATGATCGGCACGATCCGGTCGCCCGTGCGCAGGAACTCGTCGACCGTGGGGTAGAGCACCTGGAACGACTGCCCGTCCAGCGCGCCGCGCGGATAGCCAAACATGGTGTCGAGCGAATCGTTCGAGGCCTGGATCACCCGGTCGATGGAAATACACATGCCCACCGGCGCGTACTGGAAGATGGTCTCGTAGTCGATCATGCGGCGTTATCCATCGGCGGAATGACAGGTATTTCTACGGTATTGGCAAATCACGGGCCGTATTTTATGCTGAGAAGCTAATCTGCTGTGCAGTTTCCACAACCATTAGGGACGCGTATGAACAAAGTTTATCCAGATGCTGCGTCGGCGCTGGCCGGCGTGGTCGCAGACAACCAGACCATCGCGGTGGGCGGCTTCGGCCTGTGCGGCATTCCGGAAGCGCTGATCGCCGCGCTGCGCGATTCGGGCGTGAAGGGCCTGACCGCGATCTCGAACAACGCCGGCGTGGACGACTTCGGTCTCGGCCAGCTGCTGACGACGCGCCAGATCAAGAAGATGATCTCGTCCTACGTGGGCGAAAACAAGGAGTTCGCGCGCCAATACCTAGCCGGCGAACTGGAACTGGAATTCACCCCGCAAGGCACGCTGGCCGAGAAGCTGCGCGCCGGCGGCGCCGGCATCCCGGCCTTCTTCACCAAGACCGGCGTGGGCACCATCGTCGCCGAAGGCAAGGAAGTGCGCGAGTTCGACGGCGAACAGTACGTAATGGAGCGCAGCCTGGTGGCGGACGTTTCCCTGGTCAAGGCCCACGTGGCCGACCGCGCCGGCAACCTGGTGTTCCGCAAGACGGCCCGCAACTTCAACCCGAACGTGGCCATGGCCGGCAAGATCTGCATCGTGGAAGTGGAAAAGGTGGTGGAAGTGGGCGAGATCGACCCCGACGCCGTGCACCTGCCGAGCATCTTCGTGCACCGTATCGTGGTCAACCCGAACCCGGAAAAGCGCATCGAACAGCGCACCGTCCGCCCCAACTGAGCTTACGGAGACTAGAACATGGCATGGACTCGTGACCAAATGGCCGCCCGCGCGGCCCAAGAACTGCAGGACGGTTTCTACGTCAACCTCGGCATCGGCCTGCCGACCCTGGTGGCGAACTACGTTCCCAACAATATCGAAGTGTTCCTCCAGTCCGAAAACGGTCTGCTCGGCATCGGCCCGTTCCCGACCGACGCGGAGGTCGATGCGGACCTCATCAACGCCGGCAAGCAGACCGTGACGGCGCTCCCGGGCTCGGCCTTTTTCAGCTCGGCCGATTCCTTCGCGATGATCCGCGGCGGCAAGATCAACCTGGCCATCCTCGGCGCCATGCAGGTGTCCCAGGACGGCGACCTGGCCAACTGGATGATTCCGGGCAAGATGGTCAAGGGCATGGGCGGCGCGATGGACCTGGTGGCCGGCGTCAAGCGCGTGGTGGTGGTGATGGAGCACGTGGCGACCGCCAAGGACGGCTCGACCTCGCACAAGATCCTCGAGAAGTGCGATCTGCCGCTGACCGGCGTGGGCGTGGTCGACCGCATCATCACCGACCTGGCCGTGATCGACGTGGTGCCGGGCGGCCTCAAGCTGGCCGAGCTGGCGCCGGGCGTGTCGGTGGAACAGGTGCTGACCAGCACCGGCTGCGAGCTGGACGTCTCCGGCTTCTGAACGGAAGCCGCATGAAGCAGAGAAGGGCGCCGCGGCGCCCTTTTCCTTTTTGCGCCGTCATCCCCGCGAAAGCGGGGACCCCTGCGCGTTTCAAGGCCGACAGCCCTGAACGCGGGTTCCTGCGCTCATTCTCTGATCCGCCCGATGCGCCCGAGATGGGTGTAGCCGAACCCCTCGCCATATTTGAGGCCATAACCGAGCGCGCGGTCGAATCCGACGTGGGCGCACCAGATAAGCCCGATAGCCAGCGAAATGCCCGGCGAAGCGGTCAGCGCAGCGGCAAGCAGACACAGGACCGGACCGATGTACGAGTGTGCCGCGTTGTAAGTGAATGCCCCCACCCGCGCGCCGGCGAGGTAGCCCAGGAACGAGAGATCCGGCAGCAGGAAGCAAGCCGCAAAAACGCGCCAATCGCCCCCGATTTTGGCGTACCAAATCGAGGATGCGGCCAGTACGCACAAGCCCTCGAGCCGCAGGGTTGCCCTTACCTTTCCGGTTGCTGCGCCTGACATGTCGATTTCAACCCTTTCTCAAAAATGCCGAGCCTACGTGCCTAAATGGCGCATGGGCGAATTCAGATTCCGGCTGGAGACAACTTGTTCATGGCCAGCCGTGAGCGCATTTCGATGAGGGTGAACGCATAGGCCAGCACGACGGCGCTCGCGCACGCGCTGACCCGGCGCTCAGGGAACAGCCACCATGTCCCCACAAGACCGATGGTGCGAAAGATCGCGTGTCGATAGCCGAGCCCGTGCTGGGTGATCCAGGAATAGACGATCCAATGCAGGCCGAGGCCAATTCCAAGGCTCAGGGGGACGAACTCGGGCGCATGGAGCAGCAAGGGGATATGCAGACCCCACAGCAGGTTGACCATCAGAACGCTAGCTCCCATCAGTGCGGCGAGCGGATTTTCCCGTGAGGTCAGCTGTTCGCCCCTCAGTTGGGCGAAGCCGAGGGCAAGGGGGAAAATGGCTCCGGTCGCGAACACGAGGGCGAACACGCTGGTAGTCGAGGGCAAGAGGTAACCCAGTACGGCCACGATGGACCAGACTATTACACCCGCTATCGGCATCGAAAACGCACCCTTCGAGCGCATTTCGAAGTCGTCACGGAGCTGTTCTAGCGTTAATGCGTGCATGGTTTTAAAAGAAGTTGTCACTGTGGCAGTTCCCTTTGCTGTAAAAGCTCGACCGCAGCCTCAAGGCGCCGCTGCAGGATCCAGGCGTCGATCTGGCCAATGACTCCAAAGACGAAGCCAATGATGATGAGAATTTTGACGGATAGGGGGGCGCTAAAGTCAGCTATCGCAAAGATTCCGGCACCCGTGACCAGCGACGAGATCAGCGATCGGATTGCATACGATGGTCGCGTCGCCAATATGGCTCTGGCCTTCGATGCGCGCGCGACTTTGTCCAGGAGCGCGCGGGCTTCCGGCTCGGTAATGGTTGGGTTCATTGGGCCTATTTCTCCCAGGGGGCTTTGCCTTTGACGCTGTTATGGCCCTGTACCAACATCCAGCGCCCATCCTTCTTCTCGTAGATTTCCGTGAACACGGTATCGGACACGGATGCCTCTTTGCCAGCGCCATATTCCTCGTGCAAGTCCAGCACGGCAAAGGCCATGGTGCCGTCGGCCGATACCGCAATCTTGTAGTTGGCCGGGGTCAGTTTGAAGGCCGCCCCGCTTTGCATCCAGGACTTCAAGAATCCGACGCCGTAGCGCTTGCCCCAGAAGGACACGAACTGGTAGTCCTTCGCGTACAGCTTGTCGAGCGCGGCAACATCCTTCTTGTTGAGTGCCTCATAACGGGCACGGCTGATCGATTCGACTTCAGACTCTATCGGTCCAGCAAGCGCGGTGGCCGCGATGGCTGCGAGTGCGCTCGCTGCCAGAATGTGTTTCTTCAAGGGTATTGTTCTCATTTTTAGTCATCCGAATGTTGTCGGGTTTCGCGTCTGTCGAGATGAAGTACAACCATGGCGATTACGGCAAACACTTCGCCTTCCCCAATGATCTCGATGTTGTGGCGATCTCGCAGGCTCAGCAGCTTCCCTGTAGCGTTGGCGATGGTCTCGTTATTGCGAGATATGTTGAAATCCAAATCCCAGAGGTTTCCTTGAATGATGGCGCCATCATAGGGACCGCCAAGGGCGTAGTACTGGCGCGTCCACGACAAGAGCTTCCTCTTGATTTGAAACTCTTCAGATCCGCACTGGATCACCCAGGTTGGCGCCCAGGAAAAGATCTTGCGGCGAACTGCAGCCACCTCGTTCTCGCCGCTAGTGATGCGCCATGTGGGCGCAATAAGCGCGAGTTCGCCTTTTGCTTCGTAGGCTAACGAGCCATGCTCGTCAGTGATCTCCATCCGTCCTCGAAGCGAGAGCAGTTTATTGGCAATACTCAGAACTCGTGCCATCGTCTGTGTGTTCGTGATGTGGGATTGGGCGACGCATGAGCAGGCCGACGCCGAATCTGGTGTGTTCGGTCCCGATGATGTCGAAACCGCAGGCGGTATAGAAGCGTTCGGCATGGGGATTGGCCACGACATGCAGGTAGCACGCGCTGCTTGCGGCGGCCGCGGCTGCGGCCCGGTCGACAAGCGCACGGCCTATGCCTTGCTTCCAGCACGCGGGCTCGACGAACAAGCCATCCAGTTCAACATTCCCATCAGGGCGCGGAAGGATGGCCGCAAAACCTTTGATCCCCTCGGCGTCTTCGGCGACGAACACGCCGCCATCGAGGATTTGTTGGAGCGGTAATTCGATGGCATCCGGATTGGCGAGCAGGGCTTCCCGGTCGTTGGGGTTGTTGAGCGAAGCCCGCCACTGCAGGGCTTCCAGGGCGGCTCGTTCGTACCCGCCGGCTTGCCGCAGAGAGATGGCGGGCCTCATCGATGTCCGCTTGATGCAGGGGCGAGCAAGTGGCCGTACTGATGCTTGCGCAGCTCGGTGAAATGCCACCACGGCTTGGGCTCCGCCCCGCCCAGGAAATCGATCACGGACATGAATACGTCCAGCACGCATGGATCTTGGCGCGTACCAGTGACGATGCAGAGGGACTCGTACAGATCGAACGGGTCGGCGCCAACCAGCTGCCCAGGCTCCGTAAAACCCAGCAATTCGAAATCGCGTGCCGATGCCGGCCCGATATTCGGAAGATCGGTGAAACGACGGACTTTTTCCCGAATGACTTTTTGAGGATGCATGACAGGCGCTAGCTTATTTGGCGTACCAGAATCTGACAAGGGCAAACGCCAGAGCAAAAAGATAAGCATATGCAAACCGGTCAATGCGCAGAACAACTTGCGCACGACGAGTTCGCCACTTACCCATGAATACCATGGCCAGGCCCGCGGCGATTGGCGTGAGCACCAGATTCGCGATCCGGAAGTTCATGTGGACGAAATGACTGCTGAATACCAGAAGACTAATTCCGCCGATGATAGCCCCGAATATGGCATAGCCGAATGCAGCTAACCAAGGGTTTGGCGCTCTCCGAAATGGCTCCGCAACAGCATGAAGGCCGAGCTCCGCAAGTACTTCGCTGAGAATTTGGAGAAGCAACTCGGCGAGGGCTTCAAATATAAACTCGAGCATCGAGAGCCCTACACCGTGAGTTCAAGACGATTTCCGTCGGGGTCCAGCACGACGCTCTCGTAGTAGCCGTCACCGGTACGGCGGGGGCCGTCGAGGACTTGCGCGCCTGTAGCCCGGAGGCGCTGCGTGAGCTGGTCAACTGCTGCCTCCGAACCGAGCGAAATGGCGAGATGGGTGAGGCCCACGCGCTGGGCGCCGGGCTCGTACTCGCGTAATGGTATCTGGCTTGTTTGCATGATCTCCAAACGAGCACCGGACTCAAAACCCAGGAATCGGGACAGGAAGCCGCGGGCGTGGTTTTCGTAGAGCGGGCCGACTTTGGCGCCAAATACGTCGGCATAGAAGATGCACAATGCTTCCAGGTCGTGAGTCCACAGCGCGACATGTTCGATTCGAGGCATTTTTAGTTCAGATTTATGTGACCGGTCAGGATTTCGCTCCCGCCGATCTGCAGGACAAGCTCCGCCATTTTCCTTCGGCCTCTATTGGGAAGAGGGACGATCAGGAGTGCGGAGCGCGCGCCATTTCACCCATAAGGGAAACATGCTGTCGAAGAGCCAGATGACCACAACCGAACTGGCCAAGACAAGGAAGAGCGACCGTTCGAGGGTGAAATACAGGACGCATCCGACTATGCTGCCGAGCAGAGCTCCTACGCGGCGCCGCCGTTGGCGAATTGCCTTGCGTTCCTCGTGCGCAGCATGATTGGCGACGCGCTCTGCAAACCGCTCTCGCTCCGACAGTAGGAGCGCTTCGGAGCTGATTTCTGCCTGTTTCTTCGTCAGCATGGTGCTATCGCTTGGCTGGCCAATCGATGTGCAAGGCCAGGAGGTGACAATCCGAGCCGAGTTCGGCCGATGCCTGGATTTGCACCAAGCCATGTTTTTCGGAAAGTGCCTCAGCCCAGCTCCCCGCAAAAGCGTAGTGCGTGGGAAGATCTTTCGACCTGACCGACAGGCGCCAACTTGGTCCGCTCTTCTTTTGCGGAAGGGCGGTGGCGTCCTTGAGGGGGCCGATTTCCTCAATGAGGACATTGAGCTCACGCGCCACGTCTGATGTTGGCGCCTTGAACCAGGACGCAAGCACCGTTCCCTTGCCCTCTTCGATTAATTTGGCGGCGCGAAATGCGCATGACTCTTCAGCTAGCGCGCTGGTCGGGGCAATCGCCCACAAAATAGAGCACAGAAAGAGGCCAGTGAGCGGCACACGGCGCCGGTGAGGCATAACGGCAAAGGGCGTCCTCAGTTTCATGAGCGTGAAAAGTTGATGAGCAACATTATCACTTTAACATACGTGTGGCGTTTGCAACTCTTTCCGCGATTTGGATAGTCACGAACACGGCCGCTTCACAGGACGCCTGCGTTAGCGGATTCGATCCATTGAAAAATGACCAAGCGGACTGTGGCCCCCAAGGCCTACGGCGTTGTACTTACCTCGAATGCTTTCGTTGTCATACCGGCCCCCGAGAAACAGATATCCGTCACAAACGGCCACACGCCCTAAAGTCAGGAAACCCTTATCAAGTTGGTAGGCAAGCGGCTCAGCCAGAGGAAAGAATTTTTCATCCCCCGACTTGGTTACGACAATCACGCGTTTCCATTCGCCGCCCATGCAGGATCTGGCCGCAATCTCGCTTGTCAGGCGAATTGTCGCCTCGGCCACAACACGATGGTTGGGATTCTCAACACGTAACCGCCAGGACGAATCGAGATTCTGCGCCTGGGTCACGAATGGAAGGCTTATGAAGGCAACGCAAGAAATCAATTTCAGCATCTTTAACCTTTATAGGTCCAATGTCTCTCAGCCAGGTCAAATAGTCGCGAAATGAGCCCAACGCAACGCCCGCGCTCACCGGCGGCTCCAGCAAGGCGCGGCTTCGTCCGAGTGCAGCGCTTTGTTAGGCGACATGACCCATCTCCCAGTCAACATGCGCGCCGGTAGTGCATGGCAACCGCGCCGCTGCGGAGGGGCTTCGCCGAGATGAAGTCGAGCCGTCGCGTGCTGGACAGCCCGCTTTCGTACAGCGTCGGGCCGTGGCCGGCGATCCTGGGGTGGATGAGTAGCTTGTACTCGTCAATCAGATCGAGCCGGTCCAGCTCGGTCGCGAGCTTGCCGCTACCGAGGAGCACGCCGCCCGGGGTCGCGTCCTTGAGCTTCTGTACGCTCGTGCGCAGGTCGCCGGCGATGTGGTGGCTGTTGGCCCACGGGAAGTCCTTTCGCGTCGAGGACACCACGTACTTTGGCTTGGCCTCTAGCTTGACCGCCCACTCGTGCATCGCCGGCGGTGCCGCCGCGTCACCGCGGGCTACCGCTGGCCAGTAGCTCTCCATCATCTCGTAGGTGACGCGGCCCCACAGCATCGCCCCTGACTCGTCCATGAGGCAGGTGAAGAAGGCATGTGTCTCATCGTCGGCGATTCCTTCCTGATGGTCGACGCAACCGTCCAGGGTGACGTTGATACTGAAGGTTAAAATTCCCATGGGGTTCACTCTGTGTCGTCTAACGTGCCGCATGACCGGCGCGCTTGAACGCGTCCAGGTTGATGAAAAGGTTGGATTTTGCGCCTCTACGCATGCCGTGAATCCAGGGCGAGTATCAGCATTGGTTTCGTATAACGTACGTGTGGCACTAAATCTTCAGAGTCGCCAGGATGGTGGTACTCGCCTTGATCAAAGGCGGTATATACGCTCAGTAGGAACACTCGAACTTCGTGGCCTACCACATGCAGAACTTCAAACGAAGTGGCAAAATTGAAAAGGCCATTCATTGTCGAATCGGCGAGAGCGTAGTCCCATTCGCCGGAGAGGTACCGTTGCGCGATCAATTCAGCGAAGCCATCAATGAGATCGAGCAGCTCGACACGCTTTTCTCCCGCATACGCCAACGCATTGTCCAGATGGAGTGAATTGCATCGAATTAAAGCCAGCACATCATTCAGTTTCATTTCGTGGCCCAACGCGTTAAGTCAGCGGCGCCTAAGGCGAGCGCTGGAGTTCATGGTTAGACCCGGACTGACGCGGCTTGGCGCGGCAGGTCCGGTGGAATGATGGGTTGGGCAAACTAGCCGACATCCTTCCAGCCTCGATGCAGTTTGACTAGCTTCTCGCCCACACTGGTTTTCTTGGGTTCCAGTCGATAGTAGTAGTCATCTTTAGGGGCGAATGGCATTGCACTTTCAAGCTGTTTGAGCTGCGTGATGAAATCGCGTTCTGATGATTCAAACAAGAACGTAGGTTGGATGAATACTCGGCGGCCGCCTAAAGATACCCCAAGCCAGTTACCGCGCCCGAAGTGTTCAGTAGGCGTCAGTGGGTTCGGCAAATTCTTCCAGCGAAACGAATACGAGACGTAGAGGCCGACTGGACCAAGAGCCTGTTTTGGTCTCGTGTCGTCTGCAAAGGCAAATTCGAGTGCCTCCAGGAGACGTTCAATAGGTAACTCCAAATTGAAGAACTCGCCAGAAATGCTTGTTGGAGCACCAAAGATTTCTGTGGCTTCGGCGCGAACTGCCTCTACCAATGCGGAATTAGTCCATTGGCTTGCGCCCCAGGACATGAGTTTCAGTGGCGCGCGCAGCTCAGAGATTGTGTGGGCTGCCAAAAACTCTTGAATTGCACTCCACGCCTTTCGAGTGGTACGCGCCCGCGGCCCATGTCCGTAGGATGCCGATTTCGGTGGATGGTATGCGATCACGTTCATTCGCAGAGTCTTGAGGCCCAACGTGTCACGCTAACCGGCACGCCAAGCGCGCAGCGATTGGCGTGTCCAGCGAACGA
>Ga0066448_1000486_pt1 | contig 12327 bp, 8 predicted proteins | sample LakWasMet70_HOW9_2_FD_59536 | JGI IMG/M metagenome (GOLD analysis project Ga0066448, IMG submission 59536) | Freshwater sediment methanotrophic microbial communities from Lake Washington under simulated oxygen tension - Sediment Metagenome 70_HOW9 | ecosystem: Environmental > Aquatic > Freshwater...
GTTTTACCGGCAGCCAAGGTTGTTTGTTTGTAGCGATAATTTGCTGGATCCGTTGTTCTTCTTCGTCCAGTTCATGGTCGTAAATATCAGTTTTATAGGCCGTACCATCGATCTTAACAGTAGACGTTAATAATGACTTACCTGTTTCGCTGATATTGATACGGGTTATTGTTGAAAGCCCGGGTTGTAAGGGGTTGTTATTTAGTTCTTCGGCAATCAGCCCTATGCGCACCTGCACACGTTCGGCAATATGAATAAAGTTGCCGGTGGCATTGTCGGTTGGCAGCAGAGCAAAATTGCTTCCGGTTCCCGGGGTGATGCCTTCTACCGTGCCATGATACTCTATCTCGTTAACTTGTATGTTGGCGGTTTGGCCGGGGCGAATACCGGCTATTTGAGTTTCCAAAAAATTAGCTTCAATCCAAAGATCATCCAGCGGCACAATCGCCATTAGTGGTATGCCGGTTTTTACGTTGTCTCCCAGTTGAACTTTGCGTTTGGCGACATATCCCGATACCGGCGCAACGATGTTTCTGCGGTGGAAATTTAAAAAGGTTGCGCGCACCTTGGCTTTCGCTTTTTCAATGGTCGGGTGGTTGTCGATAGCTGTACTACTAACTTGGGCTTCAACGCTGATTTTTTCCGCTTTGGTTTCACGAATCAGCGCTTCCAGTTCATGGAGTTTATCCTGGGTATTTTGTACTTGTTGATCCGACACTGCACCGTCATAAGCCGCCGTCTTAAAGCGGCTAAGATCATGTTTCATCTGATTCAGCGCGGCTTCTTTGGCGAGAATTCGTTGCGTTAACGCATCTACTTTTGTCGACAAACTGACAAGGTTGCGCACGTTTTCAGCTAATTCAGCTTCGGCTTGTTGCAAGGCAATTTTTGCTTGCACCCCGTCCAGCTTCACCAGTACGTCACCTTTGTGCACGGGCCGAGTGTTTTCAGTGAGGATTTCGATAACCGTGCCATCGGTCTGTGGCTTTAAAGGAATTAAGTGGCCCATGACAAACGCATCGTCAGTACTTACCCAGCTTCGGTTAACTGTCCACCAATAGCCGACAATCATCAGGCCAGTTAACATTATCAATAAGGCCACAGCCTTTAGACGACGGTTGCGTTGCAGAATAATTTCCTTAGGGCGAATTTTACTTTGCATGGCTGATTTTTTGCGTACCAGGATTGGAATCTGTAAAGCCACCGCCCAATGCTTTTATGATTTGCACCGCGTTTTTAAAATGTTCACCTTGCAGTGCTGCCAAGCGTAAGCGTTGCTGGTGTGCTTCTATATTGGCCAGTGTTAATTCGATGCGATCATTAAGGCCGGTGCGGTTAAGGCTTCTAGCTAGGCGCTCAGCCCCGGCGGCATCGGCTACAATTTGCTGCTGCTCTGCCAAGCGCATATCGATTTCTTGCCATTGAGTCAGGGCGTCTGTTATTTCCTGAACAGCGTGTAAAAGACTGCTGTTATACCGTTCCACTGAGGCGTCATAAACGGCTTCCTGATAGCTCAGGTGCGCTCGCAATCGTCCGCCTTCAAATATCGGAAAACTAATTGATGGCCCTACCGCATAGGCTAAACTGGAACCTTGCAAGAGCACATCGGTAAGGCTGACGCTGTGCAGACCAGTGAAAGCAATTAGATTGACGTCAGGATAAAAAGCAGTTTCAGCCACTTTTATTTCCTGAGCAGCCGCTTGCACATAAAGACGAGCGGCAGTGACGTCAGGCCGGTGTGCTATCAGGCGCAAAGGTAAATCAGCGGGTAACACCAACCGGTCAGGAAAGCTGCTGTCTTCAACTACAATACTGCTAACCCAATCCGGGCCTTTGCCGGCGAGTGTAGCCAGCAGGTTTTTGTGCAAATCGACCTCGGCCTGTGCGCTGAAAGCCAGTTGCTGTGCGGAATTTAGTGCCATCCTGGCTTGCAGGATGGGTGCGGCGGTGACTAATCCGCTTGCCAACCGAACTTCGTGCAGAGTTAGCAAAGCTTTCCTGTCTGTGACAATATTCAGCGCACTGGTTAGTTTTTCTTTGGCAGCTACCAAATCAAAATAACTAGCCGCTAGAGCCGAAGCTAATAACAACTTGGCGTCGGCCAATTCAGTTTCTGTTGCTAGCGATTTGCCGACAGCCGCTTCCAGAGCTGCCTGATCATGTCCCCAGAAATCCAGGTGATAACGTAACACTAACGGATTGATCAGCAATTGTCGAAAATGCTCTCCAGCCAGCTTGGCCTGAGTGCTGTTGGCAGAAAAACGTTGGGCGCTAAAACTGACATTGGCATCGACGGTAGGATAAAGCTCCGCCGCTTGCCCATCGACCATGGCTTGCGATTGCCTGACACGCGCCGCTGCGACCTTAAGAGTCGGGTTGTCTGCTAATGCTACTGTCATTAACCTGTTCAATGCGGGCGTTTTGAAGGTCTGCCACCAGGTGGCGCTTGGCCATTGCGCACCGGCAGACGACGAGAGGCGAGATACCGCCAAGGTTTGTGACATTTTCGGCACAGCCATCATCTTTGCACGCTGGGTTTTATCGCCAAGCCAAGCGCAACCGGATACCGAGATCAGTAAGGCTGCTAACAATAACGGGCGAAAATCCGATGGCATCAAGGTTCCTCCACCAGTATTTCTTGTTCTTCAAGACGTAGTTCTTGTTTTACTGTGCGTCGAGCAGGTTGCTTAGTGGGATTGGCAAACCAAACCAGCATCGCCAAACCCACAAAAACACAGGCGGCCAACCAGAAAGCGTCATTCATTCCATGAATTAACGAGTTGCGCCCGGCCAATTTGGCAAACTTGGCGATAGCGCTTGATTCGGTAAAACCAGCCGACATCAAGCTGTCTATGGATTGCTCAAATCTGGAATCGAAGACGCTGTTGGATTCGGCAAATCGGGTCATATGGAATGGTGTTCGTTGATAAAGCACTATGCCTTGTGCCGTGATGCCGATAGCTCCGGCGGCAATACGCAACAGACTGGCCAATTCCACCGCTCGCCACGTCCGTTCCGGCGGGAGTCCATGTAACAGCAAAGCAGTTAAAGGCACAAAGAAGCTACCTAAACAGACACCTTCCAGTAACTTGGGCCAAAACAGTTGTGCAAAAGCATCCTGACCATCAAACCGGCTCAGCCAAAAATAGGTTGCGGCAAAGCCCAGACAATTTATCGACACCAGCCAGCGGGCGTCAAAGTGTTTGATGATTTCATGAAAAACACTGGCTATCGGCTTTGCAAAAATCGCCATCGGCAGAAATACTAAGCCGGCCAGATATGATGAATAACCCAGTGATAGTTGCAGTTGCACAATCAACATGGATAACAGGCCTTGAAACATCAGAAAGCCCATGAACAGGATGATTACGCCGATGCTGAAATTTCTATGCGTGAATAAGCCAATATCCAGAAATGGGCGGCGTTGGCTTAATTCCCAAATCACCCAATAAATCAAGGTCACAATGATGAAAATAATCAGACTGCTGATGGTTAACGAATTATTCCAATCCCAGTCGTTACCCATATTCAATAAGCTTTGAAAGCCGAATAGTGCCAATGCAATCAACGCAAAGCCCACACTATCGAAACGATGTCTGAGTCGAAGACTGCGGCGTGGATAGAGTAATGCGCCGACTATGCCGCCAACAGCCAAGGCTATCCAGATGTTCATCCAAAACAGCCAGCGCCAACCGAGGTTATCGGCAATCCAGCCTCCAATAGGCGGGCCAAAGGTAAACGGAGTTAGCGTAAACATGCTCCAGACGCCGATGCCGATGGATTTCAGTCGATCCGGATATTCCTTGATCATCAGCGATTGTCCCAAAGGCAAGGTTAAGCCGCCAGCGAAGCCTAATACGATGCGGCCAGCCAGATAGCCATAAAACGAGGTAACGGTTGCGCAAATAACAGACGCTAAAGCAAACGCAAAAAAGGCCGCTACAAAGGGGCGATATTCACCCAGTCTTCGCGACAACCAACCGCCCACCGGGAAAGCCAATGCCAGTCCGAGCATGTAATCCGTTTGTGTCCATGTGGCGTAACTTGGCGGAATGCCCAAACCTGCGGCGACTCGCGGTAACATGGCGATATACGCACCGGCATTAAATAACACCAGCGCATGGCTCAAGCCTAAACAGACGTTGAATAACACAAAACGCCATCCCTGCAGCTGTTGGTCTTCGATGATAGTCATAAGATTTGGTTTTTCAATTCACTTTAAACACAATGCGGTGGTCTGTTAAAGCCGCCAGCCAAACTCAGTCAAACCTTGTTTTAACAATCGCGATAACATCTCTGACACATGTAATTTAAAGGCTTCACTGTCCTTATGGAGCGAGTTTTGTCCAACATACTCGATGCTGAATGTCTCAGCGCGAGTTCGGGCAATCACCTGTCCGGTGTTAGCATCAATTAACTTCATCAGCACTTGTACCGAAGTCTGCCCTTCAAAAACCCTGTACTGGCCTATGCCCACTTCTAATATGGCGTCAAAACCGGCACTTGGTTTATAAGCGGCAGTAGTCATGTTTTGCTCATACCAATTCGCAATAGCACCATGCCAGTGGCTTAGCTGGGCATTACGATCAGCAGCAACCATTGGCAAACGATAATAGTAGCGATTCAATATAGTTTTAATATTGTTCCTGGTCAATTGTTTTAGCGCCTGCTGAGCTAAAAACAATGTGGGTGTCCAAGCCTGTTTAGCATCATCAACAATTGCCATGCTGGATGAAGACTGATCATTCTGAATAATTATGTCCGGTTCATCGTCCTCCGGGCTAATCAAGCCCGCAATGATGATGCCACCTGACGTTTTGTAGAGTTTTTCCTGCAAAGGAAAATCCACCGACATATTTCGGAAATGACTGTATGCCGGGTCTCGTTGTTCAATCGGGTCCGGGATAATTTCAAGCGGAGGAGATTCGACCGGCACCACCAGAATGCTGCTGATTTTTTTGATTTCAGATACAGGCGGTTTAATGTTTGTGGCCAAACAACCGCTAACTAGCAAGGCTAGCGTAATAGCTGCGATTAGCATAATTGGACGGAAATTAAAGCGAGACTGACGAACACAATCTTCTAAAGTGATGGTTTTGTCTGATGTTGTTTGCATTTGCTTGGACTCCTACAGAGCGTATCAGGCCGCGTCAAAACAAACCGTCGTTTGTTGTTGCAAACAACTATAAGAACCCAATTGAAATAAGACAAACGATATTTATTGGACTTTAATATCGATAAGTCCGATACTAAAAGAATGGACATTGATCAAATCAAAACTTTTCTAAGTGTTGCAGCCAATGGCAGCTTTGTGGAAGCGGCCAGCCGACTGTATGTTACGCAGTCGACTGTAAGTACGCGGATTCAGCGCCTGGAAGCTTATATGGGGGTCACCTTATTTGTGCGTAATCGCGCAGGTGCCTCCTTAACGCTGCCAGGACGGCGCTTTTTACGGCACGCCAAATCATTGCTGGTAACCTTGGAGCAGGCGCGACACGACATTGGCTTACCGACCCGCTTTCGGGCCAGTATTACCATCGGTGCAAGGATTGCGTTGTGGGAGGCCGCATTGTTGCCAAAATGGATAGGCATCATAAGAGCGCAAGTGCCGGATATTTCAATACGCAGCAAAATCGGTTTTGAAGAAGATTTAATGCGGTGCCTGATTGAAGGTTCGATGGATATTGGCATGATGTACACGCCGCAGCATAGTCCGGGACTGCAAGTTGAACATCTGTTTGATGAAACGCTGATGTTGCTGACCACCGATCCCAGCAAGCCCTGGCCTAATGATGATTACATTTATATAGACTGGGGACCGGGCTTTTATGCGCAGCACAGTAACAGTTATCCCAATCTGGAAAGCCCGGCTCAAGTGGTCAACATCGGTTGGTTGGCAGTCCAGTTAATTCTCAGCAATGGCGGTTCGGCGTTTTTACCTGTTCGAATCGCCGAACCACTCATTAAAGCGCAAAAATTGTTTCCCGTTTCAGACAGCCCGCAATTTAAATTACCCGCCTATATGGTGTCACCTCTTGATAGTGATTCAATTATATTACAACAGGTACTTGATAACATAAGGGCATTGGCCGCCTATGAACGGCAAAAAACTATTAGCCATTCCCTGCATAATTGGTCACGATGAAGCACTGAGTTTGTCCGCTCGAAAGGAACTGCCGGCCAGTTTCCCTGGGTAATCACACTGATGCGCTGTCGTATTCAGGTGGTACTTAAAGAGGAGTTTTTTTGCGACAAGCCTTCAAGGTCTTGTTCGATGCAGCATCAATAACCACCCTGATTATTTTTGCCGCTATTACTTGATCAGGATGATTCCTGGCAACTCTTTTTGTGTTCGGCGTCAATTAACTTTGCCGGTTCTATGTTTGGTAACAGATAATTGATTCAAATACGGATCATGACTGCTTTTCGTACCATTGAATGGCATATTTTGTTAACTCACGACCGGAGTAGATTTTTAATTTGCGACGCATATTTGTTCTATGAGCTTCAATAGTTTTGATGGAACGATTGAAACTATTCGCAATTTCACTATTTCCAAAGCCTTGACCTATTAACTGCAATATTTGGTATTCAGTTGCGCTTAGTCCGACAATTGCGCTTGTTTTGTTGTTGACATCAACAAGCTTGCTTATCATTCGAGTTCTCATGCTATTGCTAACATAGAGTTCCCCATCCAAAACATCTTTAATTGCTTGTAGCAGGACGCTAACGGCAACTTGTTTCATGATATAACCTTGTGCACCTGCTTTGATCACTCTTTCTGCATAGACAGATTCTTCATGCATCGACATGACCAGGATGAGCGTATTTGGACATTGAGTTCGTATGAGCTTAATTAGATCATAACCGTAGAAGTCACCTAGCGATAAGTCGAGAATTATTAAATCATGAGGGCAGGCTGTATTTTTTTCTAAAACGTTGTCTGCAGAATCGCTTTGACAGCATACCGACATAGCATTTTCACGGCTTAGTAATTGTATAACTCCTTCTCTTACAACAGGGTGGTCATCAACAACCATGATTTTTGCTGGAGTCGCTTCGTTATATTTGGGTTTCATGGTGAATGTTATCTAGAAAATTAGTATTTTTATAAATCATTGATTGGATGAGTAGTATTTTTTCCGGTTGTCACTTGGCTATTAGAACTATTCAAAAGCTTTTAGTAAACAGAGAGTTACTCTGGTACCCCCATTTTCATATTGATGAAAGCAATGTCGGCAGACAACATTCTTGCTCTGGATGCCATGGATAACAAACCTAAGCCCGATTTAGCATGGCCTATCCAGTTATCGATTACATCTAAAATATCACCTCTTGCTGTATGTTTTAGATGTAACTCGATTAAAGTGGCATGACTATGTTTGATGGCGTTAGAAATGGCTTCTTAAACAATGCGAAATAATTGGATGTAAAATTCATTCTTTGGCAAATAACTGGAATCAAAATAGTCATTAGCAGCACTGTCATTATCAAAAGTAAAATTGCAGGTAACGCCAAACAGACCCGTGGTTTCGTCAGCTAAAAATTGCATTAAAGCAATCAGATTGTTAGAGTCGACTGAGATAGGGCAGGGGCCGTGAGACACACCCTTAAGCTTGTGGCAACCTGGCAAAGCCGATTTGATATGGTTTTGGCATCCTCGCTAACCCTGTATCCCTCGTTGATTAAATCTTTTTTTAACACCTCGAACAAAAACGCGATACCTGTAATCTGTTGTCCGATGTCATCATGCAAATCCTGTCCAATTCTTTGGTGTGATACTTCGAAAGTCTGAAGCAAGATTCGCTCTGCCAAAATAGCACGATTTAATGAGGCTTGTACTTTGTTTCTGGTATCGGTTTCAAGCTGCAGGTTCTTTTTGCGTTCGCTTATGTCCCAAAAAAAAGCTTAAAAACTTCTCGGTACTTTCCTGATAAGTTACGCTTACCTCAAGGTCAATAGATAATCCACTTTAGACCTGCTTAGCAACTCAACTCGGCTATATCCAGACAGCTGAATGAATTTCTCATTCATATTCCCGATACCCCAACTTTATCTAACAGTAAAAAGGCGTCGCCAGTGGTTGTTAACAAATTATGGTATAGCTCGGCGTAATCTGAATTTTGAATGCGTAATCGGGTGGCATTCAGCCCACTCGTAAATCTGACAGTTTCGATAATAATTCCCATAAAACCACCATGTAGGAGATAAACATAGTCGAAGGCAGTGTTATTTAAAATAAGGATATTTACCTATGATGCTTCGCTGTTTTTTACTAGGATAATTAGCAATTTTCCTAATTGTCACTAAGGAAATTACCGTTGCGGTAGACGTCAGCTATAAAAATAACTAAGTTTATTTAGTAGGGCTTGGAATCATTTTTTGTATTTTTAAACTCAAACCGTATCAATCCGCAAGGATTAGCCAAGCGCTTACTAGTTAAAGTATTAAACCAGCTTTTAACATGGTAATCATAGCCTGGCTATTAAATATCAAATCTTACAGACAACACGTTAAGGTATTCATTCTGATGTTAAATATTTTTCCGTTTGATCAAGTTGCTTTGTAAGCCTTACAGTAAATTCAAAATACTCAACTATATAGCTTACATATATGAGTTTTAAAGTCAGAATATATTTTTGTTTTAGTATCATTATTTTTATGACGTGTGTGCTTGCAGTAAGTTTAAATCAGTTTTCAAAGATACCGAATAATTTATTGTTAAAAAATAATGCACAAGAAAATGTTTTAGCTCCTATCGATACATTTGTATTAATGTTTCGGGTCAAACAATACTTAACAGTTGCTGCGCTTACCCAGAATCAAGAAGACTATTTAGCAGCTGCGGATGCGGCCAATACATTTAAAACAATTATTTCGCAATTTATGAAGGCTGAGCACCTTAGCCAAGATAAAATACAGAAACTTGATTTACTTAAAACCAATTTCGATGTGTTTTACCAAAATGGTAAAAATATGTCATCAATATACTTAAGTCAAGGTCATGATGCGGGTAATATCGCCAAGGCAAACTTTGACATTGCATCTAATTTATTAGAGGAACAAATAAAAAAACTTGAATATGAGCCAACTGAAGATAGTTTACAAGTTAATAGTTTAGAAGTACTGACATCAAAAAATACAGCAATCGCATTAAGTATTATTACGGTACTGGGATTTGGAATAGCTTTTTATATAACACGCTATTTGGATAACCAATTAGGTTTTGATCCATGTAACGCTAAAGGTATTGCTAAGGAACTGGAAAAGGGCGAGTTGTCGGTTGCTTTCAAGGTAAAAAAAACAGGCAGTTTACTGTTTACTTTAGAGCAACTTCGCCAACAATTATTAGCAAGGGGTGATCATAGTCAGCACACATTAAAAGAGCAGCTTCATCGGATTAAATTTGCCATGGATCATGTGACTGTTGGAGTTATGATAACTGATGACCACGATACTATTATTTATACTAATACCGTATTAAATAATATTTTTATTAACTCATTTAATGATAATAACGAACAAAAAATGGATTTTTCGTTAGATATGTTAATAGGGAAAAAAATCAGTGAACTCAGCTTTATTCCTGGTAATGACAGGATGCTGGGAGCTTTGACGACGGCTAAAAAGTTCTCATTAAAGTTAGGCGAACATCACATAGAATTGATTATGACAGCCGTTATTAATGAGGCTGGTGATCGTGTAGGTACCGTCAGTGAATGGCATGATCGTACAGAAGATATTTTAGTGGAAACTGAGTTGGCTAATGTTGTCACTGGCGCATTAATGGGTGATTTTACAAGAACTTTTAACGTTCGGGACAAAGTTGGTGTGATGCGCTTGTTAGGCGAGGGCATTAATGAACTGATGTACACAAACAAAGTAAGTCTGTATGAGATTTTAAGGGTTTTAAGTGCAATTACACGTGGAGATCTGACTGAAAATATCACCAACTCTTACTTTGGAGCATTCGGCGACCTGAAAGAAAGTACCAATGCTACTGTCGATACGCTAAAAGCAGTTATCACTAAAATTAAAGAGGTTACCGAAATCATAAGCAGCGGCGCCAAAGAGATTGCTGCAGGTAACACCAATTTGTCGCATCGTACGGAAAAGCAGGCGGTGAGTCTTCAGGAAACTACAGCTATCCTTAATGACTTAACGTTTGCTGTACAAAATAATGCCGAAAACGCAATAAAAGCAAATGAACTTGCAATCAGGGCAGCCGAGGTTGCCTCTCAAGGTGGAAATGTAATTAGTGACGTGATAACAACGATGCAAGGCATTAATGATGCTTCACATAAGGTTGTCGATATTATTTCTGTTATCGACAGTATTGCGTTTCAAACCAATATTCTTGCACTGAATGCCGCAGTCGAAGCTGCACGTGCCGGCGATGAAGGCAAAGGTTTTGCTGTAGTTGCTGGTGAGGTTCGAAATTTAGCCAAACTTTCAGCCGCCGCTGCAGGAGAAATAAAGAATTTGATTAGAGAATCCGTGGAAAAAATCGAAGAGGGCACGCAACTGGTTGCTCAAGCAAGAAAAACAATGGATGAAATTCTTCATTCAATTCAAATAGTCACCTTTATTATGAGTGATATTACTACGGCTTCGTCAAAGCAAAGCGTTGGCATTGAACAGGTTAATAAAGCGATAACTCAAATGGAAGGAGTAACTCAACAAAACGCTGCGCTAGTCGAGCAATCTGCGGCGGCTGCTGATTCATTGGAAAAGCAGGTTCAAGATCTGGCAGTCACGGTAGAAAATTTCAAGTTAGAGTAATCATTTTAAGGCTTGTTTAGCCTAAACCATAAAACCCAACTTTTTCGGCAACGGCTATTACGTTCATCCGTGCAGACCACGTTGAGGTCGGAGCGGTTTGAGCTTATACATCAGGATTGTGGCAAACTCTATTTGGCTGGTTTTTCCAATAACTCTATCACTGAATCAGTAAAGTGTTGATAATCTTCGGTGGCACGGCTTTTGGGGGAATAGTAGCGCACCGGTTGTCCGGCGGCGAAAGATTCTGCAACCCGAATATCGTTACGAATGCCGGGTAACATGCGAGAGATGCCGAATTGATTAGAAACCCCGCTAGTGACTTGTTTGTGTTGACCAATGCGCTTATCAATCATGATCGGAACGAAACCTACCAATAATGGCCCAGTATCAGTGACGCGATTACTGCCTACTCTAAAAAGCACACGAGCTAATTGTCGAACACCCTCACCAGCCAAATAATGTGGTAAAAAGGGCACCAAAACTCTATCCGCGCTATAAAGAGCGTTTAGCAGCAAGATATCGAGTGATGGAGGTGTATCCATAATGATGATGTCATACTGTTCCGCAATCTTTTCGTTAATCAACGCTGTGCGTAATAAAAGTTCATCGTTACTACCCGATCCATGCTCAAAAAGCGGATCAGCTGGAATAATATGCAGATTGTTCCAGCTTGATTGTTGTATTGCCGGGGCAAGAGAATTTTTGCCGGCAAAAAAACCATGAACAGTTGCAGTAGATTTATTTAATTTTATTCCAAGCCCCAAGGCACAATGACTCTGGGTATCCAGATCAATCAGCAAAATTCGTTTACCGCGACCGGCCAGTTCAGCGGCTAAGTTAACTGCTGTAGAAGTCTTTCCAGTTCCGCCTTTTCTGTTTGTGACAACTATAATATGGGTCATAGCAACTTAAAATAATTCAATTGTTGGTCTATCGTTATCACTTGGTGGCTTACTTCCAGTCAAGGCGGAATGAATCTCATGCTGACTACTCATGACGTACTGGTCAAGGTGGTTTTCAATTCGCTGTTTAAGTGAAAGCGTGATATTACCGTCCCATGTGTCATCCTCGGTTCGAATAACCATATCCTTCAAGTGATCGTCTAATTCTTGTATGGACGATAGCGTTTGTTCCACTCTCTGGCGTAACAGGTCCTGAAATTGCAAAAAGCTGAATGTCTCGGATAATTTATTGATGACTTCATCATTACTTTTTTTAAATGCAAAAAGAGTTTCATGCACCTTGCTACCAGGGTTTAGCGCATTCTCAGCATGCAGCGGAGTGGCTTGATCTCGAATGGCTTCATCAACTTGCTCAGACTGTTTGCGCGCAAGCAGGCTGATTTCGTCACTGTGTTTGATTAAAGCCAGTACACAGGTTTCTGTGTCATTTAAGGCCGCCGCCAGTTGTTGATACATCAGATTGAGATACGGTGAAGTGCTCCGAATTTCTTCTAACACTGATTTTTGGATACTAAGTAATTGGTCATTTTCAAAATTATGAGGTTTTAGTTTTCCCATCAACCATGCAATTTGAGTATGAAAA
>Ga0066448_1000492_pt1 | contig 12183 bp, 9 predicted proteins | sample LakWasMet70_HOW9_2_FD_59536 | JGI IMG/M metagenome (GOLD analysis project Ga0066448, IMG submission 59536) | Freshwater sediment methanotrophic microbial communities from Lake Washington under simulated oxygen tension - Sediment Metagenome 70_HOW9 | ecosystem: Environmental > Aquatic > Freshwater...
CATAAGCGCAAAATCCACATGGGCTCTGATCATGGTTTTGTAATCGACTAAAAACTTCTCGTCTATGCCTTTAATAGGAAACCAGCGAGCAAATGTCATTAGCCATGCAGATAAAATTAATGCTGTCATACAGGCAACAGCGCCGATGAGTAGAATTTCCATGATTTTTCTGTGTACCTGTTTATGAAAGGAAGTTTAGATTAGGTAGTCTAGCAAAAAACTTCAAATGCTAAGAAAAATAATAATTGCTGGTGGTCAGTGACGTTTTAGTTCTGTTGGGACAGCCAATTAGCTAAGTAGGGTACGCTGTGCGTACCTATTTATTTTTTTAAGTAGGAAATTCATCAAGTAGAGTTGCTTTGGTACGCACAGCCTACCCTATCTGGCTTAATCAAGCAATTTGGGTGTGTTTTTCTAGTATTGTTTATTCAGGTATCTTGCAATAGAATTTAGGACTTGATATTTTTTTTAAAGAAATGTTTTTATCAGGCAATTTTAATTATTCAAGATAAAGAGACAAACTTATGTCGCGATGTTTTACGTCATTTTGGATGTCTAATCCTAGCTATATGTAAAATATGAATCTACTTAGTAAGTACATTCCAACTTATTCAGGCCATGTTCAAGGCATTGGATACGATGAAAAAAAAGGAACAATGGAAATTGTATTCTTTGATCGCCCCGAAGAGTTTACTCCAATTTTGAAGCTTGCTTTCGAGGGTGTAACGAACTTAAACGAAGAGCAACTTGATGAACCAGCAGAAAACTATATTGAGCTAATAATCGGTTTAGATCTTTGGCAGGGTCGCTACTGCTTGCACACGGATCTAAGAGAAATTAATTTTAATGCCACTAAGGTGTTGTCAGTTGTCCTCAAAACATAACATTGCGCTCAACAGAAGCGCGATCATAATGCGATTTTATTTTTTCAGCTTTCCGTGCCGCGCCCGGTTAACCCGTAGGCCGGAATAAGAACTCGCCAGCGTAGCGATGCGAGATCGTTTCCGGCAAGCAACGGTGAAACGCCAACGCCGGAAACACCGATTTTCGCTCTACTCAAATCGGTTTATTCCGGCCTACAAGGCTATTATCTATTGCTTTTAAACGTTAACCATCAAATCAAATGCCTAACCGCATCCCTTTCCTCAGTTAACTCAGCCTCTGTAAGTCTAAACCGCTCTCTACTAAAGTCATTAATAGTCAACCCTTTAACAATACTGACTTTGCCATCAGTAACCGTGACTGGATACGAGAATACGATATCCGGCGTTACGCCGTATTCGCCATCGGATAACAGCCCCATGCTGACCCAATCCCCTTCTTCAGTACCTGTTGCCCAGTTACGCATTTGGTCAACTGCTGCATTGGCGGCGGAGGCGGCGCTGGATTGGCCTCGGGCGGCGATAACTTGTGCGCCGCGTTGTTGTACGGTTGGAATAAATTCATCCACAAACCAGCTATGTTCCACTAGCGCCAGAGCGTCCATGCCTTTTACTTTGGCATGATGTAAGTCAGGATATTGGGTGCAGGAGTGATTACCCCAGACGGTCATGTTTTTAATATCGGTAGTTGACACGCCACATTTTTGGGCCAACAAGCTGATTGATCGGTTGTGATCCAGGCGGGTCATGGCAGAAAAGTTTTCCGGGCTTAAATCCGGTGCGTTTTTGATGGCAATTAAGGCGTTGGTGTTGGCTGGATTGCCGGTTACCAGCACTTTAACATTACGATGAGCTACATCATTTAAAGCTTGGCCTTGTTTGATAAAGATTTCCGCGTTAACTTCCAACAAATCACTGCGCTTCATGCCAGCACTTCTGGGCCTTGCACCCACTAAGAATGCAAAGTCTACATCTTTAAAGGCTTTGCGTGGGTCGTCGGTGATTTCAACTCGGCTTAATAGCGGACTGGCGCAGTCGTTTAATTCCATTAGCACGCCTTCTAAAGCCCCCATGGCCTGTGGAATTTCTAATAAATGCAATACGATAGGCTGGTCTTTTCCAAGCAGTGCGCCAGCGGCTAATCGGAATAACAACGAATAACTGATTTGTCCTGCTGCACCGGTAACTGCGATATGAACGGGAGTTTTCATGGTTTGTCCTTCAGATTTAGAAGTTTTAGCGATCAACGCACTGAGCACGCCAATCGGATGATTGTTTTCTGACAGTACAATAACTTATACCTTTAGGCTTATATTAGCGCAATTCTGAGCACTCGTAACGAAAAGCTTTTAGAGAAAATAACAAAGACTTTGCATGATTAAGCTTTAAAGCGGCGGCGTTATAGTTCGGTTATAATGTTCCGTCTTGACAATGTCTTAACGCTGTAACGCTAACACATCCATAGGTATTACATGAAAAAACTGCTCTTCCAATTCGATACTGACATTCACCCCTCTGTGTTTGATACTGTTGTCGCATACGACGGTGGTGCTGATCATGTCATTGGTCACGGTGGCTTAACCCCTGCCAATATTGAAGCGCTGGTTCAAGGCACCATCTTTACCCGTGCGCCTAAAGATAAAAAAAATACCGCAATTTTTGTTGGCGGTAGTGACATGGTGGCCGGGCAGGAATTATTTACTGCCATCCAGAAGTACTTTTTTCCAGGTTTTCAAGTATCGGTTATGCTGGACAGCAACGGCAGCAATACCACAGCGGCGGCAGCGGTTGCAAAACTTGCCAGTAGTGGCGTTTTGGCAGGTAAAAAAGCCGTGGTACTCGGCGGCACTGGCCCGGTTGGTCAACGTGCTGCGGCAATGTTGGCGCAAGAAGGCGCACAAGTCACCATTACCGGCCGTACGTTGCAGCGCGCCGTGCAAGCTTGTGACAACATGAAGTCGCGTTTTAATGTTGATCTGACACCCGCTGAAGCATTTGATAACAATGCACGCGGCAAAGCCATAGAGCACGCTAACATCGTGTTAGCTACCGGCGCGGCTGGCATTCAGTTGCTGGATCCTGAGCATTGGCAAAACAATCCTAATATTGAACTGATGGCCGATGCCAACGCCACGCCACCTATAGGCATTGGTGGAACGGATGTGATGGATAAAGGCGATATCAGGCATGGCAAAATTGTTTGGGGTGCGATTGGTTTTGGCGCGTTAAAACTGACATTACATCGGGCCTGTATTGCCAAGTTATTTGAAGATAACAAACAAGTTTTTGATGCAGAAAACATTTTTGCCTTAGCAAAAGCCATGGCCTAATGCTGATTTTACCTAACTAATGACCGAGCAAACTGTCATCTCTCAGTTAAGGCAACATGCTATTAGCATTTTTACTGCGGGCGTTGCCGCGGCCGACCCGTTTGCTGCGATTAAACGCTGTCTAGCTGTTGTAAATGGTCAGTTAACAATTACCTTGGATTTGCAACAGCCAGCGCTAAAGCGCACTGGTCATTGGCAAAAAATTCATGTTATTGCTATAGGCAAAGCGGCCTGTGCCATGGCGGAAGCCGCCCAACAAATAATTCCAACCGAATTGCTGGCTGGTCCTGCCGTTGCCATCACAAACTATGAAAATGTGCGGGAGATTGCTGGTTTGGACGTGATCGGTGCGGGTCATCCACTACCTGATGCCGCCGGACTTGCTGCGGCTCATAAGATTGCCGCAAAGGCTCGCGCCGCTCAATCAGGTGAGCTGGTTTTGGTTTTAGTCAGCGGCGGCGGTTCGGCCTTAATTCCCTACCCTGTTGACGGCATTACATTGTCAGATAAAGTTACCACAACGGATTTATTATTGGCTAGCGGAGCTACCATCAATGAAATCAACTGCGTGCGTAAACATTTATCTCAATTAAAAGGCGGTAATCTGGCCAGATTGGCCACTCCGGCCGATGTGCATGCCCTGATTTTATCTGACGTGTTAGGTGATGATTTAAGCACCATTGCCAGCGGCCCTACGGTAGCTGATGACAGTACTTATAATGATGCCGTCACGATTCTGCAAAACAAGCAACTCTGGGAGAAAATCCCAAGTTCAGTGCGTACCCATTTAACAAAAGGTCAACTTGGCCAAATTGCCGAAACACCAAAATCCGATGATCCAGCTTTAGCCAAGAGCGGCTGCACATTAGTTGGCAGCAACAGTGTCAGCGTAAATTCCTGTATTAAAGGCGCAGAAAAGCTCGGCTATCAAGCTATACTTTATAACCATCAGCTGTGTGGTGAAGCAAAAACTGCTGCTGAAGAACTGGTGTTACATGCCGTACAATTGCAATCAAAAAGCAGGCTAAACCCGATTGCATTGTTATCAGGTGGCGAAACCACGGTAACGCTAACCGGCAGTGGTAAAGGCGGGCGTAATCAGGAAATGGCATTAGCCTTTGCCAGCTTTGCCCAAAAACACGGTTTAACTGAACACTGGACATTTTTAAGTGCCGGCACAGATGGTCGTGATGGCCCAACTGACGCGGCGGGCGGCCTGGTTGATCCAAACAGCCTGCAACGCATGCTGGATAAGGGCATTAACCCGAACGCCGCACTGATAAACAACGATGCCTATAACGCGCTAATGGCATCACAAGATTTGCTTATTACTGGCGCAACGGGTACCAACGTAGCTGATTTACAAATACTTTTACTCAATCCATCCCATTAAAATCCCCCAAAAACAATCTGGAGACCCCCCAATGTTTACCAAATCCATGACCATAAAAGGCTTTGACGATGAGTTATTCGAAGCCATAGAAGAAGAACGCGACCGTCAGGAAGACCACATTGAGCTGATTGCCTCTGAAAACTATGCCAGCCCCAGAGTTTTGTCGGCGCAGGGCACTTCATTAACCAATAAATATGCCGAAGGCTATCCGGGCAAACGGTATTATGGCGGCTGCGAGGCAGTTGATAAAGTTGAGACACTGGCCATAAACCGCGCCAAAGCCTTGTTTGGTGCTGATTATGCCAACGTCCAGGCGCATTCTGGATCCCAAGCCAATATGGCTGTGTTCATGGCCTTAATCCAACCCGGCGATACCATATTAGGCTTAAGTTTGGCGCATGGCGGCCATTTAACGCATGGTGCCAAACCTAACTTTTCAGGCAAAATCTACAACGCCATCCAATATGGTCTGGACCCGTTAACCGGCGAAATTGATTACGCGCAAGTGGAAGCGCTAGCTATAGAACATAAACCCAAACTGATTGTGGCCGGTTTTTCCGCCTATTCTCGTATTTGGGATTGGCAGCGTTTTCGTGAAATTGCTGATAAAGTCGGCGCCTATTTTGTTGTGGACATGGCGCACGTTGCGGGCTTGGTAGCCGCTGGCGTTTACCCTAATCCAGTGCCGATTGCCGATGTGGTCACTAGCACCACCCACAAATCCTTACGCGGCCCGCGCGGTGGTTTAATCTTGTGTAAAAGCAACCCTGAAATAGAAAAGAAAATTGATTCCAATATTTTCCCTGGCATTCAAGGTGGTCCGTTAATGCACGTCATTGCGGCCAAAGCAGTAGCATTTAAAGAAGCCATGTTGCCGGAATTCCGCGAATATCAAGAGCAAGTAATCAAAAACGCCCAAGCTATGGCCGAAATCTTTATCAAACGTGGCTTTGAAGTGGTATCGGGTGGTACCGATAACCATTTGATGCTGGTGTCTTTAATTCCCAAGGGCATTACTGGCAAAGCAGCCGATGCCGCGTTAAACCGGGCGCATATTACCGTTAACAAAAATGCCGTACCTAACGACCCGCAATCACCGTTTGTAACCAGCGGCATCCGTGTTGGCACCCCTGCTCCTACTACTCGTGGCTTTAAAGAACCTGAAGTAAGAGAAGTGGCGCACTGGATGTGCGATGTTATGGAAAACTTGGAAGACGAGTCAGTTATTGAGGCGGTAAAAGAAAAAGTGGCAAACCTTTGTGCCCGGTTTCCAGTTTATGGCTAAAACTTTTGCTTAACTAAAGCTGGCATGGCCATGAGATCCCCTGTTTTATTGGGTTTCTCATGGTCATATTCAAAGCACAGCATGATAATCAACAACTAAAAACGCATTTCAGCCCGCTAGATACCCCGCACCAGCTCCAACTTAAATAAAAAATTTACATCAGATACTAGCCATTAACCTAAAGCGTTGCTGATGGTGACCAAGTTTGGCTTGCCGTAATGAATGGGGCGGTGCATTCATCTGTAAATATTTCTCTCTTACGACAAATGCTCGGTTCGATTGACTTTTGAGAAACATTATCGCTAACATCGTCTCAACATTAAAACTCTGGCTTACCTTGGTTATGATTACAACATTGAATGCTTGCTGGAAAAATCAGATTTCAGATGAATGCTTAGTTGCCATTTTAAAAGGAGAGCGTGATTTTTCTGGATTTGAGCCTCAGATTGGGATGTTGTTTAATTCCGTGTCGCTTGAACAATTATGCCGATTTTGCTTGAAATACGGTATTTGCTGGCAAAGATTGGCTGATTGCTATAAAAAAGCCAAGCTTATAGGTTCAACATCAAAAGCTTTTGAGAAATGGATTACTGAAATGGGTGCGGTATTATGATGGATTGGGAAAAATTATTAATTAAAGCCTTTTCGTGCATTGATTACGCTGAAAAAATGGCTGGACAAACTACTTTGGAGTGGTCGTTTGGCGGCGGAACGGCCATGATGCAAGAATACCATCATCGTAAAAGCAAGGATATTGACATTTTTTTGCGCGATGTTCAGTACCTGTCCCTATTTTCTCCAAGATTAAGTGATGCCGCAGAAGATGTGTCTGATAGCTATGACGAGCAGTCAAATTACGTCAAGATTTGCACCAAAGAGGGTGAGATAGATTTCATCATCGCGGCAAGATTGACCCACTCACCCGTGGTGAATATCGAGTTGTTGGGACGATCGTTATTAATGGAAACACCGGTTGAAATCGTTACTAAGAAGTTATTTTTTAGGGCAATTGATTTTCAAGTCCGGGATATATTCGATACCGCCTGTATTTTGCAGCGAGAGCCAGATGTTCTTTTGAATGAGTTGGACGTCTATTCATCAAAGCTGGATATCCTGGAAGAGCGCGTTAAATGCGTGTCATCATTCTATGCTAAACAAGCCAAGGAGATGGTAATAGAGCCATCAGAGGAATTTATTGCACTGTTAAGTGATGGACATGAACGAATGATTTCATTTATCCAGGATTGCAAAAAAATAAAAGATATGGGAATTAGGTAGTTGTCTTAATTTTATTATCTGTCATTTCTCGCCGAATGAACACTAGCCACAGCTTAGCTTAATGGCTAGCATAAGATACAGGTTTTTTGTTTTTGCCAACATCATCCATTTGGATTAAAAAATTCGGCATTCATAGCCAAATTGCTTAATTTATATAGCTATTTACTGCAATCGCGACTCATTTCGGTTACAATGGCAATTAAAATCATTTCCCTGCGCAATTCGCGCCCCCAATATCCAACACAGGTAAAACTCAATGTCTAATGATGTTTCTACATTACCCTCTTTCCGTGATTTAGCACTTATTGAACCGGTGCTAAGAGCACTGGATGATGTCGGTTATGAAACACCTTCACCCATTCAAGCCCAAACTATACCGCTCATTTTGCAAGGCAAAGATGTATTAGGTCAGGCACAAACTGGTACTGGCAAAACCGCCGCGTTTGCTCTACCCATATTATCCAAAATCAACCTTAAGCAAAAAGATCCGCAAGTGTTGGTTTTAGCACCTACTCGGGAACTGGCCATCCAGGTTGCCGAAGCTTTTCAACGTTATGCGTCGCATCTAACTGGCTTTCATGTATTGCCAATTTACGGCGGACAAGATTACAGCACGCAATTACGCCAATTAAAACGCGGCGCTCATGTTGTGGTCGGCACACCAGGCCGTGTGATGGATCACATGCGCAAAGGTACATTAAATCTGGATGGTCTTACCTTTCTGGTTTTAGATGAAGCCGACGAAATGTTACGCATGGGCTTTATTGATGATGTGGAATGGATTTTGGAACAAATCCCTGAACAACGCCAAATTGCGTTGTTTTCTGCCACCATGCCTTCTGTTATCCGCAAAATAGCACAGGAGTATCTTCAGGAACCAGAACACGTCACCATTAAAGTTACCACCACATCAGCTGAAAACATTCGGCAACGTTTTTGGATGGTTAGTGGTGTGCACAAACTGGATGCACTAACACGTATTCTGGAAGTTGAAACGTTTGACGGCATGATTATTTTCGTCAGAACCAAAACAGCCACCGTAGAATTGGCCGAAAAGCTGGAAGCGCGTGGTTACTCTGCCGCAGCCATCAATGGCGATATGTCACAAGCATTGCGTGAACGCTCCATCAATCATCTAAAAAATGGCAAACTGGATATCTTGATTGCTACCGATGTGGCCGCTCGTGGTTTGGACGTTGACCGGATTACGCACGTTGTAAATTACGATATTCCTTACGATACAGAATCCTATGTGCATCGTATTGGTCGTACCGGGCGTGCTGGCAGAACTGGCGACGCCATTTTATTTATAGCCCCTAGAGAAAGAAAGCTACTGGCTAATATTGAACGGGCGACCAAGCAAAAAGTTGAAGAAATGGGCTTACCGTCCACAGAAGTCATTAACAACAAACGTATTGCACGCTTTAAACAAAATATTACCGATACCTTGGCGGCTGAAGAATTAAGCTTTTTTAGTCAGTTGATTGAGCAATATCAACAGGAACATAACGTGACTGCCGCTCAAATCGCTGCCGCATTAGCAAAATTGGTGCAAGGTGATACGCCGTTACTGGTTCAAAATCTGCCAAAAAGAAGTAATGAAGGAAGAGAAGGCCGTGAAGATTCTGGCAGACGCAGCGAACGTAGTGATCGCGGAGATCGCGGTGAACGTTCTTCCAGAGATGACCGTCCACAACGCGAACGCAAACCTAAGCGCAGCTTTGGTTCGGATATTGAGATGGAAACCTTTAGAATTGAAGTTGGTCATGCGCATGGCGTAAAACCAGGCAATATCGTTGGTGCCATCGCAAATGAAACCGGTATTGATGGCGATCATATCGCCCGTATTAAAATCAATGACGATTACAGTACCGTTGAACTACCTGCCGGCATGCCTAAGGAATTGTTTCAGGAACTCAAAAAAGTTCGGGTGGTTGGCCAGATGCTAAATATTTCCAGAATGGATGAAGGCGGAAAACGGGTTAAATCTGATGATGCTAGTCCCGCACCTGAAAAAGCTAAAAAAAAGTTAACGCTTGCGCCTAGACGTACAAAACCAAAAGCGGAATAACTTATCAACACGAGGACTAGCGCAAAGCTGGTTCTCGTGAGCATGACAGGATATTTATCCCGTCATCAATGTTTAAAACCAAGCAAAAGTTTTGGGGCTAGCGAATAGCTAGTCCTCTTTACTCCACAAACAAGCACCACCACTTGCTTTATCAATGGCTTGCAATCGTTGCTGATGAGCAAGCAGATCTTCATCGCTGCAAGCTATTACGGTTAACGGCGGTCTGTTAACAAATTCAATCCTGTTTTGCTGGTTGGCTTGTAACTGTGCGCTGCTGGTTTGTTCTTCTTCTATTAATGACGATTGACCACCCGTCATCATTAAAAACACATCCGCTAAAATTTCAGCATCCAATAATGCGCCATGCAAATCCCGATGGCTGTTATCAACGCCGTAACGTTTACATAACGCATCCAAACTATTCCGTTGGCCAGGATGCTTTTTTCTGGCATACGCCAAGGTATCAAAAACGCTGCTAAATGTTGTAACGACGCCTAAATTTATGTGCGAAAACTCGTGATTTATAAATCCGACATCAAACGGCGCATTATGAATTATCAGTTCTGCATCTTTAATAAATGCGACAAAATCATTCGCTACATCTTTAAAATGGGGCTTGTCTTGTAAAAACTCGTTTGTTATCCCGTGAACTTCAATGGCACCGGCATCAATTTCTCGATTTGGATTAATGTACGCGTGAAAACGTTTGCCAGTTAAACGCCGTTTAATCACTTCAACACAACCAATTTCAATAATCCGATGGCCTTCCTGCGGGTTAAGTCCTGTGGTTTCAGTGTCCAGCACAACTAATCGATTTGCAAATACGTGTTCTTCCACAACTATATTACCCTTTTAATGATCTGTACGGTCTATCGGAACCGGTTGATTTTATTGGTTTAAGCATCAGTCTGTATATTACCATTTTCCAGCAAGCTGTTAATGATCTGGACATTGGACAGGGTGCCACTAGCTGTTAAATCAACATTCTGCATGACAATCGTTTGGGTTTGCGCGCTGCCTTGGCCCACTTTATCAGCATCAATAGTTATAGTGGTTTCTTTATTTGTCGTATCGTAACTAAACGATAAAAAGCTGCTTAATGAACCTGAATTACTGTGTTCGTCTTGTAACAAATCCGCAAGATTTAGAACATCTCCACCCTTGCCAGCTGTAAAATCGCTAATAATGTCTTTACCGGTTTCACCATGATTCCAGACAAAGCTATCAGAACCCGCACCACCTGTTAAAGTATCATTGCCCGCACCACCAATTAAGATGTCATCACCGTTACCGCCAACCAGAATATCATTGCCGATACCGCCGTTTAACGTGTCATTCCCTTCCCCGCCATTTAAAACATCATTTCCAACCTGGCCAGAGAGATTGTCATTTCCGCCATTACCATTAATTGCATCATTTGCAGTGGTTCCAAGCAGTGTGTTATCTAAATTTGTACCTGTGATTGTGTTGTTAGTTATATCCACCGTTGTGGTAGCGATATTACTTTTATTTTCACCATCATTAAATGTGATTTCAATGCTGCGCTGGCTTAAATCAGGCGTCGCTGTATTATTTGAAAAACTAACGTTACGAATCGCGTTTTGATAATCTACTAAGGAGCCATTGCCACTTAAATTAAGCGTTCCCGTTGTTGGATCATAAATGCTTGCGTGTATCCCGGCGGGTAATGCAGGTGAGCTTAAAATGTCTCCAGGCGCAACATTAACAATATGGATGGACGCAGTACCAAAAACCATTGCATTTATATCTGTCAATAAAGTACTGGCCGCGCCTAATGCAACCCCTGCCGCTTGTGCAGCGTAAACCGTGTTATATCCAGTTCCATTAACGTTACTGTTTAAATCTAAAACCGGCACATACGGTGACCCGATGACATGAATGGTTGTGGTTGCAATATTACTATCCGCTTTGCCATCGTTAACCACGACGGTTATTAAGCGATCTACAGTAGAATTGGGATGCGGATTGGTATTGTTAAATTGTATGGATTTTATCGCTTGTTGATAATCAGCAAAGCTTGCCGCACCAACCAGCTTAACTACATTTCCGCTGATTGTTGCAGCGATATTAGCGGGAAAGTTGGAGGATATGGCTAAAACATCGCCGATTTGTTGATTGGTTAATGTTATGGTTGCACTCTGAATTAGCGTGTTATCCACATCTTTTACGATGACGTCAGTATCTGCAATCGATATGGGGGCGTCTTTGTAAAACACTGCAAAATCAGCTTGGTGATTAATTAAATCAGTGCCGACTGCCATAACCGTGGCGTGCATGTTATCAATGCGAATGCCTGTTGGACCGGAATACGCTTGATAGACCTGATCTCGATTTTCTACCAGAAAGGTAATCGTATTGGTGTGTGCATTAGAAAACAAGCCAGTTGCACCATTTAACTCCACATGGGTATATTGATTAAACCCATAACCCGCCCCATTCCCTGTTAAACCTAGGCCGGTTGATACACCATTTACCAGTATGTCACGCAGCGTATTATCGAATGCAATATCGAAACTGATGTGTGTTGTAGCTGGATTTACACTTGCGCTCAGATCAAAGCTGGTTTGAAAGGTATACAAACCAGATCGCTCGTTATTTATGGAACCAATCCAATCAGATGTCGAATTTGTATCAGTTGCCAGCCACGCATAAGATAATTGTGTTGTAACGTTAGCAACACTCCCGCCAGCGGGTTGTGAAAGCAAAGTATAGTGTGGATCAACCACACCATTAGCAAGCCTGTTATGATTATTATCCACACCGGTATTAAACAGCCCGGCTATCTGCTGAGTGATGATAGTGTTGTTTGAATTATTTGCATCCAAATCGACAGTTGGCGGAATGTTAACATAATCGTTATCTATAATACCGCCAACTCCCGTGACACCGCCGATGCTTAAGGGCAGAGTTTCAGGCGTCGTGCC
>Ga0066448_1000493_pt1 | contig 12180 bp, 14 predicted proteins | sample LakWasMet70_HOW9_2_FD_59536 | JGI IMG/M metagenome (GOLD analysis project Ga0066448, IMG submission 59536) | Freshwater sediment methanotrophic microbial communities from Lake Washington under simulated oxygen tension - Sediment Metagenome 70_HOW9 | ecosystem: Environmental > Aquatic >...
TGGCTGGTTCGAAACGACGGCATGATGGACCACCCGCTCCATATACATGGGACATCTTTCCAGTTGGTCGCTTCAAACCGAGCCAATATTGCATCTGATCCGAGACTCAACGCCTTCATGGACATCGTGAACCTGAAGTCTGGGGAGCAGATCAGAATCCGGCTGCGCATCGACACGCCTGGGCGGCGCATGTTCCATTGCCACATCCTGGAACATGAGGCCCAAGGAATGATGGGAGTCATCAACGTCATTTAGGAGGTACCGCTGCATTTGAGAAGAATTCAGCTTCGCATCGATTCTTCAACCGTAGAAAGAACGGCTTTTTTAGCCAAAAGAAAGGACTTTGTATGTTGGTAATGATGATTGTCGCGATAGCTCTAATGATTGGATCAGGGCATGGACACATGGGGATGACTGCGCACGAGGTGCACATTCAGCAGGAAGAAGCTCGAATCAAAGTTGTTCCAAAGCCGACGATCGAAGCGGGTGAAAGAGCTTTGGAACAATCCGAGTCAAAGAAGTAGTACAAGCGACCTGTTGATATAGGCGGGACACGGTCTCCTGATATTGAGACAGCGCCCCACCGTCTCGCACAGATGCCGAGACAGGAGCCTACTACTTCGCCGCCTTCGCCATGGCGTGATGTTCAACCGCAAGTGCATCGAAGGCTGCCGCGCTGGCTTCGTCCTGAGTCGATAGTGTGTTGTGATAGGCAGGAGCGTTGCCAGCGCCTATGGTGCTACCGTGCGGGGCACGCCCGGACACTGCCTGGTAAATCTTCATTAACTTGCGGTGATCTGCGGCTTGTGCGCGCGCGTTCGTCGCCTCTGCTTCGTAGTACTTCGCAAGTGCCTCGTGGTCAGAGGCGTTTTGTGCACTCTCGATCTTCTGTGCCAGCTGAGCAGCGGGCGAATTCGAGCCGGCGGCGCAACCACCAAGGGCAAGGGCGACCAACAAAACGACAGTGGTGGGCAATAACTTTTTGATCATGACATTTCTCCAATGGAGTTAAGGAACTAGCGCACTTTCATTGTGTGCAAACCAACCAGTCAGAAAGATGTTTTGATGATGACATTTGCGTCATCTACACGTCACTTTCGTGGTGATCGGCAGACTACTTGAAGCAATAGACATGCCACATCTGTCAATAGGAAGCACAGAATCGTCTCTCGAGGGGAGCGCTTCGGTACTCACTATTTGAGTGTCAACGGCCATATTTGTCATTCTATTGACACTGACTTGACCGCATCCATTTTCTATCTTGCAAGGCATCTGGGATGCCATCATCATCGGGGCCATTCGTCACCAACTGGAAGATGATTACCACTGAGTGACCGAATCTTTGAAGCCTTGACACGCAAAACCCGCTGCTGGCCACGACGCTTGCTTCGGTGAAGCCAGTGAAGGCGTATGGGGCCTGGGTCAATTCTTTTGCGAAGGCCGCAGTTGCAGAAATCTCTCGCGTACGGCCCCAGTCTCAAATCCTGTCAAGCCAACATCACTACAGCAAAAGACGGTGTGCGCCGCCATGTGCTCAGGCCAGAGCAGGACGTCAGGCCCACGGACTTCCGAGTCCAGAACAACCCATTGATCATGCTGATCAGTATGGTGACGAAGCCAGGCTTCAATCTGGTCGGATCGGCGTACGGCTCCTAGACCCCGATCAATTTCCCAGCGTGCATGTAAATTGCTCGCTACGAAACCCAGACTCGCAAGGCGCAGAACATTGAGCATGGCGGCCTTGTCCAACAAGCCTGTCCAGTGGGACGTGAGGCAATACTGCAGCTGAAACTGATCGTGCAGGGCCTTCAATTGCCGGACCGGTTCCGCCGCAAAGAGATGCTCCCAAATATCGTGATGGTCACGCCAGGTCGCGTTCCCCCGCGCGATAGCGCTCACGGCGTCCGCCACCAATTCCCTTTTTTTGGAACCACCCAACACGAGCACGCCATCCAATTCCAGGAACAGCAACGGGGCCGGGGTTTTCATGCACGTGCTTTCATGGGCCTCCAGCATAGAGCCCATGCGGTGCGCCCCACTGCCACGCTCTTCAATACGCGACTTTAAAGGTCGGAGAATCGGGTGCACGGGTTTCGCGCCGGTCGTAAACACGGGTGGTGTTGATATTGGCGTGTCCCAGCCATTCCTGGACCTTGGCGATATCGGCGTGGTTTTCCAAAGCGCAGGTGGCGGCGGTGGCGCGCAATGCGTGAGGACCGAGGTTGTCGCCTTTGATACCCAAGGGGATCATGTAGCGTTTGACGACCTCGGAGTACACCGCGCCCGGGGTCAGGCCACCATTGGAATCGCTCGCTTGGTGGTGGCTGACGGACTGAAACAACCAGTGGCAGGCCGACGCGCCATGCCCAGCCGCTTGCAGGTAAGTGGCCACCAACTCCAGCGTGGTCGGGTGAATGGGCAGGTAGCGCACCTTGCCTCCTTTTCCCCAGACCCGCATGCGCGGGCCGCCGCGGTCGGCCTGCGCAAAGTCCTTGACCTTGAGCCGCGTGAGCTCCTCCCGGCGCAGTCCGTGGTACAGCAGCACCGACAGGATGGCGCGGTCGCGCTTTCCTTTCAAGGTATCGGCCGGTGGTGCCTCCAGCAGTTGACGCGCCTGGGCGTTGCTGAGCGCCGGCGTCTTGCCAGTCTGGCTTTCGACCCGCGGGCGTTTGACGCCTTTGACCGGGTTGTGGGTCACGGCATTCTGGTTGCACAGGTATTCAAACAGCGAGGCCAGGGCAGCGAGTTTGCGCCGAATGGTGGAACCGGACAGGGACTGCTTTTCCAGATCGGCACGCCAGGCCAGCACGTGGGATCTCGTCACCTGGCGGAATTCCATAGGTTGCTGGATGCCGGCAAAGCGGATGAAACCGGCCAGGTCGTTTTGGTAGGCCCGGCGGGTTTGGGGATTGTCGATGTTGGCAAACCACTGGGTTTCGGCGGGGACCTCGGCCAGCTGCTGGAACTCCGGGGCGCTGAGGATGCGGCCCGGAGTATTGGCAACAGTGGGGAGTAGCTCGGTCATGAGCGATTATTTTACTAGCGATAAAATATGTTATCAATAGTTATTGATGCTACCGAAAGCGGTTTTTCCTCAACGCGGAGCGAAGCGAGCTGGCAGTGGGTTCGCTACTGCAGTCACCCCTGGCACCACTGGGGACACGCAGTCTTTACGGCGCGCTGTAAGAGCGGGACTTGCACCGTTTGCACGTGAAAACGCTGTGGGGGGTGACCCGAGTCAAACAAATAACTAAAGCGCTTTAGTTATTGGACCGCACCCAAATCCGTGACAGTGCGGGCAGCGGGTTTCTTGGATAGCGGTAAGGACAAAACCCCCCCTTTTTTTGTCACAGCTATTTCTCGAGACTTGCTCCATCCGCAACCCAATTTGGAGTCAGCCCATGTCTAGAGCCCACAAGCCAGATCCGTACAACGGTTTCAAGTGTGACGTCGAACGCCGTCGTGCCCTCAATGTCCGGGAATACCGCATTGCAGTCGTTGCCATTGCACTGGCCCTTGCGCACTCCTTTCAGGATTACAAGAAGTTGCTGCAATGGCTCAGTGCAATGATGTTTTGACCGCCATGACCAAGCTGACTCATATGGCGCTTGTCGGAATACTAAAAGCTTTGCACGAGGTGAATCGCCCCGGATTCTGAGGAGGCTCCAACCTTTGAGAAGTTGAAGTCATGCGCAAGAAATCAAACCGTTTTTCCCCGAAGTGTGCGAACGCGCTGTACGCATGGTGCAGGATCAGCGTGGCGAATGCCGTAACGCAGGTGGGAGCTCGCATACCAAGCAATCTGTCGTAACATCTTTGGCATGCAAATCGACCTGGATCCCGATGCGCTGCGTAGCAGCATGACCATGTGGCGCGACAGCGTGGATCTGAAATTGCCCATGCTGGACGAGTTCAAGGTTCATTTCATGAACCGGCGGCAGTCGATACTCGGCAACTTCGTCAACACATCGAATGCCTGGCTGTTGCTTCTGCGCAGTTGCAAGGCCACCGATGGCGGCCAGAACGCATTCGCCGGCATTGTCTCCGAAGTGAAGGACTTCCATGATTGGGCACAGGCCGAGTTGCAGGCCCTGCAGACCCTGGGCAGTCAGGCGTCCTTGACGGACCAGGTGCAGGGTTTTCTGAAAAAATCCAAGGGTGGGGACTAGCGCTTTGCATCTCGCCTTCTACGAGCATTCATTTGCGGCTTGATCACCAACCTGGAGTCCACGACCCGGTCATCCTGATGGTCGGCCGCTCTGCAGTTGAGCAGCGCGATGTGGCTGCAGTCCTGGGTCAGCTCAGATTGTTGGGCGCCACCCGGGAGGACTGTTGGCTCTACCGCGGCCAGCTCTCCATTGCGTTCGATGGGTACGAGGCCGATCCCCGCGAGCTGATTGAGGTTCCCGAAGTTCGGTCCTTTGTTGCCACCGTGCATGCGGCTTGGCCCTACTGGGCCTTCTTCCTCAACCAGTTGGACCACACCATCAACCTTTGGGCCGCTTGCCTTTGCGGTGACGTGTTTCCGGGTGGCGGCCAGGTTCAGATTGATGTGCAAAAGCTCCGAGAGTTGCTGATTCAAGGGTTTGCCGGGATGAACGAACTTTTCATGAAACACGACTTTCCGGAGAAAGATCTGTTCATCCAGAGTGAAGGGCTTGCCAGGATGATCCAAGAGATCGGGCCGGTTGGCTGAAACGGCCCCCGTAAAATTGGTGCATGTCCCGAGCACCCACTAAATCCACCGTCCTCGACGACGGCCTCCACTACAAGGCCAAGGTTTCAGGCTCCCCTTTTGGTTCGAATTCATTCGGTGGCACAGCAACCATGTCGTGCTTTCTCTGTGGAAAGCACCGCAATCGCAGTTTGCTGGGCAAGCGAAACCTCTTTGGCAAGTCTCAGTCCGTTTGCGCACCATCGTGCAAAGAGGTTGAGGCCGGAATTTCCGCTGGCACTTCCCCGATGTCCTGATGGACCTCCCGATATTTTCCGAGTCTTTGGAGGATTCGGCGCCAGCCAACCTGCCGCTGGAGTTGGCCGCCCATTTGCCGACAGCCCAAGCAGCGGCCGCCAGGAACCTTGAAGCAGCCAAGGCGCGATATGGCCCTGAGCTGACCTCTTTGCAGTCGCAACTGCGGCATGCGCAGACACCGGCTGTACCCGTTGGCTCCAAGCTCATCCGGCTGCGCCATATTGCCGGGGAGCGCTCCCGTATATTTGCGTCCAGCGCGGCCTGCGGATCGGGTTGCAACCACTGCTGCCACATTGAGACCACCGTTCCCAGGAGCGAAGCCAAGTTGATCGCCAAAGCCATTGGGCGTCGTTTGGCAGAACCCGATGAACGCTTGAGCATTGAGACCATTGCTGGTCGAAGGAAATTCTTCGGTGTGCCATGTTCGTTTCTGGTGGATGGCAAGTGCTCTATCTATGTCCACCGCCCACTGGTGTGCCGAACGCTGGTAAACCTGGACAGCGTCGATACACTGTGCCGGCTGGTGCCGGGAGTCGAAGTGCCGGTGCCCTACCTGCAGGCAGTGGAAATGCAGGGGTATTTTGCGTACCTTACGCAAGACGAACAGTATGCGGACATACGGGAGTGGTTTCCAACCGCTTGAGTTCCGTGCGGGACTTCAAGGATTGATATGCAAAGCCGCAGTGCATGAAAATGCCCGTGCCTCCGCACTATTACCCCCATCATTCTTGCTATGTCAGGCTACCCCGTTTCGATGGAGAACCGCGCCCAGCTTGGGTTTCGGGCCCATCCTTGCGCTTCGCGACTGGTCTTAAACGCAACAAATTCAGGAGCCACTATGGTCAAGGACGCCACTCATCTCTACTTCTCTTGAGGATTGGTATCGGTATCTGCCATCATGCTCCATGCCCGACAACCTTATCCACACTTGTTGTGGAACACCTTGTGGATAACTCTCGGACAAGTATTCCGGTTGGCTCCAGCATTGGGCCGAAGGACGGTGCTCAATTGGCAGGCACCCGGCTCTCTTGCAAAACCGACCGCCTGATGGCTCACCGAAGCCCAATGCAGCATATCGCTCACCTAAGCGGACCCATCGGCTGAAAGCAGCGCGAATCGTCGCGAGTGATTTTCCAGTGGCCTTCAGCGCGCTGGGCCGGGCCTGCGTTTCTGAGCACCCTTCTCAATTTGACTGTTCTGCGGCTTGCGGTGAGCCCGATGCGCGACAGCAGCTGATCCAGACGTTGGGGGTCCAGGCTGATCAGCGGAGGGCCCCTTCACTCCCAAGGCGAACCCGGAGCAATCAGGGGCCGAACCGGGGTAGCCCGCCCAGTTCAGTTGCGGGCAATGCAGGTTCGACGAAGCCTCTCTGGCGCCCCCCCAGCGAGGCAACGACCTCAAAACCCTGCCGCCTGGACCTGCCCCGCAAAGCCGTTCAGATCGCCCACTTCCTGGGGCGGGTTGGCGGTACCCACCATGTAATAGGCTCGACCACCCTTGGTGCCCACGTAGGCGTTGGTCGTGGGGTAGTAGCGGTAGTTGTAGCCGTCGTAGGCTTGCGAGATGGGATAGGTGTCCGTGGCCCGCAGTTCAACCTTGTAAATGGACTCAGCCCAGTTCATCGCCCTGTTGCTGGCCTGGTTGGGCGCTGCGCCGTACAGGCTGGTGCAGGCGGCGATGTCGTCCGTGCGCAGGGTACGGTTGTAGCTTGCGTAGTTGTAGGGTGTGGCGGACATGATGGACGAGGGCTGGTCGCTGTGGCCGATACCGATGGTGTGCCCGATTTCGTGCATGAGCAGGCCTTCGAGGGCTTCATCGGTCCATGGCTTGGCGATGTTGAGCTGCATGTCGGCTTCAATGACTTTGGCATTGCTGCCGTCCATGTTCGTCTGGACACGGGTGGGCGTCCAGCCCGAGTACAAGGACAAGGACGGGTCGAAGGCGCTGAACCCCCACACGTTCATGCCGTCATTGGTGTTGTTGGATGCGGTGGTTGTGCCCATGTATTGGAACTCGATATTGCACATCTGGCTCCACTTGGTCGTGGTCTTTTGCATCGCCGCCAGAACTTGATCGGCCGTCAATCCACTGGGCACGTTTGAAGGGTTGAAGTACCACTGCATGGTTCCAGACAGCCATTTGGCGCCGGCCCTGTCATACATGGATTTCCACTGTGCAGTGGCCTTGTCCGAAGTGCCGTCGGCATGCACGATGTGAACGACATGCTCATCAATGGGTTGGCCCGTGTGCTGCACAGCGCTCTGGGCATGCACGCCTGTGATGAGCGCGCTCCAGCAACAGACGCTGGCCAGAATGATCATTCGCTTGGATTGCAGGTTTTTCATGGTTTTTTCTTTCGTGTGAAGGTGAAATCTTTAGATGGGCGGTGGCGTGCAAGGTGCTTTACGCGGCCTTGCGCCCAATCCCATCCAGGTTGAGGTCAAGCAGAGGAACTCGGCCGCAATGTCCCTGACCATGGCCGGGCGTGGGCGGTTGTCGCGCCCTTGTGGTTTCATTTACTGCTTGTATTCAAGGTACGCTATCGCGCTCAATCTGCAACTGTCCATTGGGATGCTGCTGGCCGACCAGCATCCGGTTCGCCTCTTCGGTGGCGCCTCGCCCGGTCAGTTCATAGAACAGGGTCCGCTCCAGCTCTATCGGGTGATCGCGCCACTTGGTCTTGGCCAACAGGAAGGGACAAGCGCCTTCCGGCACTCCATTGCGACAGGCGTTACTTCCCAACTGGCGTATCTTCTAGACCCGGGTGCGATATGCCATAACTCGAAAACTGCTTGGAGGTCCTCGCAAGACGGGGTATCAGCCTCCCCCCCCGCATCCAGGCGTTTCTATATGCGACGAAGTATCCAGACTTCGCCCCATGCGCAGGTTGGTAGGAGCAGCTTTCCTGCCGCTGGCTGTACCCCATTGTTTAGGCGAACGCTGGTGCATTCGTGTCCAGTCTGAGCGCCCCTTGCTTCCTTGAGCATCCGATGATTCTGGCCCAGTGCGGCCCGGAGGTATCCCTACTCCGGGCTACCATACACCCGCTCACAGATGGATACATCCAAGCTGCACAGCTCTACGTCAAACCTGCGTACGATCAGAACCACCTCCTGGCCCTTGCGAAACTGTGTGATGCCACTGACCGCCAGACTGCGCTGTTTAGCGGATGCGTGCAGCCCATTTGTAGCTTGCACCTCAGGGGCCATGCGAGTATCAACCTGCGTCCGAATTGTCAGTGACCCGAAGTATCGAATCCCCGCCACCGTACCGACCGGTATCACCCTTTCCACATACGGCTCACCCAGTCCGAATGCCCACCATGCCAGGGCGCCCACAAAGGCGCACACCATCCCGATGTCACGCGCTTGTTGTAACAAGGTCAACTCTTTGGGGTTGTCGATTCGAGGTGTTTGATTGCTTTCATTGCTCATATTCGTTCTCCGTGTCAGCCAGCGTTTCGTCGTCAGAACAAGGCACAAAGGACACCGATGTGCGATGCGAGGTCGAGATATCTGCTTAGCCAATTAACACGATCAGCTTTGCACATTCCAAAAAATCAGCAAGTCACTGGTTTGACGGGTTGAATCCTTGTCCCGGAAGAGCCGGTGGTAGCTTACGGCTCAGTGACAGGAAGTCACGAAGACATGCCTTCCCACTTCGCGGTGGCCTCTTGAAGGATGGAGAGAACCTGGTCGGAATTCAGGGCTGAGGGGGCCTTCGCTGGGTTGTGAAGTACCACAGCATGGTGGCACCGGGTCAGCGCCCGAAATCCACGCCACGCTGCATTCCCGGACATACCACGCCCAATTTCTATGACTTGCTGACCACCGTTTCCAAGTCGGTTACAGCCTATAAGGTCTGTCACACCTGCATTGATGCGGTAGAGAAAGATCTGGGCGCTCAACGCCATGGTTGGGATGCGCTGAACACGGTAACGCACTTCACTTTAGTTCTGCATTTCGGCCAGCATTTGAAGGCCCCGTACTGCATCGAAATGGCTCATTGAGTGGGGCGCAAATATTGTCTTTTTCGGGAACATTTCGCATATCTTCCGATGGTATAGATAGGCACCTCCGCCAGACATATAGACCTTGCTGATCTTAGCGATAGGACCCACGTTTGAAAGAATTTGCGAGACATTTTCCGAGACCTTCGCCTCCAGAATCGGCAGAAACTTTGCGATTTCAAATTCCTTCCCATCCACCTTAATAGTTGGTATTTGTTTACGCATAGCATCGTCTAAACGCTTTCGTATCCGCAGGTTCTGAAATGCATCTGGTTTCATTCGAGCAAGCATTGGTTCCATGAGGTCAGTAACGCCACCGGCGATTGAACTTGTCTTGTCAGAAATTGACTTCTGCTCATTCTTGGTCAGCCAACTCAAGTTTACGTAGCCTGCGTCTATGCACAGGTTGTACTTCTGAGGTGACGCGCCGTCTGCCGGTTGAAAATTCAGTGAGCTAGCTGCTTCTTGCTGATCGAAAAACGTGATTCTCCTTACTGAAACTTTTCTGTCGCAACCTGAAATCAAATCCGGAAGGTCGTGATCACCCAACAGCTTTGCTTCCAGATTCTTGACCGTTGACTTGGACACCAACACACGCATTGGCAGTCCAATTGCGAGCACGTCAATAACTCCAGAAACAGGAATTTTCATATTCGCCATGGCACCGAGTGCGAGCGCAACGCAATGCATCGAATCAAAGAAGGAGGGCTCCAAGAACTGCCTTGCATTTCCTGCAGATAAGTCGATTGACTGGCTACCCATGCAAAAGAGGACCCCTTCCGAATTCACTGTGAATTGGCTGGGATCACGACTTTCAGAATAGGCCAACTCGGCATAAGTCGGAAAGGAACCAAGGTCTAGGCTTGAATCTGTGCGCAGGTGACTCCGGGTAAATTTGATGAGCCCATAGCCGATGTCAAGCGCACGAATTGTTCGTGAGTTCATATGTGTTGTTCCACCGGTGAATGTTTCAAATGCGAGAGACTTTTGACGACCTCTGCGGCCTGCTGCTGTCTGACATTGGGCTTGCCTTGCCCTTGGTTTCCGGTGGATCATCACCCAAAAGCATCCTCAAACATTTGATCGAAAGAGTTTGGTTTTCACCGTTGGATGCACCATGACTTTGGGTTGGCCTGACGCATTTCTTGGCGGGAGGCGTCTCATCGCTGTGCTCTGATTTCATTTTGGGTACCTAAAAAATTGGGACCCGTAATATGTATCCCCTTTTTTGCGCACTTTGTGCAAAGAAACTCGCAAAAACGGCGTCGTTTTCGTGTATTTCGCAAAATTTTGGAGTTTCGACAAATGAATGGGCGTAAAGGTCATCCGCTCGATATCTTTCCAGTGTCCCAGCCATTCCAATTTGTGAAGTAGATATGCAATCTTCAACAGTAAAGTCCGGTCGGGCTAGACTTAGATGGCTCCGGCATTGGGCCGAAGGAACGTGCTCAAGCAGACCGACTTGTAAATCGCACTATCCGCTTGACCAGCCAGTACAGCATTCTCAGCGGCGCCACGTATTCACATGCGCTGTCATAAAACATCTTGGAAGTTCGATTGATGACCCTGTCTCTTGCCCGGGCGCTGTGGGGCGTCAGGCGCGTCCACTCGGCATGCCAGTCCAGAATGAATGATTCAGAGAACACGGCGCCCCTCCAATCGGGACCAATCCTGACAGCCCATGGATCCCGACACCAGGCTGCTCGCCTGGATGGTTGCCTCGATTTCTACCATGCAGACGCGATGGTTTGCCAAGCCACCGCCTAACGATGCATTGATCGCCTTGTTCATTACCGCAATCGCGTCGGCCGCAGATACCTCTCCCAGGTGCTTGGCCAATGACTGCGGCGTGAGGTCCGCACCAAACCGAACCTGATTTCTGCGAGCGAACTCCTTTTGCAGGAACGCTTCGAGGTCGCTCCCGGATAGGCGCCCCATATAGATGTGTTCAGCAAACCGCCCTCCCCGCAGTGCTGCACTGTCGATGACCTCCGGCAAATTGGTGGCAGCAATGAACACGACTTCAGGCACTTGGCCCATCAGCCCGTCCATGGTCTTGAGAATCTGGTTGGTCGCAACAGTGGAACTGCTTTGCGCGCGGTCACGCAACAGTTCATCGGCTTCGTCAATGAACACAAATGCCGGCCGGTGCACGGCAGCCAGTTCGGCAATCTCAGAGAACTTGCATGGGTCCAGCAGGACATCGGTCGCGTTGACCTCAAACACATGCCAGTCTTCCAGCTCCCGTGCCAAGGCCCGAACCAGATTTGTCTTGCCGGTCCCTGGTGGTCCGTACAACAGGACCCCACTGGGCGGCTGCCCGCCCTGCTCGGCCAGAGACTCCCAGTTCCTCAGGCGGTACAGAAGTGAGGCGGTCTCCCGACGTACCGCCTCTGGCAGAACCAGCTCCGACAGTCTGGCGCCTGCCGAGGGGATATTGCCAGCGCGTCGTGATGCTGATCGGGCTGCCTGCTTGAAGGTTTTCAGTTGCAAGGAACCGGATTGACCCACAGAATCATCCCGCAGTCGCTTCACCGTGGATTCCATGAATGCAATGCTGCGCCGCTCCCACAGGCGCGCCACCTGGTCGATGGTCTGTACATCTGCCTGCAGATTGAATCGCACCAAGAGTCCGGTCAGTATCCCGATGCGGGCCGGCAAGTCCGGGTATGGCACCTCGATCCGGTAATCAAATCGGCCTTCTCGAACGACCGCTTTGTCCAACAGACCCAGGTAGTTGGTCGCCGCCACCAGCACGATGCGCTGTCGCCGGGCCTCATCGATCAGGGTCAACAGAGCCGTGACTAGTTTGCGGTCCTCCTCGGTCAGTTGGCCGTTGCTCCGGTCCTTAGCCAGGGAGTCAAATTCGTCCATGAATACGACGCACGGCTTCTGAGCAGCCTGCTGGAACAGGCTCTTGAGAACGGCGCCGGACTCATTGACCCACTTGCTGGCGATATCAACGCCACTGACTTTGACAAACGGCAGCTGCAGCTCACCGGCGATGGCCATGGCGAACGCGGTCTTACCGTTGCCCGGTGGGCCGGACAGCAGAATGCCATTGCGATCGGCCACTGCTTCTCCGCAGCGATACCCCATGAAGGGTCTGATGGCGGCGCTCAGCTCTGCCTTCAGCACTTCCATCCCAGCCAGGTCGGCAAAGCGGGAATGCGGCATGCGCCATTCGAATTCGTAGGCA
>Ga0066448_1000500_pt1 | contig 11898 bp, 8 predicted proteins | sample LakWasMet70_HOW9_2_FD_59536 | JGI IMG/M metagenome (GOLD analysis project Ga0066448, IMG submission 59536) | Freshwater sediment methanotrophic microbial communities from Lake Washington under simulated oxygen tension - Sediment Metagenome 70_HOW9 | ecosystem: Environmental > Aquatic > Freshwater...
TGTTGATTTGGTGCCGGAGCAAGGCTTTAACAGTGATGCCCTACTTGCCATGCCACAAATGCAGAACGTTGCTGGTCAACACATTTTGATTGTGCGCGGGGTTGGAGGCCGAGATCTACTGGCTACTACATTAACAGCCAGAGGTGCTCGAGTAGACTATTTGGAAGTTTATAAGCGCAGCGTGCCACAGCTTGATTGCACACCTGTTTTAAACAGGCTTAAGCAAGGCAAATTAGATATTATCACTGCAACCAGTGTAGAAGCCTTACAAAACCTGTTAGGTTTGTTAGGTACAGAAAACCATAAACTGCTTTTCCAGTTGCCTTTAATTGTAGTCAGTGACCGAATTAAAGAAGTAGCACTTGGAATGGGGTTTAAACGCATTGCGGTAACGGAAAATCCTTCCGACACTGCAATTCTTGATACAGTAACAACTTGTGTAATGGGGAGTTAGAGTGGCCGAATCAGAAGAAACACAGCAACAGGATGTTAATGTCGATAAAAAAGTGCGACGGTCGAGGAAAGGCTTGTGGGTTGGCATTACTGTCTTTGGTTTCATTTTGGTAACAGCTGGGGCCGGTTTTTTTCTATTTCAACAATTGCGCGACCAAAAGCAAAGCCTGACGGGTGAAGTGAACAAAGGCGATATGAAATTGATCGAGCTAACCAAGCAAATCAATAACTACGAATCGCAAATTGCCGTCATCCAGAATCAACTGGCTACTGTGCAATCAGATGTGTCGGGAAAAAACAACCATTTTACCAAAACACTGGCTGACTTTTCCCAGTTGCACTCAGAAAAATTAGAAGGCACCCGTAAACAACTCAGTTCTGACATCCAACAAGTACAGCGCCAATTGGGCAAAACCCGTGGCGATCTTCTGGTTGCAGATGCCGAATATTTATTAAGTATCGCAAACCAGCGCTTATATTTAATCGGCGATATAAAAACCACCCGCGAAGCCTTGGAAGCAGCTGACGAGCGCTTACGTGAAAGCTCGGATGCCGGCACGTTTAAAGTTCGGGAACAAATTGGCAAAGACATGGCCACATTGGGTGCTTTGCAAGCGGTTGATGTCGTTGGTATTTATACTGCTTTACACAACCTGCAAGATCACGTCGATAAATTAACCTTAGCCCTGCCCTACTCTGGAAAGGCCATTGCAGCACCAGAACAAAAAGATACCCAACCTGCTAAAGAACAGGAAAAAGAACATGGCGGTTTAGTTGATTCGGCCATTGATCAACTGGAAGGCTTGGTCACTATCAAACATAGCGCACATGCCGTTAAAGAAATTTTAACGCCGGAAGAAGCGCAGTTCATTCAAGAACAACTGCGTTTAAAAATTGAAATGGTCAAGGTAGCCTTGGTTCAGCAAAACGAATCCTTGTACCAACTGGCCATTGCTGATGCCAAAGCCTGGACTGAACAAAATTTCGCCAAAAACCCTGACACCAGCAATTTCATAGCCGAATTAGATCGCTTTAACGCCATCAAAATTCGCAGCCATTTTCCTGATATCAGCTTGTCGTTAAAAATGCTTAGGGATATAACGAAATCCAGATCTGAAGCAGACAAAGCAATGCAATCAGAACCGCAAAAAACCGAGCCTGTTGTTGAGCCAGCAAAACCAGCTGAGCCAGCCACTCCAGTTGAAGCGCCCAAAGCTGACGAAGCAACAAAAGTGGTGGAACCAGCTAAACCGACCGAAGATACCAAACCTGTTGAAGAACAAAAACCGGCTGAACCGGCGGCAGCAAACCCTGAACCAAAAGCAAATGAACCCGCACAAAAACCACATAAAGCGGAATAATTAGAGCGCATATAATGAAAAATTTAATCTATTTTTTGGGTGCTCTTTCTGTTGCGATCGCAGCTGCTTTCCTGGTTAACCATCTATTAGGCGGTTTTGACAGCCCGGGTTATGTATTGATGGGTATTGGTGAATGGTCACTGGAAACTACGCTGATTGTTTTCATCATTGCGCTGATATTTTTGTTTTTTTTCCTCTATCTGTTTTTTAGAGTACTGGGCTGGTTAGCGCGTTTACCTGGAAAAATTAAAAGTCGTGGTCAAAACGTACGTTTTAACCGTTCGCAGGAAGCGCTTATTGCTGGCTTAGTGGATTCTGCTGAAGGTAATTGGGAAAAAGCCGAAAAAACCTTAATCAAGCATGCCTCGCACAGTGGCGCACCTTTGCTGCATTATTTAACTGCAGCCAGAGCGGCTCAATCCCGTGGTGCAATTGATAAGCGCGATGAATATTTACAACAAGCCTCTCAAGCTCCGGGCTCCGATATAGCCGTAGGCTTAACGCAAGCGGAACTTAATCTATCCGGCAACCAATTTGATGAAGCCCTGGAAACGCTTAACAAATTGCATTCCATAGATCCAACGCACAGTACAGTTTTAAAGCTATTGCACCAGGCCTATCAAAAAATGGGTGACTGGGAAGCATTGCGAAACCTTATCCCATCATTACATAACAATAAGGTAATGATGGAAGCAGAGATCAAACTACTGGAAACAGAAGCGTTCAGTAAATTACTAAAACAAGCCGCAGAAACCAAAGACATTCAACAAGTTGAGGCACTTTGGGCCGAAATTCCCAACTATATTAAAACCATGCCGGGAATTTCAGCCATTTATTTCGCCGCCATGATTGAGTCCGGTGCCGATACTAAAATTGAAGATGAATTAACCCGCGCCTTAGCCATGCATTGGAACGAAACTTTGCTGGTACTGTTTGGCTCAATTAACTCAGTGGACACTTTCCGTCAACTGGAAATTGCTGAACAATGGCTGGTTATGCACCAAACCAGTTCAACGTTGCTGACCGTTTTAGGTAAATTAAGTCTTAAATGCGGTGATGAGATCAAAGCCGCCAGTTATTTATCCAACAGCATCAGCATAGAACCCACTGTTTATGCTTATCAATTACTGGGGGATCTGTGCTACAACCGTGGCGACAAAGATAAGGCTAGCGAGTGTTACAAGCAGGGGTTGGAATTGGCGTCCAGCGAGATTGTTAGCCGGATTATTTGATGGGCTATGGCTACGGCTGTTTAGTCCATTGATTCTATTGCGACCCGCAGGACTTGCAGTAAACCGTTCGAGCTGAGCTTAGTCGAAGCATGAACGGTTTACTTAAATATTGCCCGTGTCTAAACGGGATTTAAAGGTTGTTGGCTTTGAGGCAAAGCACCATATGCCAGAAACACCCACACAACGCTTCGCTCGTGTGGGCTTATTCTGGCCTACTAGACTGGATTTTTAAGGCTGTTGGCTTTGAGGCAAAGTAGGTCGGAATAAACCAGATTGAGCGGATGCGAAAACTGGTGTTTCCGGCATTTCGAAGCTACAGTTGCCGGAAACACCCACACTACACTTCGCTCGTGCGGGCTTATTCTGAACTACAAGGCTGGTGTTTCCGTCAATTCGAGGCACCATTTGCCAGAAACACCCACACAACGCTTCGCTCGTGTGGGCTTATTCAGGCCTACTAAGCTGGGCTATAGCAGTTTAAGGTATTAATCTTTAAATAACCTGCAATGCCCACCTTGTGTATGTGACTAAACTACTTGTAGTCTTACAAAAACTTGAATTACCCAGATTTTGCCTAGCCCATTAAACCACGCACATGCACCGCCACACTATCCGCCAAGGCCTTTAAATGATAGCCGCCCTCTAAAACGGAGACTAACCGATTTTGGCAATGCTTAGCCGCTATTTTCATTAACTCGGAAGTCAACCAACCATAATCCTCTTCCACGAGATTTATGTCCGCTAACGGATCTTTAGCATGAGCATCAAATCCGGCCGAGATAAACAAAAACTCGGGTTTAAATTTATCCAGGGCTGGCAAAATTATATCGCTATATTTTTTGCGCACGCTTTCGCCAGTTTCTCCCGCTGACAATGGCACGTTAATGATATTGCCCACGCCGGTTTCATTGGGATAACCGGTGCCCGGGTAATGTGGTATTTTATGGCTAGAGGCATACAGCACTTGCGCTTGATTTTTAAAAGCTTCCTGCGTGCCGTTGCCGTGGTGCACGTCAAAATCAACGATGGCAATGCGCTTAAGTTGATAGTGTTGACGGGCGTATTCAGCGGCTATGGCTACGTTATTAAATAAACAAAATCCCATAGCATGTTCAGGTTCGGCATGATGTCCGGGTGGGCGAACGGCACAAAAGGCATTGTCAGCTTTACCAGACATAATTTGATCAACGGCGTCACAAGCCGCACCCACTGCCCGCAAGGCGGCTTGTAAAGAAAGCGGTGATAGCACCGTATCATTATCCAAGTGCCGTGACCCTTCTTTAGGCAAGTTGGCACGGATGTTATCGATAAGTTTTTGACTATGGATAAGTTTAACCAGCGCTTCTGTGCCTAATGGCGGGCTAATGCGGATAAGCTTGTCGAAACCGGAATTGGTCAAGGCAGCACTGATTCGCTTGACGCGTTCCGGGGATTCCGGGTGTCCTAATCCAGTTAAATGATGTAAAAAATCATCATGTTCGTAATACAAGGTTTTCATATCGATACAATTAAGCTGAAATGCTGGTCAGGTTACGTACCATTATTATTGAAATTTACAGCTAATAACAGCTAAATAGCACCTATAAAGCAATCTTTTTAGTAAATAAACTACGTCTGTTAAATCGACAGCATATTAGTTTCCATTGCAAGCAGCGTCATTGATTGCAAAACAATTAAAATCAGTTATTCTTGGGTTGTAAAACAAAATGACTTATTTATTTGTTAACTATATGAAATGGATCTAATTTTATGAAAATAAAACTTGCAACCAGCCTGCTTTTATTGGCTTTATTTAACCCGGCTACCAATGCTTATGCGCTTTCTTTTAGCAGTCTCGTTGCGTTTGGCGACAGTCTATCAGATGCTGGTAACAGCGATAATGCCGTATTAAGTATTTATAAATTAAACAATAACACATGTGATCCAACTCACCCTTGCGGTCCTTATGTGGATGGTCATTATACCAATGGCAGCACTGCTGTGGAATATTTGGCGAATGCCATTTTACCAAGTAGCACAGTAACCAGTAACTTTAAAGATTATGCGGTGTCTGGAGCAACAACCGGAATCGGCAATTTTGGTGATGGTGGTGACCCCGCTCATCCGGGAGCACTATCCATACCCGGTATGGCTTTTGAAGTTGGATACTATCTAACCAGCACTACAAGCATAGATCCTAATACATTATTTTTTATCTGGGGTGGGGCCAATGATTTTCTTACCCAAAGCTCACCTGTTGAAGCCGCAAAAAATATCGCATCAATCATAACAACACTAGCGACTGTCGCAGGTGCTAAAAACTTTTTTATTCCTAATTTACCCGATTTGGGATTAACGCCATTTGCCATTTTCAGTTCATTACAAACTCAGGCAAACGCTTTTTCGGTGGCTTTTAACGCTACGTTAAATAGCGAATTAAATCAATTGGCTACACAATTACCATTGGCAAATCTAATTCAGTTTGATACCTTCAGTTTTTTTAATAATCTGTACACAAATGCCAACCAATACGGTTTTACGAATAAATTTACACCTTGTGTTTCAGGCCTGACAGCTTGTGCCCACCCCGATGAAAATATTTTTTGGGATGGCTTTCACCCGACTACCGCAGCGCATAAACTGATTTCCGCTGCGTTTCAGCAAGCCATACCTGAACCATCAAGTGTTGTTTTAATACTCATGGGCTTGCTTGTATTTACTCAAAAGTCCTGGGTAATTTCTAAGCGATTAGCTATGTAACAATAAAATGACTATCTATCCCGGCCCTACACCCCTCAATGCAGGTCGGGATAGATAAATCAAATATGCCCTTAAATAGCGACCATCACTAGAAAACCCACAGCCATAAAACCGATAATAAAATAGAATACCTGGATTGGCTCATCGTCTGATTTCAAATTCATAACTTCCCCCCAAAAATTAGACTTGTCACAGGGCCTTAACTTACCTTGCAATTTAACACTGGCAAGATAAATTATTTGTTAATTTGGGAGTATTTGATAACCAAATAACGCAATCATCATGACCCAAAACATATGAATGGCCGGATTGTACAAAGCCAACTGTTAATCTTGCTGCTACAATAAACTCCTTTAACTGCATTTAAGTCATCAAATGGACGTTATCCAACGAATTGCCGAAGAATTATCCGTTCAACTAAAACAAGTCAATGCGGCAGTTGCGCTGCTGGACGAAGGTGCTACGGTACCGTTTATCTCCCGCTACCGAAAGGAAGTCACTGGCGGATTGGACGATACCCAATTACGCTTTTTAGAAGAACGCTTAATATATCTGAGAGAACTAAACGACCGCCGAAAATCCATCCTGGATAGCATTCAATCGCAAGGCAAACTGACGCCGGAATTAGAATTAGCAATCAACGGCGCAGACACCAAAACGTTGTTGGAAGATTTGTACCTGCCCTACAAACCCAAACGCCGCACCAAAGCCCAAATAGCCAGAGAAGCAGGTTTAGAGCCATTATCAGATGGCATCCTGGATGATCGCAGTGTTATACCATCAGCGTTTGCAGTGACTTTTATCGATGCCGAAAAAGGCGTACCGGATGTTGCGGCTGCTTTAGATGGCGCAAGGCAAATCATCATGGAACGCATTTCTGAAGATGCAGAATTATTAGCGCTATTACGCGAACGCATCTGGCAAAAAGGCATACTGCACGCCACCGTGGTCGCCGGCAAAGAGCAGGAAGGAGCTAAGTTTAAAGACTATTTTGATTACCAGGAAGCCATCAATAAAATTCCTTCCCACCGCGCATTAGCCTTATTCCGTGGTCGTAACGAAGACTTGCTGTCGTTAAATCTAAAAGCCAGTGCAGAAGAACAAACCGAACATGAATTATGCAGCCAGTTTGTCTATAAACATTTAGCCATTACCGATACAGCAAAACCAGCCGATGCCTGGTTAGCCGAAACCGGTCGCTTGGCATGGAAGGTTAAATTATTTACCCGCATTGATCTGGATTTAAAAATGCGTTTGAGGGAAGCGGCCGAACTGGAAGCCATACGCGTTTTTGCCAGCAATCTGCGCGATTTATTACTGGCCGCTCCGGCTGGGCCTAAAGCCACAATGGGCTTGGACCCTGGTATTCGTACCGGCGTTAAGGTGGCAATCGTAGATGCTACCGGCAAATTATTAGCCACAACAACCATCTATCCTCACCCACCCAAGCAACAATGGGATGAGTCCATCGCCATTCTGGCCAAATTAATCCAATTGCATAAAGTCGATTTAGTCAGCATCGGCAACGGCACCGGCTCCAGAGAAACCGACCAGTTAGTCGCCGACGTAATGAAATTGCATAGCGAGCTTAAATTTACCAAAATCATGGTTTCAGAAGCTGGCGCATCGGTTTACTCCGCGTCAGAACTCGCCGCCAAAGAATTTCCGGATTTGGATGTATCACTGCGTGGCGCGGTATCTATCGCCAGACGCTTGCAAGACCCGCTGGCAGAATTGGTAAAAATCGACCCCAAATCCATCGGTGTTGGCCAATACCAGCATGATGTCAACCAGGTGCAACTGGCACGAGGTTTGGACAGTGTTGTGGAAGACTGCGTAAACGCGGTTGGCGTGGATGTCAATACCGCCTCGGTTGCTTTGCTAAAACAGGTTTCCGGTCTATCGCAGAGCGTCAGTGAAAATATAGTGGCATTCCGCGATGCCAACGGCCCGTTTAAAAACCGCAATCAACTAAAAAAAGTACCGCGTTTGGGCGATAAAGCCTATGAACAGGCCGCCGGATTTTTACGCATTATGAACGGCGACAACCCACTGGATGCGTCTTCTGTGCATCCAGAAGCTTATCCGGTAGTAGAAGCCATCTTGGGTACAACGGGCAAATCCATCCGGGATTTAATCGGTCAAAGCGGCTTTTTGCGCGGCCTAAACCCCGCCAACTTTACCAATGAACATTTTGGTTTACCCACCGTTACCGACATTTTGCAAGAACTTGAAAAACCCGGCCGCGATCCCCGCCCAGAATTTAAAAGCGTGGAATTTAAAGCTGGTATCGAAAAAATCACCGATTTGGAAGTTGGCATGCGTTTAGCTGGCGTGGTCACAAACGTGGCTAACTTTGGCGCATTTGTTGACATAGGCGTGCATCAAGACGGCTTGGTTCATATCTCGCATTTATCAGATACGTTTATTAAAGACCCACGCGATGCTGTAAAAGCCGGTGATATGGTCAATGTAAAAGTATTGGAAGTGGATGTGGAAAGAAAACGCATATCGCTATCCATGAAAAGTGATGCCGTGGCAGCAGTGGCTAAGGCTGAGCGACCTGCCTCAAAACCGGCGGTTAATACAAAACAAAAAGCCCCCGCCCCTGCTCCACAACCAAGTAGCATGGCGAATGCGTTTGCCAGGGCGTTGAAGAAATAGCACTCGCACATAGCACAGTAATGTCGGGCACGAAACGCATGTGCCCGACCTATTCGCTTGTGCATCATTAGCGCTAAATCTGAAGAATTAAGCGAAACCGATCAAAACCATACTTATCAATCAATTCATGTCGAAATGCAGTGAATAATTCCTTTCAATAAATTCTAACACCACCATAAACCGTGCCTTTGTTTGTGATCAAGCATCTACCCATCTTACTGCCTTCGTTAGGCTCGGTTATGCGTAATTCCGGCCAATTTAAAATCATGGCCAACAGCCCCAATGAACTCAACCCCACACAACTCAAAATCGTGCCGGTGCAAATCTCCAACCAATCCGATGAGCTATTGAGTTCGGCCGCCAATACCGGCAGCCTGGGACGGCTGATGAGCTATGAAAACGGCTTCATGACCACCCCCTCCGGCAAAAAGATCCAGATATTTGAGCCAGGCTCTCAAAATGAGAACACCGTGCTCGAGTGGTTATCGACCATTAAACTACGCGATTTGGTGGATGCCAACACCGATCAATGGACGCAAGCCTCCCAAGCCATCCAGATTCGTAACGAGCTGGTTATGAACGCCTTGCGCAGCATGGAAAATGCCGATGCCGCCGCCAATATCGAAATGACCAAAAAACTGCTGGTGAGTTTTGATGAAGAAGTCCGCGCCCTCGACGGCAAATATTCCGGCATCGCGTTGTACAATAAAATCATCAATGACGCACAGGCCGAACTCAGCAACGGCTGTTTCGTGGCCGGTACCCTGGTGCATACCCAAGACGGCTTAAAACCGATTGAGCAAATCCAGGTCGGTGACTACGTGCTGTCCAAGCCTGAATCGGGTGAGGGGGGAATTAAGCTACCAGCGGGTGACTCGGACTTATGAGTATGAGGATCGGGAGGTGTATTTTCTCAGTTGGATTGTGCTGAGCGATGGCGACAAGGTCATGAATAAATATGGCCAGATGAACGAGCGCGGTCATGTGGTGGTGACGGGCGCGCATCCAATTTGGATTGCTGGGATCAGTATTGCAGAGTCATCCGATCGGAATATAGTTTATCAGCCCCTCAATCGCTGGATGTCCGTGGCGAGCTTGGATTTAATGAGGAAGGAATACGATCATAAAGGCGGGACGGTGCTATTTAGAGCTCAACTTGCCGATGGTCGTTTAGTGTATCTGGAAAATTTTGACCCTGTCGTGCAAAACCTTAAACATCAAAGCAAAGGCATCGTCAGGCCAAGTTTCATTTGGTATCGGTGGGATGGTCTTGGTATCGAGGTCGAATTTAACCAAAACGGGCCATTAGTAGGCGTTATCGAATCGCTTAAACCGTGGCATTCTATCTCTTACAAAAGGAGTTCAATCGAACGCGATTGGGATTTAATGGAGCATGCCTCGGAAGATCTGGATCCGAGCAGTCTGGCCTACCAGGGCTTTCACCCCATGTGCCGCAAGGTGTATAACGTCGAAGTAGAACATTCACATACTTATTTTGTCGGTGAGCACGGCCTATGGGTGCACAACCTCAGGGCCGTAGGTTGGGGTGAGGTAACGAACCCCAACGTTTTGGGGTGATTTTAAATTAAAACTTTTACACACACTTGATGCTCGGTTTATGTTGGGCTTCCTGACGTCACCCCAACCTACGACCCTAGCTGGAGTAATATTTGTTTGGCTTCCGCAAGTTTATCTGCATCAATGCGCAAGCTGGTTTGTATTTTGGCTGACATGTGACTTTCCTATTGGTTCGACAGTGGTTTAGGGCCGTAGGTTGGGGTGAGGTAACGAACCCCAACGTTTTGGGTGACTGGAGTTTTGATCTTGAACAATATGTTTTGGGGTGATTTTAAATTAAAACATTTACACACACTTGATGCTCGGTTTATGTTGGGCTTCCTGACGTCACCCCAACCTACGCCCCTACTTCCGGTTATCTCTTTTCAGATAACAAGTTTTAGCCCATGCTGGGCACACTAAGTCGGAACCGTTTACGGGTTCCGACGTATGTTTTCGAAGCCACTGAAGTTATAGTTATCCATACATTCTGAAGAATATGCTAAGCCTAGCTAAACAACGACAACGCCCGTCCGCCAGGCACAACCAACCCCGCATCAACACCTAGCCAACTATCACAAACACTAGCCAATAGATCTAAATACGATAAGCTAAACTTTGTGTTGCCATCGTCATCCAAGTCGGCTAACGATGGTTGTTGCCCATACAAACCGCCACGTACTTGATTGCCAATTACAAACGCATTGTTGACCGTACCGTGATCCGTGCCCAGGCTGTTATTTTCTGCAGCACGGCGACCAAATTCAGAAACCACTAGAATAATAGTTTGATCAGCCAAGTTTCGGTCAGCCAAATCATCCAGCAAAACCGCTAAGGCATTATCCAGTTCAGTAAAATTAGTGGCTTGTTTTGGGGCTTGATTGCTGTGCGTGTCAAAATCCATAGGTAGCGGAATATGCAATACGCGCAGTTCGCTGGATGTACCCAGAATGCGTGCCGCCAAGTCAAATACGCGCCCTGTTTCAGAATCTGGATAAGTTTTAGTGCCTGGTTTTAATAACGGCATTAAATCAAAAGCCATACGACTATGGCGCAAGCCCTTTTTGCTGGCGGCCAGCAAGCGTGGGTCGCTAGTTCCGCTATCAGCAAGGCCGCTTAACAATGTCCAGTAAATATCTTTATATTGATCAGGAATATACGGGTAGTCATCTACGCTGGTTAAGGAAGCCACGATGGCGCGCTTGCCAAGTAATGCGGGGCCTATGCCATTGGTCAGCGATAAGCCGGTCAAAATTTCCTGATTTTGTCCCATAATGTCCAGCGCCCGACCAAGCCAGCCGGTATTTTCGGTGGCAACCATGCCGTTTAAATGCCCTGCCCGCCAAAAATCCATCATGGCAAAATGCGACAGGTCCGGCTTGGGGTGCCCAACGCCTTGCACGATAGCGACCTGATTTTGTTGAAATCTGGCATGTAATTGTTTTAGCGCTGGATGCAAACCGATTTGGTTATTGATCGGTAACGCTTTTTCTCCACTAATAGCCAGTTTGGGTCGTAAATCGTAATACTGCCCTTGCCCATAAGGTATGACGGTATTTAAGCCATCATTCCCGCCATTCATTTCTAATAAAATCAACCGGCGATTTTGTATGCTGTTGCCCGTATCAGAAAAGCCAAGTTGGGGTTTTAACAGCATGGCCAGTGCCGCACTGCCGCTTAATTTAATAAAGTTTCTTCGGGAAAGTTCTAACATGGTTTTACGTAATCAGGTTAAGGCAAATTCTGGTGATGCCAAGGCCAGACTGAGTAGCAAGCGTGCCTGGTCGTAGCGGTCAGTTACTTGCAAAGTTGCTGCTTGCAGTTGCTTGCGCGTTTGCTCAGAAACCGTTGCCAAACTCAGGCAATTAAGGGTTTCCTGAATTCGGTCATCA
>Ga0066448_1000504_pt1 | contig 11865 bp, 18 predicted proteins | sample LakWasMet70_HOW9_2_FD_59536 | JGI IMG/M metagenome (GOLD analysis project Ga0066448, IMG submission 59536) | Freshwater sediment methanotrophic microbial communities from Lake Washington under simulated oxygen tension - Sediment Metagenome 70_HOW9 | ecosystem: Environmental > Aquatic >...
TTCCATACATTTAAAAATAAGATCCTCAATGGCTGCCAACTGGGTTATTCCATCAAACACATCATCTGTAATCGCTGGCTCATGCACGCCGACCACAATGCTAATACGCTCTTTATTACGCCCGCCAATTTGGTCTGCCCTGGTGGACATGGCTGGCGTGTAACACAGCACGGGGAAATCATTAGCGTTGTTTGGTCTTCTGTATCCGACAATATGTTTAGCTGGCTTGCTATATCGATCGAGCAAATAGGCTGTTAAATCGGCATCAGTGGATAGCTTTTGTCTTGCGGCCATTAACGCTGCAATGCTCATTAACCACGCCCTATCGTTACCGATCCATAACCACTGCTAACCGTAGTTTGTACAATGCCTAAAACGGTTTTGTTTAAACGTTTGCTTAAGGCTTCTGCATCGGCTTTGTATCTATCGCCTTTGCTGATTAATGCAGTGCTGTCGGTCATAATGCCTTCGTTGCATGCTAAATGCTTAGCCCAATAAACCGCTATGGTTTTAAGCGTAAGATTTGGCAAGGTCAGGGCTTGTATTTCTGCGTAAGTAATACCCGCTGTATTTAAAGCTAAATCGACAAACACATCAGCATCATTTAAATGATCATCAGTGACGATAACGCTGGGATCTTGGCAATCAGCTAAAGTGGCGTACTTAGACATAAGCCCTCATTAATACGCTGAGTATTTTTTGTTTCATATGTTCTGTCCGCGCGGGCACGTCTGCAAACATAAACGGAAAAGGGCGGCTACCGTGGTGCGTAACAGCCCTGCGTAATATAAAGCCACCGGCCATCGGTATTTTTAAAGCTTTGCGGCCTTCTTTGGGTTTAATCACCCAAGCGCTATGGCCGATAAACTCACCCGTGCCTTTTTCCACATAATTTGCATACTCTTTTTGAGTGTAAACCGTTGCTGAACCATCACCGTTACCATGCCAGCTTATGGATTGCTCCAGGCCACCACCATTGCGCGGGGTAAAGCTCTGGCCACTGCCGATCCAATCCAACACATCATCATTCCAGCTTTCTGCAGCGGCATTGGCTGCACGCTGCAAAATGCTATCGTCTGCAAAGTGTTGCAGTACTGATAATGTGTTGTTTAGATCGACAGTTAAGCTAATCATTTACTTAGCATTGGTTTTAGGCTTCGGCTTTTCGGCTAAGGATTCAGCTTGGTCAACTGGATCAACTGGATCAACTGGTTCAACTGGTTCAATTGGTTCAACTGGTTCAATTGGTTCAACTGGTTCAATTGGTTCAATTGGTTCAACTGGTTCAATTGGTTCAATTGGGTCAGTCTGTTCAACTGCCACCGTATCAACCTCATCACTACCTTCAGCTGCCCGCCTGCGAGCTGCATTAAATGCTGTTAAGCCCATAATAATTACGCCAATTTATGTTTAAATTGCACAATGCGTATGTTTTTAGTTTCATACACTTTTGCCCAGTTAGTGCCCACTGCCAATTCTGCACGGCTTGGGAATTCTGCCACTGGCGTGCCTTGCCATTTAATTCCGCGAGGATGCAGTAAAAAGCGTCTGCGCATTGTTAGCACGCTATCACCAGCCAAGATGTCGCGGTCTGTTTCTAAATCGCTATCGCCAACCGTATCTTCGGCAAAGCCAACAGCACCTTCGCCAAACAGATAGGATGTGTAAGTACCAGCCGCAACGGGCAAGCTATCATCCACGATAATCCGCTTGCCCAAATAACGGGCAATCTGAATAGTTTTATCGGCGGTAGTCTCATAAACAATCATTTGTTGTTTATCAAGATAAGCTTGGGTTGCTGAGTGCATAGCAATGGCACTGACGTTGCTCTTTGCATCGCCTAGCAATTGCGTCGCATCAATAAACGTGGTCTGGTTAAATGCCCGCAGTGCCTCAGTGCCTAGCGCCGAAATATCACTAATTAATACAGACATGGATGCCGCAGAAAAAGCGCCGGTTAACATATTGATCAACTCTACCTGCATTTCGCGCGACCAATAACCCGCAATCAAATTGATGATGGCTTGCAATGGGTCGGCACCGGATAACACACCAGCTAGATCGTTAACAGACCAAGCTTGGCCTCTGCCGATTACCGCCGCCACATCTTTTGTAGCGGTAATGTTGCCCACGGTTAGTGGCGTAATACCGCTTAAGTTTTGCAAACTGCCCGTTAAATCATTAAAAAACGGCAAGTTAACCGATCCGCCAGCGCTAGGTAGCACTAAGTCAGGTACACTTTGCACAATGCCAGACTGCCAAAATGCAGATAGGGCAGCAGTTCTTTGCAAGCCATACTCAGCCCATACTGCTGGTGTTAATAAATCAGATATAAAAGTCTTTGCCATGATAGTTCCTGTTGTTTACCTGTGCGGTTTTTAAACCCGCATCATTAGAGTGGGTTTATTTACCAGCGGCAGCTTTTAAACGCGCGGCTTCTGCGGGGTTTGATTTAGTTAATTTAACCTGCTCAGTTAAATTAAAGTGCTCAGCAGACCACGGGTTTTTAACACCGCTGTCCGTGTTTTGAGGTGCGCCGCTGCCACTGTCGCCTTGGGCCTTGGCTAAAAATGGTTTGTCTTTAAGCAATTGTGCAACAACTGCATTGATGGGGCTGCCGTCAATGGTTACATTGCCAGCTTCATCAACCACGCCTTTGCCAGCTAATAGGTCTTTTACAATACCTGCATCAATTGCATCAGCAGACGCGCCTAAAATTGCGGCACTAATCGCGGCACTTTCAAATTTGTTTTTCCAGTTTGCGGCTTCAGATTTTGAGGTATCAGCCAGCTCTTGCAGCTTTCCCTCAGATTGCAGCTTCGCATCCGTAAAGCTTTTAAGATCATCAAAGCCGGTAGCGGCTTTAAATGCAGCATCAAATTGTTTTTTGTGCTCAGCCAACGCTTTTGCTATTTCTGCGGCTACGTCAACAACGGGGGCTTTGGGTAAGTCGGTTGGGTCTGGTAAGTCGGTTGGTTCGGTTGTTGCTGCCATGATGTTGTCCTATGCAAACATTTAAATAAAAAGTCTTGCACAGGATATAGGTGGATTTTTTAGCGCGGAATATGTCGGCCTTCATACCCAACAAATGCACTTTTAAAGTTTTTTGTGATCGTCAGGATAAAATAGTCTATCAAAATACGTCAAATCCTTCATTTAACGCATATTTAACAGGGGTAAAATTTAAAACCAATACGAAGATAGCGGTTTTGCAAATTATACCGCTTAAATAGCCTTAATTTTAGTTTTTTGATTTTGGCATTTTTGCCAACAAACCTTGATAACTGATCGTGCCTTTTTGGGTGATAGTTGTCACCCTGGGCACTAACAAGCACATGCAATGCGGATGGGCTTTATGTCGTGGCACAGCCTCTTTAGTAAACACGCCTTTTCCAAGCCCCATATCAACATTGGCATACACATCACAAATATCATAAACCGGATGGCTGCCCGATAACCGCCATTGATACCCAATTATAGTATTGTCTTCAATGGTACTATCAATAACCGCATTATGCAGGGCAGTTGCCATTTCGGTTCTGATGATACGCTTGATAGCATACAGCTGCTTATCATACAGCCACCACTTTACCGCTTTTTCTGCCACGGCTTCACTGGCTTTTTCTACTGCCAGCTTTAATTGCTTTAGCACTTGCTCGGCTGCGGTGCGGGTTCCGGTGGTTTTTAAGCCAGCAATAATTTGCTCTGCATCATTAATAGCCGCTTTCCATATGGCATTGGTTTCAGGATCGTGTATTGTGCCGGTGGCAGCCTCGTACAACTCTTTAACCCAGTCATCTTTATACTTTTCTACAATCTTAAAACGCTGACCAGCATGCTCGCGCTCTATTGTGCGCTGCATTTTGTATAAGGTTTTATCAACAGACTCACCTTGTTTTATAGATTGCTTAAGCACATCAGTTAACCCAGTACGCACAGACTTATCCCAATTCCAAACCCTATCAGATAGCTTTAAACCATCCGGCCAACTTCTGCTAAACGCCTGTTCGGTCAACTTGGCAATTAACGCGCTTTGCTTAACAGAGGATAAGCCAGATGCGCCGGCGGAAATGATAGCTGCTTGGTTAACGCTGGCAGCAATGGCGCTTTGCATGTTATCAAGATAATCAGATAACTGTTGTTCAGACTCTGGTGTTACCTGCCAGCCCTTGGCTTTTAAATCAGCAACCAGTTTGGCCACAGTGGTTTTAGCATCGTCCTCAAGCTTGCCTTCTTGCTTTAAAATTTCTTTGGCTAACTCTTTATATAGCGCTTCGGTATTGGTCATTGCACGTTTAAGATAATGCGGCCCCAAACGAAGCCATCCGGGTTATCTACATCATAAGTAATGACAGTTGCAGTATGCTTGCCCAGGCTTAACCCACAATCTTTTGGTTTAAAAATCAGCCTGTCTGGCTTGGTTAGATCAAAAAGGGCAGGGGTTGGTTGGCTGTCTAAAACAGTTGTAGCTAGCTGTAATTGTGCTCTGGTTATTAAGTTATGCACAACTGCTAAGCCATCTGACTTTAAGCTCAATTGCACAAGATTATTACGGTTTATATAAGCATCAAAAACGGGTAGTTCAGTCATTTTTTGCCACCTCTATAAGCAAAACTGGTGCAACATTTTGCAATGTGTGTGTAACAATTGGTGCGATATCATGTCGCGTGTAAATTTTTTTAATGATGCTGTCATTTAAATCAGCAATCTGATTATTTAAAAATACGCTGTAGATTATTGGGCGTTTTATTTTTCCAAGCCCTTTTCTTAATCTCGCCTTTTTAAATAAGTAATAGAACCACATAGTTAAAACAACATTACTCGATGTAACACGTTTAATGTGTTGCCTAACGAATAAAGCCAAGTAATAGCACCAGGAACATCATACTTCTTAACCCATATTTTATTACCTACTACAGATGTTCCATCTGCATACATTAGAGTAGTCAAAGGCTCTAAGTAGTTTCCAGTAACAGAAAACTTGAAAAATCTGTTAGTGTTATCTTTTTTAATGTAGATGTATTTGCCATAATCAAAATAACTAGAACCTGTTGTAAAGGTTTCAGCAAGATTGTTATATGAAATAACTTGCCAAGCCCCAGCACCGTTAGTTCCTCCTGCAATATCAAATCTATCAATAGCTCCAGAACCGCCGCCACGAGGACAGTAGATATATCGACCATCCCTAATATTACTTTCATCTGCCCAGACAGCATCACCAGTTTTACCAATCCATCTATTCCCCATTCCAGAGCCTGGAGCTGCTGCTCTAGCTACTGTAGGGGCTACTGTAGCCCAAGTATTAGCTGACCGAGAATACTTATACAAAGTTACAGCGTTGTTGCCTACTAAATAGATGTTATCTTCATTAGCTTCAATCTTATACTGACTAGTTGCATCAGGTGTAACAGTCCAAGCAACAGAATTTGTTAAAGTAGTTCCAGTATTAGTAGCAATATTTCTTATTTGTCCAATACCAGTTCCAGCAATAATCCTAACTTGATAATTACACCACTGATTAATTCCCCAAGCTTTAGCACTATTAACTAAAGTTGTAGATGTTGCACCTGTCGCAGTGCCATTTGCAAACTCAGTATTCCCATACGTTTTAACTAAATTACCATCTGTGCCCCAAGCAGCAGGAAGACCTACTTGATTTAAAGTAGTCCAAACACCAGAAACAGCATCATAAGATTTAAAACTACCCGCCGAGATTGTGCCTGCATTAAGTACAAAGAACAATCCAGTATCAAGCTGAAAAGTATCTGTATTTGCTACAGCATTAGGCAAAGCTGCAAATTGTAAGGTTGCATTTGCACCAGGATTTGTCACAATCTTACTAACAGTAGAATAGATACCAGCATTAGCCCCAGTTAAGAACCTAATCATTGCCCCATTGGCTAGCCCATTTAGGTTTGCCGCTGTAGTTGCCGAAGTTGTAGAGCCTCCATTGGCTGTTATGGCATTTGACCATTTGGCCATACAACCACAAGTGCCAGCGCCAAAAATACCGGCTAGAGCTGGAGAAGGAGTTTGAACTGCTCCGTCTTCATCATGGTGATATAACCAAGCTGCTGTTGCTGAAAATAGATACAAAGCTAGATTACTTTCTGCTGCATCATCTGAAATTACACATGCTCCAGCTACAGAAGCTACTGGAAAAGGACTCATCATTTGCGGCTCTTTACGATCAAGTAAAGGTTTGTTGTTATTTACTGCCATGTGATTATCCTATGCAATTGCGAATGTTTGATTGAGCAGTTTGATTAGTCCATGCTTGAGGAAGATTGCCTGTGCTAAGTCCTGAAAATTGATTTAATGATGTTACAGTAGTCACAGTAGTCACAGTACCTACAGAGCCTCCAACAGGGATGATTCTCAAAGCACCAATAACATCCCTAATACCACTTAAAAAACTCAACGTGTTAGTAAGAGAATAAACCCCATCCACCAGCCCAAGCATAACTTCATTCTGAGATTGAATAGCTGCTAGTATCGTTTCCATTACTACCAAGTCACCTGCAACAACCGGCTGAGCCAATCCTGTCTCAACTGTATTGTCTTTAGCTGCAATAGTTTCAACAGCTGCTTTTACATCAGCTAAGGTAGTTTCTTTTGCCAGCCCGGTTTCATTTATTATGGAAATCGGCAATGGATTCTCAGGACTAACAGGTACACCAACACTACCCTTTGCCGCAAAATAAAGTTTTGTGGCCGGTATCTTCTGCCCATTTGCTACATCTTCCACATAAAATGGCACAAAATTTTCAGTTGCGGTGGACTCATCACTTTTAAATGTATCAGCACTCATAAAACCACCTCTTTATTTACGCCAGCATCTTTCTGCACTCTGTCATTATACAAATCCCCACCCGCATCAATTTCTTTGTCAATCGCAGCCATCACAGCAGGGGAGGTGTCATTAGCTAATATCTGCTTAGCTAAACGTTTTTTAAGCGTGTTATCAAACTCCGGCCCCATGCCTAGCGTTATCGTATCAATAGCCGTAGCAACCGCCGCCGCTATGTCAGATAAGTTAAAGTCATTGCAATACGATATAGCCCCGCCAAATTCCTTGCCCTGCCACAGATAAACCAAGTCGGCTATCTGGTTTTCCGCCAGGTCTGCCATTTCTGCCATGCCGGCCAAAGTGCGGTTGGTTTGCATAAAGTGATACTTTAGGGCTTCGCCGCTGGGCTGCACGCTGCCGATAAACTCCAGGCTGGCTATCTTATATAAGCAGTCAATCACTTTATCTATGCGGGTTTCGTAGCACTGTACCGGGTCAGCAGGAGGAGCAACAAACCCCGGCACACCGCCGCCTTCTGGATTGTAAGTTAGGGCGTTTTCTGTGCTGATCGTTAAGCCGGTTAGCTTGGCGCGTTCGTTCTCATCTTTAACCGGTATGGTTAAAATGCTAAACGTTTGTGATCGTAGCAGCTCGCGCAGTTCCGATGTTAAATTATATAAATCCCAATTTAACGCGGCCAAATCATAAAAAAAGCTGATGCTTTTGCTATCCGTTGGTTCCAGGGGTTTGGCAATGTGCAAAGCCACTACAGGCACTTTGCCAAGGTTATAAACGCCCTGGTCCAAAATATCGCTACCATCTGCATTTTTAGATAATAACCAGCCGGTTAATGTGTATGTGCGGTAAACCGTTTTTTTGTTTTGTATTTCGCTAAACGTTATGGACTCCCACACGCCCGCTGAATTCTTTACTTCTGCAACCAACTGGCTTGGTTTGCGCAAAGCCAAATAAGGTAAAGACTGGCTAGCTTTAGATGTGCCAATATCCTTTGGCCTGTCAACAATAATGTAAACCGTACCAAGTATCATGGCTAAGCGTTGATAGCTAAACATAAGCGTATCCAGCTTGCCTTTGTTGCTGTCTGCATTAGCTAAAAACTGGGTGTATAAATCATCTACTTCACGGGTGGGGCTTTGTTGCCACAAAAAACCCATAAACACATCAACGATCTTGCGAGCAAAGTTTGGGTAAACAGCCAAGTCTATTCTAGCCTTTAGCTTTTCATCCGTTTCGCGCGGATGCTTAACTAAATAGCTTCCAGTGCAATATCCGCCCTGGCCCTCATAGCTGTCTATTAAAAATGTGTCCGATGTTTTATCTATAGCCATTTTAGTTTCAACGGGGTGTAAGTGTTAATAACAGCACCGTTATCAGCGGCATGTTTAGCCAGTGCCAGCGCCCAAAATCTATCAGCGTGGCCGTTTTCTGATCGTTCCGCAGTAAAGCGGATATTGCCAGCGGCGGTGGTTACTTTGGTTACGGCGCGTAAATCAGCGCGCAATTCTGGCTTATATGGTAAGCGTAATTTGCTGTCTTCCATTGCGCCACGTACTGGGTAGGCCATTGCTTCTTTTGTGCGGGTAGTAAACGTAATGCCTTCAACGCGGTATTCACCAAATTGCTTTTGTGCATCATCCGTCCAGCCAATACCCAAGCCTGTGTTATCTATGCAAGTGCGTTCCATTAAGGCCATTACCGGCCAAAGCTCTTTTTCTTGATCTGGCTTGCTCATGTTTTTAAGCTCAATAATCATGCGGGTATAAAGCACATCACCCAGCAGCTCTAAAACATACAGCACGGTTAAATCTTTTTTGCGGCCAATATCTAACCCTGCAAATAGCTTGGCTCCACGGCGCTTTGCTTCGTTTAAAGCATGTAAATCATATTCCCAGTCTTCGCCCGCCGAATATTCGCATCTTGCTATTAAGTCATATTCCAAAAATGCACTATCATCATCGGCAGGCTCGCACATATATTCTTGTAAAAAGCTTTCTTCATCAGCGCAGCCGGACTTAATAAATTCAAAATAGTCTGCCTCAACCATCTCTTGCACTTCATGATCTTGCGGCAATGCTTTCTGCAGCTTCCACAAAAAACCCTGATCTAACGCATCCTGCAAGGTTACACGGTGCAAGCTAATGTTTTTTGGGTTGTTGTGTTCGCGGACTTCGCGGATTAACTGATTAAAAAAGTTGTGGCTGCCACGATGCGTACTGATGATTTCCATCGATCCGCCCCATGTGATACCTGGGTAAGCTATCGACCAAAGCTTGCGCGGATCTGGGTGTAAAGCAAACTCGTCCAGGATCCTCCCTCCACGTTTACCGGCTTGGGCATCGGGATTGCTGGACATGCTGTGTATGCGCTTACCACTGGCAAACTCCAACACGTAGGCGGTTAGACGGGTCTTTTCATCAATAACTTTTTCACCTAAATCATTAGCGGCAACTTGCAAAACAGTTGCCCACATTTTGCAATCTTCTATAAATAGCCTGGCTTGCAAGTCATCACGACTACTAACCCACTGATCCCATTTATTACCAGCCAAGGCAGTGCGCTCATCAGCGGCATACGCTGTTGACCAGCTCACGCCAATCTGACGGCTTTTTTCCATTAACTTAAGGCGGGAATTATCCTGAATCCAACGTTGTTGGAATTCTAAAAAGATACCGTCTGGGCTGGCTGGTTTTATAAGTGCTTTGGGCATTAGTTGATAAATCCTAATGCTTCACGAATTTTTGCTAAGCCTTCTGCAGATACGCCCTCAGCTTTCGCAGCAGAGGTGGCTATTTTTGCGGCATCTTCACGCGCCTGGCGTTTTGTTTCTGCCTCATATTCTCTTTTCCACTTTGCTGATCCAATGGCAGAGCGGTTTAAATCTGCGATCGCACGCACTAAACTCGGTACCGCTTTCATTCTGTCGGTTACTTCCAGCCCAGCAACGGAATCAAACATATCCATAATTTGATCCATAGCTACCATTTCATTAGCTTCCATCAGCGCGGCCTTGTCGTCATCACTGGCGCCACCTAATGCTTTGGCTATTTCCATGCGCTCACGGGCACGGTTTATAGATTTTTCCATAGCCGCCTGTAATGTGCTGCCATGCTTCCAAACAGCTGTTTTGCTGATTTGAAAGCCCTGATCTTGCAGCCAAGCAGAAAGCCCTTCATAGTTGCTAAATGACTGTTCGACTAACCGGGCATTTAACGCATCTAAAACATCAATGGGCAGGAGTTGGATTTGTGGGCGAGGGGCCATTACACACCGACCGATAGTAAAAATGCAAATAGCTTGCCTAAGTGCAAGCAGACGTAATACAACGCCATTTCAACCAAGACTAAAACTACGAGTGCGCGGATCATACTGGTTCTGGCCTTGCCACACCGATCACATGAGTAAGCCCACCAATCACATCACTACCACGTACCGTTAACGTAGCAGAAGTAATGCCTTCCATTGGGTTGGCGACTACCAGCTGTTGCTCATGTAGCCACTGCAATTCATTGCGTAAGGTATCACTGCTAACAGGCTGTCCAATAGCCATTAGTGCATTTTTTAAGAATATATCATTGCTGGTATAGGCCATGCTATCGAATAGCAGCTTTAAAATAGCCAAGCGCCGGTGGGCGCTTACGTGGTCGTTAAAATTCATACTCTTAACCCCCTGCCAAAGCTTCTTTTAACCGATAACCTTCAAGCACCCAAATTTTATTAAATGCGTTTTCCCTGGCAAACTTCCTGCCATCCACTTGATTGAAATTTGCAGGACTAGCACAGGCTGACTCGCCTAAAACTGTAAAACCATTGGCTAGCACTAATACACAAATTGTTAATAAACCCAGTGCTGGCTCAAGTGGAGCAAACGGCTCCAGCTTTTCAACCGTGTTATCAATCATTGACATACGCGCACCTTGCAACGCAGTAAAATAAAATTCGCTTTTAATTTTTGATTCAATAAGTTCCGGCGTAATCCTTGGTGCTATCAAACCTTTACTTACAATTTTATCTTCAATGTTCATATTTACGCCTTGATGTGAGTTAAATCTTTTTGTATTTCTTTTTCTTTGTGTCGGTAATCCATGCGCCAGGCACCATTGTTTTTTGCAATTTTAAAGAGGTCTCGGTAATCCTTAATCGGCATGGTTCCAACCAAGCCAGCAACCCTGGCTATGCCAAGGTCGTTTATGATCATGATGCAGTGATAGTCATACGGCTTTTTCATTTGATATAGCGGCTTGTCCACGTCTTCTGCATGTTCGTAGCCACGCAAATGCAGCACAACGGGGGCAACGTGGATGGCCATTACTTATGTTCCATTAAATACTGATGGATTAAATTAAGCGTTGCCTTAAAACTTTGCAGCTCCCCTTTAACTTCATGGAAAGCACCATTCAAAGTATCAAGGCGCTGGTGTACGCGCTTAAAATCATCATGGTTTGGCACATGTTTTACCGTTTCTTCAACGCGGGTTAAGCGCTCGCCCTGGTCATCCAACCGGGTGTCTATGTTGTTTTCAAGCCGCGAGATAGTTGCACTGGTTACTTTCTGTCGATTGTTTAACCAGTTCATGATCCCGATAATCGCAATCAGCAAGGTCTGGATGATATCAAAGCCAAATTTGGCAAATTCTATATTCATAGTTTCAACTCTTTTTCGTAAGCCAATTGGCAATCAATACAACGGATACAATCCGGTTTTGCTGCAAGACGATTCAAAGGTATTTCATTTTCACAGTCATCACACATCACCACATCATCAATAATTCGCTGCTTAGCTGAGTGCTGATTTTGCGCATAATTTTTTAATGCAACTTCATTGGCAAAAGATGCGTAGTCATTGGCTCTGTCTATTTCATCACTCATGAATACCAGGACTTCAGCTGTCTGCGATTGAATTTACTTTTTTTGCTAGCCCGTTCAATAAAGCCACTTGGGGTAGGTGGTGGCGTATTTGCCAAGGCCAGGATATATAAAACAAGGGTATTTAAAGGTGAGCTTTTTATTTCTCTCACTTAGCCACCCCATGCTTTTTTTCATAAGAACGCATTGTGC
>Ga0066448_1000514_pt1 | contig 11672 bp, 14 predicted proteins | sample LakWasMet70_HOW9_2_FD_59536 | JGI IMG/M metagenome (GOLD analysis project Ga0066448, IMG submission 59536) | Freshwater sediment methanotrophic microbial communities from Lake Washington under simulated oxygen tension - Sediment Metagenome 70_HOW9 | ecosystem: Environmental > Aquatic >...
GGTAGAGCAGCGGACTTTTAATCCGTTGGTCGCAGGTTCGAGCCCCGCACGGCCTACCAGAAATTTAGCAGTACAGGAAAGGCCTTCGCGCTTCGGCGCGAAGGCCTTTTTTCATTTGCATATGAAAAATATTCCCCAAGTGGGGAATATTTTTCTTGCTCGCCCCTGCCGAACCCGACAGCCCAGGACAGATCGCGACTATTTGCTCCAGTTCGCTTCGATCCATGCGGTCACATCTTTCCTCATCACCTCCTTACACTTGTGAAGTAGGTCTTCGATCTTATGACCCGAGCCTGCTTGGGTCAATGAATGCTTTTTCGCAAACGCGTTAATGTAATCAACCACCTCGTAACCTTCTTTCCGACTCACGCGGCCAGAATCGGGCTTACCGGTGATGTGAGGGTTGTCTCCGGTTACAGCATTCCAGCTATACTCGAAGGCTGCGCGATCAATTAGCGATGTCTTTGAAACTAATCCCATGGTTCTTTACCTTTACTAAGTCCGGGCAAAATCTACCCGGGTCAAGGATCATGCTTTAGGAATTCGCTTTCTAGATGATCAGCACGATCAGGTAGCACGCCCGCCGGCAATCAGATGACGTTTGCTGGCAAACGTCATACACTTGAGCCATTTTCCAATCGTAATTTCCGCTTGCTGTTCGGAGAGGTAAATACCGCGCTCTTTGGCGTACGCGAGAACTTGTGGCTTAATGGACAGGGCTGCATTCCGTCGGCTAGCAAAATTTCCATTCCGAGCCAGTTCAACTGCGAACTTACGAATGGGATCATATGTCTTCGCTCTGGACAATCCACCCAACTTCGAAAAAGTCGAACGCTCCTCTTTTTGCATGCGAAAGATGTGTTCGCTACCAATAGTTAGCCCGAGCCATTTGGAAGCCTGCGAAGCGAAATGCCAAGAACGATCCATGCTACCTTCCGAATATGCCTTATTCGACGCTTGGCAAAAAAAGATGGAGATCTTGATCGATGCAAGGGCACGCCGGTGAGCAATTCTTGCGGCATCTTGTTCAGTCGAGTTCTCCCTGAGGAAGTCCCGTACTACAGATATCTCGTTCACCTGCTCGTCCGTGGCAAACAGATCCATGTGCTCGTTTAGGAAGCTTTCAAAGTCGCCTTCCGGCATTAGCTCTTCGAAATATAGTGCGAGCTGGCCGATGACATCATAGATCACGCCCTCAGGGGTGTATCTCGATATCGAGACATCGGTCGCCGATCGAAATTCGCTGTTCATCGTCATCAGAAAAAAATTTGCGACTCCTGCATTTTGCGGCTTTCGATTCGCCAAAAATGCACAAAATGTAACGTCGGGCAAAAAAAACATTCTCTTAGCGAAAGCACGGGAGGCCCTCCGAAAAGTGAGCTAGCCGGAACTCGATTACGCCGGTTCCAGATTGCCTACCAGCTCAGCAAGTTCGTTGCCCCCCCTTGAATCACTAAGCATTCCGATGGCGGCTCGGGGGCGATGGTGGCTGCCATCCGGCAGCGGGTCCGACATGAACGTTGATGTTGCGTGCAAAGCTATCCTGATGAAACGGAGCGCCCCTGTAAAGGATCGCAACTGAAGTCCGAGCTAACTCAACGTACAGTGCGCTTTCGGTCGCGCAGCTATAGAGGAGCGAAACCTGGATTTGGTCGCTACCATCCCTTGCTAATACGGTGACATAGAGTGCGTGCTCATCCGGCTCCGCCATCGTCACGTCCCAGCCTGCGTCGCGCAAGGGACGGACAATGTCGTTGACGCAGTCTTGAGCGAGCAGAGCCTTTCGAAGTTCGACACCATCGTCGGTCGGGTATTCGGGAACCATACGGCCATGTTCATGGTAGAAGCGCTCCTCAATCAGCTTGCGGATCGCCTGGCTATTGCCTTGAAAGAGGGCCTGCTGCCAAAGGAGCCGGCCGTCTTCGTTCATCTCAGGGAAAAGCGTAGGTGCACTGTGTGTCCTATTGTGCCAGGACTCTACTACTCCCAAAGTCGTCAGAGCAATTATCAGTCGCCGGAAATTCACGCCTTGTTGCCACTCCGTTGACGTAGCATGCGCGAAATGATTTCTGTTGAGGCCAGTCGCGCCGGCGTAATCATCCGTCTTTGAAAAAAAGGAGCCCTTGAGCCAACGTCGCACCGATTCGAAGACGAATACGCGCTCGTCATGTCCACGCAAGTATTCTCGAGTCCTGTAGATTTTTGGGACCCACGTCTCGCCAAAATGCATTTCGATCGCTAGGGACACTGCCCCGTCAATCACCCGGTCCACTTTAGCGTGCGCGTGTGGAGCCGATTTGGAGCCAGGAACAATTTTCGACAGCGCTCCTTCAATTGCAGGAATGAGCGCAGCGATAGCCGCGGCCCTGTAACCGCTGTAGAAGGCCAAATATGCCTCGCGGGCTATCGGGACGAACTCCTCCAGGCATTGCGCCGTCGGCATGATCTGTGCAATGCAAACAGCTTGGAACGGAAGAGTGTAGAGTGTGGAGGTATGGTAGTTGAAGAGCTCAGCAGCTCTCTCTTTCGAGCAATGCGCGCATTCGGACAAGAGCTTTCTGGCACTCGCGACTGGAACCCAGAACGGCCAGAACCATTCTAGCTTTTCCCAAGTCTCCGCATCGCGATCAGCGACTTGTCGTCGCCGCTCCCAGGATGGATCGCCCTCGTGCGGAACCGTCGGGAAGCAGGCGCGACGGCCGGACGCACTAAGCACGATACCGGGCGTTCCGACGAACGCGCCAGCTTCGCCCACTTCAACGCTTTCCACTTGCAGACCTGCGGCTGCGCCCCACTCGCCTACTAATTCCGGCGTCAATTCGTTGAGATCAGGTAGTTGTAGAGCGCGGCGCCAAATCGCACCGAATTGCTTGTCTAGATTGCCCCTGGACACATCTTCCCCATAGTTCGGCGATTTGATCTGCGCCAATTATAGGAAATTGTTTCTCCCGAGAGAACATAAGGCAAGTGTCCCCACATGAAGTCGACGAACGCCGATGGTTCAGCGCGCGCAGCCGTCGTCCTTGCGGAGCTCTCGCATGTTCGGCATCGCCACTTCTGGCAGCCTGGTCTTTATATAGACTTCCGTCGTGGTGACGCTCTCGTGTCCAAGGAGCTGTTGGATGCGCTCGATCGGAACACCGGCACGGTACATGTCGCTCGCGCCTTTCGCCTTGCAGTCATATAGACCAAAATCGCTGAGTCCCACTCCTTTGACATATCGACTGAACATCGCGACCAATCCGCTGTATGTGTACTTCTTGCCTGCGCGAGTGTGCACGAAGGTCGGCCACACCGTCTTCGCGTTCAGGTGCTCATTGATGATCGTTTCAAGCTCGCCCGCGACGACGATATCTACGGTCTTCCCGGTCTTCGCCTGTTTGATTCGGAGTACCCGAACATCGCGGCCTTCGTGCTCGACCTTCTTGATGTCGGCAGGCCCAACGCGCAACAGATCTTCAGGGCGCTGACAGGTGCGATAGATCAGCGTCATCATGCGGCGGACCGACGACTCCGCCCGAACATGTACAGCCGCATACTCAGAGTCCTCAATCATGCGCTCACGCTTCGACTCCGGATTTCGCTTTACTCCCTTGCAAGGATTGAAGTCAACCATCCCGCGCTCCATCGCGCACGTGTAGACGTGGCTGAGCAAGGCACGTTCTCGATTGGCTCGCACCGGGGCCACTTCACCGCGCGTGTCTCGGTATTTGGCTACATGGTGAGGTCTTAGCTGCGTGTACGGAATCGCTCCTAGTCCGGCACGCAAGTACTCAGCTTCCTTGACGTTGTCTTTGAACGTGCGCGGCGCCTTCTTCGGCGCAACCTCGGCCAAGTACCAATCGATCAGGGCCGAGACGGTGCCGACATTCTGCGCGGGCTGTACGAGCTCAGACCACCTCCTCATCGCCTCTCCGTAATCACGCCCGAGATTCACTCGTTTTCCATCACGGGGATGGTAGCGATAGCTACCATGATGGATGTAAACGCGAGCCGGAAGATCATGAAGCTTATCGAAAATTTTTCGGTGTCGTCCCATAGATCTATTTGGATTTCTTGTACTTGGATCGAAGTGCCCCGACGTTAACTTCCCAGGCGCATGCCTCTAATTCGTCGCCCGATTTTTCTGGAGACTCTCAGGTCACCAGGCGTTTTTCGAAGAACGCGGTCGCCACTCTGGGGAACCCATCGCTTCCGACTTCGAACAGCCACTCATGCGTCCTGAGCCAACGGATCTGCGCCGCCGGCTGGGTTCGTCAAGTGAGATCGGAAATTTCGTTACGCGGAAGGATGAACATCGCCAATTCACATTAATTTATGCGTGCATTTTACACATAAATTTGTGTGAATCAAGACATTTTACACATATTTTTATGTGTTAATGCTTTTTGGATGCTTGACTTCGGCGTTGATAGACCTACCATGGACCGCTATGATCGGCTCCATGACATATGAAGAATTCCAGCAGCACCTCGCACGGGCGGGTCTCAAGCTCACTGAATTCGCTTCGCTAGTGCGTATGAATCCCAACTCCCTCACGAACTACGCCAGGGTCGGGGAAGTCCCGTCTCATTTGGCGATAATCGTCGTGCTATTGGGGGAAATGACTGCGCATGGAGTCGATTTCGCAGGTGCACTGTCGCGCCTGGACATAACTCCAAAGAAACCACGAGGACGGGGGCCGGGAAGATTCGGCGGTGATAGGACGTAGCTGCTATCGATGATAGCTAATTAGGCAGTGCCCATTGCGATAGCGAAAGACTCATTCTCCAAGAAGTTAAGATAGGACGTTGTTGTTCACAAATGTTATGAACTGAGGGGAATGGTACTTCTTTACCTCCGACCAGCGCCAAGCAACTAACGGGAATGAAAACAGGTAGCGAGCATCCCGGGCAAACGCATTCGACTTATCCTCTTCTGCAACCCCATGTAAGTGGTTTGAATGTACCCTTGCGCAATGGTTGATGAGAATCGAACCAATAAATTCACTGGTCGTCCTATTTTCCGCCTTCGGTGGTGCCTCATTAAGCTGTGATGCTAGGTTGGGATTCTGAATTATTGTCATCCAAATTTCTCGGTGCGCATCCAGAATCGTGCCATTTGAGAGAACTTTGTTAAACGCCGACTGCCCCTCAAGCTGCCGTTGTAGCACTTCCAATTGATCGTGCAAGGCCCGAACGCTTGCCTTATTTGTGAGCCAAAGCATAAACGTACCCGCCGTGTAGATTACGGTCGAGATCGCCGTCACCCAAGTGGCAATCAAGGCACTATCCATTTTCCTAATCCGTCAAAGAGAAGTTTTCGAATGGCAATGATAACGTTCGCAGATTCTCGGCGAACTCAACGTAGTAATGCAAATCATCTTCGGCTACACGGCCAACACCCATGAATCGACCAATCTGGTCATAGAACATTAAGAAACAATGCAACTCATCGAATAGCCAGAAGTCGGAAAGAACCGGAACTTTCTGAGCTAAATCATCGACATCACTATCTGGCGGTAAGAAACGAATTTCCTCTCCAGCCATCACGCTCCTTTTATAACCCCATTCATATTCGAACTCAAAATAATTAGGCAACGGGCGCGGGACATGACGCACACGATGAAATTTCTTACCCAGACTTCTTGCGTTACTGAGGCTCTCAAGCCACTTAATGTTGAAATTGTCGGGACACGGATCGCCTTGTCGATATTTCGATAGGAATGCCTGTTCGGACGAAACGGAGTAACGCGGAAGCATTTCGAAACGAAATGCCTCCGCGCTGAAGCCCTCAAAGAAAGCACCAAATTCTGACAATGTTACCTTACCAAGCGCAGCAAATGCCTCCATTGAAGTTTTCATAATTTAGACCTTGGCTGACTGAATAATCTTTACGAGCGCTTGAGAAATACGAACAATATCTTCGTCTGACTTGATGCTTACCCCAGACTTCACAGCATCAGTCACGGTGTAGCCCTGAACATAGAACTCGCCATCATCCCCCCGATAGAACGTCGGGCACTCGCCGCCAGCACAGTTAGACTCACCACCAATGATTTCAAGCTTCACTTGCTTCATCATGACCTCCATTCGCAAACGTCAAAGGACTAATTCCGACAGACATTGCCGTCAACACCAATACTAGTTAGCACAAGAAATGTTGTCAAATGGAATCGCAATATTTCCAACCATAATCAACATTTCTGAAGGGGCGCGCCGAAGCCTTATCACATCTACGAGCGCCTACTCATTCCAATCTGCCGGAGTCTCTCAACCATGGGCATTCAGCTCGCATCGAACTGGCGAAGCTGAAAGCCAGGAACTTCAAACAAGTCCGGCACCTGCAGGTCGTCTCCGAGTTCACGGACAAATCCATGTGCCAGTAATGCACGATCCTTTTCGCTGAGCTCCTGAGGAAGCCTGATCGGGCCATCGGCCTTTGGGTACAAAGCCAGCATCTTCGAATTGACTCGTTCAAGGAATGCAGGAAAGCGCTCACCCAAGAGCGCGTAGCCGTTGGCCTCGAAAAACGCGAGGTTGTCACGTGCAATCTTCTCTTTCGCGTTCGCGCCCCGCTCAAAGGTATTCGCCTCGTCGGCCTGTTCGTTGTCTATATCGTCCACGATCGCGATGGCTGCCTCGAACGCTTCGGTCTTCTCTTCGGTCTCCTTGCGCACTTCTACGCATCGCCTTTCGAGCTGAGAACTGTACTGGTCGGCCAGGCGCGGCAGGAGATCGACCTCCATCTCTCAGAGCCCATTAGGGCCATCAGATAACGAGTCGAGGACTTCAGCAAATTTAGTCCGGATCTTCCGGTCAGAGATCTTCGGCAACTCGGCACTCATCGATTCAACGAGCCGAGATCTATCGTCGCCAGTTGCGGCCGTATAGGATAATGCGAACGTGCGCCACTTCTGGGGCGCACTCTCCGCGTCCTTCATGGACGCGGAGAGGTTCTCACGGAATTTTTCCTTCGCGAGGTCGAGTCATCGTGGTGTTCGGACTCCGGGCCACTCTGTGACTGCTTCGATGTCCCTGACCGCGCGATTACGTCGGTCGATCTGCTTCCAGTCGGTCGCGGGAAGCGTAGCGACCGTTATCTCGATCCCCTCCTTCGAACGGATCTTCTTTTCGGACCTGTCGCCGTACCTCGTTGCGACATCCCATACTTGTGCGAAGCAGTCCTTTGGATTCTCAATTCGCAGCTCACGTCAGACACGCGTTCACCGGGTATCGAAACCAGAACCGGATGTCGTTGCGAGCATGAAGCGCTTGTCGCTCGATGGGATGTCTCTCGCATCAGCAATGGACTCTTCGTACGGCAAACGAAGCTCACGCGCTGAGACCTTCATCTTCTCGAACTCCGCCTGCAGGGCGATGCGTGTCGGGCGGTCGGGAGCCGCGCGGTATATCGCATCACGGCGGTTCAGGTACACGCTCACGGATGCTCGCACCGCGAGTTCCACCTCGGGCATTTCCGGATTTGAGCGCTTGAGGCTTTCACGCTCGTCGTTCTTCTCGCGCTCCAGATCAATCCCTTCCTTCGCAAGCTTCGATGATATTTCGGGATGCGCCTTAATGAGCCGGTCGAACTCTGAGAGCTCCCGTGACATCGTGTCGAAATTTTCGAGTGCACCTGATTCAGCTCTCGAATCAATCGCATCTTCCGTCCCAGCAACGGCAACCGCTTCGAGGCGACTGTTTTCGGATGCGGCGAAATCCTTCACCCATTCGAACCCCGGCGATCCTGTCGGCATACCGGATTGGAGATCGTCAGAAATGCGTTCGGTCAGACGATCGTGGAAGCGTTGATTGGCAAGCGGGTTTTCAAGGGCCTTCGCCAAGTCTCATACTTTGGCCTTGTCCTCGAACGCAGCCTCGATACTTGCGACATCGGCCGCCGAAAAATCGGGAAGGAGCTTTCCGAGTGATGCGAGGCGTTCAGCCATACGAGTGCGCTCAAGCGACTCCTGTCGCTGTTGTTCGGTCTCTTCTCGGCTTCACCACGATTCGAGCGATGGGGATTCACGCATACGAAAAAGGATACGAATACTCGCCACCCAGACTACCGCATGTTTCTGCGAAACGCAAAAATTCACACGCGCCCGAAGCGACTCGCTACGGTACTGCAATTCCGACGAGCTTTGCGCGCACAACAAGCCCATCCACCGCTGCAAGCGCCTTGGTGTATATCGTTCTGGAGCGAGTATAGGGGCTCGCAAGCGAGATGAGCCTTGCACGAGCTACGGTCGCCTCTTCGACAGCGCGCCGGGCCTCTTCTTTCCCTACGCGTCTACCATCCAGTTCTTTGCCTCCGACATAGGCGTTGAGGCTTCTAATCGCACGGACCGCTACTTCCGAGACTTCCAGCACCGCCTTCGCGTCGTCTGCCGAAATCTTCGAAGCCACCGCCTTCGCCATCAAGTCGTAGGTCTTGAAGTACTCCTTCCAGTAGCGATCGTTCTCGGTTGCCTGTACCTGGCCGAACGCGCCGCGATATACCTTGTTCGCATACTCGCGATCCCAGGGGGCGATAACCTTCTCCTGGCTCGGCCGTCCCTCCTCCGGTGAGTACGTGACGAGCATCGCCGCGTCCGGATGTGGACGCTCTCCGAGCCATACCATCGTGAGCGCGCAGTTCGAAGTCGTGAAGACGGAAGGAGCGGAATCCGGCTTCGACTTGAGGCAGAGGCCAATCGACGCGAGCCCCCGTCGCAACTGCGCGGGATAAAGAAGGAGCTTTCGCTCCGACGCGTAGCCGATGACCCCGTTGATCGCTGTCGCGAGCCTCTCCATCCTTCCGTCCTCCCGGAACTGCGCGAAGTCCTTTTTCCAAAGTCCGAACGCGCGGTCTCCTGATGCAATCGCGGTATCTATCGCCGTCTGATCGACACTTCCGTCGGGCTTGCGGAACTTCTCAGCCTTCACGAGCGCGGCATAGGTTTCGGTCACGAAGAGGTCGTGAAACGTCCCATCTGCCGGTTTCGGCGCGAGGACCTTCCGGAAGAGCTCCTCGATACCGCTCGCATCCACGTGATCGGTACTCAGGATTTCCGTGATGGGCCGGCGCTTAGCTGTTTCGAGCTCGGGAGACACGAAACCGGCGTATGGTTCCCGGAACGGCTTCAGGGTCGGAATAGCGAAGCCGAATCTCCGATCATCAAAGACTCGGGGGAACCTCGCCTCGTAGTCCCGGAACCCAGCCTCGATCTCGGCCGCCGTGCCCTGCCCAATAAGCCCCTGCTGCGCAAGCGAACCGAGGAACGTCACGAGTTCGGGTACGAATCCTTTCCCTTCCCTAGCTTCGTTCTGCCCGGCCTGCGCGAGTGTGCAAACTGCTAGCAGGCCGACACAAACAGTTCGTCGGGCGAGCGCCGGGAGGGTGCTTCGCTTGGTGCCACAACGTTGGACAGTCAAGGCGCTTTCCAGGTTCGCGTTTTTCATGGCTCGTGAGGCGCCGGAGGACCGGAACGGCGTCGGCTGCCTGTTCTTGAATGGACGAGCCGTATACTAAGAAATCCTTAGTGTGAGGGCAACAGAAAACTAAGAATATCTTAGCCTTTAGGGGCTAACGATGTCGATCTTCGCGAAGCGGCTGAAAGAGGCAAGGTTACACGCCGGACTCTCCCAGGAGCGTCTCGGCGTCCTAGCCGGTATCGACGAAATGTCGTCAAGCGCCAGGATGAACCAGTACGAGCGGGGCAAACACGAGCCAGATTTCACGATGGTCGAACGTCTGGCGGCGGTCCTTGAAGTCCCTGAATCATACTTCTACGCCAAGGACGACGAAGCGGCGTGGCTCATAGTGACGTTCCATCGGATGTCGTCAGAAAACCGTTGTGAGACTCTTGAGCTCGTCAAGACCCGGTCGGGAGCTGTCGGTTAGCGGACCGATTACACTATCCGCATGAAGATCGATTGGTCCCAATTTTCCCTGATAGCGTTCATCGATTCGAACGTCGCGCTCGAATGCCTTGCACTTGACCAGCTTCCGTGGACGGAATTACAGAAGACTGGGACGATTCTGGCGCTAGTCGTCCCCGCCGTGCTGAAGGAAGTCGAATCCAAGAAAAACAACGCCCGCCTCGGGGACCATGCGCGCCGGTTCAACAAGCTCTTGCGTCCCTTGCTACAAGACCGAGAAACGGTCGTTATACGAGAGTCACCTGCGCCTCGGGTCGAGATCGCCATCGCCAATGTCCCAAAGATCGATTGGGCAGAATTCCCAGATTTCGACGAAGACGAACCGGATGCTAGGGTTGCCCTCCAAGCGCTTCTGGCTGCCGGCCCAGAGCCGGAGAAACGTCTTCTCGTAAGCCACGATATCCGTCCGCTTCAATTAGCCAGACAGTGCGGGCTCAAGGTGTTGCAGATCGGCGATAACTGGCTCCGCCCGAAAGAAGTCTCGGAAGCAGAAAAGAAAAACGCCGCGCTGCAAAAGGAAATCGCCGCAATTAAGAATCGTGAGACCAAGCTGGAGGTCTCAATAAGTGCCGACCGTCAGCAGGTCGATTCGATTCTCGTAAGCGAGATTCCGAAGGATGAAAGGCAAAACATCGAATCGACGATTTTCCACCTCACCCCGTACCCGGAAGCACCCCGGATACGCCCACTTCTCGGAAGCCTTGGGAGAGACTATTCATTCGACGAACGATACGAGAAGTGGCAAAAGGAGATAATTCCCCGATTCGTTTCAGAATACGAGCGGAAGATCGAAATGAACTTCGGCCAGGTGGAACTCTGCCTCCGATTGTCCAACGTTGGAATGGTGCCAGCAGAATCTCTTCTGATCCACCTGGTCGCCGATGGCGGGTGGCTCAATGAAAAGTTCGTGATGGCGAGCCCCCGAGGGCCGTCGGCTCCGAGACGTCGCCATGCCCCCCTTGTTCCCGAGGCGTACTTCGATCGAGTTAGGATCGTCCCCCCGCCCAAACTACATGACTTCGAACTCTTAGTCGCGCCGCGCCGCACTCGTGAATTACAAATCGCTTGTAGGGACTTCAGGCAGAACTTCGAGTACAAATACCCGTTCGTCGCGTGGCTTGATCCCCGTGCTGATTCATTTGCGATCACAGCCATTGCCACAGCATCCAACCTGCACGGAGAAGTAAGGGTTCGACTTGAAATACAAAAATCGGTCCGGACCAAAAATGTATACGACCTAATCGATCCCGGCAGTTTGCATTTCAGATCGCTCCCCGACAGTGCCCAACGCCTAAGTTCCACACCAAAAAGTGAGCGGAGCAAGAAGTTTGAATTCGACGGATCAGATTGGGAGAGATGAGTTCATCTCGGCGAGTTGCTCTTGGCAACTTGAAAATCTGTTGTAGCATTGGATCGCCTTTGAGGCATACCGGTTTCGAAAGTTGAAGATTCTCCTAACCCCTATGCCAATGCCGAATACGTTCAAACACCAACTCGTCTCCGCAGTTCTTCGGAATCGGATAGCCAAGTTGCTTCCCGATGGACACACTCTCCTCGACGAACATTGGCCCTACTACGTGCGCGTCATGAAAGAAACGTGACGAAGCTCTCACACGCTCAGAACGGTCGGCAATTCGATCCGCTTCTTCATGCTGGACTGACGGCTGAATTCCATCGAAGCATGGATGGAATGAACTCTCGCGCAGGAACCCCGTTGGCCAGGTTAAATTCCCCCACCCTTGGCCAGGTCAAATTCCCCCAGGCGGG
>Ga0066448_1000548_pt1 | contig 10877 bp, 23 predicted proteins | sample LakWasMet70_HOW9_2_FD_59536 | JGI IMG/M metagenome (GOLD analysis project Ga0066448, IMG submission 59536) | Freshwater sediment methanotrophic microbial communities from Lake Washington under simulated oxygen tension - Sediment Metagenome 70_HOW9 | ecosystem: Environmental > Aquatic >...
TTAATCAACGGAAATGCCCCCGTATACGCAAAAATCACAATCGAGATAAAACGGGCAATTGGGTCAATAATAGATACATAACCCAAGCCAGCTGCACACACCCAGCCCACAGCAGGCCGCCAGCCAGATACAAACAGATTGCTTGCCTGGGCTTCAATCTTGTTTACTTCAATCTGTGCCAGCTGGTTAGCCCACTCAGATTGCAATTGTTCGGTTAATTGCTGCAATTTGGTCTTTTCCACTTCCGTGGCATCCGGCCAAATGCGCTTAACTACCGTATCTATCAACGTGCTGCCAGCGGAAACGGCTTCATCTATTCCAAACATAGCGATTACTCGTAAGATTCAACAAACTTTAAAAACTCGCGGTGTGATATACCGCTAATCATTAAGTCGAAAATGGCTTCCCGGCCTTGTTGTTTAATGTCTTCAATGTCCTTTTCAATTGACTTTAGTTTGTAGGTTGGCATGCCATAATAAGCTTGCTCGGCCCAATAGCTACGAGACTGGCGCAAAACCAGCAAATCATCTAACAGTTGAAATATCTTGTTTTTAAGCTGCTCTGGTGTCATTGCGGTCTCTTTTATTCGGGTAAAAACCGGCTATCGTGCTTGCACGATAGCCATGCTTGTTACTTAAACAGCGGTGTTAACAACCACGCCATTTTCGTCAACCGCTAAATCTGGGTTTAGCTCGTCAACTTTTGTGCCGATTGCAATGGCTTCTGCAATGGTAGCCACTTCTGAATTCGTTGCGGCTTCAAGCTCAGTCAATGCCGCTTCAAAATCTGCATCGGTAGTGGTTTGCGCTTTTAAGTTGCGCACTTCTTCAAAGATTTTTGCGTTAACAGTAACGATACCGTTTAACAAGCTGGCATTGCTTTTTACAGTTTCAGCAACGGCACGTAGTCTTGCTGCAAATTCTTCTTTTGATAATGACATTTGGGTCTCCAAGTTAGTAAGTCTTAATGTTAAATCTGCCAAGATTCGTTCTTGTCTGATTAGTAACTGTGATATTTCCAGCAGCAAACTTGGCACTGGAAACAAAAATTTCAACGGGTTTTTCATAAAGCCTCAAATAGTTTGCGTTCGTCTGCTCTGCGGTTAACCAGCCCTTGCGTTCTAACTTTTTTGCCTTTTACAGTTCTGTAAATCCACCTGTCAAACTCGCTGGCGGCATGCTTAAAATCACCCTTAGCAATGTCCTTTTTTAAAGTTGATGTCGCGTAGTTCGCCTGACCAATGTTAAAAACAAGGCTACACAGGGCATCAAATTGGTTTTGGTTAAGCGGGGTTTGGGTAACAGAGCCTAAAAACAAACTGACTTGCCTGGCATCTTCAAGTAAAAGCAGGTCAGCAGTCATGGTGGTAATAACTAAGACTTCTTTGGCTTCCCTGGTAACTCGGTGCTGGCTTTCGCATTCCGCTTTAAGGCGCTTTAAGATGGGTTGTGTGCAATTGCTAAACCGCAAAGAATCCCAACTCGGCATAATTACATGGCCATAGCCGATGGTTAGCTTGTTAGCTGGGCAAAGGTAAGCTTCCAAGCGCAATTCTTCAAAGTGCTTGATTAAGCGGTAGCAGGTATCTGATGGGGTAAGGTTTGTATTATTCATGGCAGTCAGTTTACTGACTGCCTGGGGTGTTTAGGTTGTGGCGGGGTTCATACGCGGGGCTTAAGCAAACAAGTCTAACTGAGCGTTAAACGATACTTGATTACATATCTTACAGACTTGCCGTTGAGTCATGCCAAATTTTAGCGCGATGGTGGATTGTTTATGGCCTTTGGCAAAGTCTTCAAGAATTTGCTGATTGCGGATCGCGCGTATTGCTTCGGCAGCACGGGGAATTTGCAAGATCTCATCACCGTAGTTTTCACATAATTTACGGTAATCAACCAAGCCAAGCAAATCAGCAAGCCGGTGTTGAATGGGTGCAGTTTTGGGTACTCGCACAAGCGTGCCGGGGAAATTTAACAGCAGGATGATTGCTACAGGCTGCCCGCAATGGCTTGCTATTTCTTTTAGCTTTGCAGGGATTAAGTTGTCGGGCATATCAAACAAGCTTAATGAGTTCATAAGTCACCACAAAATTGTGATTATAAACCATAAGTTTATATTGCACATAAAAAAGCCCACTTTCGTGGGCTTTAGTTTATCTACTTGGTTAACTGCTTTCGGGCTAGATTGTATTCTTGCAGTAAAAACGCCAGTAGTAGGGCTTGGTTATCTCGGTTTACTGCATGTAAATCCTGGTCTGATCCATATAAATCGCTGACGGCCTCAAGGCAGGTGGTTATGGTGTCCATGCGGTCCAGCTGGTCTATGTTAATCTGCGTCATGGCTTTCATCCTCACAATCACACCAGCAAAAATCGGGGTCGGCTTCTATACATCCGCACTCGTGGCAAACCCAAGTAGATTCTTCAATATCAGTGCCATAGCGTGAGTATTTACCAGCATCTTCAAGCCATACGCCATTTTCAATAACATTATCGTAAGTATCAAACATTCTACACCTCCAAAAACAAGTCAGATTGCTCGGTTTTTTTGGCTTCTGTTCTAACCAGAGTTTCAAACCGACCTTTAACGCTACCGGCTGACCGACCAAGCGCATAACCAATGCGGGTCATTCCATAGCCGCTTTTGCGCAATTCGATGGCGGTTTTATCTTCCAATGCCGTCCAGTTGCGGCGTACGCCAAAGCGTAAGGAGTCACCCAATTTTAACGATAATTGCTTAACGATCTGATCAACTTGGAAATCAGTTAGATTGATGGTTGGCTGGGTAACTAGGGCATCATAGGCGCGGATGACGGCCAGATGAAATGACGGGCTAATCCACATTGCGTATGCGTAGACGAGTTCTTTTACCACGAATGTGCCTGGTGTTTTTCCGCCCTTATGAACTTCAATAGGGGCTAAGCACGAATATGTGCTTAGCTCTGAAATTAGGTCTTTGCTTTGCTGGCTTCTTAGCCAAAGGCTAGGTTTAAATTTTGGTTCATTTCCTGCGGCTTTATGCAGATCATTCAAACAAAATAAATTGTTTTCATCTTGCTTAATTAGAGTGTTAGCAATTGTAAGTGCTGATGTATTCATGATTTATACCGGGTAAAGTTAATAACTCGGCACCATGACGCCTGCATGGAGCCGAACTGAACAGGTTGGCGTACCGGTTACCCACCGGCCAGTCTTTCGACTGCCTGCCCAGCTCGACATAATAGAAGGGCTGAACGATTGGCATAAAAAAACCGCTTTCGCGGCCTTATGCCGGGTAACAAACCGAGACGCCAATCCCGTACACTGGAAATACAGTGCACGATTAGATTAGCCCTCGGTTTATCTTTTGTCAAATTTGGTAATAGTTCACACTATTCTGTTGCTGGTAATAAACATGGCTCGGCATAATTGTTTATGCCTTTGCAGTATTTTTCACGCAGATTATATGATTGCTCATCTTCTCCACGAGTTTGCATAAATCCTTTTGCCTTTAAGCACTCATCAAACAAGGTTGCCTGCGTATCAGCCAAGTAGTTACTATGGCGTCTTGCATTGATACTGTCTTGAATTTGTGCGCTTTGTTGATTAAGTGCATAGCTTAAATTTGCCGTTGGTACATAAGCACGGGCTTGCATTGGTGTACTTTGGTCTACAGTTGCTGAATGCGATTGATAGGTACATTCTGCCATTGTTTTTTCAAGATCCAGCTTGCTGGCCTGCGGGTTAAATTTATTTTTAACCAGCCATATTGCGCCTGGGTAGTCATAAAATAAAGGGTTTCCCGCTTTGCAAATAAACATAAGACCTTGCAAGCTATCTTTTTCAATAACTAACGTATTGGCTTTAAATCTAGTTGCATGCTTTTTAAGCCAGTCTGTACAACCATCAGACCCTAAACATTTTTCGCTTGCTACATACACACAGGGCTTTTTAAATACTGACTGTTCCACTGCGACAGTCTCCCACCCTGGGTACTTTATGGATGCACAGCCTACCAGCTGTAAAATGGCTAATCCTGCTACTATTTTTTTCATGTTACCTCCATTGTTTAAAGCGGGTGATTATAGTTGATGGGGATTAGGAGCGCTAATGCGCTCCTGGGTTTAATGATTAATTTACAGCTGACTTTAAAGCCTTAACCGCAGTCAACTTAATACGTTTTTTAGCAGGAATAGTAATGGCTTCGCCCGTGGCAGGGTTACGGCCTTCGCGTTGTGCGGTTTGTTTTACGGTAAGGTGGCCAATGCCTGGTAGGGTTATAGCGCCTTGCGTTAGCAATTCTGCTTTAACGATGTCAGATAAGGCATCTAAAGTTAAATCCACATCTACTTTCTTAATGCCGTATCTGTTTGCAATGGCAGAAATTAATTCTTTTTTGTTCATGGTTTTGTCTCAGTTAGTTAGGTTTAGTTTGATCAATAATTTGTTGCAGTTGTTTTAACCTCTCCTCGCGCTGCGCGCCGGTTTCTTTTTCTTCAGCAAACGCCAAACTCAGCAGTTTGCGTATTTTTTGCAAATTTTCTTTAGCCTTTTCCGGCGGGTAGTCCGGTTTTGGTAAAGCGGCTTGCGGGTATTTTCTGGCCGGAAGTAACAGCCTTAGCTCTTTTGGGCTTGGCCATCTTGTAGCCTGACTGGCCAGGGCTAAAAAGGCATCGGTTAAACGTTGTCTATCCAGTTGCTCATCCCAGCTTATCGGCCAGCTTTTTATAACCCTGACCCAAATGCCCGCCGTTTGTGTAACAGTCTCGGCACTTGGCCCGCCTTCAAGGTGTAAAACAACCAAGGCTTGCAAGCCACGACTGATAGATTTTTTAAGCCAATCTTCATTCGCTGCCATAGTTTTCTAACGCTTGCAGGGCTTGGGCGGTTTTGCTGGTTGGCGGCTTAGTGATAACAGGGTATATCTGATTATTTTTAGCTATATCCGGTTTAAATCCGTGGCAATCACCCAGCACTTTTTTTAAATAGTTGTGGTTGGTTAGTGGGTCGGTAGCCTTAGTGCGCAATTGATCAACAGTTATGTTCATCGCTTGTGTTAATGCGCTGGGTTGGCCAGATAAATTTAACACTTCCTTAGCTAGCCTAAGCGCTTTGTCATTTGCCAAGTCTCGGCTTTTTGATCTAAATAAGCTTAGGTAGCCAATCAGCGCCGTGCCAAAGTCATTATCTTGCTTGGCTAACAAGGCTAACATCTCACGGCCTGACTCATCCTGCGCTAGTGCATCCAGGCTTATGCGGTGGTGGCATATTGGGCATCGGTTAAGTTGCATTTTGTGCCACCTTTTTTACCTTATCCATAATTCCTAACGATATAGCAGAATCTCTAACTTTCTGCATATCGTCACCATAACCCCATAGGTCTCCATTACAATACCAATCAGGCCAAGGACCAAGATGATTACATGTGAGTTTTTTACCTGTTTTTATGTAATCATTCAGTACTAATACCAAGCATTGGAGCGTCCCACCATGACTAAAACCACTCCAATTTCTTCTTTTGCTTATATATATTTTGCACTCTGTAAAATCATCACAAAAATACACTTTTCCTTTTTCATCTTGCTCAAAATGTGCGAGTCTAAAATAAGTCCCTCCATCATTCTTCTTTTTAGTTATAAAAAAATTACGGCCACAATTTGCAATTACATTTATAAATTCATTAGCAATCTCAACCCTGCTTGGTTTATTTTGACTACCAGTTAATATCTTTTTCAAGCTTGATACTCGGGTGTAATCAGGATGCATCTTGCACCACCATTCCTTGCTGCTTTTTAGTCAACGCAGTAATCACGCTGGTTAAGCCTTTCTGATCGCAAAACTCTAACCGCTGCTTGCCAGTCAAGCGTTGCAGCATGGAAACATTGCCTTGGCCTTTGCTGGTTAAGTAATCCCAAGGCAACTTCATATCAGCCAACAAAGCCTCAATCTTTTGCAGTTGTGGCACTTTGTTTAAGTTGTTGGGCTTTTGGCCGGTGCCTTTCTTTTTGGTAAACACTACGCCTTTGCTTTCAAAGTGCTTTATCACTTTGTTGATGCCTTCCGGCGTAAGGTCTTTGCTTGATTTAACGTTGCCGATGGTGAGCAATATGGCGCGGTACGTTTCATCATCTAAACCCAGCTGGCTTTTGGCAATATGGATTTTACCTATGGCCGCGTTGCGGTTTTGCTGGTGTTTTGGGTTTGTGTAAGGTTTTTTACTCATTAAAGTACTCCTTAAATTCTTGTTGTCTGGCGGCATGTAATGGGATGTCGCTATCTGTTTTAATGCCGACACGTTCTGTAAACTTTTCAATCGTGTCGGCAGTTACTTCATCTAGCTTGGCTTGCAGGTATTCTGCATCGGTCACAAACCGGCCAGGTCTAAAGACAGTTGTTCAAACTTATCGGTGTTACCAACGCGCTCGTAAAACCGTAAATACTGGCTGCTGCCTTTTGGCTGTATGCTGTCTTTAAGCGCACTCATGGCTTCCAACCATTTTGGATCATCAATTTTTAAGCGCATTAGACTAAACACGCGGCCTGTATTAATCTTGCCTTCTTTATCAGTCTGAAAAGCATGGTCAATTAAGGCTCTAATCTGATGATTGCTGCCTTCTGTCCATGCGTGTATGCATTCGTCAATCAGGCTTTTGGCTATGTGCAGGCGCTCATCAAAGTAGATGCTATCGCTGATGGCGAGTAGCACCTTGTATTTTCCATCAAAGCTGGTTAATGACAGGTTGCCTTTTTTCCCGCCCAGCTTGGTGTTGTACTGGGCGGCGGAAATATCTAAAAAGGTGGCAATGTCGGATAGGGTTTCGCCTTTAAAACCCTTCAATACGGCCTGTGCTTCTTTGGCTTTGCTGATTAAGCGGGTAACGGTATCGTCACGCAGTAAATCAATGGATTTTATTGATTCAATGGGGACTAGATGCCCGAGGGCGTTGGTTCTGTATTCATTTTGGTTTGTGTTCATTTTTTACATCCAGTCTGATTTAACTTGTACGGTTTGTCTGTTGGCCGGGTTGCCAGAGGACGCGCCATATTTTTTCGGGCCACAGCTTAAAAATTTAACAACTTGCCGATTGTCCAGAGGGTTTTGCCTGTGTTCCTGTGATTTCTTTTTTTCAATCGCTTTGTCTGCAATTTGCGGGTAGTAGTACTGATAGCGCCGTTTAAGCGCTTTCTCTATTTCACGCTCCACATCATGCTTACGTATCCAGGTTAAAACAGCTTTTTTGTTGTAGTAATGGATTTTTCCTATCTTTCTGTAGTCCGGAAAATCACTTAAAAAATTAATGGCGTTATGCAATTGTGTATATGACATATTGAGTAACTCAGCCACTTCTTCCTTTTTAATCAGGCCCATAATTTAAGCTCCTTTGTAGTTAGCCAGTAGTACCAAACCACTAGCACTACGATGTAAACAACAACTAGCGTGATTGCTACTTGGGCTTTTTCTAAAGTAGTCATTACATACCTCCTGGCCACTGCCACCACATGATTAGGTTAATAACTACAAGACCGGCAATAGCTGCAACCAACACATGTTTATCGCCTTTGCTGTATTCCAGTTTTTGTTGCAAGCTGAGTTGCTCTTCAATCAGCTTTGCAATGGCGTCATCCTTTACTTGCATGGTTTGGCTTAGTTTTAATAACTTGCAGTTTATAAAATCGTCATAATCGGGATTGCTTAACATAAGTACCTCAATTAACCAGATGGTTGTTAACAGTGATTGTTTGCATGTAGGCGGCACGTTGCTGTGGATCCATGTGATAGGTATCCATCCAGAATTCAGCGGCTTTGGTTAAAAAATCACCCAGTTGTTGAGCGGGGGTGTTTTCTAGCTCTGGGATACCGTTGGTATCTAAAGCACGGACAGCATCGGCTCTAAAATCTATCTTGGTGCCTTCATCTGCGATTACTAATATGTATTTCATGGTTGCTCACCTGCAACTCTTACGCACTTAGCGATCATTGCGCCCGAAACTGAATTGATTACTGACAAAGCTAAAATTAACCCAGCCCCATCTAAAGCGCCTATATCATCTAAATAGGTTTGAATAGCCTGAGCTGCGCATTCAATAATTTCTTCACTTTTCATTTTTCCGCCTTGTTTACACAGGTTTGGCATGCTGTCCACCACACAAGCTTTGCAGCACCGCCGAAAGGTTTAGGAGCAGTTGACCGGCTTACACATTCACTGCGTTGCAGTACTTTTTTTGCGTATGGGCAATCAACTACATTGATAAATTGCTTGGCAAAAGCGTTAAGGATCTTGTCACTCGAACAGCCGTAGTTATCCGTGGCTATCATCCTAACTGCACTGGCTTTAATACCCAGTGCCTCTGCTAACGCTTTTGTGCCTATTTCCTCCCGCTTTTTAATAAATTCTGTTAGTAAATCAGTCATTGGCATCCCCATTTATATGGTAGGTTTCACCGTTGTTTGGGTTATAAACCTGGCCTTTGTCCATCTTTACAACCGGCGCTTTAGGGCCGATGTTGTTGGTTAAAACAAATCGGTAACTGCCATTGCTGGTTAACTTGCCATCGTCTACGGTTTCGCGCTTCATGATCCCGGCTTTAACCAGGCAGTTAAGCCACTTACGCAGGTTTCCCGCTGGGTTTTTTTGGGCGCCATCGTTTAACGTGCCGCAGATTTCAACCAAGGTGCCTTGTTTGTTTTTGCGAATTAACCACCACGCGCGCTCACGCAGGCCACGGGTTTTAACTCTTGGTCTAACTTGCTTCTTGTTAGCCATTATTTGTTACCTCTGCGAATGCTCCACATCGCATCCTCACAAAGCTGCAATCCTTTGATATCATCAATGCTCAAGCTGTTTTTGCTCTTAGCTTTTGCAATGGTTTCCAAGGTATTGCAGGCATTGGATAGCAAGCGGTAACGTCCACGGGATTGGTCTAGCGCCACTTTGGCTATACCTTCGCCTATGCCGACTTCACACAAGGTATTAAGGTAAAGCGTGGTGTCTTCCAGGTTGGCGGGTTTAAAGTCAACTAATCCGCTGATACGCGTTGAGATATGGGCTAACTTATGTTCACCAAAGCGGTGGCGTTCGGTGGTATGGCACACTAACACCAGTAAGCAGCCGTACTGTTCACACACGCGGCGCAGGTATTCAATGACTTCTGCCTTTTTATTTAGGCCATGTTGGGCTTCATCCAGGATGATTGCGCGTCTTTCATCACCAATCGCTTCACTAATGGCTTTTTGCAATGCAAAGCCTTTTAAGCCAGTCACGCCCAACTCATGTGCAAGCAGCTCGCGGGTATAACTTAACGTCATGCTTGGCATGCCTTCTATATAGATGGCATTGCGTTCGGCACCAAAGTTATCCACACACCGGCTTTTTCCGGTACCAGGATCGCCCGCTAACAGGACTATTCTGGCTTCTGCCGCCGCGCGGCTTTCAACAGAGTGCACTAAGTCACAAAATAAGACGTGGTTAGACGTTTGTACGTATTGATGTTTCATGTATAATTTCTCCAGTTGTTTAAAAAAGTTGTACTTAACCCTGGTTTTCTGCAAAAAATCAGGGTTTATTTTTTAGTGCTGCATTCAGCATTTGCACGGTTTCTGCGTAGTTCAGTTGTCTTACTTCTTCACTCTCCTGTTGTTTAAATTCTGCTTCCACAACCACCTTCTTTAACGGTTCAACCGTTTCGGTTGGCAATACGGGTACCCTTTGTAATACTTCGCCCTCGATAATCCCGCGCTCTGCGTTGGCTAAATCAATCTTTTCTTGCGCCAGTTTTACGCGGTTTTGAATACGGTTTTCTTTAAGCTGGTCTCTAAAGCTTTCGGCAAAGCCAGCACGCTTGTTGCCATCCCATTCGGCTTCGCATATAAAGCGGCCTTGCAGGTCACTAATCCAAACGCTTTGGGCGTGGCATAGGTCAAACGCTACGCGCACTTTTGTTTTTTCTGGCATTTCTGCCAATTTTTGGTGGAAATAGATGTTGTTTATAAAACGTACTTCGCCACGGGCCGGAATACGTTCAACAAATGGCCTGTAAAGGTTTGCTTTTTCGCTTTCATCTAACGGACAAGCCCAGCTTTCATCAAAATTCGCATGGTAAACTTCAGCCGGTGTTTTGCCTTTTAAGCTGCTATGTTTATGCTGGCTGTTGTACTCATCAAAGCGCTCTTCACAGGCAGCCATAAAGTATTCCCATGTTGGGACAAATTCCGGTGTTGTGCCTTTGCGCTTGGCACTGTTAATGGCTGCTGTGTTCTTACGCATTGCGCCGTCATCCATGCCAGTTCCTTGAAAAGTCGGCATTTGCTTGGCAACATAAATACAGGTAATATCCCAAAGCCCTTCAATTAATCCACGCCCTTGTGGGTTGCCTGGTATACCTGTTTCATGGTGTACGCCAAGCCTTGCCAGCATGCCGCCAGCAGGGCAGTCGATAGTTTTTGCCGTCTGGCCCGATCCGTTATCAGAATAATAAATTAACGGCTTTCCATGCTTTAACATGGCGGTTCCCAGGGCTTCTGATACGGCTATTTGGTTTTCTGATAAGCTAAATGCCCAACCAACGATAAACCGGCTGGCAGCATCAATAATCACGGTAACTTCTGGCGCAAATGCGTAGCCATGTTCTGGATGGCGGACTTTTGCTTTAAAGGTATGGCCGTCACCAACCCATACTTCATTGCTCATTCCTGACCAATCACGTCTAACGAATGACTTTAGCCGCGCCAATTCGGAACCGGATGATCGGCCCATCTCTAAAACCACTGCAGGTATCTTTTTTACTAATCGGTAAATCGTGTAATAGCTTGGGCATTCTTCTTGGAACTGCATTGCCCAGACTTCTTGAAAATGTTTGTGCGCTTCGGTTAATGTTGGTTTTTGTGGCTTGCGGTACTCGT
>Ga0066448_1000561_pt1 | contig 10575 bp, 11 predicted proteins | sample LakWasMet70_HOW9_2_FD_59536 | JGI IMG/M metagenome (GOLD analysis project Ga0066448, IMG submission 59536) | Freshwater sediment methanotrophic microbial communities from Lake Washington under simulated oxygen tension - Sediment Metagenome 70_HOW9 | ecosystem: Environmental > Aquatic >...
GATTGCCGACGTGGACCTGGGCAAGCTGGTCAGCAACCGGGTCAACGGCACCACCATCCCCCTGTACGACAAGCGGGTCGACGTCTACGCCAACGATGTCGAGATCGTCTCCACGGTCTGACGCCACCCGTCAAGGCCGCACCAGCCGGAAGGATCAGGCAGGCTGGAGTTGGCGCACCCGGGCGGCGGGAAAGACGATGGAAAAGCGCGACCCCTGGCCGGGCTGGCTCTCGATGCGGAGTTCAGCGCCGTGACGCTGCGTGACGTGTTTGACAATCGCCAGGCCCAGGCCGGTGCCACCGGTTTCGCGTGAGCGGCTGCTGTCGACCCGGTAGAAGCGCTCGGTCAGGCGCGGGATGTGCTCAGGCGCGATGCCGGGCCCGGAATCCCTGACGGAAAATTCGGCACGACCGTCCGGAAGCCTTTGCCACCGGACCTCGATGCGGCCACCCGCAGGCGTGTAGCGAACCGCGTTGTTGAGCAGGTTGGACATCGCGCTGAGCAACTCCGCCTGCGAACCGGCAATCTCCTCGTCTGCCGCCTCTTCCACCTGCAAGTCATGCTTTTTTTCGTTTCCGTCAGTAAGCAGGACCGACAAGGCGCGCCCTTCCTGCTCGCACAGGGTCAGCAGGGCACGCACGGACACCCACTCATTGCTTCCCGGTGGCGGACTACCCTCCAGCCGCGACAGCGTCAGCAGGTCTTTGACCAGCGTCTGCATGCGCTCAGCCTGCATGGCCATCAGGGCGAGGTAACGGGCACGCTCCTCCTCATCGAGCGGCAGGGTCTGCAGTGTTTCCACAAAACCGGTGAGCACGGTCAGCGGCGTGCGGATTTCATGCGACACGTTGGCCACGAAATCGCGACGCATGGTTTCTGCCTGCTCCAGCGCAGTGACGTCACGCGACAGCAGCAACTTGCGACCTTCGCCGTAACGATGCAAATGTACAGCCAGCCTGACGGGTCGGCTGGACGTGCTGCGCGGGCCGATGATGACGATTTCGTGCAGGTAGTCGTCGCTTGCCAGGTAACCCGCAAAATGGGGGTCTCGCAGCAAGTTGCCGACATGCTGCATGACGTCCTTTTTCGGGTCGAAGCCGAAATGGACCGCCGCGGTCTCGTTGCACCACTCGATGCGGTTGTTTTTGTCGAGCAGGATCACCCCGTTCGGGGAGGCCTGAATGGCGGCCAGGAATTCCTGCAGCCGCGCTTCGCTGTCTGCCACCTTGCGTTCACGCGCCCTCAGCAAGCGCCAGGTCCGGTCGGCCACCTCACCCCACAGGCCATCGACCCTGGCCGGAGCAGCCGTCTCGCCACGCTTGAGCCAAAGCAGCAGGCGGGCACCGCGCCGCAGATCAATCAGCACCCACTATGCACTCGCCGCCAGAAGACCCAGGATGGCTCCCCGCGCAGGGTTGCCGCCGTCAAGCAAAAACCGGCCCAGCAGTGCGCCCGCCAGCTGGAACAGGAAAAAGCGGAAAAGGCGCCAGGTCATGCGCGCATTGTGAAGGAAAAACCCTCCCTCACTGGCTTCGGGGATGGGCTGTCAGCCGATAACCCGCGCCGCGGACTGTTTCCACAAGCGATCCGGCAGGGCCCAGGGCCTCCCTCAGACGCTTGACATGAACATCCACCGTCCGCTCTTCGATAAACACATGATCGCCCCAGACCTTGTCGAGCAACTGGCCCCGGCTGTGAACGCGCTCCACATGTTTCATCAGGTAGTGCAGCAGCTTGAACTCCGTCGGCCCCAGTTTGAGTTCCTGGTTCTGGAATGAAATGCGGTGGGTCGCCGCGTCAAGCACCAGCCCACCGACCGCCACACTGTCGTTGACCGCCTCGGGCGCACGCCGCCTGAGCACGGCGCGAATGCGGGCCAGCAACTCCTGGGTGGAAAAAGGTTTGGTGATGTAGTCGTCCGCACCGGCATCGAGACCGGCGATCTTGTCCGGCTCGTCGCCCCTGGCCGTGATCATCAGGATGGGGATGGCCTTGGTGCGCGCGCTGGCACGCCATTTCTTGGCCAGCTGCAGACCGCTGTGGCCAGGCAGCATCCAGTCCAGCAGGATGACATCCGGCAACACGGCATCGAGCTCGCGCTGGGCAGCATCACCGTCGGCCGCCCAGATGGGCTGGAAGCCGTTGTGCCGAAGGTTGACGGCAACGAGCTCGGCGATCGCCGGCTCGTCTTCCACCACCAATACGCGGGGTACAGTCTTCATAAGCAGCGGTCCATGGTCAGCGGACCACGGACTCTATCGCCTCCATGGAGGTGTGGCGCACGTCGGCGCCCTTGACCACGTAAATGATGAACTCCGCGATATTTTTCGCGTGGTCACCGATACGTTCTATGGCTTTCGCCACGAACAGCAGGTCCAGGCTGGACGAAATGGTGCGAGGATCTTCCATCATGTAGGTGATCAGCTTTCGCACGAAACCGTCAAACTCCTTGTCGATGGCATCGTCTTCCTTGAGGATGGACACGGCCACATTGACATCGAGCCGGGCAAACGCATCCAGCGCCTTGCGAAGCAGGCCGGAGGCCAGGTCGGCAGCGATGCGCAGCTCGGAAGACGGCAGGGTACGCGTGGCGCCGCTGTCGATGATGGAGCGCACCATGCGCGCAATTTTTTCCGCCTCATCGCCGGCGCGCTCGAGATTCGCGGTGGTTTTGGAAATGGCAATCAGCAGGCGCAGGTCGCGGGCCGTGGGCTGGCGGCGCGCAATGATCGACGACAGCTCCCGGTCGATATCCACTTCCATGGCATTCACGCGGGACTCCATGTCGGTGACTTCAGTGGCGGCCTCGGCACTGAACTGGGCGAGCGCATAAACCGCAGTGCGGATCTGGGACTCGACCAGCCCGCCCATTTCCATGACGCGGGTGGAGACGCTGGTCAGTTCGCTGTCGAACTGGCTGGACAGATGTTTGTCACTCATGATCAACCAAACCTTCCGGTAATGTAGTCTTCGGTTTCCTGGCGCTTGGGCTTCATGAAGATGTCGTTGGTGACACCGTATTCCACCATCTCGCCCAGGTACATATAGGCCACATAGTCAGACACGCGGGCTGCCTGCTGCATGTTGTGCGTCACGATCAGGATCGTGACCTGGCTTTTCAGCTCGCCAATGAGTTCCTCGATGCTGCCGGTGGCGATCGGATCCAGTGCCGACGTCGGCTCGTCGAACAGGATGATCTCGGGGTCCGTGGCCAGCGAACGCGCAATACACAGACGCTGCTGCTGGCCGCCGGACAGGTTGGTGGCCGACTCGTTCATGCGGTCCTTGACCTCGTTCCAGATGGCCGCGGACTTGAGCGCGGTCTCCACCTTGTCCTCAAGATAGCTCTCGGATTTTTCGCCTCGCACGCGCAGGCCGTAGGCCACGTTCTCGAAGATGGACTTCGGAAAGGGGTTGGGTTTCTGGAACACCATGGAGATGCGCATGCGCACCTCGATCGGATCCACCCCGTGGTCCAGGATGTCCACATCGTCAGGGTACAGCTCGATCTTGCCGTCATAGCGATGACCGGGGTACAGGTCATGCATGCGGTTGAAGCAGCGCAAATAGGTCGATTTTCCGCAGCCGCTGGGGCCAATCAGGGCCGTCACCCGATTTTCGTAAATCGGCATGGTGACGCCCTTCAGGGCTTTGAAGGCACCGTAATAAAAATCGAGGTTTTTCGACTGGGCCTTGAGCGCAGGCGCATTCTCGGGAAGCGTGATGGTCGATGGCATGGTGTTGTGTGTTCTCTGGGTATTACCACTTGATGTTCTTGCGAAGGCGATAACGCAGCCAGATGGCCAGGCCATTCATGCCCAGGGTCAGGAAAACGAGGACAAGGCTGGCTGCCGCAGCATTGGCATGAAAGGCCGGGTCAGGCCGCGATGTCCAGTTGAAAATCTGGATGGGCATGACAGTGAACGGCGAAAACAGCCAGTCAAACATGCCCGCCGCCGGATCGCCGGTGAATGGCACGGGCGGCAGGAACGCGATGAAGGTCAGCGCACCAATCGTGATGATGGGCGCGGTCTCGCCGATCGCCCGCGACAGTCCGATGATGACGCCGGTCAGGATGCCTGGCATGCCATAAGGCACCAGATGGTCACTGACCACCTGCCACTTGGTGGCACCGCAGGCATAAGCGCCTTCACGCACCGTCTGCGGAATGGCCCGAAGCGCTTCGCGCGTTGTCACGATCACGATAGGCAGGATCAGCAGGGCCAGCGTCAACCCGGCCGACAAAATGCTCTGGCCAAAGCCGAAGGTATAGACAAACAGGCCGAGGGCCAGCAGGCCATACACAATGGACGGCACGCCGGCCAGGTTGCTGATGTTGATCTCGATCACATCGGTGAACCAGTTTTTGCGTGCGTACTCTTCCAGGTAGATGGCGCTTGCAATGCCAACCGGAATCGCAAACAGCGCGGTCACGATCATCACGAAAAATGAGCCGACCCAGGCCGAGAGAATGCCGGCCTCCCCCGCCCTGCGGGATGGGAAGTTGGTGAAAAATCCGGAGGACAGGCGGGGAAAGCCGTCGATCACCATTTCCGTAAACAAGGCCAGCAGCGTCAGGATCGCCAAGGCAATGGCAGCGATGCCCACCAGGCCAAAAATGATGTCCCAGCGCTTGTGCGACTTGATAATGGCCCGGAGTTCTTCCGTGCGTTCAGTGTTGCGGCTCATCAATAGGCCTCCCGATATTTGCGGCGCAGCCAGTGGCCCAGAAGATTGAACATCAGGGTAATGAGCATGAGCGTCAAACCCGCGGCAAAAATGGTCTGGTAGCCCACGCTGCCGTGCGGCAGATCACCGAGCGCCACCTGCACAATGAAGGACGTGATGGTGGCGGCCGGCTCCAGCGGATTGAGAGTCAGGTTGGGCTGCATGCCTGCCGCCACCGCGAGAATCATGGTCTCGCCGACCGCACGTGAAATGCCCAGAATGTAGGCCGAGGCGATGCCGGAAAACGCAGCCGGAACCACCACCCGGGTGGCGGTCTGGAAACGCGTGGCCCCCATGGCGTAGGAGCCCTCGCGCAAGCTCATGGGCACGGCCCGCATGGCATCTTCCGACAGGGAAGACACATAGGGAATGATCATGATGCCCATCACGATGCCTGCCGAGAGGATGTTGAATGTGGGCAGGCCGGGGTAGATCTTCTGCAGCAGCGGCGTGATGAACAGCAGGGCAAAAAAGCCGTAAATAATCGTCGGCACGCCGGACAAAAGCTCCAGCACGGGTTTGAGCACCTCACGCAGGCGGTGGTTGGCAAACTCGGACAGATAGATCGCGATGATGGTGCCCAGTGGTATCGCGATGGCCAGGGCAACCAGCGAACTCGACAGCGTGCCGGAAAGCAGCACGATGATGCCAAAATGCGCATCGTCGAACAGCGGCGTCCACTGCGTATCGGTCAGAAAAGTCCAGAGCGGAACATGGCTGAAGAATGTCAGCGATTCCTTGACCAGGATATAGACGATGGCCAGGGTGGTGAACACCGAAACACAGGCCGCCGAAAGCAGCACGAACTCGATGATGTGGTCCTTGCGCTTGCGTGCGGCCTTGATCTGGGCCAACTCGGCCAGGCGGGCAGCGCCCGTCAATCGTTCAGCGATCACAATGCGGTCCGAAGTGGTGGAAGCACTCATTGTAGGTTTCGTTTCATGAAAAACAGCTCAACAAAAAATCTGCCCGAAGCTTCCGGAAAGCCTGCGGGCAGATCATGTTCATGCCGTCAGATAAATCGACTTACAGCTTCGCTTCGCGTTTGGCCAGCTCTTCGATGCTGATCCCGACTTCGTTTTTGCCGCCGAAGACGCTGCCTTTCCTGACTTCAGCAATGTGCTTCACGTTCGAGGCATACACGCTGGCGGGGAGAGGAACGTACTTGACCTCTGCAGCCATTTTCGCGCCGTGAGTCATGTAGAAGTCCACAAACTTCTTGACTTCAGGCTTGGCCAGTGACTTGACATTCACATAAATGAAGATCGGACGGGCCAGCGGCTGGTAGGTGCCCTTGATCACGGTTTCAGCGCTCGGCGAAACAGCAGGCTTGCCGTCTTTTTCGACGATGGGCAGAGCCTTGAGCTTGCCGGTATTTTCTGCGTAGTAGGCATACCCGAAGTAACCGATGGCGTTGACGTCACCTGCAACGCCCTGCACCAGCACATTGTCGTCTTCGGAAGCCGTGAAGTCGCCGCGGCTGGACTTCGACTTGCCGACGATGGCTTCGGTGAAATAGTCAAACGTACCGGAGTCAGAACCTGCACCAAACAGTTTCATCGGCTGGTCTGGCCAGGTCGGGTTGACTTGGTTCCAGCGCATGACTTTGCCCTGCGCAGCCGGTTCCCACATTTTCTTCAGCTCGGCCACCGTGGCTTGTTTGAGCCAGGTGTTTTTCGGGTTGATCACGACGGTCAGCGCGTCAAAAGCCACTGGCAGCTCGATGTACTCGACACCGATTTTCTTGCAGTCGGCCATCTCGGATGCCGTGATCGGACGTGATGCATCGGAAATATCAATTTCGCCGCGGCAGAATTTCTTGAAGCCGCCACCCGTGCCGGACACGCCAACGGTGACTTTCATGCCCTTGTTGGCCTTCTGGAATTCTTCGGCAACCGCTTCAGTCACCGGATACACGGTGCTGGAGCCGTCCACCTTGACGACCTGGGCGATGGCTGCGGCGGGCATGGCACCCAGAAAAGCCAACGCAGAGATGGCCAGCAGGGATTTGATAGGAACGGATTTCATGATTTTTCCTTTCAGGAAATAAAGAAACATTGCAGGAAGTTTATGTCTTTAATATGACAAAACCGTGACAGGGTTCAGACTGCCTTGCAGTTCTTGCCGACAGATTTGCCGTTGTGCATCAGTTCTGCTGCGCCAGGGCCCTGGGTAACCAGCTTCCAGCCCTCGGCCTCATAGACGCCTGCACCTTTGCTGTCCAGCTCGTAGCCGCCTTCATGACGCACACGCACGCTGGAGCCGTCGGCTGCTGCGCGCGCCTGGAAGCTTTTTCCACCCTCGCAGTTGAAGGTGACAAACTGACCCGCCTTCATGCCCATGGGCACAGGGGGTTTGGTGGCACAACCGGCCAGCAAAGCGATGGCAACGAGGGGGGCGGCAAAAACAAATTTCATGCTGGAATCTCCTGGAAATGAGTTGGTAACAAGGCGTAGTTTCGAGGGCATGCATGACAAAGGCGTGACAAAACCGTGAATATTTTCTGCGCCGAAACACGCTGCCTTTCGCCGGTCGAACAAGCCGGCCTCAGAGGCCACCGGCCTTGCCCATGCGCACCACCAGATGCGCCTCATAACGGTCCCACAACATCGGAATCACAAACGGGGCGGCATTGAAACCGGGGGGTGTCACGTCCTCGCCCTGCGTGATCACACGAGGTGGCGAGATGTCCATGCTTTCGCCGAAATGGCGGCGCGCATAACCGGACATCTGGTTGGTGATTTCGCCCACGATGTCCCTGTGGCTGGCGTCCGTATAACTGCTCTCCCCCATGGTCAACAGCACGTGCGTCAGCAGCCCGCGAGGTGCCGAGAAGGTGACACTGCCGCGGTAATGCCCGCTCAGATCGATGCGCCCCTGAAAATCGTTCCAGACGACCGTTTCTTCGCTACCGAGCATGTAGGCAGTGCGCACAGCCGCCTTGTGTCCGGTGGTCTGCGAGAAGAACGCCATGGCCGCATCAGAAAAAATCTTGATGTCTTCCACCTTGAGCCGGCTTGTCGTCATACCATCAGCTCCTGCAGCGAATCAACCAGTTGCTCATCCGAAAAGGGTTTGAGCAAAAAGCCGTGTGCGCCTTTGGTCATGGCCTTCAGGGCCGTGGCGCGGTCGCTCAGGGCCGAGACCACCAGAACCCGTGCCTCGGGCAACACCGTGCGCAGAGCTTCCAGGCAGGCCGGGCCATCCATCACCGGCATGGTCAGGTCCATGGTGACAAAGTCCGGCTTGTGCAGTTTCGCCTGCTCGATGGCGTCCATGCCGTTTTCAGCCAGCGCAACCACCTTGACACCCGCCAGCCGTTGATCGGTCGCCAGCCGGGCGATCCGGTTGCGAAAAACCATGGAGTCGTCCACCACCATCAGGCTGCGCACCTTCATGACACCACCCCGAACTTCAGTACAAACTGCGTGGACACGTTGGGTTGGGTCATCACCCTCAGTTTGGCACCGGCCTTCTCAACAATCTGCTTGACCAGGGACAGGCCCACACCGCGCCCTGCGTGCTCGGTTACCTCGCTGGCCGTCGAAAAATGCGGGTCGAAAATGAATCCCAGCACCTGGGCGTCGCTCAACTGCTCCGCGTCACCTCGAAGTTGCGCCACGCGCTGCCGGACCTCAGGAACCACGATACCCCGTCCGTCGTCGCTCAAGCTCACCTGGATGGCCCCGTCCTCGGCACGACCGATATCCAGCCGAAGCTCACCCACGGGGGGCTTGCTGAGCTTGCGGCGCTCCAGCGGCAACTCAATGCCATGCACAACGGCGTTGCGGACCAGCTGCGGCAGGGCTTCGCGCAGCACCTGCTCGACGTCGGCGGGCAAGACCGCCTCGTTGACATAAGCCGTCAGGCGAACCTGCTTGCCGAGCGAAAGCGCCACACGCTCCGACAGGGTCCGCAGGTTGCTCACCATCGCATCCAGGCGAGGCGGCTCGTCCTTGCCTGGCGGCGAGGACTGGCCGACCCTTGCGAATACCCGGTGCAGTCGTTCCACCTGGTCCTGCACCCTGGACAGCTCAAACACCACAGGAATCAGATCCTCGCCCGACAGATCACGGCGCTTGAGCAGCGGAGCGAGCGCGTTTTCCATCTCATGACACTGGCGCGAGATGGCGGTCAGGCTGAGCGCGGCGCCCTCGCCCTTGATGCCGTGAATCAGCCGCGCTGCATCGTCCACCAGCGCCTTGTAAGCCTCGGGGCGCCGCCCGACAGTGCGCATGGACTGGTTCAGATCCGCCAGCCTGGCACGCGCTCCCAGCAGAAAATCCTGCAACAGCAGGGGTTCCTGCTCCAGCACCCGGATCAGGTCTTCCACATCGCTCCTGGCCGCCTCCTGGGTGGCTGCGAGTTCGTGCTCCAGCTGCACTTTACGCGTGACGTCGAACACCGTCACCAGCAGTTCCCGGATGCGGCCCGCCTCGCGCAGCTGCGTGATCTGGAATGTCAGAAACCGGACCTGGCCAGTCGCGCCGGTGATCTGTACATCCTTGAGGGGGTCCAGTTGCGTCAGCAGGGTCGGTTTGACCTTGGGATCAAACAGCAATTCAAGGTAACTCTGGGCCTCTTCCGCCCGTTCCGGGGTCAGCACACTGCGCAGCAACTGGCGAAAGTCTTCACCCGGCCGGATCTCCCGCATGAAGAGTTGGTGCACGGAAGCCGAGAGCTGCATGCCCACACTGCCATCGGTCCGGACCAGCAGCAGCCCCTCGGACACGGTTTTCAGGATGTCGTCGGTCTCCTGGCGGGCAGCTTCTGCCACGCGGTCACTGGCATTGAGGCGCCGCAGGAACTTGAAAACGATATACACAAAGTTGATCAGGGCAAGAACGATGGCTGCCACCTGAATCTGCCGCATGCGCCCGGTCTTGGTGTTGGCCGCCGCCTCGACACCGGTCGCCAGGTCATCGCTGAGCGCCATCAGGCGGATGTTGCGGGCAACCGCCTTGGTGACGGCCATTTCGGTGTCTTCCAGCGTGGGATCCTGCGAGGCAATGACCGGATCAATGCTTTCCTTGAGCGGCAGCCATTCCCGTTCCAGTTTTCGAAGGGTGTCGCGTAACTCGTCCGGATTCAGCCCAAAAACCGTGAACTCGGCATCCCGGCTCATGGCTTTTTTCAGCCCCGTCAGACCTTCCACAAAAGCGCCCGTTCCCTGGGTCAGCTGGGCCATGCTGGTCTGAATCGGAAGTTCACTTTTTTTCTCGACCTGCAGGGTCAACAGCGACTTGGTGATCTGCTGAGTCAACATGCGCAGTTCACCCGCTGTGTTGATCCGGCTTGCATCGCGCTCGAGCTGGATGGACGCAAAGAAGTTGAAGAACAGGATACCCAGATCCAGGACAATAAAAAGCAGAATGGCGAACAGCAGATCGCGATACTTGCCCAAGCCCAGCGAAGATTTCATGGTGTGGTCGGAAGTTGGAACACACAATGTTGCAACTTCTTGGTGACCGGGCTGTGACAAGCGGGCACTATCTTTTCATGCAGCCTTCTGTTCACTTCGGCTCGATTGCTCCTATTTTGATAGCTTTATGCGCTTGATGAATAAGGGCTACAGGCCTTTTTCATCCTGAAGTCGGCCCGTCGCGCTGGCGGATACGGTGCGTCCTGCAGGTCGTTGCCTGCGCTGCTTGCCAAAGATCACAGAGCAGCTCCGGCAAAGAACTTTCACGGTCCGGTCACAAGTCTGCAGCACACTCGTAGACCGCCCTTCCCCATGACACGCGCAGACCCCGCCATGCCAGCACCAATGCACTTCCAGGCATGAGCGTGCCGCGCGAGTGCTATGCTGAGCCTCCTCTCAGACGCTCACACATGCAAAATGGAACC
>Ga0066448_1000570_pt1 | contig 10422 bp, 8 predicted proteins | sample LakWasMet70_HOW9_2_FD_59536 | JGI IMG/M metagenome (GOLD analysis project Ga0066448, IMG submission 59536) | Freshwater sediment methanotrophic microbial communities from Lake Washington under simulated oxygen tension - Sediment Metagenome 70_HOW9 | ecosystem: Environmental > Aquatic > Freshwater...
GCTTCGTACCTCAGCACATCCTACACATTACGCATTTTGCTTAGCGCATCTTACCGCGTTCTGATGATCGCGTTGAAAAATCATATCATCCGCACCGGAAATAGTCAGGCAGATGCCGCAAAGCTTCTTGGTGTAACCCAACCTCGCGTCTCTGACCTTATGCGAGGCAAGATCAATCTCTTTGGCCTTGATGCGCTGGTAAATATGGCTGTAGCTGCCGGTCTGCAGATTGAGTTACGCATACTGGAAGCGGCTTAAGCAGGTAGGATATGGCTGTGCATACCAACATCACTTTGGGAGCAGGTAAACGTCATTTGGTACACATAGCGTACCCTACTCGGCTGCAGATTCTGGAGTTGCAGCCGTGGATGTTGGCAAAATTGATATATTCGATAACCATGCATACGTTGCTATCAAACGTAACAATGCAGAAAAAGCCTTGGCTTGTTTACGCAAGGGCAAAATTAAAGGTCGCAATTTTGCAGCTGGGCTATCTGTTTAATGTGGAAAAGCTGTTAATGTAGTTTTTGCAATAAATCCATCACCTTGGCTAGTTCCGGCAAGGTGTTGTAAAAATGCGCCGACAGCCTTACTCCCAGACCACGTAATGCACAAACAACGCCTTGTTCTTGCAGATATTTATACAAAGCAGCATTATCAATTTCGCAGTGTTTAAAAACTACAATACCGGATTTTAATGATTGCTCAGAGGATAGTAATTGTAACCGGCTATTTTGCTTAATGGCGCTGCGTAAGTAGTCGGCATTGCGCAGCACTAAGGCTTCCACTTGATCCATGCCGGTTTCCAGCAGCAAAGATAAACTGGCTGATAGTGCGTGAATGCCCAGCATGTTGGGACTGCCGCATTCAAATCGTCTAGCGGTGTCGTTTATTTGCCAGGGTTTGTTTTCGTAGTTGTGGGTGTCCTGCATCATATGCCAGCCGAATTGGGTTAGCTTAAGCAATGCTCTGCCTGTTGGGCTGCAATAAAATACCCCAAGGCCTTCCGGTCCACACAGCCATTTATGGCCATCAGCCATAGCAAAGTCGGCATGGTATTCCTGAACATCAAACTGAACTGCCCCAACACTTTGTATGGCGTCTACACAAAATAAGATTTGGTGCTTCAGGCAGAATTCGCCGATTTTTTTCAGATTCATACGCAGGCCGGTGGCAAACTGAATGGAGCTGATGGTTAGTAATCGGGTTCGTTCATCGACTAAAGCAAACAAGGCTTCTTCCGGCGTTTCTGCACTGTATAAATCAGCTTGACGTAACTCAACACCCTGATCGGCTAATGATTGCCAAGGCAAGCGGTTTGATGGAAATTCTTCATTACTGGTGACGATATTGTCGCCCTTATGCCAGGGCAGACCATACGCTACAAACGATAAAGCTTCGGAGGTGTTTTTAACCAAAGCAATGTCGTCCGTGGAAGGCGCATTTAAAATCTGTTTAAACTGGTGACGCAATTCGGTTTGTTTGGCCAGCCAATCCAGATAATAATGCGATCCATAGCGACAGTTCTGTTCCGCAAAAGCAATAACCGCATCGCGCGTACGCTTTGGCCACGGCGCAACTGCGGCATGGTTAAGGTAGATTAAATTATCGTTTAGCGGAAATTCTGGATGTTGCATTAGCGTATGACGTTTCCTATTTTTTCACCCAAGCGGACTGCTTGACCGGCTTGAAGTTGAGATTGCCATTCAGCTCTGTTTTCAGGGAATAACACGATAATGGTAGAGCCCATATTAAATCGCCCCATTTCCTCGCCGATTTTTAAGGTAGGCGCTTTATCCTGATATTGCCAGGATTGCACTGAGCTTACGCTGGGCGGCGTTACCACGCCATGCCATACAGTTTCCACGCTGGACACAAAAATTGCCCCAACCAACACTAAAGCCATCGGGCCGGCTTCGGTATCAAATATGGCTGCCACGCGTTCATTTCTGGCAAACAGGCCAGGAACCGAATTGGTTGTTGCGGTGTTAACGCTGAACAATTTTCCAGGAATATGTACCATTTCACGCAACGTGCCAGTGAGCGGCATGTGCAGTCGGTGATAATCTTTGGGCGATAAATAGATGGTGGTGTAAACACCGTTATTAAAAGCCGCCGCTCTTTCCGCACTGCCACCTAATAACTCGGTTGCAGTAAAACTTTTACCTTTGGCTTGGAAGATGTTGCCGTTTGTGATCGCTCCCGCTTGACTGACTACTCCATCGGCTGGGCAGGCAATGGCATTGGATTCTGTGGTAAGAGGGCGTGCCCCTGGTTTTAATTCGCGTGTAAAAAAATCATTAAAACTTTTATAGGCATTAATATCGGGCTGCAGCGCTTCTGCCATGTTAACGCCGTAATGCTTGATAATCTGTTTAATAAACAGATTTTTCCAGGCTTTGTTTTCGCTGTGAGTTAGGTAACTCATCAACTGAGACAGCGTGTGTTGCGGTAAAATGTATTGTGGAAGGGTGGTTAGAGCTTCTTTAAAATTCATGATTTGTAATTGTCCGGAGTTTTTCCGCTGAGAATATAAGCAAAAGCGATCACTTCCGCGACCGCCAAATATAGCTCATTGGGAATTTCATCGCCGAGCGGAATTTGTGCAAGAATTTTTACCAGTTCCGGTTCAGTTTGCAGCGGAATACCGTGTTGCTCAGCGATTTGTAAGATTTGTTCAGCAGTAAGACCTGTACCTTTTGCAGTGACTTTTGGCGCGTTTTTGCCATCATATTTTAAGGCAACGGCAATATCACTGGTAAAGTAGGTCTTGGCCACGTTTAGTTAGGGTAGTTCAACCAATTCTGGCGCATGCCATTGGCTGTTGCGGTGTTCAACCACCACGGTTGTATAAATACCGCCGCGCACATTAAATTCCGCCCGTACACGCATAAAGTTAGGCGATGTAACTTTAACCAAATCATCAAGGATTTCATTGGTAACGGCTTCATGAAATGCACCACGTTCGCGGAACGTCCACATGTATAATTTTAAGGCTTTTAATTCCACACACAGTTCGGCGGGCACATATTCGATCTGGATGGTGGCGAAATCCGGTTGTCCTGTTTTTGGGCATAGGCAAGTAAATTCAGGAATATCAATACGAATAGTATAGTCGCGCGTAGGTTGTGGGTTAGGAAATGTTTCTAAATCTTTACTCGGTTGGGTAGTCATGTTTTTTTAATTTCTAAAGTTTCATAAAAAAGGTCGAATATAAAACCAATATCGTTAATAATGCGCGGTTTTCTTCAACTATGTAGGTATTCTACCAGTAATGCGACTGGAAAAAATCAAACTTTCAGGATTTAAATCCTTTGTAGATACTACCGTGATTCCTATCTCTGGCAACCTGACTGCTATTGTTGGGCCGAACGGTTGTGGTAAATCCAACATCATTGACGCTGTGCGCTGGGTGATGGGCGAAAGTTCTGCCAAGCATTTACGAGGCGGAAGTATGGCGGATGTTATCTTCAATGGTTCATCTGGTCGTAAACCCGTCAGCACCGCTTCAGTGGAGCTTGTGTTTGATAACAGTGAAGGCAAATTGGGTGGTGAATATCAACAATACGACACCATAGCCATCAAACGGCAGGTTAGTCGGGATGGGCAATCCTTGTATTTGCTTAATGGCGCACGTTGTCGTCGAAAAGATATTACCGATATATTTTTGGGCACGGGTTTAGGCTCCAGAAGCTACGCGATTATTGAGCAAGGTACGATATCGCGCATGGTAGAAGCCAAGCCGGAAGATTTGCGTGTACATATTGAGGAAGCGGCCGGTATTTCCAAATACAAAGAGCGCCGCAGTGAAACCGAAATGCGCATGAAGCACACGCGTGAAAATTTGGAACGATTGGACGATTTGCGCGATGAAGTGGAAAAAACCACCCAACATCTAAAAAAACAAGCCGAAAAAGCCGAAAAATATACCGAATTAAAAAAACAGGAACGTCAGTTTAAACTGGAGCTGTTGGCTATGCGCTGGAACGCCCACCACCAAACCGCGCAGAAAATGGAAGCCAAGCTGCATGAAGTGGCAGCCGAGCATAATCGATTATTTGTTGAGCTGCGCGAAATCGACAGCACTGTTGAAAATAAGCGTGCAGACTATAAAACCCAACAACAGCAAACCGATAAGTTACAGGGCGATTTTTACACTGTGTTAGCCGAAGTCAGCGCGCTGGAACAAACCATAAAACACAGTGAAACCAGTCATGAAGAAACCGCGCAGGAAATCGACAGAAACCAGCAAATAGCCGCACAATCACTGCAAGAACTGGACAGTGACATGCAGCAACTGGAGGAAATCAAGCAAAACTTGATGGAAGCAGAAGAAATGTTGGTTGATACAGAAGACCAGCAAGCCGATGCCATTCAAGCTTACCAGGAAGCCCAACAACAACGCGCTTCATGGCAAACGCAATGGGAAGCTTACCGCACTGAAAACGCCAAATACAAAGAGCAGGCGGAAGTGCAGCGCGTTAAACTGGCCCAATTGGATAATCAAAACCGGCAATTGCAAATCCGTATTGATAAATTGCAAAGTGAGCGTAGTCAGTTAGCTGCCGGTAATTTGCAAGAGCAAATCGAAATTCTGGATAGCAGTATTGCCATTATTGAAGCTCAGCGCGCTGAGTTACAACAACAATTGGAGCAACTGCATCAGCAAATCTACGAACAACGCCAGCAAGTCAAACAACTGCATGAGCAATTGCACAATCACCGGTCAGAATTGCACAGCGCCAAGGGCAAAATAACCTCCCTGGAATTATTGCAGCAACACGCGATGGGTAAGGATAATAAAAATCTGACAGCTTGGCTGGAAGCACAAGGCTTGGCCGATAAACAACGCCTGGCGGAGTTTCTGGATGTGCAAACCGGTTGGGAAAAAGCGGTTGAAACCGTGCTGGGCACTTATCTGGAAGCTATTTGTATCACTAGCGCTGATCAAGTGATCCCGGGTTTGAAGTTGTTACAAGATGAGTCGGTAACATTGTTTGAAACCGGCTATAGCGCAAACACCAGGATGGCGGCCAATAGCCTGCTGGAAAAAGTGCAAGCACCGTGGGATTTAACTGCTGTGCTGGCAGGTGTTTACTGTGCAGAATCGCTTGATCAGGCAAGACAATTGTCGACAACATTGCAAGCGCATGAATCGGTCATTCTGGCCGACGGCACTTGGTTTGGCGCGGGCTGGGTTAAAATTATCCGCACAAAGGACAGCAAAACCGGTGTGTTACAGCGTGAAAAGGAGTTAAGAGCACTTAAACAACGTCAAGATGAATTGCAACTGGCCATTTCCGGCTTTGAAGACGAGTTGGAAAATACCGAACTGGAATTAAAAAACGCCGAGATTAACCGCGAAAGTCTGCAACAAAAAGACAACTTGCTAGGTGCGGAGATTTCCAGCAAAAGTGCCGAATTTAGTGCACAATCAGCGCGTTTGGAGCAACAGCAACGCCGGTTGGACCAAGTTTGTAACGAGATTGAAGATATTTATCTGGAATCCACTGAAAACAATGAGTTAATGGCCGAATTTAGGGAACTGCAACAAACGGCGGAAGAAATCATGCAGGAGCAGGAACAAAAACGCCAGAGCCTGGAAAATTCCAACGAAGCCTTGCAAGATAAATTATACGAAACCGAGCAGGCTGTTAACGAAGCCAGACAGAAGGTTTATGGAATCAGGGCCAAGATTGATACCTTAAAATCGTCCGAGCTTTCCACCGGTAAACAAATTGAACGTTTACGCAGCCAGCATCAACAATCTTTACAGCGCATTGCCGATTTGCAAGGTAAACTACAGCAAACTTTGGCACCGTTGGGCGATGAAAAGAAATTATTGCAGCAATTGTCGGCATCGAAAACCGAGCTGGAAATAAATTTAAAAAGCCAGCGCCAGTTACAAGATAGCATTGAACAAGAGATAACTCAGTACTCTGAGCAACAAATTCGTACCCAACGGCAACTGGAAAAACAAAAAGAAGCGCTGGACGCATTGCGTTTTGAACTACAAGAAAGTACAGTTCGTCAACAAACCGTCAATGAACAATTAAAGGAAATTGATGCAGACGTGGAGCAAGTCATGCAAAACCTGCCTGAACATGCCCAGGAGTCGCAATGGAAGCGGACGGTTGATGATCTGGTCGGGCAAATAGAGCGCTTGGGCACCATCAATTTGACTGCGATTGAAGAATATAAGTCGCAGTCAGAACGGTTAAATTTTTTAAATGATCAACACGCGGATTTGATGCAAGCCCTAAATACGCTTGATCAGGCGATTAACCAAATTGATAAAGAAAGTCGGCTGCGTTTTAAGGAAACATTCGATAAAATAAACACAGGTTTGCAAGAAAAGTTTCCAAAACTGTTTGGCGGCGGCCAAGCCTATTTGGAACTTACCGAAGACGATTTACTGGAATCTGGTGTTAATATAATCGCCAGACCGCCCGGAAAACGAAATAGCTCCATCCATTTGTTGTCCGGTGGAGAGAAAGCATTGACGGCAGTAGCCTTGGTGTTTTCAATTTTTGAACTCAATCCGGCTCCCTTTTGTTTATTAGACGAAGTGGATGCGCCCTTGGACGATGCAAACGTCGGGCGATTTTCAAAAATGGTTGAAGAAATGTCAGCATCGGTACAGTTTTTGTACATTTCCCATAACAAAGCAACAATGGAAATTGCAAAACAACTGGCAGGTGTTACTATGAAAGAGCCGGGCGTGTCCCGGATGGTTGCAGTTGATCTCGAAGAAGCAGTGAGTCTGGCGGAAATTTAATGGATAAAGAATTATTAAGAATTGTAATTATTGCAGCAGGGCTGATAGTTATTATCGGTATGTTGTTTTGGGCTTATCTTAAAAGCAGAAAGACCAATGACCGGCGTGAGTGGTACGGTGAATCTGTGCCTGCAAATCATGACGATGATTTTGATGATGAGCCTTTTAGCGATCCAAAACCTAAAGCTGGCAAACAAAAATCTAAGTCAGGTCGTTTGTTTGATCAACCTGCAGATTTTGAGCTGGAAGATTTTGAACTGGATGACGATGAGGCTGTACAGCCCAGAGTGTCAATTCCCCCCATCATTCAATTTAGCGTCGTTGCCAAGGCGGATGAAGGCTTCAATGGTGTGCCTTTAATCGACGCCTTCAAACGGGCTGGTTTGGAATACGGTAGTTTGAAGATATTTGAACGTCTGGACGCCAATCGGCTAGTCGATTTCGGTGTGGCCTGCATGGTTGAGCCCGGTACATTTCCTGATAAAAATCTGCAAACGTTTTATTGCCCGGGTCTCGTGTTTTTTATGCAACCTGGTGAATTGGACGACGCGCGCGCGGTTTTTGATGATTTTGTCGAAACCATCCAGTTGCTGGCTAATGAGTTACATGGTGAAGTATGGGATCATAAACGCCAGCCACTAACTGATGAAACCATTGCTGCGATTCGTTTTGGATTGTAATACTCAATGCTCAGTGACAGTCAATTACAAATTGTTGCAGATGCTAAATTTGAAACACCTCATCTTACTCCGGAGCTAATTGCTCAAAGCGCCACAAATGCCGATGCCCAGCAACTGGATGACGAACAGTTGCTGGAGTTTTTACAGCTTTGCAACTTGCTGTATCGGGCTGGCGAACCTTTAATCAAGGATTCAATTTATGATTCGGTTTTTTTAGCCGAATTACAAAAACGACAACCCGACCATGCGTTCTTGCAAAATGTGGAACCTGAGTTGGCCTTTGCTGGCAAGACTGTAACGTTGCCGGAACACATGTTGTCGACCGAAAAAGCCTACAGCCAGGAAGCCATAAGCAAATGGATTGCCAGGATAGAAAAAGCCGCTGAAGAATGCCAGATTGTCTTCGCCAATGTATTGTTTCAAGCGACCCCAAAATTAGATGGCTACGCTGCATATGATGACGGCAGTGCGCTATACACGCGTGGTGACGGGCGGAAAGGTACTGATATCTCAAGAGTTTTTGAGCGTGGCTTGGGTGTTGGCGGCAATGGGCTGCGAGGGCAGGGCGCGGGTGAAATTGTGGTTAGCCAATCTTACTTTAACAGCCATCTTGCCGACTATTTTGAAAACTCCAGAAACTTTCAGGCCAGCATCATTAAAGAAAAAGATCTGGAGCAACACGCTCTGGAGGCGATCCAAAATCAGGCCGCCGTGTTTTATCCATTTGCACAATTACCAAAGTGGCAAGGTTCTGCAGAAGAGCTGCGCCAGAATTTTAGCCAGATTGTTGAATCGGTGTTGGCTATGGTGGATTACGATGTCGATGGCGTAGTTTTTGAAGTAACTGACCCTGTTATAAAACAAACGCTTGGCGCAACCCGTCATCATCATCGCTGGCAAATTGCTTTTAAAAACAACATTGAATCGGCTGAAGTAAGAGTGTTAAGCGTTACCCCGCAAACCTCTCGTTCCGGACGGGTAAATCCTGTGGCAGAATTGGAACCCACTAAATTAAGTGGCGCTATGATTTCCAGAGCAACCGCTCATCATTACGGTATGGTTAAAGCGCAGGGGATTGGCGTTGGTACGTTAATTGAGCTAACCCGCAGCGGCTTGGTAATTCCAAAGATTGAGCGGGTGATTGAGCCAAGCGAACCGCAAATTCCAGAAAAGTGCCCCAGTTGCGGAAGTGAGCTGGTTTGGGATAGTGATTATCTTTACTGCTTGAATACCACGCATTGTCCGGCCCAAATCGAAAACAGCATTGAACATTTTTTTAGAACCCTGGCCAATATTGATGGCTTTGGTGGCAAAACCATTGAAAAACTCTACGCAGCGGGCATTGATTCGGTATTTTCAGTTTATCAACTAAATTTATCAAAACTGCAGGCTATGGGGTTTGGCGATAAAACTGCCCAGAACCTGTTAGACCAATTGCAACGCAGTCAACTTGAGGCGATAGAAGATTGGCGTTTTTTAGGCGCCTTTGGCATCCACCGTATGGGTTTAGGCAATTGCGAGCGTTTGTTACAACATTATCGCTTACTAAACATTTTTGATTTAACCGTCGACGACGTGATTGCCATTGAAGGTTTCGCTGACAAAACAGCGCTTGCCGTTGTTAAATGTCTTGCCAATATTAAACAAGATTTTATGCGTATTTATGAACTGGGTTTTAATCTGGTTGAAACACCTTTAGCGTCAGAACAGCGGCAAACAACCAGCGCTATTGCCGGTAAAACCATCGTATTTACTGGTACCATGCAACACGGCAAACGTGATGATATGGCCAAGCTGGCCAAGCAATTAGGTGCAAAAGTTGCCAGTGCGGTAACTGGTAAGACCGATTTTCTGGTTACTGGTACTGATGTGGGTATGGCTAAAATTACCGCCGCGACTGAAAAAGGCGTGCAAGTAATTACAGAAGAAGAATATTTAGCCTTAATAGACAAATAGTTAGCGCGTAGACTTGGTTTTTTGTCAGAAGCTGCTAGCCTTAAGTCAGTTGCAATCCCCCTTTTACGCCGCAGCCGCACTGGGAATTACTTTGGAAGAAGACTTAATCACCAACTTATCTGTTTTACAAAGCCACGTAGAAAGCATGTTCGATAGAGCAAGGCTTAATGATTCTACTTTACGAAAATTTCAGGCTTTTGAAATCAGATTACTGCAGCTTAATTCATTAGCCAGCATGATCACCCATATTCTGGATGATGCAAAAAAATACTTTGATTTAGATGTTATCAGCTTATTTTTGGTGGACGATAAAGGCGAAATTGGCGAGATTTTAGGTCAAGATGTCTTTGAGGCCAAACACAGAGAAAGTTTGGTATTGTTAAACGATAAAGAATTACTCAAAGCTACTTTTGGTGGTTCCGTCAGACCTTACACGGGCGCTTATAAAGAACAAATATGTGAGGGCTATTTTGCTCATGTTGATCTCAAACCTTCCAGCGTTGCCATTATCCCTTTAAAAAGGCGCGATAATTACCTGGGTGCGCTTAACTTGGGCAGTTATCAGGCTGATCGCTTTGTGGATAATATTGGCACCTATTTTGTTGAACATTTAGTCGCAATTGTAAGTGTCTGTCTGGAAAATATTCTTAACTTTGAAACAATTAAACGTACCAGTTTTATCGATACGCTAACGGGTGTTAACAACAGACGTTGCTTTGAACAACGTATTGGTGAAGAGTTAGACCGTTGCCAGCGTAGTGCAGAGCCAATTTCTTGTTTGTTTCTGGATTTAGATCATTTTAAATCCATCAATGATACCTATGGCCACTTGTTTGGCGATAAGGTGTTAACGACTGTGGGAGCTGCTATCAAGACCCAACTGAGAAATAATGATGTCTTGGCCAGATACGGAGGTGAGGAATTTATTGCGCTCTTGTCCGGTATTAACGAACTTAAAGCCTTGGAAATAGCGGAGCGTATTAGAAAAACCATCCAGACCCTCGCCAT
>Ga0066448_1000577_pt1 | contig 10295 bp, 9 predicted proteins | sample LakWasMet70_HOW9_2_FD_59536 | JGI IMG/M metagenome (GOLD analysis project Ga0066448, IMG submission 59536) | Freshwater sediment methanotrophic microbial communities from Lake Washington under simulated oxygen tension - Sediment Metagenome 70_HOW9 | ecosystem: Environmental > Aquatic > Freshwater...
GTATCCTCTGACGCAAGTGCAACGCGAGAACGCTGGTGGCCATTATGCGAAAGCCGTTCACCTCCTTGCACCTAATTTGTTCAGCATGCCTGGCGCTCAGGCTCACTACTTGGTCTTCGGAGCATGCGCCACCCCCGACTCTGGCCGCCCTCAGCTCCATCTGCATCATCGTCAATACGGGGACCAATCCCCTGTCGTTAGCAATGAACTGCTGCAAAGCGAGCAGCTTGGCCGCAGCAGCGCATTTGATCTACTCGCTTACATGCTGATATTGAGCAATTGTCGCCAGAGAAAAATGACGGACCTTGGCGGAATAGTTTTTGCCAGTGTAGGAGGCGAGACCGTTTGCTCCATGACGCTGACCGAGTTTGTTGTGCATTACGCACTCGCGCGAGGACGGACACCAGAGCCTGCTCATTGGATGCCGCCTGTCCCTGAACGGCGTCACGAAGGGCCATCTTTTGGGAGATAAAAGCCTTGATCTATGGCCCCCGAATGTTACTAATTCTTCGTTCGCGAGAATGATTCAACGTCGTAGCGAGATGCAGCGACGCCGGGCGAAGTAACGCAACGACCAATCTGGCTTGCCTCATGTCAAAAGCTGCACGTACATCACTCTCATCCGGACTTCCCACATTTCGCATGCGACCAATCACAGAGGCGGAAGTCGAACGTTTGATTGTCAAAGCAGGCGGAAGACGCGCGCACCCTGATGCGGACAGCCGAAGCAAACGGGGCGCTGATTTCTTGCTTGGAGATAGTGTCATCGAGTTGAAAATTCTGGAAGATGAAGGCTTGGACAAACCCGAACGTCAGGAAAAGATCGCCAAGCTGTTCAAAGAGTACTTCCCCTCTCGACCAACGATTGTTGTCGATCGAAGTCTGCTGGGTCTAGATGGTCAGCGCTCCTTTGATCGCATAGTGGAGGGACCGATCAAATCGGCGGTCAGTTCAGCACGGCGTCAGCTAGAGCAGTCACGGTCCGAGCACGGCGTGCGCAGAACAGTGTTGTGGGTCATTAACAATGGGAACACATCGCTGAGCCACGAAGCACTAATGGAGCTCGTCGCGCACCGTGCACGGAATGACACGAAAGAGATTGACTCGGTGGTTGTGTCGGGCGTCTACATTTATAGCGACACCTTCGACAGTTTCTTTTTCTGGCGCATGGACTGCACACCGATTCACCTCGATCGGCAATTTGAGGAGTTCGAGGACTTGCACAGCGCTTGGACGAATTTGCAGATGGAAAGGATGACGGCGCTGATGCAAAACCCACAAATGGCCGCTGATACGAAGGGGCCCGTCGTTGACCTTTCGTTCAGTATGGATGGTGTTACCTACGTGATGCCCACACCACCCATGGGTTCCAACTCCCAGTTCTTCGTCAACGGTAGGCCTCGAAACAACTCAACAGGTATCACAGCCGTTCCCCCTGCTGCGACCGTATTTGCCGGCCTAAGCCGTCAGGAGTGGCGCGAATTCCAGGAACGGCATCCTGCGGCGGTCAATTCAAGCACTTACGACGATTGGTCCCTTAAGGAGTCAGAGGCTCGCAATGAGTCGACCTTGAAGCCCTTCATCACCGTGCCGGTGACGTGCAGCGGGTGGTGGCAATGGGCTGGGCAGCAGCTGCAGGGCGAAAATGTTTCGATTCATCACTATGCCGCGGACCTTTTTCATGCGCGGATTCTGCACGTGATAAACGGTGCAAAGGAGCGCGAGCCAGACTCCGTTCTCCCTCGGCGATACATGTTGCTTATCACAGAGGTGATAGGGCAAGACATAGCTTTCGACGTGTCACATCTCGCAGAAGTCTGCACGCTTCCGGATGGCACGGATCAGATTGACGAAGTTTGGACTGACAGAAGCATGTTCTTCGAACGTGGGTTGGCCGTGGCTGCGGCGGAGGCGATGGTGCGCGGGATCGACTGCGTTTATTGGCAGAAGGACCGCACGTACGCTTGGAGCTAAGTCGTAGGGGCGTTGACTGATACGATCCCAACAGGAGTTAAAGAACATGGAGTGCTTCCGAATCGATGAAAGCGGGTACACCGGATTCGACCTGCTCAATGATGAACAACGCTTCCAGGGAGCAACGGCCATTGCAATCACCGACGAGGATGCGACACGCCTAATCAGAGAACATTTCCCAAAGCTGCAGGCAGCTGAGCTCAAATACCGGTCTCTCTCACGCCGGCAAGGCAACCACCCTGCTCTTCTCAAACTGCTGGGTGACATCCTAACGAACTACAAATGCGTCACCTACGTCTGCGACAAGCGCTACCTGCTGACGCTCAAGTTCCTGGACTATGCAGTCGAGCCCTACTATTACGAGCGAGGTTTCAATTTCTACGAAGACGGGCAGAACTACGGGATGGCGTCGCTTTTCCATATGACTGGCCAGTCGCTCCTTGGAAAGGGAGCATTCGGCACTCTCATGGCCGCCTTTCAGCGCGCCGTCAAGGAAAAGACCTACGAGGCTCTTGACAACTTAGTTGCTGCGGCCCGCCAGAGTAACTGGCAGGCGCTGCCCGAAGTTTTGGGACCATTGGCGCAATATGCTGCACCAGAGTGCTTGGAGGCAATCGCAACCCCTGGTGTCAGCACGGATGCCGCGTTCGTCGTGCTGCAAGCTCTCATCACCCGCATGGAGGAAATGGCTGCCGGCCCGTATCGCGTTGAACACGATCAGTCCAAAAACCTGCTTACCTATCATGACCTGCTCCAGCGCTACATTGACCACGACGGGAATGTCGAGTTCCGTCAGTCAGAGGTCGCACGGATCAAGTTCCCACTGAAGCTTGAGTCGGTGACCCAGGTTGACTCGAAGACGAGTCCAGCGGTCCAGCTGGCCGATGTGATGATTGGCGCAACGCTCGAAGCGGCAAACACCCTGACGGGACAGCGCTCCGGCGGGCTCGATCCTCAGGCAGTTTTGAGCCTCTTCGCGCACGACCAGTTCATCCACTTGATTCCGTCGCTCGACTTCGAAGCTGAGGCTAGATTTCGCAAAGGCAGTCAGTCTGCAGAGATGATTGACTACTTTGCGAAGAATTTTCATAGACAGTAGCGTCAAGGAGATGTTGCTAGGATCAGCTGTTTAATAGCCTGGTTATGGATAACCACATAGCGGTGACACGGTGTTTAAGAACGGGTGGGAACGATGGAATGCAATATGAATGAAGAGCCGTTGCAGGTAAGAATTTCTGGTGGAAACTTTCGCAGTTCCTTTCGACGGCCTGGCCTACCGCGCCTCAGTTCAGCCGAAAGAGATGCAATGGCCCTGAAAATGACAGTAGCAAGAGAAGCTGCGATCGCTGGGGATGATTCGCAGCTTCGGAGCCTGACTGAAGAGCGTTTTGCAGTGGAGTGTGTGTCGGATATTGGAGCGGTCGGCGGTGCAATGCGCAGGCGGAAATTTTCCAACCCCTTTTTTCTCACCCCCGAGGGCGAACTGCGAGCATTTCCCGAAGAGGACAAAGCGTTATTTTCGACGCTGGAGCAGGCGGAGGCATTTCTCAAGAGCAGGGTATCAACCGGAGAGTGGGAGATTCGTCAAACAAGTTTGAGTCTGGAGATGCGCGACAAGCGGTACCTGAGGTGGACCAAAGAGGTGAAAGATCAGGAGTACTCCGAGCCGCGGCGAAGTCCGGCTGAGCTTGCAGACATCTATGCGAACGGAGGCGTCAACGCGCTGTTGAAGATTTATAGCAAGGCGCATGCCCTTAAGGTAGCAAAACGACTTGAATTGACCAAGCATCCGTCGCGCGACGGTACTCCTGCTTCCTCCAAACCACAGCAGATTTAAGGGGCGTCGTAGTCTATTGCGATGTCTTTATCCGTCAAGACAATCTTGGTGCCAGCGAAATCTGACGCATCGCCAAAAAAAGGGCCATCGGGCTCCATGTGTTGGTAGAAAGTACCCTGCAGCGCACCGCAATTCTCACACCCGTTCGCCCAAGTGGTCTCCTGCATAGTTCCGGAAAATATGGGCTTGTAATCCGGCGCGACCAGCTCGAGGGCTAGGCGGAGTGGCTCTGGCATCTCATCCTCGTCCATTCCGTGAACGTATTCCTCGCCATCACCTTGTGCCAGCACGCCGTCTTCAAATTCGTCCACGCGCGTCGCAATGATGGCAACGACCGACGTATCTGCCTTGCATTGCCAACAGTTGATCCGACTGGTAGCCAGATAAAGCGGCGCACAGAGGACATATCCATTGTGTGGGGTTTCCGTATCAGGCGGCTGTGTCATTGGTAAGTGTGTCCCTGATGTCTTGTAGATTCATTTTTTAGCCTTAGCCGCAGTGCATCCATCATATTTTCGCGACCTTTGGCTAATTAGCGCATTGATTGAAGAAAAATTATGGCCGAGGTGATCTCTTCACTGCGCCTGCGACATGTCGGCTACTCGCAGAGGATTTGACCGATTGGCCTTTAGTGGTGCCCCTGGGCTCTAGGGCTGCTGCAAGCGCACTCTCTAGGCCTCTTGAACGCTCTTCCGCTCCCTGCAGCCGCTCTCTCAGCGTGGCAAGCTCCACTTGCCCGTCATGCAGACGAGTGCTCAGACCGGTACTCATGCGCTCCAGAGCGTGTTTATCAGCGGAGTGCTTTTGGATGGCATCTTCGAGCGCCCGCGTGGATTGCTTCGCCTCCTGGCGAGCGCGGTCCACCTCCTCTAAAAGACGCCGCTCATTAGCAGCTGTCCGTTGCTCCGTGCGCATACGCTCCTCCGCGAGCGTGCGCAGCTGCTCATCGAACTCCCGCCTGCCTGCGTCTCGCTCCTGAACTAGGTTGGCGAGGCTGCTCCGGGCCTGTTCGAGGTCGCGCTCGGCCTTTCCAAGCTGGGCAGTCTGATCCCGTAACTGGGACTTTGCCAACTCCAGGGCATGTTCCAAGGCGATGCCCCGCTCGGTGAGCGCAGCTTCCCGTTGCAGGAGCTCCTGACGCGCGATATCCAGTTGTAGGCCGTGCTGGGCAAGCCTGTCGCGCTCGGGCTCAAGCGCCCTATCGGCTTCATCACGCGCGGCGGTAACAGCTACGGCCCAGACTTTGTCCAGCGCCTGGCGCAGCTCCTTGGGCGTACCCTCCTGTGCCTGGGCGCCTCCGGCCACAACCCCGAGCCGCGGCCCAAGAGTGGCAAACCAGCTTTCCAGCATGGGACTGACGGTATTCGGTGAGCCGCGACCGATTTTGAAACGCACCCGCTCAATCGTCGGTCGCTCGCCGGCGGCGATCAGGGCATCTGCTGCTGCCCACACCTCTTCCTGCTGAACACCTCTCGTACTTTTCGATTGCATGGTTGGGCTCCGGTAGCTATATTTACCAACGATAAGAGATTGTTATCGTCACTTATTCGACATTCACGTAATACATCATACATAGCATGTATGTTTTTAGTTAATAACTCGCCCTGAGCCGAACATGCGCCTTCCCGTTCTCCAGAAAGTCCCTGCCCTGCAGCCGACCGAGCTCAGCGATGTCACGCGGCGCGCGGTTGAGGATCTGCTGCGCGAGGGTGAATCCAAAAACACCATCGCCAGCTACAAAAGCGCCCTGCGCTACTGGGCAGCCTGGTACGGCATTCGTTATGGCGCCCAGATACAGCTGCCCGTGCCCTCCCCTTGCGTGCTGCAGTTCATCGTGGACCATGCCGAGCGGACCACGGACAAGGGCCTAGTGTCCGAGCTGCCCGCATTGATAGACAAGACCCTGGTTCAGGCCGGCTACAAAGGCAAACTGGGTGCGCTGGCCCACAACACCTTGGTCCATCGGATTGCAGTGTTGTCCAAAGCACACCAGGCGCGTGAACTCAAAAACCCATGTCAAGCCCCGACCGTGCGTGAATTGCTCTCACGCACGCGCAAGGCCTACGCCAAGCGCGGCGCCCTGCCCCAAAAGAAAGAGGCGCTGACTAAGGATCCCCTGCAGGCCATCCTGGCCACCTGCAATGACTCGCTGCGCGGTAAACGGGACCGCGCTTTGTTGTTGTTTGCCTGGGCCAGCGGCGGGCGCCGGCGCTCCGAGGTCACGGGGGCGGACATGCAATTCCTCAAGCCGATTCCCGAGGGTTTTGTCTACAACCTGGCGTATTCCAAGACCAACCAGGCGGGTATAGATATGCCTGAGAACAACAAGCCGCTGCTGGGTTCGGCCGCTGCGGCTCTTACTGCCTGGCTGCAGGCCAGTGGAATTTTGGAGGGGGCGATTTTTCGGAGCGTGCGCAAGGGTGGGCATCTGGGGGAGGCGCTCTCCCCGGCCGCGGTTCGGGCCATCGTGAAGGAGCGATGTGCCTTGGCCGGGATCGAGGGGGCGTTTTCTGCGCATTCACTCAGGTCAGGCTTTGTTACCGAAGCTGGGCGACAGCAAGTGCCGCTCGCCGATACCATGGCGATGACTGGGCATCACAGCGTGGCGACTGTTATGGGGTATTTTCGCGCCACCGATTCCCTTCAAAGTGCCGCAGCGAATCTGTTGGATAAAACATTGCAATGATTCGTTGAGCCTTAAACGACAGAAGAGTACGGATTCATCCCTGAAGGCCGTGGTAGCGCTCAGTCTACTAGTTCCCTGCGCTGAGCGATGTTCACTTCCCTTCAACGCTCCCCGGGACTGGTGGTTCGCTTCGGGGAATAAGAGGCCTCTCGCAATCCGTCACATTCACATATACAAGGTCTTCCACGCGCGCACCATCACTCGGGCCGAATGGGACTACTCGCTTTCGCGGTCGGTTCAAGTGCTTGTACGTCAGCACGATAAACTTGTCTGACGCAAGGTATTGTGACGACGCGCTGACACGGCAATCTGAGAACTGTGGCTTCGCAATTTCGCTAGCGCGGTCTATTTGAATGACTTTGGCTTCGCGCCAGCCTTCGCTGAAATCGTACTTGCCCTCGTACACGGTAGTGCAGCCAGACAGAGCGAAAACCGAAAGGCCGAAAACTGAAATCCATGTGTATTTCATGTTGGCTTCCTGTGTGCGCGGCAAAGAACGACCGGCTCGTTATTACTGAACATGACTGGAATGATTCTTCGGAGCTTCGGTGATCCCTGTGCGTCGATCAATGAAGTTGCAGCCATCAGCGCTGTGTTCGCATGCCACCAGTTCACACTGAATCGTGGTGTGAAAGACCTCAAAACGTTTTGCCACAAGAGCCTGAATGTTTTCAATAATTTGCGCAGGTGCAACATCCGATGCATGTACGACGTGGGCGGTTAGGCTGTTCTTGCCGCTGGTCAGCACCCAAACGTGCAGATCGTGAACATTTGTGACCCCTGAAACCCCCTGCATGGCGGTCGTCACATCACCTAGCGAAAGACCTTCTGGTGTGCCTTCCAGAAGAATATTCAGGCTCTCTTTCAACAAGATCCATGTCCGTGGGAGTACCCACAACCCGATACCCGCCGCCACCAAGGTATCGACCCAGGTCCAGCCGGTAAATCGAATCAACACCGCAGCAACAATCACGCCCAGTGAGCCGAGCATATCGCTCCACACCTCCAGATAGGCTCCTTTGATGTTCAGACTGCTGTCCTTGCCGGCGCTGAGCAGGCGCATGCTGATCAGATTGATGACGAGGCCTATGGTGGCCACCACCAACATGCCGGTAGTTTGTACCTCCCCCGGGTTGCGAAAGCGCTGGTAGGCTTCATAAAGAATGTAGATCGCCACGCCAAACAGCAGCAGCGCATTGAAGGCCGCGGCAAGAATTTCGAAACGGTGATAGCCGTAGGTGCGTCGGGCATCGGCGGGCCGCCTTGCAATACGCACAGCTGCCAGCGCAATGGCCAGCGCTGCGGCATCGGTAAACATGTGCGCCGCATCAGCTAGAAGAGCCAGGCTATTGAGTACCAAGCCAGCCGCTGCCTCTGCCACCAGGAAGGTAGAAGTCAGAATCAGCGCCACCCAAAGAGTGGTTTCCTTTTTGTTCTCCGGTATGGCGTGTGAATGTCCAGTACTCATTTTTTGCATTCCTCTTCGAGTGAGCCTTAGTGGGACCGCTCCCGCGTGGGAGAAAGACCGTGCAAACGGCAGGGTGCCGCAAGCTAGCACCCTGCGCAGATTGACGCTTACTTCACTTCAAAGCGTGCTGTGGCTGGCGGCTTGCCCGCCAACGTCACTACCGCTATACCTTTGGTGCCCTTGGTGACCTTGAAGGTACCTTTGGCTTCGAGCTTGTCGCCGGCGGGGGCCAGTTCCACTTCTGATTTTTCCGTGCCGTTGAGCAAGGTCACTTTAGCCTTGGCGCCGTCCAGCTTCGCCGCTTTGCCGTGGTCGCTGATATGGATCTGCAACGTGTCTGGTTTGGCGACGATCTCGAAGTCACCGGCTTTGGTCTCCACCACCACACCGCCGAATTTCGGATCGTGGCCGTGGGCCCCAGCGGCCAGGGCGGCTGCACCTGAGAGAGCGAGGGAGGCGGCAAGGAAGAGTTTGTTGAGTTTCATGAAAAACCTTTCAGTAAAGTTAAGGAACGAGCGAAAAAGTCAAAACGATTCAGTTCCTGAATCGGCCACTAGCGCCTCAATCGGCTTGCGGCCGAACATCGCGACCATCGCCGGGGTCAAAAACGAGTCGAGCAGGGTCGAAGTAATCAGTCCCGAGAAAATCACCACCGCCACCGGGTGCAGAATTTCCGTTCCAGGCATGTCTGCCTCGAACAGCAGCGGCGCCAGAGCTAGTGCCGCCACCAGCGCAGTCATCAGCACCGGCGTGAGCCGCTCCTGCGAGCCACGCAGCAGCATGGCATTGCCGAAGTTCTCCCCTTCAAATGCGCACAGATTGATGTAGTGCGACACCTTCAAAATGCCGTTGCGGATGGCGATACCGGCCAGAGTAATGAAGCCCACCAGCGCCGCCACCGACAGCGGCTGCCCCGACAACCACAAACCGACCACTGCGCCGACCAGCGCCAGCGGTATGTTGGCCATGATGATGGCGGCCAGCACACCGGATCTGTAGCGCGAGTAAAGAATTAGAAAGATCATCGCCACCGAGCCCAGCGACAGCAGGCCGATCAGTCGCGACGCGTCTTCCTGCGCCTGGAACTGCCCGCCTATGGTGATGAAGTAACCCTCGGGCAAGGTGGTGGCAGCAATCGCCGACCGCATCTCGCCCACCACCTCACTGAGCGCGCGGCCTTGGGTATTGGCCGAGAGCACGATGCGTCTGCGCCCATCATCGCGGCTTACCTGGTTGGGACCGTCGCCTTCTTCCACGCTTGCAAGCTGGCTCAGCGGTACGCGGCCGCCGGGCGTATCAATCATCAGGTTGCGCAGGCCCTCGATACCGCGTGAGGCCTCCGGCAGGCGCAGCACCAGGTTGAAGCGGCGGCTACCCTCGACGATCTGTGTGACTTTCTCGCCGTCGATCAGTACCTGCAGCTCCTGCAGCAGTTTGGCCGGCGGCAGGCCCAGGCCCAGCGCGCGGTCATAGTCCACCTGGATCTTGATTTGCGGCGTCAGCACCTGCTTTTCGACCTCGAGGTCCACCACGCCGTTGATGCTAGAGAGCTTTTGCCGCAGCGCCTCGGCCTGCGTGCGCAAGGTGTCGAGGTCATCGCCAAAAATCTTGATGGCGATCTGCGAACGCACACCTGACAGCATGTGGTCGATGCGGTGGCTGATCGGCTGGCCTATACCTATGGCTGCCGGCAAGGTGGCGATGCGGCTGCGGATATCGGCATAGATCTCTTCCACGCTGCGGTCGCTGCGCTTGAGCTTGAGGTCCAACTCCGACACATGCACACCCTCGGCGTGTTCGTCGAGCTCAGCTCTGCCCGACCGGCGGCCCACATGCTCGACCTCGGGCACGTCAACCAGGGCTTTTTCGGCTATCGTGCCGATACGGGCCGATTCGGTCAGTGTGGTGCCAGGGTTCAGACGCAAGCCGACCAGCGCCACACCTTCATTGAAAGGCGGTAAAAAGGTCGTCGGGAAGAACGGCACGGCTGCCATGGCGAGCACCGCCGCCACGGCTCCCCCTAATACCCAGGCGCGCGGCGCCTGCAGCACACGGCCCAGTGCGGCGGCGTAACGCGTCTTGACCCAGGCCTGGACTTTGGTATCGCCGTGCTCCAGGCCTTTGATTTTCGGCAACAGGTAGTAAGACATTACCGGCGTCAGCGTGACCGACACCACCATGGATGCGAGCAATGACACGATGTAGGCAATCGCCAGCGGCTGCATCAACCGGCCTTCGATGCCCGGCAGGAAAAACAGCGGCAACAGCACCAGCACGATGATGACAGTGGCAATCAAAATGCCGGACCGCACTTCCAGCGTAGCCTTGGC
>Ga0066448_1000579_pt1 | contig 10283 bp, 9 predicted proteins | sample LakWasMet70_HOW9_2_FD_59536 | JGI IMG/M metagenome (GOLD analysis project Ga0066448, IMG submission 59536) | Freshwater sediment methanotrophic microbial communities from Lake Washington under simulated oxygen tension - Sediment Metagenome 70_HOW9 | ecosystem: Environmental > Aquatic > Freshwater...
GGCTGCTGCCTTCTTCGCCGCAGGCTTGGCTGCTGCCTTCTTCGCCGCAGGCTTGGCTGCCGATGCTTTATGTTTTGCAATCATCTCTTCCACTAACTGCAAGTCGGCATTAAAAATCCCAAGTGCCTTTGCAATCACGACTTTTCTTTCGGCCGCTTTCAGGTCCGGTGAAATTTTTAGCAACTCAGTGACCAAATCAGCTAACGCCTTCTTCGCCGCCCGTTTTTGGAAGATGGTCGTAGCGAATCGGCTCAACTCCGTCAATTTGCTAACAGCATCAACCACAGATTTGACTACTGCTTGACCAAGCGCGATTTCTGCTCCTGTGACCATATCTCCCCCGAGGGTGCTTATCATGGTTAAAAAAATCCCGAATATCGAAATGTAATGAAATACACAATTCATTACATTCGCATGCAACCTCTTGAAATCATTGAAGAACATGCTGCGGATCATTCCGGTTGTCCGACCACAATATCAGAAAATACACTATTGCCATGCAAAACATTAGATTTGGTGGCAGCAAATGAAGCAAGCAAAAACCCTAACCCATGCAGAACTGAAGCGCGTGCTGGCTGTAGCGAACGCTGAACGGCACGCAGAGCGCAACAAGCTCGCCGTCATGCTCAGCTACTATGCCGGGCTGCGTGTAAAGGAAATCGCGGCGCTCACGGTCGGCGACATCTACACCGCCGCCGGTGATGTCAAGTCGTTCGTCGCGCTTACCGCAGCGCAAACGAAAGGCAACCAAGGCCGCACCATCGTTTTCGGCAGCAAGCTAATTGATGCTCTGCGTGCATACTTGCGCATTTCGCAACTCAAGCCACAGGATACAACCAAGCCGCTACTGCGTTCGCAGAAGGGCGCGGCATTTTCGGCAAACTCGCTTTGTCAGTTATTCGGGCGGCTGTATGCCGCTGCTGGCATTGAAGGAGCCAGCAGCCACAGCGGCCGCAGAACCTTCATCACCGCGCTGGCCCACAAAGGCGTCAGTGCCAAAGTGTTGATGACGCTTGCGGGACATAAGAATATGTCCACGACGCAAAGGTATATTGACGTCAATGACGCCATGCTGGCGCAGGCAGTTGAGCTGATTTAATCCGGCGACGTGCCGGGCAAGACGAGCAACTGGAACAGTCTCCTCCGCGAGCTTTTACAGGTTGTCCAAACGGCCATATGCTTGCTAACATCTGTGCACACAAAGTCATCCCCACTGCTGGAGCTTTTCCGCATCAACTGCTGTACAGGCATACAGCCACTGTTTATAATCGCACGAAGAAACCTATAGAGATGAACCATGACCAAACCGACTGACGCAAGACTCGATTTAGACGCACTGAAGCCATTTGGATTTTACGAGTTTTTTGCCGGTGGCGGAATGGCCCGCCTTGGACTTGGTGCGGCTTGGACGTGTCTGTTTTCAAACGACTTCGACGCCAAGAAGGTTGCTTCATATCGCGAAAATTTTGCCCCAGCAAACGAGATGCACCACGGCGATGTAGCCCTGGTTAAGCCAGCACAACTTCCCAATCATGCGACTCTCGCGTGGGCTTCATTTCCTTGCCAAGATTTGAGCCTTGCTGGCAATGGTAAGGGCCTTGCCGGCGACCGTTCGGGCGTTTTTTGGGCATTCTGGAAGTTGATGCAAAAGCTGGGGAAAGAAGGCCGTCGTCCACCAATTCTGGCTCTTGAAAACGTCTCTGGGCTCATCACGTCACATGGTGGCCAAGATTTGACGAACCTCATTACGGCCCTCTCTGCTGAGGGCTACCGCGTCGGCGCAGTTGCCCTTGATGGCGCGCTGTTCGTCGCACAATCGAGGCCTCGCGTCTTTCTGGTGGCTGTTGCTCGCGGCGTCGCCATGCCTAAGGGCTTGCTGGCAAAAGTGCCAAATCCGACTTGGCACCCTCAGTCACTACAAGATGTAGTCGAAAACCTAACGTCAGAAGTTCGCAAGGACTGGCTGTGGTGGAAGCTGCCGTTGCCAAAGGAAGAGGCCCCACACCTTCTGGACATCATTGAGCGCGAGCCGCAGGGCGTGAAGTGGCATACCGCTGACGAAACCAAAAAACTGCTTTCGATGATGACCCCGGGTAATCTGGCGAAAGTCAACGAAGCCAAGAAGGCCGGTACGATGCAGGTCGGCACCATATATAAACGCACGCGTTTGAACGTCCAGCGCGCAGAGATTCGATTCGACGGTGTTAGTGGCTGCCTGCGCACGCCATCTGGCGGTTCAAGCCGTCAGTTGGTAATGGTCGTCGAAGGCAACAAGGTCCGTTCGCGCCTAATCTCTCCCCGTGAGACTGCTCGACTGATGGGCCTGCCGGAAACTTACATACTGCCAGAACGCTACAATGACACTTACCATTTGACTGGCGATGGACTGGTCGTGCCTGCGGTAAGCTGGATTGAGCAGCACATAATTCGCCCAGTCGCGCTGTCTGCACAAAAAGTCATTACTAAGGCCGCCAAGCCTGCCAAAGCAAAAAAAGAGTTAGTCCATGGCTGATTACCCAATCATCCCATGTAAAGCGACCGATGGCTGGAAGGAAGTTGTGGCTGCGTATGCGGAGGCGCTACAGGCTACGGCGCACACTGTTGGCGAACACGGAATGACACCAGAACAGTTCGCAGAATCTGGCCTTTTTAAGAGTGCGGTTGAACGTCTTCGTGGTCAAAGCGCGGCGTCGATGAGCGTCAAGAAAGCATTCATCGCAAACGTCCTTGAGGTGCTGAAAGACCAAGGTCGGATTACCTCTTGGCAGTTCGCAGGGGCTGGTGACCGGCATGATTACGAGGTGCATTTACCAAATGGCCGCATCTGCTGCATCGAAGCGAAAGGCTGCCTTGATGGAAACAACACAAACATTTTCCAGCGTCCCGCGAATGCAGACGAATTTGTAATTTGGTCGCTTTGCCAGAACCCGGGCGCGAATCCACGTCATAACGCGTGGAGTGGTATTCACACACGCTTGAGCGCTGAAATTGTATCCCGCCGTGAGCGAGTGGATGGCTTGGTCATTTGGGACATGCTCTGCGGCACCGCTGCGCGTCCCTGCCCGAAGGTGGTTGCCGACCCGACACGGGTCACCGAAGTTGCTGGCAAGGGTCTGCCACCACCATGCATTTATTTGTTCCCACGTAGCGTGCCTGACGCACGAAACAACCCGACGCCTCGACCATGGGAATTATCGGAAGTGCACTTCCTAAATATCTTGGCACAAGCATTTCCGGTGCCTGAAAATGAGGCCATCAGTGTTGAAATTGAAGCGCGGATGGACGGCGTCGATGTTCAGAGACTGACTCGGTACAAGAATGGCCCAACGATTTTGCACACGTCGAACTGGACGACGGTACGACGCGCCAATTAGCAATGGACACCCACAAAGGCGTCAGTGCCAAAGCTCTGATGACGCTTGCGGGACGCAAGCATATGTCCACGACGCAAAGGTATATCGGCGTCAACGATGGCATGCTGGCGCGGGCAGTCGAATTGGTTTGACCGGCAATGTGAGCTGTAGGAAGTGGACGCGTTTGCACCCACTTCCGCTTACTCGACACGGCAGCCGCCGCTTGTGCAATATGTTGTGGGATTACGGCTTAGAAACCCCTTTCAACGCCGCCTTTGCAGCCTTGAGTTTCAATTGCGCGACCAACAAAAGACGATTGCACTTTTCAATTTCCAAGACATTGACATCGCGAGTTGCCACCTTCAAATTGAATTCGCGTTCCTCAACAATTTGCTCAGCATACGAGACTTCCCCTTTAAGCTGGTGCCTTGCGAACTTTTCGTCATCCGTCAATTTCCGCCGCTCTGCTTTCGGACTATTGCGTTCCTTATAATCAGCAAGATAGATAGCAAGAACTGCCTTGCAACGCTCGACGGTCATCTTAGTATCTTTAATGTCAGCGGTTCCATCACCGTTTGGCATCGCGACAAAAATGCGGCACGGCTCATCTTCATCCCATTCAGCAACAGCAATCGTCTCAAGTTTATCTGCGCCACGGGCGACATCCAGCCCCGCATCCCAGCGCTCAAACTTGCCCACAGTTGGCGCAGCTTTTGTTCCACGGAGTTTCTCAAAGCCGCCGCGACTCGCAACGAACTTCGCAAAGTCTTGAGGCACTACTTTCTTAAGGAAAGCTTCTTCAAGTGCTACGCTGTAAACGTGAACCTGCTTGTCGCTTAATTCGCGGAACACATATCGAATCAATACAGACGCATCTTTGGACGAGCTGCGGAATTTGACATCCTGCGTGGTAAGGCGCGATTTAAGCAGATCAATGATTTTATGACGAGACACATTCGACATGACCTCGTGATACATTGGATAGACATCGCTCATCATTGCGCGAACAGCATTGCGCCCGGGAACGGTGAACTTCTGATCATCCGCATCAGCTTGATCGCGGAGCTTCTCGATATGTGCAACGGCTTTCGTCACATCAAGCGGCTTTGGCAAAATCGGCATTGAACTTTGTGCCTGTTGCGCATCCCCATTGGCGTGATCGGATACTGCGAGAACATCAGTAATTGGCGCAACAGCGGTTTCCACAACTGGCGCAGGCAATTCGATCAAGCCAGCATCGACCGAAGTGGCGGCGCGAATATCCCGCAGCACCTGTTGTTCAGGCACAGCCACGGCTGCTACCGGCTTCACAATTGCTGTCAAGCGGGAACTGGGTTTGTGAATTTTCTTGGTTTGAGTTTGCTTTTTCATTTTGAACCTCTAATTTAAAGTTGGTTAGAAGTTGATCGATCAACGCTTTACTGCACCGGTGAGACCATTGAAACAGTCGCATCAGGTCATCGTCAAACCGCGCCAACTTTAGATGTAGGCGTTTTGAGGCGTTAAAAATGGACGACAAGCCCCGGACATCTGCGCACATAAATCACTTGCATTTTTTCTGCATTTTTTGCGCAATTTGGAGGCGTTACCAAACGGAAAATTAAGAGTCGGCAACATATGCTTTCGATGAATTTCCACTTTTTAAATTCCCACGTGTCCTATATGAGACACATCCCGCCTTGGCACCCGATCTAAGTCCGTAAGTTACCGGCGGATACTTTCCTAAAGAAAGCAATAAGGGCGCAGCTGCTTGACGCCGTGCAACGCTTGTAGGGTGTCTACGCGCTGTCGAAGCGGCGCAGGGCTGGCATGGGTAGCGGGAATTTTCGAAAGCGCGCTGTAGGGCTTCTGTGGGAAGCTGCGCGAAACGGCGGCGTGTTTCGTGCTGGGTCGGTAATGGCTACGTTTACTGCGAATCAAACCTCGCACGCCGAGGCGTATCGTGAGGCATAGTCCACTACGGCTTTTTCCTGTAGCCGCATAAACGCTTTGTGCTCACTGACCTTCTGCTGACACGTATCCTTGACAGTCTGTGATACATATTCGGTTCGCTCAAACTGTATAAACAATTTATCCCATATGAATGGAAGGCGCATCATCCACCAAATGCTCCGATGATCGACGGCACGATTAAAGTAAGCGCCATCGTGTAACGGCAGAAGCAGCGTCGCACCTTGTTGTGCAGCTCCGCCAACAAACTGATCGAGGATGACGCTCTCGAAGTGCTGATAGACATGAGCGAGCAACTGCTTCGATGTCATTGCTGGATCAAAGCGCGAATTCTCATTTAGGTAGTCTCTGAATTCGTCGTTGAGCTTGTATGCTGCGAGCACTACCTTGGCCGCAAGCTCATATTCTGCAATGATGTCCTTCGCCAGCCGATGCGAGAGAAACGCTTCTACATGATTCCCAAGAATTTCTTTGAGCGACGAAGTCTTCCATTTACCTGCTTCATTTATCCACGATCCACCAACAGTCTTTCTCGCGCCAAAGCCTATTGCCGTAAAGGCGTCCTTTACCTTGTAATAGCCGTAAAAGTCTTCAATGTTCGTGTAGGATTTCGCCTCAACATAAATGCTTCGCGTAATAGCCTGTCGTATCTCTTTTCGGTTCTTAATGTAGTCTTTGATCGCGTGAAATTTCCACTCGCCGTCACTGAAAAAATTCGCTAATGCCGCCATTACACCCAGCGCTCCACAGCGCAAATCATAAACAACCGAATAGCCGAGTGCTGCATGTCGGACTTCTTTGGACGCAGACTGTAAATTTATACCTTTAAGATATGTTCGGCCGGCGGCAGATTCGTTTGCTTCTTGCCATAACTCGCCCTTATCGTTGACGCTATTGGCGATTGCGCTGGCATAGTAAAGATTGTGTTCAAGCTTGTGGCGCTTATCCGCTACGATTCTATCCATTGCGTCTTCATCACTGAGTATTTTCCTCACCAGATGCTTCTCAAACGCAGCTACATATGATTTCGTGCTGAGTTGCCGTATCAAATCAGCCATATAGTGACGCAACGAAGGAAGGTTGATCGCAGTGACAGAGTATTTTAGCTTATCATCTTCCACCACTTTAGCAGCAGGCAATGGCACCGCTTTCTGCTGACCGACATATTCATGAATGGCATTGACCACTATCGGCTTGGTAAATTGAACTGCCGATACCGTCTTCCTTGCTTTGCTGCCTTCGTGAAGTGTCGTGAACAGATACCGTGACAGCAGTGCATTCAACCAATACTGCTTGCCGTCGATCTGTATGCGCCCCCATGCAACTTCCATTGCCTTTGATCGCATTATTTTTATATCTGGATTGCTGGCAAACCAGCTATGTCGTGCCCAACTAAAATATACTTGCGTCAGATCGGCCAAGATGGCGGCGTGTTTTTTTTCGATACATCGCTCAATCTTGCGTCGATGTTTTTCTCCGCATTCGGCGATTAGTGCCTGCGTGATGTAAGCAACGAATACGTCTATTGCTGTGGCTGGTGTTGCTGGTTCTTGTGTCATATCCTTTCCTGATGTTGTTCTGATTTTTTTTCTTCACACCGGCAGCAACATCATCGCTGACATTGATGTCGTCGCCTTCGGCTTGTCTTCTGTTGTTGCCTTCATCGGCTTGTCTTCACATTTTATATTAGCGCTACTATTTTTTGCTCTTCCGTAGTTCCGGTTGTGACCTTGTGCCCTGACCTGATGTCGAGACAGGCACGCACATTTCTCTGTGTGACAGCATCGTCCTTTACGACCAGTTGCGTCTGTAGCGCTACTACTATTTATGCCGGATCGTGATAGACCAGCGCGAATCTTGTTTGCGTAGCGCGGCGATAAATAGTTGCTCAACGAAGGAGTGACGACAATGCAGATACAAGCAATTTACGAAGAGCTGAAGCGGGAGCGATTGGTAAGGTCTGCTTACGATTTCAGTCAAAACTTTATGGGCCGTGACAGAAGTTATTTCGCCGTGCTAAAGGCGCGATCCAAACAACCGAGCATCGAGTCGTGGCAGATACTGGGCTGTGCGCTACAGCAACGAGCCATCGCATTCGGCAGCAGTGACTATCAGCCGCTTCGTGACAAGGGGGTGAGATTGGCGAAATTGCAAACTGACATAGCTGCTGCCATGATGAACGAATGCGCTGAAAAGCTGCGCTGAACAAGAAGGTCTTTTTCGGTAGACGATGCTAGGATGCGACTACATACTTACTCCATAAACAACAACTTTTAGGAGTAAGAAAATGAGCAAATCTATCTTGAGCGGTCTGAAGATTATTGCTATGCCAGCGAAAACCACCAGCACCGATCCAGTCGTTGCGCGCCGTGAAAAACTGCTGACCCGCTTGCAAGAACAGCGCGAAATTGCCCTGTGCTTTGTTGACGGTAAGGTGTTTGTAGGCCCGGACAAGCAGCGGGTAAAAATCAATGCGGAAACTGGTGAAAAAACCACCGAATCTACGCCGAAGCGTGTCAAGGCATGGTTCAGCGGCAGCACCGATAACATCGTTCTTGAGGTGCGGTATGGAAACGTAGCGATCGAGTTTGCACCGGGGAAGACGGCTATTGAAGTTGGCAAAGTGTCGAAGTTAGTGCCGACCCTCGAAACGGTTATCGAGGCTGTCAAGGCCGGTGAAGTTGACGAGATTTTGAAAGCGATCAAAAAACCGGCCAAGGCAAAAGCTGCTGCGGTATCGTGAACCGACTGTATGCAGATACACAGCAGCGATACTTCAAATGTCGCTGCATCCATGATGTGTGTAGCCACATATAAATGCTGGCTTCTCAGCGAAAAAACAGTAGCCGCAGTGCTGCGTTTGTATCCTCCTACGGAGGATAGGTAGCGAGACCAGAAATGTCAATCCGAAGCTGGCCTTCATCGCGAAAATGTCCCACAATTTCAAATCGTTTTGGTGCTACACACGATCCTGGTTCGTCACGGATGCTGCTTTCTTCAAGTGAGCAATGCGCTGAAAATACTGCCCTATCAAATTACGCACAAAACGCCCGCTGCTGCGTTTATTTAAGGACGGGTATATGCGGGTAGCTGGTGCGTGAGGGATGCGTTATACGGGGTTTTATGCAAGGCAAGCAGCGTCACTTCAAGCGACGCTTGCACCGTTATCAGTATCCCAGTTAGCCGCGTTTCCGCAGCCGAAAATGCTCTGGCACTTTGCCACCGCTGGCTACGCCCCAAGCCGCAGCCCAGCGAGCAGCACGACGCTTGCTGCCGTCAGCACCATTGCTAAGCATACGGTCAAGGGCTGCTGACATCCGGTGGATCGCGTAGGCCTGCCTGCTTGCTGATTTGCGGTAATGAGCCATCCGCTGAAAATCCTTCTTATTTTTGTGCGGGCCGACGATCAGTCGTCACCAAAGTCCACGATTTCGGAATTGTATTGATGGATGAGTTTGCTAATCTTCGACGTTTCCTTGATCAAGTCATCTGCAAAATGTGATGCGGATACGTGGCCATAGAACTTCTGGATCATTTCGATGCTGTTGCCGCACTGCTTGGCTAACGCAAAAGGATCCATTTTTTCTTCCAGCTTGAACGTGATGTAGCTGTGGCGCAAGCAGTAGAGCGACCTTGCGCCATCAGGGCTGTCATACAAGTCGATCTCCTTGAGCAAAGCCGTGAAGTTGCGTGAAAGCTCCTTCGTTTGCTGTCCGTCAGGCAGCACGAACAGTGGCTTGGAGTTGTCCTTCAGGTTATTCCACTCGATCAAGTCAGAAACGATGTCCTTGACCTTCTCATGCCCGACGACAAGCCGCGTTCCAGTGTAGAGCGTAGTCTTACCTTTGCGCACCTTGAAGATGATGTGATTGGCCTTGTCCTCGATGTCGTTCACCGTGAGCTGGTCAAGCTCTTTGCCCGGCCGCATGCCAGTGTTCAACGCGACCTGAACATAGTAGTAAAGCAGCGTGCGGATGTCGCGGGTCACTGCTTTACGGCTGCCCGCAATCCATCCCGGAAATGCCCCAAGAATTTGGTTGATATCTTCGTGGGTGAAGTGGCTACGCCGTAAATTGGTGCTGCCCTGCGAAGTGGTCAGGCTCGGCACCTGCGATTTCGTCATCCATTTGTTGTTGACTGCCTCTTCAAAGACACGTTGAAGCGCAGCATTGTGCGATTTCAGCGTCGATTGCGCCGGGTTTTTCCCCAATTTTTTTGCGCGCCACTGATCGAACTCCGCAAGCTTATTGTAGTCAATGCTGGTGACGTGTGTGCGGTCAAAAAATGGGATGTGATACTTGTTCAGAATGTGTTCGTAGTCGAGCATCGAAGCATGACCCTTGGCCCCTTTCGGGACAGCGCGCATCCCCAAAATGGCGCGCTGCGCTACATCCTTGAACGACTTAGTCTGAATGGTGTAGCCATGCTTGGCCAGAGCGACAAACTCTGCTTTGATGCCATATGCTTGCTGAATTGCGTTGCCAAGCTCGCGCTCCTTCGTCGTGCGCGCCATCCACTTGCCTGCGATCTTGAATCGAGCGAACCAGCGGCTGCTATGCTTCAGTTTGTAGAGGTATAAACCATCGTTGATGATGTGCTTGTCAGATGCTTCGTCCATAGCGTAAAGAGCGGAGTTGTTTTACGCATATTAGCAGGAAGACAGGGCGAGATTTTGTATAGTTTTTGTATAGTTTCAAAAACAACACACAACCACTTGAATTAAAACAATTTTTTTAGACGCGATGATCTCAAAATCCCCCGCCGCAAGGTGTGCCGGTTCGAGTCCGGCCCCGGGCACCACCAGAAACACATGATGCATACGTTCTTGCCGGGGTATCTCCTGCCCCTACACTCTGGCCCTCAGCGCGGTTGCCACCGCGCCAGAGCACCACAACAGAGTCGAGCTTCATGTCCCCTATTCCATCGGTTACCAAGGCCTTCATGCTGGCTTGTGTGGGCCTGTTCTGCCTGTTCACGCTG
>Ga0066448_1000597_pt1 | contig 10055 bp, 7 predicted proteins | sample LakWasMet70_HOW9_2_FD_59536 | JGI IMG/M metagenome (GOLD analysis project Ga0066448, IMG submission 59536) | Freshwater sediment methanotrophic microbial communities from Lake Washington under simulated oxygen tension - Sediment Metagenome 70_HOW9 | ecosystem: Environmental > Aquatic > Freshwater...
CCGCCATCGTTAAAAAAGTTGAGCCGTTAAGAAAACTATTGGAAGCCAGGCAGAAACTGGATAATTTAATTACTTACATGGATGGCAGAAGCAAAGCTGAAGAAGAAATCACCAAGGCTTTAAACGATCCAGCGCTACTTGAAGCCTTGTTATCGGCACCCAATACAACTGAACCCCCCGCGGAGGAATAAATCATGACGGCACAGGAAGTTCAAAAACAAACAGAAACAGCGGTATTGGAAAAAAAATCCGATTTGGAATTACTGCTGAGCAAGGAGTTTAGATACGACAAGGATAATCAGAAAGATGAAAAGAAAAAAACCGTCGAGACCGCGTTATCCATATTAGCCGACTTCGTTTTAAAAGATGTCAATCTGGTATCGGATAGTGCAGTTAAAAGCATTGAAAGTGTTATTGCCCAAATTGATAAAATTCTGACTGAGCAAGTTAATGAGATTTTGCATAACGAAGAATTTCAAAAACTGGAAGGTGCTTGGCGTGGTTTGCATTATCTGGTAACCAACACCGAAACCGAAGAACAGCTAAAAATAAAAGTGATGGACGTGTCCAAAGCTGAGCTGGCCAAAACCTTAAAAAAATATGAAGGTGTGGCTTGGGATCAAAGTCCGCTTTTTAAGAAAATATACGGTGAAGAATACGACCAGTTTGGCGGTCATCCCTATGGCTGTCTGGTTGGCGACTATCATTTTGATCATACCCCCGCAGACGTTAAGCTGCTTGCTCAAATAGCAGAAGTTTCCGCCGCTGCGCATAGTCCGTTCATCACTGGTCTGTCGCCAGCTACCTTGCAAATGGAATCCTGGAGTGAGCTATCAAATCCAAGAGATTTGACAAAAATATTTTCCACCGCTGAATACGCGGCCTGGCGCTCATTAAGGGAGTCAGATGATGCAAAATATTTAGCTTTGGCTTTGCCGCGTTTTCTGGCCAGACAACCCTACGGCGCTAAAACCAATCCGGTCGATGGCTTTGCTTTTGAGGAATTTGACGACCGATTGGATGAAAGTGATTTTGACAGCCCGGAAGCATTTAAAGCCGCTAAAGAAGCAAAACGCAATGATCTGGCAAAATTAGGCGCAGACAGCAAAAACTACACCTGGGCCAACTCGGCTTATGCTATGGCCGTTAATATCAATCGTTCCTTTAAGGAATATGGCTGGTGTTCACGGATACGCGGCATTCAGTCCGGCGGTGAAGTTAAAGGATTGCCTGTGCATACTTTTCCCAGTGATGACGGTGGCGTAGATGCAAAATGCCCCACAGAAATAGCCATAGGAGACAGGCGCGAGGCAGAATTAGCCAAAAATGGCTTTATGCCGCTGGTGCATAAGAAAAACACGGATATTGCGGCCTTTATTGGCGCACAAACGCTCTATAAACCTAAAGAGTTCGATAATCCTGCCGCAACGGCGAATGAAAACTTATCGGCACGCTTGCCATACATTTTTGCCACTTGCCGGTTTGCCCATTACTTAAAAGGCATGATCCGCGATTGGGTTGGCGAAAACAAAACCCGCGATCAATTGCAACGCGAGCTAAATGAGTGGATTAACAATTATGTTGATACGGATCCCGCAAATTCTGCAGAGGAATATCAACGTACCCATCCACTTGCAGCAGCAGAAGTGGTCGTTGAAGAAGATGAAGAAAACCCGGGATATTACAAATCCAAATTTTATTTACGCCCCCATTATCAACTGGAAGGGCTAACTGCTTCCTTGAGACTGGTTTCCAAATTGCCTCAAAAGAGCGCTTAACGCAACATCATTAAACAACTTAGGAGAATATCATGGCTGCTGTAGACTATTTTTTAAAGATTGATGGTATTGAAGGGGAATCTCAAGATGCCAAACACGCAAAAGAAATTGAGTTGCAATCCTGGAGTTGGGGTGAAAGCAACGGCGGAACATTTGCGCAAAGTGCAGGTGGCGGTGCCGGTAAAGTGGCGATGCAAGACTTTCATTTTGTCATGACTATCAATACGGCCTCGCCAAAATTATTTCAGGCTTGCGCCAGTGGTCAACACATCGCTAAAGCTACCTTAACTTGCCGTAAAGCCGGTAAAGAACAACAAGAGTTTTTAGTGATTAAATTCACTGATTTACTGATTTCTTCTTATCAAACTGGCGGCAGTAGTGGTGATATTGTGCCTACGGATCAAATTTCATTTAACTTTGCCAGTATTGAAATTGATTATAAAGAGCAAAAGAAAGACGGCACATTAGGTGCTGCCATCCACGGTGGTTGGGATCTGAAAAAACACGTAAAGAAATAATCTGGTTTATTACGCCGGTTGGTTTAGATCGGCGTATGCTCACTGCTGACTCACCCGGGAACAGACGATGTTAAGTGCTGATAAATGGTTAAAAGAAGGAAATTTGCAAGAAGCATTAACAGACTTGCAAGCCAGCATACGCCAACAACCCGCTAACAGCAGTTACCGGCTGTTTTTATTTCAGTTACTCGCTATCCGTGGTGATTGGCAACGAGCTTTGGCGCAACTTGATGTAGCTGTTGAATTGGACAAGGAAGTGGAGCCCCTGGCACTTATCTATCGCGCTGCATTACGTTACGAAGCCTTACGAACTGAAATTTTTGCCGGACGCAGAACGCCTTTAATTTTGGGCGAACCGCTGGAATGGTTAGCGCCTTTATTTGAAGCTTTACGCCTGGATGGACAAGGTTTACACAGCCAAGCCGAAGAATTACGAAGCTTGTCGTTTGAGCAAGCCACAGCCGTGTCTGGTGAAATTGACGGCAAGCCCTTTCTTTGGCTGGCCGATGCCGATTCGCGCTTGGGGCCAGTCACTGAAATTATTGTTAATGGACAATACTACTGGGTGCCAATGCAACGAATCAGCGAACTGCATTTTGAACCACCTGCCGATTTACGCGATTTGGTTTGGTCATTGGTACGGATTATTTGGGATAACGGCGGGGAAGCACATGGCTTAATTCCAGTCCGTTATCCTGGTTCAGAAAGCGCAGCCGATTCCGCGCTGGCGTTATCGCGTAAGACTGAATGGCAGGCCGTCAGTGAAAATACATATATTGGTTTAGGACAGCGCCTATGGACGACTGATCAGGAAGATTACCCGTTACTGGATATTCGAAAAATCGTGTTCAACACGCAAGACATTGCGTAGCTGGTTATGGTAGATCCTGTCAAAAGCCACTTGTTGCCTTCGCTGCTGGTTCGCTTGACGGATGACGAGCCAAAAAACAAGCAACCAGAGCCGGTTTCAAAACAGGTAATGAACGAAGAAGAATACCTGAAAGCATTTAATGAAGATCTGCAATGGCTGTATAATGCCACGTCCCTGGAAGCATCCGTTGATCTGGATAACTATGATTTTATCGACGAGAATGGACAAACCAGAAATTATCTCAAAGAATCTGTGATCAATTTTGGAATTCCAGATCTTACCGGTCATACGGCCTCACGTGTTAAAAGCACACATATCGAAGCAAGCTTACGCTTGGCCATTGAGTATTTTGAGCCCCGTATTTTACTCGATAAGCTTAAAATTGAAGCGCGCCGCACCGATCAATATAATCAAAACGCCTTAAGCATAGATATTCGGGGAGAGCTTTGGATGCAACCCTCGCCTTGGCCTCAGCATTGGCAAACCGATGTCGATCTGGAAACAGGATCGGTGACGGTCAAAATTAGCGGGCAAGAGTTATGAAGCAACGCATGCTGGATTATTATAATCAGGAGTTGCGGCATTTACGCCAGATGGGGCGTGAGTTTGCCAATCAAAATCCCAAAATTGCCAAACGCCTGGACCCGGACAGCTTTAAAAATGAAAAGCTTTGTCTGGACCCTTACGTTGAACGGTTACTTGAAGGCTTCGCGTTTCTGGCGGCACGAGTACAACTGAAGATTGACTCGGAATTTCCAGAATTTACCCGGCATTTGTTGGAGTTTGTCTATCCGCATTATTTAGCTCCAACCCCGTCAATGATGATCGTCCAAATGCAGCCGGAAGATTGTCCGCCACAAGGGTTTATTGTTGAACGCCATACCGTGCTTAAAAGTTCGCTGGGTGCGCATGAACAAACCCAGTGTAAATTTCTTACCGCTCATCAGGTGCAAGTTCTGCCGTTGACCATTGCTGAAGCGCAATATGTGCCTAACCTGGCCAGTATTCCCGAAAGTATTCGCAAACAAATTCAACAATCAACCGAGCCAGTGCTGCCAGAAATTCAGGCTGCAATCCGCTTGCGTCTTAGAACCCTTGGAGAAGGTGATCAGGCTCAACCATTTAATCAACTGGCTTTGGATACCTTGCCTCTGTATTTAAGTGGTCAAAATAATTTGACTGCCTTGTTATATGAGCAGTTTTTAGCCGATGCGGTGGCGATTGCTGTGGTTGATGTGGCTGGCGATAACATACCAAAAAACAATCCTACTGCTTGCACCTTAATACCGCAAAAACCCAAACGGTTTGGTTTTGATGATGGTCAGGCGCTGTTTCCCTATGGGCCGCGTTCTTTTCAAGGCTATCGGTTGTTGCAGGAATATTTCGCTTTCCCTGAGCGATTTCAATTTGTTGAGCTGACCGGTTTAGCGGCTGCACTAAAAAATACCCAGAGCACTGAGTGTGATATTTATGTGTTATTAAAGCGTGCACAACCAAAGCTAATCCATGTGTGCGACAAACATTTGTTTGCCCTGTTTTGCACTCCGGCGATTAATTTGTTTCCGCACCATGCTGACCGAATTTCTGTTAGCCACACTAAAACCGAATACCAGGTGATACCCGATAGGACGCGCATGTCCGATCTTGAAGTGTATAGTCTGGAGCAGGTAACAGGATTTAACGCTAACTTACAGGAAGCACAACGCTTTCAGCCGTTTTACAGCCATCTTTCTGGTAGCCGCTTTTCGTCCGAGCATGGTTATTACACCATTCAACGCAGAAAAACCAACTTGTCTGCCAAGCAACTGCTGCATGGAAAACTAACTGATTATTCCGGCACCGACACTTATATTTCGCTGGTTGATCCCAAGCAAGCGCCCTATAACGTTGCGTCAGTCAAAGAATTGGGTTTGAATTTACTCTGCACCAACCGGGATTTGGCGCATAAAGACCGCAACCAGTTTACTGAATTCAGTTTGGAAATTGACGCTAAAGTTAAAGAAGATATTCAATGTATTGCAGGACCAACTAACCCAAAACCATCCAAAGTTATTGATGGCAAGGCCTGGCGATTAATTAGTCATTTATCATTAAACTATCTGTCTCTGATGGATACGGATGAAGGCGCTTCGGCCTTGCGCGAACTGCTAAGCCTTTACAGTGATCCCGACGATGAAGTTACCAATCAACAAATTGCTGGCGTACTGTCAGTAACTGCAAAAAACGTGGTGCGTCGAATCAACAATTCCGAAGCAATTGTGTTTGGACGCGGCATTGAAATCACGGTCAAATTTGACGAAAGCGCTTTTGAAGGAAGCAGCACTTTTTTGTTGGGTGCCGTGCTGGAGGTTTTTTTCGCGCGCTACGCGTCAATCAACACGTTTACTGAAACCGTCATTATTACTGACAAACGGGAGATTATGCGATGGCCGATCAGGATCGGACAACGTCACACCCTTTAATCGACCTGTTTAAGGACGATATTCAGGATTTTGACTTTTTTCAGGTGTTGCGCCTGATTGAATGCGCATACCCGGATGAGCCCAGGTTGGGCACAGCTCAGCAATTAGCTGATGATCCTCCGGTCCGTTTTGGTCAGGAAGTTTCTTTGAGTTTTCCGCATGCCGCACTCAGCGCATGGCAACCCCTGACACTGGAAGACGTTAAACACCGGTCAGTCAATCGACTCGATGTACGATTTTTTGGGTTATTTGGGCCACACGGTCCATTGCCACTGCCGCTTACAGAACACGCGTTGGAAAGGTTAGGAAAAGGCGATCATGCTCTGGTTAATTTTGCCAACGTATTTCATCATCGGTTGCTGTCGTTGTTCTATCGGGCTTGGGCAGAAGCTCAACCGGTAACGCATTTTGACCGGTACGAAAAAGATTTTACTGAGGATCGGTTTAGCCGCTATTTGGGTTCATTGTTTGGTTTGGGTATGGATAATCTGCGTAATCGAGATGCCATGCCGGATCAGAGCAAATTACTATTTACAGGCTTATATGCCAGCCAAACCAAGCATGCTGAAGGCTTGGCTATTATCATTGAGCAATCACTGGGCCTGCCTGCGCATATTGAAGAGTTTGTGGGTGAATGGATGCACATTGATCGACATGAACAAACCCGTTTGGGCGTTAACATTGACGCAGGTCAATTGGCGATCAGTGCCGTGTTGGGCGAGCAAGTATACGGTTGCCAGCATAAAATGCGCCTTGTTTTAGGCCCGATGCCAATGACGGGTTATAAGCAACTGCTACCCGACCAAGCCGGACTAACCGAGCTGGCGGCCATTGTGCAAAATTACATCGGTGATGAGCTGGTTTGGGATGTTAACTTAATTTTACGCCAGGCCGATATTCCGCCATTACGACTGGACGGCAGCAATCAACTGGGTTGGACATCCTGGCTGCTGAACAAAGGTTGTAACCATTGCAAACCCGATGGCTATTGCGAAACCTGCAAACCATACCCACCCAGTGATGCGCATGATCTGACTTTAGATCAACCCAAGCAACGATTTCAATAAAACAATAACAAGGAGATGCGGTAATGAGTGAAATTGACCGAGCCAAATTATTCGGCAAGTTAAACAAGCTATGTTACAAAACCATTGAAAGCGGCACCACGTTTTGTAAATTACGCGGCAATCCTTATGTGGAAATTGTGCACTGGTTGAATTTGCTCTTGCAATCTCAAGACTCTGATTTACATCGCATTCTCCGGTACTTTGATATAGATCAGGCAAAATTACTCAAAGATACCATCGAATCCCTGGATAAACTGCCCAGAGGCGCTACTTCCATATCGGATTTTTCCAGCCATCTTGAAGATGCGATGGAGCGCGGCTGGGTTTATGCCAGCATCTTGTTTGGTGAAAGCCAGGTGCGTAGCGCGCATTTGTTGGTTGGCATGTTAAAAACCAGAACCTTGCGCAATCATCTGCTTGAAATCTCACCCGAATTTAAAAACATTAGTGTTGATCGACTGACTGACCAATATGCTGAAATTGTCGCTGGCTCGCCGGAGGAAGGCCAAGCGCCGAGCTTAGTCAATGCCGTGCCTGGAGAGGCCAGTGGGGCAATGTCGCCAGCCGCATTAGGCAAACAGGAAGCCTTGCGGCAATTTACCGTCGATTTAACTGAGCAAGCCAGACAAGGCAAAATGGATCCTATTGTTGGTCGCGATGAAGAAATCCGCCAAGTGATTGATATACTGATGCGCCGCCGCCAAAATAATCCGATCCTGACTGGTGAAGCCGGAGTTGGTAAAACGGCTGTCGTGGAAGGCTTTGCTCAAAAGATAGTCGCGGGTGATGTGCCTCCGCCTTTGCGGGACGTGATAGTGCGCACGTTGGATGTTGGTTTACTGCAAGCCGGTGCCAGCATGAAAGGTGAATTTGAGCAGCGTTTGCGGCAGGTCATTGAAGAAGTACAAGCATCGCCCAAACCCATAATCCTGTTTATTGATGAAGCACATACCTTGGTTGGTGCGGGTGGCGCAGCCGGAACCGGTGATGCGGCCAACTTGTTAAAACCAGCGTTAGCACGCGGAACTTTGCGTACCGTGGCGGCTACCACTTGGGCGGAATACAAAAAACACATCGAAAAAGATCCGGCCTTAACCCGTCGTTTTCAAGTGGTACAAATCGCGGAACCCAGCGAAGAAAAAGCCATTCTGATGATGCGCGGTGTGGCGTCAGTTATGGAAAAACATCATCAGGTTCAAGTTTTGGATGAAGCGCTGGAAGCGGCGGTCAAGCTTTCGCACCGCTATATTCCGGCACGACAATTGCCCGACAAAGCAGTCAGTTTACTGGATACCGCCTGTGCCAGAGTTGCCATCAGCCAATATGCTGTGCCAGCTGAAGTGGATGATTGCCGCAAACGCATAGCTGCCTTGCAAACCGAGTTGGAAATTATCGAACGCGAACACGCGGTTGGCATCGATACCACGCAAAGAAATGAGAATGTACAACAAAAGCTGATCAGCGAAAATGAACGCCTGACTGCTGTTGAAGCGCGTTGGACATCAGAGCGTGAACTGGTTGAAAAAATCCTCAATCTACGCAGTCAATTGCGCGCTGGCGGAAATCCGGTTGATCAAACGCCCGACCAACTAGCCGAAGTTGCATCAACTACAGATGACCGCGTTAAGCTGTTAACCGAACTGCAAGCCTTGCAGCTAAATCTAAAAACCATTCAAGGTGAAACACCATTAATATTGCCCAGCGTTGATACCCAGGCGGTCGGCTCGGTAGTGCAGGATTGGACCGGCATTCCGGTTGGGCGCATGGTTAAGAATGAAATTGAAACCGTGTTAAAACTGGCTGATCATTTAGAGCAGCGCATTATCGGTCAGCGGCATGCTTTGGAAATGATAGCCAAGCGAATTCAAACTTCGCGTGCCGGTCTGGATAATCCAGGCAAACCGATTGGCGTGTTTATGCTGGCCGGAACCTCCGGTGTGGGTAAAACCGAAACTGCACTGGCTTTGGCCGAAACCTTGTATGGCGGAGAACAAAACGTCATCACCATCAACATGAGCGAGTACCAGGAAGCGCACACCGTTTCTACCCTAAAAGGCGCGCCTCCAGGTTATGTTGGTTATGGCGAAGGCGGTGTGTTAACCGAAGCAGTCAGACGCAGACCGTATAGCGTAGTACTTCTGGATGAAGTGGAAAAAGCACACCCTGATGTGCACGAAATATTCTTTCAGGTATTTGACAAAGGCTGGATGGAAGACGGGGAAGGGCGGGTGATTGATTTTAAAAACACCTTGATTTTACTCACCACCAACGCCGGTACGGAACTAATCAACTCACTTTGTAAAGACCCGGAACTCTTGCCCGAGCCAGAAGGCATAGCCAAAGCACTACGTGAGCCATTATTAAAAGTGTTTCCACCCGCCTTGCTGGGCCGGTTAGTGGTCATTCCGTATTACCCGCTTAATGATCAAATGATTGGCGCGATTGCTCGATTACAACTGGGCCGCATCAAAAAACGCATAGCTGAAAGTCACAAAATACCGTTCACCTACGATGATGAAGTCATCAAGCTGATTGCCAGCCGTTGCACCGAACTGGAAAGTGGCGGCCGGATGATCGATGCCATCTTGACCAACACGGTGTTACCCAAAATCAGCGAGGAGTTTTTACTGCGGATTATGGATGGCAACGCCATTGAACGCGTACATGTCTCTGTTGTGGATGGGGAGTTTGCTTATGAGTTTAACGGTTAATTAGATGGCAAGTTATCAAATTCCAGGCCCAAGTTGCAGAGTTGGCTTACCGTTGAGCATGGATGAAGGAACCTTAGCATTGTGTTTAACTCCAGCACCGGGTACCGTCTGTTCCAATTCGTGGCTTTATCCCACTAGGGCCTTGTTTTGTTCGTTACAACCACCTAACAAAAACATAGATTTAAGTTTTTTGTTTATGCAATGCCTTAATCCTAGCAAAGGCTTAACTGAACAGGATTACAAAACAGCCGCTGCCAAAATTGATGTTGAAGTGGCGACCATTAAGGCAGTGGCTGAAGTTGAATCATCGGGTAGTGCTTTTGATGACGATGGTCGTCCTAAAATATTATTTGAACGCCACTATTTTCATCGATTGACTGGTGGAAAATATGACGGTAAACACGCTGATATTTCAAACAAAAAAAGCGGTGGTTATGGCAAGTTTTCTGCACAATACGGAAAACTGGAGCGCGCATATCATTTAAATGCCGATGCGGCATTGCGTTCTGCGTCCTGGGGCAAGTTTCAAATTATGGGTGACAATTACAAAGCTGCAGGTTTTAGCACAGTGCAGGCCTTTGTAATGGCTTTAACAAAAGCGGAATCAGAGCATCTACATGCTTTCACCAGCTTTGTCGGGCATAATAA
>Ga0066448_1000626_pt1 | contig 9656 bp, 10 predicted proteins | sample LakWasMet70_HOW9_2_FD_59536 | JGI IMG/M metagenome (GOLD analysis project Ga0066448, IMG submission 59536) | Freshwater sediment methanotrophic microbial communities from Lake Washington under simulated oxygen tension - Sediment Metagenome 70_HOW9 | ecosystem: Environmental > Aquatic > Freshwater...
CGTGCGCGAGACCCGCACCTATGCGGTGATGGAAGAGGTGAAGAACACCACCGCCCTGCCTATCTAGCCAATTCAAGCCGCTCCCCTGAACAGTGACATTCACCCCGCGTCTATGACATTCCGGCGTGACTGAGGCGATTGGACATTAGGGCTCAAACTAGCCCGTCTGAAGAACGGCCACTGTTCCCAGGGAGAGTTCGCTTCTGAGGGCCCCCGGAGGGCCTGTTTTTCGTCCTTCCGCGCTGTGGTCAAAACGCCCTTATCAGCGCCTTTCTTGAAAGCGTTCAGTTTCACCGGAACAGAATACACAATACGAATCAACAACTTGGCTCGTATCGCGCTGACATTAAGTCGCAAACTCACTTCCGCGCGGACATTCATGTCGTGTTCGGCTTGGCGCCCGTAGCCGCCCTCTTCCGATTTGCACGAAGCGCCCGCCTTGGCGTTGCTGAACCGGGGAGCTCCTGTGTGTCCTCTGGCTGTTGTCTGCGGGCTTGGAGCCTTGTGCGCGGACCTCTGCAGAACGGTATAGCCTTGAACGGCGGCCATGGTCGGGCCGTGGTCGAATGCTCCGACGCCCTTCTGTGAGGGCCTGTGGAAGTGACGGGGATGGCTTGGGGTAAAAGCCTCAGGCCATTTTTCTTGGATCGGACGACGGACGCTGCGACTTCAGCGTTAGGCCCAGCAGTCCCTACTTGCTGCCGGACTCAGGCAGAACCAGTTCCAGCGAGGATTGGGCAGAAGCCAGCTTGTCTGAAAACCTCTTCTTCCGTCCCTGAGATGTCTCGGCTGACTGGCCTGAGGAAGACCGCTTCTCCAGCACGAGCGACACGTATCGGCCCGTGACAATCACCTCTCCCGTCGGATCGAGCTTTCGTTCTGTGTGGAGCAGGCAAGTTATGGAATCGCCATGTTGAAAGCTCACCGTTCGGTTTGATACCGCCTGCTTGTAGTCACTGTCTCGCATGGCGAAGCTGATTGGTTCTCCCCGATAGAGACCCTTCCAGTGCATATTCCCGCCGGTAATCACGGGCGCAACAATCTCAATGCAGGCGGCGTCATCAATCAGCTCGGGTAGCGAGTTCTCGCGCACGATGAATCGCTCAAAGTCAATGCGGGGCGTCGTGCGCTCCAGCTCAGTAGTCAAGGAGCCTGCAGGGATGTGGCCAAACCCTACTGCAGTGACCCTCCTGTAGGGCACGAGAAGGCTGTAGAAGTTGGAACGGCGCGTGAGGACCTTGTAGTCCTGGTTGAGTAGGCTGATGACCTCGGCCACAGATTCGTCAGAAGCCTTCCCTTCGCCTGCCTCTTTTCGCAGCTTCTCGATCTGCAGCTTTTTCTCTTCAATGCTGAGCTTCGTAAGCTCCTTCGTGAGCGCTTCTTGCTCCTTGTCCGTGGATGGCAATGCCAGGATCGAAATTACGATCTGCACGACCACCAACAACATGCCACTCATCACGAGTGCGCCGCCGTTCTTCGGGTCCATCAAGAACTTGAAGACCTCCCGGAGCCCACCTTCGGTAAAGGCGGCACTCTCGAGAGCAACTTCGAGGCCGAGTTCCTTGGTGATATGCCGGATGAGGGCGAGGACTTCGGCTTCGCACTTGTTTCGCACCAGCGCATCCATGGAATGCGCGTCGTTGGCCAAGTGGTAGTGCAGCTCGATACGTTCTTCGGTCATAGCTTGCTAGGCCCCCTCGTCGGCTGTTGTCTCGCCGGCGTTCAATCGTTTGCGGTCGATTGTGCAGTACCAGTAGGCATCCTAGAGGTGCCGCCCCGTGGCATCCCGGCCGTACTAGCTCACCTAGCGAGCTCCCCAAGTCACACCATCGGCTCCAGTCCTTAGAGCCGTGCATGGAGGTGAGAGGTCGATCTGGCACCTTGGAGAGGCCGATGAAGCTGCCGAGCAACGCGTTGCTGTGATGAGAAACCTTGGTGGGGCGTGTGCAGGAGTTGGCGAATCCGCACGCTGTGGCCCTCTGGGCGGAATTCGCCCCTGATAGCGCCATCAAAATGCGCCTGGGCCATTGCCCATGAGAACTATCAAGCATTCAGAGAGAACATGGCCAGTACGAAGAAGGCGCCGGTGAAAAAACCGGTCGCAGCAAAGAAGCCTGCCACCAAGGCGGCAACTCCCAAGAAGACCACCCCGACAAAGGCCAAAACTGCTGCGAAGCCGAAGAAGGTTGCAGCTAAGAAGGCGCCCGTCGACTATCGCCTGAACGCCATCCGAAAGCTGGCCTCGGCCTTCGAGGATAAGCAGACGCGAGAAGTGGTGGAGCAGGCCTGCCTCGAGATTTCGCGCCAAGCCCACGCCATGTTTGTCGCGCGAAGCGACGATGGCATCGCCTATCGCAACTACTTGAAGGCTGTGTCTCACATGTCGTTCGAGCTAGCCAACGCCGCTGCGACTGGGGACGAGGAGTCGATTGAATTGGCCGTGGCCGGTATCAGCGACGAGCTCGACGGCAGCCCGATCCTCGACATGGCCTGGCAATACAACGTGACGCATGGCCGTGACGTGGTCAGCGCGCTTCAGGGCCATCTGCGTCGTGAAGAGATCGACATGGCCTTCATGCTTCGCTGAACGAGCCAGTACCTGACCAGGGGGCCCGTGAGGGCCCCTTCTTCGTTGTGGCCCCTCGATTGCGCCTTCCGCCTGCGCGCCGCTTGTAGTCAGCCCTTGTCGCCCGGCTCTGTATCCACCACCGTCTCCGCGTGACAACAGCTCCAGCTCGCAATGGAGCGCTTGCTTCGGGGACGGTGACACCGACGCTTGACCCGCGTTAGCCGCGCGCGGCCTGCCCAACCGGCGTGGAGCTCGATAGACATCTCTACTAGGTCGCGCAACAGCAGGTCCGTAAGGCTCATGATTGCTTGCGCGATGTGCCGGCCAGGCAGACGAGCAAGGATGGCTGCATCAGGCTGATCTGAGTCACTCGCAGTCAACAAGCCGAGCGGCGGCGGCCATCGTCACCGGGCATTGGCTGGTAGCTGCACGTATGAACACTGTGCATCTGGGAACGGGCGTTCGACACGGCGCACCGACGGGACAGTCGTGAACGAGACCGGCCATGGTGTTACGCCATCCGACTCGCGCCCGATTCGCGCCTGCACTGACGATCAACATCGCTTCACGAAATCAGCGCTTGAGGTCCCACTGACCAAGGTACGCAGTGACTGCTCTCGACGCCTCTTGGCAAATGGCAGCTGACACCTTGCCCTCCAGCGCATAGCCGTACTTCATGCACGCGAACGCGAGTTCGACCGCAATCGTGGCCGCGTCCGGCATCGTGGGCAGATCGGGAAGTTCTCCAAGGCTCGCTGCCTTGGCGCGCAAGAAGCCACCGATGGCCACGTTCTTGGCCGAATGTGCATCGAGGTCGCTGTCGCCAAATGAGCCCCTGAGCAGCAGCACGCTCGCCGCAGGGTGGTGGTTGTAGTAGTCCGCCGTGGCCTTGACCACCGCGTCCACCCAGGTTCGCCAGGTCCTTGTGCGGTCGGCTTTCGAGGCCGCCAGCGTCTCGGTCAGCCGCTCCATGTGAACCCGCGCCAGATGCGAGAACAAGGCGTACTTGTCCGGGAAGAACGGGTAAATCGCTGCGCGAGGCACGCCAGAGGCTTCGGCCAGGGCGGGAATGGACGTCTTCTCGGGGCCCACATCCTCAAGCATGCGCTCGGCGGCCTCCAGCACCTTGGCCATGCGAGTTGCAGAGCGCTCCTGCACGGGGACGCGAGCGCTCCTGCCGCCTAGGCTTGACTTGTTATCCGACATAAGTTAGATTTACGTATCCGACATTTGTTTGATTGTACGGCAGCGGTAGCGACGCGACCACGATGCGTCATTGACGAAGGACGAATGAATCATGGCCACCTATGCAGAGCAAGCGAACTGGCGCGAAATCCAGAAATTCCTGCCCGAGCAGTTCCAGCTGCAGCCCGGCCAAGAGCCGCAAGAGGAATGGTGGCCGTGGCGGCAGCATCGCATCCACCTCGATTGCTACCGCAACCCGGACGCCCCTCTGAAGGTCATCCTCTTTCATGGCGTGGGTACCAATGGCCGGCAGATGTCGACCATCCTGGGTGCACCACTGGCGCGCAAGGGGTTCGAGACCATTGCCATCGACATGCCCGAGTATGGTCTGACGGAGGTCGGACGCGGTAAGCCGGTGAGCTATGACGACTGGGTGCAGGCGGGCAGCGACCTCATCGACGCTGAACTGGCCAAGGACAGCCGACCGATCGTGCTCTACGGCTTGAGCGCTGGCGGCATGGAGACGTATCACGTGGCAGCCCTGAACAAGAAGGTCAAGGGCATCGTGGGCATGACCTTCCTCGACCAGCGCGTGCAGCAGGTGAGCGACGAGACCTCGCTGAACCTGTTCATGAGTCGGGTCGGCGTTCCGATGGCCAAGCTCACCGCCATGACGCCGCTGGCCGGCATGCGCATGCCGATGTCGCTGGCGAGCAAGATGCACACCCTGGTTAACGACAAGGCGGCGCTCAAGGCCTGCCTGGCTGACAAGACCTCGGCGGGCAAATGGGTGACGATGAAGTTCCTGGCCACCTACACGGGCTACCAGCCCGCCTTGGAGCCCGAGAACTTTGACGTATGCCCCGTCCTGCTCACCCAACCTGCGCAGGACCATTGGACGCCCTTGCACTTGAGCGAACTGTTTCTCAAGCGCGTGAAGCGGGTTCCAGTGAAGACCGTCATGCTGGAGAACGCGGGGCACTATCCCATCGAGCAGCCCGGGCTGAACCAGATGGTCACGGCCATCCATGACTTCTGTGTTTGGGTCGCACGCGGGAACGCGTGAGGCGGCGCACTTGACGGCTGGACGCCAGAGACGACATCGACGCAAATTGTTGGGGCGCAAGTGCCGTGGCGTTGGCCGGCGGCTTGGGGTCGGGACTGCGAGCTTGGGCCGTAGCGAGGCAGCCGCAGACGCGGCGCTAGCTAGCTGCCGCCTCGAAGTCCCACAGCCGCATTGCCTCGCGAAGCCGTCATTCAGGCCAGAGCTAGTTGCCAGGTCCAACGACTGCTTGGTGCTCGGCAGCGTGAGTACGACCGGCGCTGGCCATCGGCAGCAATCGCTGCATACATTCCGCTGGTTGAGGTCTCGACGCGGGCAGCCTTTGCCTGCCTAGGTGCGTTCCAAACGCCAGAGGCGGGAGCTGAAGTACGCCATGCACAGGAGGGACAGCGACAGAAGGGTTGCGACCAAGTAGAACAACCCGTGACGCAGAGCCGCCGCCGCGAAGGCGAGTGGGCCGCTTGCACTAGCAGCCCCCAATGCTGAGCCCACAATCACGGCTGTCAGCGGGGTGATTGCGGCGACCGCAAGGCTCAATAGCCATGGCTGAATCGCAACCTGCATTGCGTCTCAGAGAGTTACGGCGCGGCCTACCCCTCAACGGGAAGGACTTCGCGGCTCTCGACTTGCTCTATTGCCCTTGGGCCTCGTTTGCCGGTGCACGGAAACCGCCAGCGTCCAAAGCGGCGCGCATGCTCTCAGGCGTCATGTCGACTTGGCCGTATTCGATCAGCGCGCCCATCGTTCCCTTGCCAAGCAGGTTCCAGGCGGGGGATTGCTCGACATGACCATTGGAGATGACCACCTGGATGGGATTCTCGAGATGCCGAATTAGGTCTTCGGGCGTCGGAGATTCGCTTCGCCACAACGAGGCCAAGAGGGTGCCAGGCTCGATGTCTCCGTAGCCAGACTTCGGGTCCAGCTTCCTGCTGCCAAACTTGGGAAGCATGAAGAACCTCATTAACGATGATTCGTCAATGAAATGAATTCCGTCGATGCCGCCGATCAGCGCGTAGGGCAGTGAGTTCAGGACGCAAAAGACCACCTGCTTACCGACAGCCTCCGGCATGTACTCCACCAGGATGTCGGGGTGCTTGCGCAACCCCTCGGCAAGCCTCTTGACCTGGCCCACAACCGAGTTGATGCCAAGCGAGAAGTAGTACGCCCCGATGGGGTCATTCCCAGAAAGACTCCTGCATTTGCACTCAAGGAGGAAGAGATAGTCGCCCCAAACAAATGCCACGTCATAGTCGTACTCTTCTCCGGCGCGCTTGCAGCGAATCCCCTTCGCTTCGTGGCCAAGCCGCTTCAACGTACGAATGACATAGCTCTCGAACCTGCTTCCCTTCCCGTCCAAGTTGATGTTCAACATGCCGAGTGTCGAAAGAACTGCCCGCGGGATAGAGCAGTTGCCAGCGGCAAGGCCAACGAGCACAAGACTTCCGTCCTGCAAGCGCAGTAGCGGCTGGTCGAAAAGGTCACGACTCTCACGCCTGAACGTCACATGGTCAATGAACAGTGATGCCTTCGGCCCAGCAAGGCCGAGGCGCTGAAGCCGAGCGACCAAGTCCGACCTGCTGAAGCGAATGGACATGCTCTCTGGCTTGTCAAAGTCGCGACAAGCCTCCGCAATGGCTTGCAGAACCGCATACCCCCGTACCCATTCAATGATCCTGAGCCCGGCGAACTCTTCAAAATCGCTTGTCACGTCGTGAGCCAAAAGCTGACTCAAGCTCGTCGCCCCATGCATCTCCCAAACGGAGACCGTCTGCTGAGGAGTCAGCGAGGCGACTCCCTCGACACCGACAAACAGACTGCGGAGGTCCCCTTTGGATGAGAGGTCGAGAAGATGCTGCTTGAATCGTTCATCAAGCCGCGCATTGGCGATGAAGTCATATCTGTCCAGTTCGCTTGACGGCAAGGCTTCAATCAAACGCGACACGCCCATCTCAACTAGGTTAGGGCCGAGTCCTTGCGTATGTTCCCGCAACACTCCATCAAGGTATCTATGACGTCGCTCGGCTCGCTGCCAGTTTCTCCATGAAATGGCGAGCACCTGCGCCGTACCGACGGCGTAGTGGTCTTCGTCGATGGTGTCCGGCAGGGATGGAAGCACGACAATTCCTTCGCTGTCGAACCACTTGTTCAGGTGAGCTTCCATTCCGATGGTGCTGCCCAGTGCATCAACAAGTGCGGAGTGAACAGCTGCGACGTTGAAGTCTTTCCCTTCCGCGTTCTTCAGCGTCACTTGGCCGAAGTGGATTTCCCCTCGCTCGACAGCATCGTTCCCACGTTTAAGTAAATCAGCGTACTCGTGGTTGGAGCGCGCAAGCAGCGCCGACACTCGTTTTTCTGGGGAGAATGAAGCCGCGTCACATTCCTTGAGTTCATCCAGAATTCCCTGATAGCAGCCGTCGATCATGCGGAACATATCCGCGTATGACCGTACGTGCGTGGCCGCTTCTGCGCGCTTATGCTGATCGAGGAAGTCAGCCAGAGACTCAAGCAACTTGTCTCGCTTCGCCTCCTGCTTTGGCGCGGTCCGCTTCTGGACCAACGCTTCGCTTCTCTTAACCAGTCCTAGCAACTTCTCGATCTGAGAGTCGTCTAGGTTGACGCTCTCGAGATGTGCCGCAAGGGCATCCCACGACAGCGCCTTCAACGCGCCTTTGATAGCTTCTTCGCTGATTTCGTCTGACATCTTTCCCCCTGGTCAAAGTTGGCGGCGGTCCGCGAAGTGATTTGCTTTTGTGGTTCATTCTGTATGAGCACAGTGCAGGTTCAGAGCCGCATCGACGTGACCGAGTTGCAATCTGTCCGAGCTCGCAACTTCCTTCACGATGTGGTCGAAACAAGTCAGCCCTGGGGAGTGCGGCCTAGGAATTCAGAGGCGTCGCGGACCGTCGCAACGCAGTGATGGACATAGGCTCAGGACGGGGTCGAGAGGAAGGTCGGCCTACTCTCGCAGAGCGCATCGCGAAGGCGGGCAGCGCGTGCCGCCAGCTGCGACAGCTTGCCGTCGGCGCGCAATAACGTCAGCGTGCACTCGACGACGATGAAGTCGCCGCTGTGGCGCTGGACGACAGCTTCTGGGCGGTGCATTCTCTACGGAGAAGGACAGCTCCCGCTGCTGACCCGCCTGCCACCATGTGGAGGGCGGCTGGGGGGCATGTAATGCTTGGGAGTTGGTGCGCGTTCGATCAGGTGCCTCACCAGTGGTCCAGTGGGACCTCATGCAGTGATGAACTGAGCCATATGCAGGCGCGCATCCTACTGATGCTCGGAATTCTTGCAGACGACCTCGACGCGAACCGCAATAGCGATGTGGGGTTTGAACGCAATGGGCATGCAGTCGTCAGTGTTCCGCGACTACCTCCCAGCATGAACTGGATATGGCCGACCAGGGCGCTGCACGCAGGAGCGGTCAATGGGGGATCACTCCATCGGAGGGATCGCGGCGCGACGCAATACCCTCTGAACGCTGCCCCGCCGCGCCTGGTTGCTATGGCTGCCTCAGCGCAACAGCGCTAGTCCAAGATCAGAGCGTGTCCGGCCAGCCGTACTGCATTGCCCACGCCCCCCTGAGTATTCGTCGCCTTCGGGTGCCCGCTAGATGCCGTCAATGCCATCCGAACCGCGTGCGCCATTCGATGAGGCTTGAGCTGTGGGTCTGCGCTTTGGCGACTCAATGCACGAGGGCAGGCTTGCCAGCTGCGCGGATTCAACGCTCGGGGGTAGAGAGAGCGCCGAAGGCGCGATTACAAGATTACTTGATTAAAGGATTACAGCCGAGGCTGCAAAAAACCTTTGGCCCGAAACACTGGGGCTTTTGGGCCTGACTGAACTTTGACCCACAGTAGAGGGCACTTCAACCCTCAGTACGGCAACCTTTACCCCACAGCCTTCTGAACTTTGACCCACAGTCGTATGAACTTTGACCCTTAGCGGTTTGAACTTTGACCCACAGTTTGGAGGTCGCGTTTCTATACTGGAAATGAGACCAACACCCCCCCTGCACCTCCGTACCGATCCTCTCAGCTCCCAAGTTGTTGCTGAGTCCCTGAGCGCGACAGCCCTTCGTGCAGACCTGTCGCCCTTGGAACAGCGCGCTCTTCTGCAGGCGGCTGAAGGCGAGCAAAGGCGCGCCACCCGCAAAGTCCAACCGATCCTTGACCTGCCGCTTACAGCTACGCAGACAGAGATGCGCCGGGCCCGCCGAACACGAGCGGTGCGCCGCGGCAAGGACGTCTACCTACCGAGCTGGCAAGAACTCTGCACGGCGATGCCTAACGCCTTGCTTCGGTCTGCGCTCTGGTCCGTCAAGGCCACGCGCTACGAGCAAGATGGAGCGACTGGCAAAGATGCGCTGGTGCAGGGGCCTGGTGATGGGGTCTTCGTGTCGGTTCAGGGGGATGCCACCCTTATCAACCGTGGCCCCACCCTGGGTGCGTATGACCGGCGTGTCTTCGCCGCGTGTTTGGACTATTACCGAGACGACCGGCCGTTGAATGGCGGGGAGGATGCGACGTGGATTGAGGAGTCGTTCTTCAAGTTCATTGAAGGCCTCGGCTCCAAATACCACCCTGATGGCCACCGCGCGCTCCGAGCCAGCCTGGAGCGGCTGTCAGCGATGTCCCTGCATGTCCGGGTCAAGGGCCTGGAGGTTCAGCTCCCGCGAATCCTCGAGGTGTCCTTCGCTGACGGTGATGCTCGGAACGAGGCGCCACAGTCAAGCGACCGCATCTACTTCCGGGTCTTGGCACCGTTCGCGCAGCTGTATGAAGCGGCCCGGGTTTTGAGGAGGCTCCAACTGTAGAGAATGGAGCCATGAAGAAGTCC
>Ga0066448_1000627_pt1 | contig 9645 bp, 4 predicted proteins | sample LakWasMet70_HOW9_2_FD_59536 | JGI IMG/M metagenome (GOLD analysis project Ga0066448, IMG submission 59536) | Freshwater sediment methanotrophic microbial communities from Lake Washington under simulated oxygen tension - Sediment Metagenome 70_HOW9 | ecosystem: Environmental > Aquatic > Freshwater...
CTTGTGCAAACCCACCCTGCAATTGAATTGCCATGCTGTATTCGGCAATCGCGGCGTCCAATTCATGTTGGTCCTTGTAGATATTCCCGCGATTGAAGTACGTGTCAGCGGCGTTCGGATTTAGTTCTATGGCCGTGGAAAGACTCTCTAAAGCCTCATCGGTACGTTGCATCTCATGCAGCAATGCCCCTCGGTTGGAATGCGCGAGCGCATACTGCGGTTGAATATTAATTGCTCTTTCGTAGCTTGCTAGCGCTTTGTCCCAGAGCTTGAGTGATTTTTGTGCATTTGCCAGGTTCAAGTAACTCGATGGATTCTGGGGGGCAAGAGCGATGGCTCTACTGATCAGGTCAATTGCTAATACATGATTGCTACAACTGTGCTCAAGAACGCCCAACATGTGCAAAGTGTCAGAATGGGCTGGTTGCAAGCCTAGCACCTGAGAATACAGATTACGGGCTTGCGCAAACGCGCCGCGCCGGTGCAAATCCAGTGCCTGCTGAAACAACGCATCGGGTGAAGATTGAACCGGGCTTATGGAGTATTTGACTTGAAACATTGCTACCAAAATTAACTAGGCGGATAGGACTTGTGTCAATTGCTTGGCGACCTTTCGCAAGGTCGGCTCCCATGCACCTATTTTGGGTTGCCGAAACAATGTCACCGTCGGGTACCAAGGGCTGTCTTCACGATCCAGCATCCAACGCCAATCGGGAACGAAAGGTACCAGAATCCAGGTGGGCTTGCCAATCGCTGCCGCCAAGTGCGCTACGCTGGTATCTACGGAAATTATCAAATCCATTAAGGAGCACAGCGCCGCGGTGTCCGTAAAGTCCAAAAGGGCATCACCAAAATGCGTTATTGTGGGCATTGCGTCAAGTGCTTCACTATCACTTGATCGAACCTCTTTCTGCAACGAAACGTATTGAAAACCTTCGGGTAAGTGCGCTATGAATTCTTTCAGCGCGATACTGCGATTGCGGTCATTTGTGTGGGCCGTGCCACCACTCCATACGATGCCAATGCGCTTTCTTCCGTCGGATGGCCCCAATAGTGAAGACCATTTTCTTACCTTGTCAACATCCATATGTAAGTAGGGAGTTGTGCAAGGTATTGTTTCTGCCCTTGTCCCAAAAGCCAGTGGAAGGCTCGGCAATGGGCACTGAAAGTCAAAATCTGGAATAGGTTCGCCGAACGTGACTAACTGCTCAATATTTTGCAATTGTGAAAATAGTGATACCAGCGGTTTGGGAACTTCAAGGATAACAGTTGCACCCAGGGCCACAACCATTGGTAAGTACCGAATGAGTTGAATCGAATCACCTAACCCTTGTTCAGCATGAAGCAAAATACGCTTGTCACGGATAGGTTCCTTGCCGAGCCAAAGAGGTTGTTTAAATGCACGCAATGATCTGGGGGCATCTTCAGACCGCGACCGCCATTCGTGCAAAGGCCAGCCGGCTTCGAAATCCCCCTTCAGTAGCAGAGTGCATGCTTTGTTCCAATTTGCGTCGGCTTCGTAATTCGGACTCAGTGATATTGCGCGGTCATAGTCTCTCAGTGCTGCTTCAAGATTTCCATTTTCACGGAACACGTTTGCTCGATTGAAGTGGGAGTCGGCGGCGTTTGGATTTAACTCTATAGCCTGGGTAAGGCTCGCCAAAGCCTCGTCGGATCTATGCATCTCATGTAGCAGCGCTCCGCGGTTGGAGTGCGCCAATGCATACAGCGGTCGCAAATCGATAGCCCGTTCATAGCTTGCAAGTGCTTCGTTCCAGAGTTTGAGTGCCTTTTGTGCGTTCGCCAGGTTCAAATAACAGGATGGATTACTCGGAACAAGCTCAATTGCTCTAGTTATAAGGTCGATAGCCAAGGCATAGTTGCCGCAAGTGTGTTCAAGAACGCCCAACATGTGCAAGGCATCTGAGTGGGTTGCCTTCAAATTGAGTGCCTTTGTATAAAGCACGCGCGCCTGCTTCAGGTCCCCGGTTTGGTGCAGGCTTAATGCCTGTTGAAAGATAGCCTCGGGCGAGGCCTGAACAGGATTTATAGAGTATTTAATCTGATACATCGGATATTTGGTTGCCACCCCAACCAAAAATGGAGTGGTCTTTGGCTGAACTTGATCGATTTGAGCATCTAGGCGAAGAATACGACCCAAATACTAGCGCTTTTCGAGCATGCGGAAGTTGTCCATTTGTCCACAATGTCGTGGAAGTGGGCACTGGTATGCCTTAGGCACTTAAATTTGGAGTCATTAACATGATCGTGAATACCGTTAGCAGTGTGGTAAGAGGATCAGCAGCATTGTCACAGCCACAATCCGTGCAGCCCCAAGGTCAATCATCTTTCGCTGCAACCTTGGCAACCGTAGCCGGTGCCACTACCTATTCAGATAGTGAGTTAAAAAGTGCGTTTGCGGGCGTATCAACCCCCGCAGCCTTAGCCAAGCAGGCGGCAACCCTGGGCCTCAACGAGTCTCAAATTCAGCGTGCAATCCAGGTATGTGGCTTCAGTACCCAAACCTCTTCGAAGGTGGCGGAAAATATAGAAAACTGGGTTGGTGACGCTGGCAATGGTTATGAATGGGACGCCAATGGAGTGTTGACTTCTATTGCCAATCAACAAGTGGCGGCTCAAAGTGTGACTGGACAGTCAACCGACGGGATGACATTAGCGGGCAAGTACTTTTCTCGACAGCAACTTAAAGACTTCTATGCGCAAGGCAGGAGCATGAATCAATATCTGCAACAGCAAGGCGTTACAGACTTGTGGCAGATACACAGTATGAATGCACAAGCGCAACAGATTGCAGGCGACAGCGTACCAACGGGCGAGACAGCTCTGAAGTTGTACTTTAAGCAGTACCAACAATACAACCCCAATGGGGCACATGCGACAGATTATGCTGGCTGGAAAAACGATCAGGATCCCGTGACTGTGACATCAATGATGTCAGGTGGTTACACCGGTGCAGTTTCATCTTGCTCTGACAACGAGCCCGGCGGAATATACGGACCGGGCAGTGCCTACTATGGCAAGCCGGGTTACGCTAGCGGCCTTGGCCCAAGAGGCATGGGCAGTTTGGGCGGTGGTTGGGCAGCAGATGGGAACATGCTGAATCCTGCAACGTGACCGCTGATTCCGGCCGATCATGACCGATGGCGCAAGTGCGGACTTGCGCATCGTAGCCTTATCAGCCTCTAGTGCACCAGGTGCGCCACATATTTCTGAAGGCAGTTCGTACCTCCAAGCACAAACTTGCTCCATCCAATAGTCCGGTGGCCTCCATGCGTGATCGCATCGAATCGCGCAGCATTGCAAGCCTTGTCCGATCATTGGCAAGAGCCAGCGCAATCATCTTGTAGTCCTCTGCATTGTTCGCAGCCAAGTCTGCGAGTCCCAAATGGCTGAGTATGGAAAGGCCAACTCGGCTGGCTGCGGATTGACCACACAGGGTGATGACTGGCAAACCCATCCACAATGTGTGACAAGTCGTTACACCGCCATTGAAAGGGAAAGGGTCAAGTGCAATGTCCGCCTCTTGGCCCAAGAGCAAGAAGCCGCTCATGGGAGTCCATCCTCGCAATGACAAGCGATCTGCAGTCACCCCGCGTTCCGCAAATATCCGACACACCTGGGTGGCTAAATCTGGGTCTTCCAGACCTGCCGCTTGGAAAATCAATCGCGAATTCTGAAGGCTTCTAAGAATATCGGCCCATAGTTCAAGAGTGGATGGGGCTATTTTGGCAAAGCTGTTGACCGATGCGAAAGTGATGAAGTTGTTGCGAATGGTGGGGCCTGCGTCTATCGGAGGCGCTGTTGGGTCGGGTCGGTATGCTGCGTAGAAACGGTTCAAGTGCACCAGCTCTTCCGAGTAAAAGCTTGCAGTCTGTTCTGGTGGGTCAATGGCAGTGTCGGTGATTCGATATTGAATGGACTTCAGCCCTGTGGAGATAGGAAAACCGAACCAACTCACTTGTATGGGAGCTGGTTGACGGGCAAACACCAACAGTCGATTCCCTTCCGTGTGACTCGATAAGTCGACCAGAATATCGATTGAGTCGCGCCGTATTCTTTCGGCCAAGGCTTCATCGCCCACACCCGCGGACTCGACCCACTGATCAGCGTACGATCGAAACCGCTCGGTGGTTGAATCGACGACTGCATTGCTGCTGTAACAAAACACTTCGAAGTCGTCATGCTTGAAATTGGATAGCATCGGCTCAATCCAAAAGGCTGCAGCATGATCGCGAAAATCGGCCGAAACAAACCCTATGCGTAGCCGCTTTTCAGGATCTCTTCGGTTCGCATGGATTTTGATAAGTTTTCTTAGCGGTAGGCAATGCACCTGCTCCCACTCTTCAAGCAGCAATTGAAGTGGCTTCGCATCCGATGCGGTGTAGGTCGACACCAGAATTAAGTTGCTGCGTGTAGGCGCATCATTGGGGTTGAGCTTCAGTGCCGCTTGAAAGGAAATGATGGCGTCTTGTTGTCTGCCCATTCGAAGCAATGCTGCACCAAGATTTGTGTGGTTTTGGAAGTTATTTGGCTCAATTTCAATAGCTTTCGTGTAAGCAGCCACAGCCTGAGAGAGGTGCTGCGTTTGCAAGTAAGCACCCCCAAGATTGCAATACGCATCAGCAAAGAGAGGCTGTATCTGAAGAGAGCAGAGAAACTCGCCAATAGCGCCGTCCAGATCGCCGTCAATCTTTAGTTCTATCCCCAGGTTGTAGTGCGCGTCTGCATAGTTTGACTGAATGGATATTGCATTGAGAAAGGATGCTTTGGCCTCGCTGCGCTGGCCAATTTGTGTCAATGCGCGCCCCAAATTGTTGTGAGCCACAGCGTAGTCAGGCTTGATGCGAATAGCCTCCCGGTAGCAACGAATGGCCTCTTTGACATTGCCCTGTTTCAGATGCATGTTGGCGAGGTTATAAGAATGTGCGTGCGCTTGCGGATTGGACTTTATGGCGCGTACCAGCAACTTAATCGCCTGTGCAGTGTTCCCTTGGTCATCCAAAAGACAACCCAAAAGGTGAAGTGCTTCGGCATTTTCCGTGTCTTTTTTTAAAACTTCTAGGTATGTTGCTTTTGCGGCCTTCAGGTTTCCGCCTTGATGGTACCCAAGGCCCTTTGCGACTAGCAATGCGAGTTCGCGCTGCGCAGTTTTTGTTGCCATAGTTCGAAGTTATAAATTTGCCGAAAACATGTGTCACCCGTCGGCCAAGACTTCACTACCTTGCCCGCGGCCAGGGCCGCGGCGTTTCTGCAATAGAAAAGTCATCGGCGCCAAGGGTTAGGTTGGGGTTGTACGCAGGGTCGTAGAGCAATTCTTCGCCCCACGTCTTGAGCATGTAGTCCACTTCCGATTGGAAGCGTGCCACCTTGTCGGGAGCAAGATCGTCACCGCGCGAAACGGATTCGTGGTGGTACAACTGAGCAAACGGGGTCCAGACGGTTCGGTAGCCCGCCTTGGTCAGGCGGATACAGAAGTCGATATCATTGAAAGCCACCGCCAGGTCACGTTCGTTCAAGCCACCAATAGCCTGGTACAGGCTGCGACGGACCAGTAAACAGGCTCCAGTAACCGCCGTCAGGGACTGCAACAGCCGAGCCCTGCCGAAATACCCGGCGTGGCCTTTGGGGAGTCCCTTGTGGGCATGGCTGGCCACGCCGCCCACGCCGAGTATGACGCCGCCATGTTGGAGTGTATCGTTCGGGTACCACAGCGCCGCACCCACCGCCCCCACGCCAGGTCGCAGTGCCTGGCTCACCATTTCCAACAACCAGTCCGGGTGGATCATGGAAATGTCGTTGTTGAGTAACAGCACCAACTCGCTGTCCACGGCAGCCACTGCCGCATTGTTCAATGCCGAGAAATTGAAGGGGCGTTCGTCGCGTCGGATGCGTACCCGTGGGTCTTGTGCCCATTTGGTCATGTGCAACAGGGTGTCAGGGTCGTCTGACCCGTTGTCGACAATCAGAACCTGCATGGCGTAGTAATCTGTGTCATGCAGCAGCCCTTCAATACAAGGCTTGAGTACGGCGAGGCCATTGCGCGTTGGCACGATGACGGTCACGGTGGGTTGTGGTGTCGGTACGGAAAATCGTACACGGTACAAATTGATGTCTTCTATCAAAGACGCCTGGGCGTCTGGCTCGGTCCTGTCCAGATGGTCCTGCACCGCCGCAACACCGGCAACCAGTGCATAGGGTTTTTCCCCCACACTGGAGGCCGTGCTGCCCGCATGGACCCGCCAGTGGTACAGCACCCGTGGGATATGCACCACCTGGTCGGCACGCAGGCGCTCAATGCAACGCAGGGCTAGGTCGTGGTCCTGTGACCCTTCGTATCCCACACGAAAACCACCAACCGATTGAACCAATGCGGTGGAATACACGCCCAAATGACTGATGGTGTTTTGCCCCAGCAGCAGGTCCGGGTTGAAGTCCGGTTTGAAGTACGGTCCAGAACGTTGTCCAGACGTGTCCACTTTGTCTTCATCGGAATAAATGATACCCACATCCGGCTGTTGCATGATTTGCATGGCAACATGCAGCAGTGCATCTTGTGCCAGCAAATCGTCCTGGTCCAGCAGCGCAAAAAATGGGGCGGTCACGGTTGACAGCGCCAGGTTGCTTGCCCTGGATATATGGCCGTTGGTCTCCGAAAAAAGCACATGGATCCGCGAGTCCCGTTGCGCCAGCGCATCCAATGCCGTTCTAACATCTGGTTTGGTGGATGCATCGTCTGCAATATGCAAGGTCCAGTGCGGCCAGCTTTGATCGACGACCGATTGAACGGCGGCTTCCAGCATTTCTATGGGCGGGTTGTAGGACGGCATCACCACCGCAATGGTGGGCCGCGCAATACCCCGGTCCGCAAGGATCTGTATGTCGGCAAGCAAGCGGCCCCGCTCTGCGGCCCGGTTGGCGCTTTCCCAATGCAACCAGTCGTCATAGGGGGGGGGCGCCACGGCGGCGGGCTCGGGTTTGGGCGTGGGGTCGACCGGTGGTGGCAGGGGCTGTTGGGTAGGGTGTAGCGGACCTAAAAGGCTTCGCAGTGGGCTGCGCTTCAAGGCGCTGCTCACCCAGCGCAGGGGGCGCGTCAGACGCCAACTGCTGGTCTTGAGCAGGGCCACCCGTTCCGCATCAACGTTGGCCAGACTGGCTCGGGTCTGATGCAGTTCCTGTAGCAGCGATTGGGTTTGTGCTTGTTGTTGCGCCAGAGTGGATGCCAGCAGCGCCAGAGCGGGTGATATGGTCGACGTTTGCTGCTCCATGCACGCCATCTGCGCCTGGATGGTGGCCTGGCTGATTGCCAGGCTCTGCTCTGCCAATTCCGCCCGAGCCCGGGCGTCTGCAACGTGCGTTTCCATTTCAGGGTAGGCCCAGACCCGCAGCATGATCTGGCCCACCTGCTGTGACGTCCATTGGGTATCCCACTTGGAGTAAATGCGGGCCGATGCGGCACCCAGAGGCCCAGAGTCGCTGTGCACGCCCGAACTCTCATGGATCCGGTAGACCGCACTCACGCCGGGCAAGTGCACCATGGGAGCGAGCTTGGCCAGTTGCAGCCAGAAGTCCCAGTCTTCCAGACGATCCAGAGCCTCATCGAAGCGGCAACCTTGTTCCGTCACGCTGGCCTTGAACAACACCGAATGGATGGGGGTGAGGTTGCCAGCCAACTGGCGTATACCGTCAAACGGCAGGTCAAATACCTGGCCCATGGACTTACCTTGACCATCCACCAGGGCAATGCCAGTGTAGACCGCCAGAGCATGCGGTTGTTTCGTAAGCACTTCGGCCAAGCGGGCGATGTGGTCTGGCATCATCCAGTCGTCATCGTCCAGAAACATCAGTAGTTCGCCCTGCGCCGCATCCATCGCCCGATTGGCTGCGGCGCTGCGCATCACCGGTTGGTCGGTTGGCACCAGGCGCAACGGGAAAGCTCCGCAATGTGCGGTCAATTTTGCGTGGTGGGGACTTACCGCCAATACCACAACTTCTATGTTTGGGTAGGTCTGCAGGGCAATCGAGTCCAGTGCTTGAGCAAGAAATGGACGGTCCATGCTGCGTATCAGGATCGACACCAAGGGAAGCGTGGTGGTAGGGGGCGTAAGGGTTGGGTTCACGGTGCCAATGATAGCGAATGCCACTCTTTGTGGACTGGCTGTCACGTCAACCTCACCGGCAGGCCGCCTTGGGGGCAATGGTGCTGCACCGGATGTAGACCATGTGTGAGTTGGTAGATGTGACAGACCGCATACAAACTACCCCCTGCGGATCGACTAGGCGAGTCGCCAGACGCGGCGGCGGGGCTTGCTCTACCACTACTACTGGACTATCACGAATCTCCTTTCAAGGTTCCTGGCAACCGAGGGACAGGCGGCGGCTCTGAACGGAGTATTCCCACCAGTTTCTGGACAAACGACTCGAGCGCTGACATGTTCAAGTTCCGCTATTGGTTCCTGTCCGGCTATACAGGCTTCGCTGAGGTACCCGTGACGTTCGGTTTTGAACAACATTGACCAGCTTGTACTCACAGAGCGATATTGAACAGATGGCGAGCAGAATCATGGCGAGTTTGCTTTTCCATCGAATCGGTTTTAAGAAGGCGTACAACATTGAAATGCGTGCGTCGTTGGCCAGCCCCATAGATCCCGATTTTTTCGCAACCGGCAGGCGTTGCAGATGTTGATGCGATCACCGAATTTGCGACAGTTTTTTGGTATCCCAGCGAAGAAGAAGTCGACCTTCTAGACGCTGCAGATTTGGAGTCTGCACGGGATGTGTGGTTACCAAACAGATGGTTACGGAACGTCTAGCCAGTACTTGACTGCGTTGACGCCCGAGGGGGCAGGCGTCCGTCTCCTAAAATAGCCCCATGTCGCTCAAACGCAACGCCTTGTGGAACCTGGCAGGCACCGCCATTCCCATGGTAGCGGGGCTGGCTCTGATACCTTTTACCCTGAACCGCTTGGGAAGTGAGGCGTTTGGAGTGTTGACGCTGGTTTGGGGCCTGATCGGCTACTTCAGCGTGTTTGACCTGGGGGTCGGTCGGGCGCTGACTGTGCAACTCAGCCAGCTGGGCGCCAACGGGCGGGTGGCCGATGCCGGGCCACTGTTGCGCTCGGGTATGTTGCTCACCCTGGGCGCTGGCGTGCTGGGCATGGCACTTATCTGGGCGCTGGCACCGGGCCTGGCCAACCAGTGGCTCAAGATTAGCCCCGCGTTGCAGGACGATGCACGACTGGCCTTTTTGATTGCCGCCGTGGGCGTGTTGCCGACCACGCTGGCCAGTGGGTTGCGGGGCGCGCTGGAGGGGCTGGACCGGTTTGCGGCGTCCAACCTCAGCCGCATCGTGCTGGGGGTCTGGATGTTTGCCTTGCCTGCCTGGTCGGTTTATTTTCATGGCCCCAGTCTTGAGACGATTGCGCTGTACCTGGTGCTGGGCCGCTGCCTGGTGGTGATCGGAATGACGCTGCAGTTAAGCGGGACCTTGTTTGCAGGCGGTGCGGGCATTGCCAAGCGCCACTTTCAGGCGCTGTGGAATTACGGCCTGTGGGTTACTGTGACCGGAATCGTAGGTCCCCTAATGGTCTATGGCGACCGGTTCTTTGTCAGCGCCGCCGTAGGGGC
>Ga0066448_1000632_pt1 | contig 9565 bp, 7 predicted proteins | sample LakWasMet70_HOW9_2_FD_59536 | JGI IMG/M metagenome (GOLD analysis project Ga0066448, IMG submission 59536) | Freshwater sediment methanotrophic microbial communities from Lake Washington under simulated oxygen tension - Sediment Metagenome 70_HOW9 | ecosystem: Environmental > Aquatic > Freshwater...
GCGTCATGATTAGTATCTTTCAGTAAGGTCTAACGAATAGGCGGGTTAATGAGACGACGCCACACGCGCGTCCCACCTGATCCACACTTAACACAAATCGGTATGCCCATAGTAGCGGACTGAACACTGGCCAAGCACATACCGGGCTCAGGACACAAGGGGCTGGAGGCACTCCTATTGTTCAAACTGCCACAAGCGTCACCAGTGCAATCACCCACGGGGCCACCACCACCCGTGTCCACCAACCGATCACCGCCGCCGGTACTCGCGCTGCTCACCACGGCATCCACACCGTCCGCCTTGGTCGCATAGCCCATAGCAATCGTGTCACTGCCATTGGCAATGCCGTCACCATTCGTGTCAAAAGTATGGCTGGTCGGATTGGCACCCGTATCCACCGGCACCACTAAATTCAAGGCGGTACCTGTACCAGACTCACAGGCAAGCGGCGTTCCCTGCACTGGCGCCACCGAGCTCATCAAAGCCGTCTGGGGCCCCACCACTTGTGTCGGATAAATCACCCGACCGCCAGTAGTAGCGGGACTCAAATCTATATACCAGCCCCGCTGCGTGGAACCATAGTCCACGGCGGCCCCGGTTGCAGAATAGAAAGTGGTGCCTATCGCGAGACCGGTCCCGGCAAACGAACTCAAGGTGCGCCCAACCAGGTTCGACCGGCTCATGGGATGGGGCACTGTATCGGCAACCCCGGCCGGCCCACCTTGTTTATCCCATACGCCATACACGGTCTGTGTGGATGTATCGCTGGCATCAGCTGTGCTGAACAACTTGCCCGTTCCAAACAACACCATATAGCCACCCAGGGTGCCGTTCTTGAACACGGCTGGGCTGGAGGTAATGGGCTGGGCCACCGGTGTAGCGCTGCCGTCCGTCGCGGTGAAGAATGCTGCACCACCTTCAGCCTCAAACAAGTTCGTGGTCGTGTTGTAGGTCAACTTCCAGAGCTTGCCCTTCAGATCGCCCACATAGATAGTCTTTGTCCGACCTGTGGTGAGATCGTGTATCAAAGTCACTCCACCCAAGCCATTGCTGCCCGAACTATCCAGAACCAGTTTCTGGATGCCCGAAGCGCGTACTGTGGCGTCACTGTCGGCCGCCTTCTCAATATCCACCACGAACAGCACCGCCTTGCCATTGGTGCTGGCAAAACCGTTGCCAAACACCGCCACCCAGCGCCCATTGGGTAACACACCAACCCTTATGGGTGTCAGCACGTAGCCAACATCTTCATCTTCCGCACTGGACAGTTCCCAGCGCACGGAACTCGCGTTCAGGCTGGCCGAGTCTGTGACATCCAATGCAAAAACTGCCCGCCCACCGGCCCCTAAAGATCCAAACAAATAGTTGCGCCAAGTAGGCCCCGTTGCACCAGGCGCTTTGACATAGGCATCCGCCTCGGCCATTGGGCCGTCAACAAAGTATTGGTGTGGCAGCGATGTCGTCGTGCCGTAGTTCTTGTCGGCGAGCTTAGTCAGATTACCATAGACCGCGCGAGGCACATAGGCAAAAATCTCTTGCCCATCGGTTGCCGGCGTGACCCCCTTGGTATCTTTGAATGCATGCACCATGCCATCATTGCTACCGGCAAACAGCACCGGAGTGCGCGCAGCCTTGGTGGCCTTGAACGTGGTGTAAGCCGTCGCGCCACCAAATGCTGGATCGGTGTAGACCCCATCGAAATTGGACTCGATCAATACGGGGTTAGCATTGACGATATCGCCCAAGATATAGGGCTGTCCAGACGTATTCAAACGCGCACGGAACGGAAAACCCGTTCCTTCCTGGCTGTGATCACCCCTTAAAAAATCAATAAACTGCTGGCCCGTGTAAGTGGGCGTCGTCACCAACGTCCCTATCGCGGCTTGGCCTGCCGCAGGAATAGAGGCCCAGTTGCTAAACGCGATACCGGCCCACGTGGTTGGTGTGGAATCGAATGTCACGATATTGCGGCTGCTCCAAACCGGCATTCTGGATGACGCGGTCCATTGCGCCGCAGTGGTCTGGCCATTCGCATCCATGGGGTAGGCCGTAATATCACCTTCCCAACTACCTGATGCAAAGGTAGGCACATATTTCCGGTTGTTGCTAGACAACACGGTTGAAGCGGTCGCTACACCCGCCGTAGCACCCGAACCACCGGTAGCGCCGGCCAAGGCTGTACGAATAGCTATCGCCAGCTCTTGCGGATCTTTCACACTGAAGTACTGACCGCGGCTGTTGACCGCTGCGTGCCATAAGTCATCCACGTTGGCTGCAGTGCCGGTCGGCGATGCCTCAGGCCAAGTCTTGGTACCAGCAGTTAGCGCCGGCAAATCGGTGTCAGGGTCCAACGTTCCCCTAACACCGAGGCCTACCGTATACGTCGTCATGTTTTGCCAAAAAGACGTATTGTTGGCAACCGTAGGCACTGCGTTGACGGTTGCGGGCTGCAAGTCAGTCTTCCAATATTTCATGGCCGTATCCGCCAGGGTATTGGACCAATCGTCCATATACGGCCGTGCTGGGGCGTAGGTATAACTCGCTCCCACACCTGTAATCGTGGCCCCAGCCGTATTGTCTGCATTGCCTGCAGTACCCGCTGTAGTCCAATAACCGTCCGTCGTCAGGAAAGCGTATGAGCGACGGCAGGTCTTGTTGTTGGCTACAACGTTCGTATTGACAGCAGGGTTGTCCGTCCAGGGACCACGGACATCGGTTCGCGAGTAATACTGCCCTACCGCGTTCAAAGCCGGGGGCAGAGGCGTGCCACCATCGGCGGGCAGATCTTCCAACCATTTGAACAACTTGTCTTTGCGCGCCCTGTTGAAGTCACGCACTCCGCCACCGCCATAGGTGGCGGTGTTGCTCTCAATCACCTTCGTGCTAACACCGTCGACAGTGCCAGTGTCCTTGTTGATGCGCCCAAACCCCAACCGCATGGCAATGGCGCGCGCAGTGCCCGTACCTGCGCCGACACCGGTCGCGGTGAAAACGGTGTCCACGGTGTTGGCCGCAGCACCTATGCTTGTAAACGATGTGGTGCCCACACTTGTAATGGCGTAAGTAGAGCCGATTACAAACGTGCCAGCGCCGACGGGAGCCGCTTCAACAGCAAATGCCTCCATCAGGCCGCCGCGGGCCAACAGATTTCGGTTCCGGTAATACGTGAACCAATTAGCGTAGTTCTGTTGTTCCTGGGCTTGGGTACAGCCGGTTGGCCCTACCGCACCTGAGCAGTCCGTGCGTGCGGCAACTTTTGGAAAGCTAGCGGCTCCGTTGATTGAGTAGCCGGTGTAATCGGCAGCAACTGTTACGCTGTTATACACGCCACCAGTTTTGGTCAATCTGAAATACACACCGGCGTCGTGGATAAAGTTGGCTGTAGCGACTGCGCAATCGGTATTGTTATTGTTGGCAAAACACCAATTTGACAACGAGCCACCAGCAGTTCCAGACCCAGACCCAACACCGGTAGCCTTAAATCTAATGCCAACGGTGTTGGAAGCAGCCCCAATTGACGTGAAGTTTGTACTACCGACCGACAAAATAGTATAGGTCTTCCCGACCAGAAATGAGCCTGCGCTATAGGTGCCTATGGGGCTCACGGCCGTCAAATCTATGACGGTGCCCGCCGCTCCGGTGCGAACCAGCGGATCGATATACGCAGCAGTTACGGGTGAGTTGGGCAAACGTGTCACGCCATCTGCCGTCAGCCATGGCTGGTAAAAAATTTCGGGGTTGTAAAAAATAGTATTCGTATCCGCCGAGCGCAGTGCCCGTAAGCGGTAATTAGTCGATGCAATGTTCCCGGGAACCGCTTTACCTGCAGCTCCACCAAACGGAAGCACCCCGTTCTGGTAATTGTCACTTTTATCCCAAAACACCGTGTGGGTGCCGACTGGATTGGGAGTTGCAAAGGTGCCGCCCGCAAAAACATTCTCAGGCATGTGCCGGAACGCCATGGAGCCCGAATCGTCCAGGGTCAGCATCACATTGGGTGACACGGCCGCCCCAGCCTTAGTCAGCAAGGGCATCTGGGAGGGCGTCTGCCCATGCACCAAGGGCGTACCCACCATGAGCAAAGGCAGCAAAATGCGGGCCAGTGTATGGAGCCGGATTGTAGGTTTAGTGGCTGTCATGGTAAGCGCTCCTGTAGATTCACAGTTTTTCAATTGGAGATAGACTGCAGCCACACGACCGCGCCTCTGTCGGTGTAGCCGCTGCCATCGGCATGGTAATCGGGACTGAAGCCGCGGGCGGTAATCACGATGCCCCAGCCTGTCATGTTTTCGACAACACATTCGGGCTTGCGGTCGGGCAAGACCGTATCGGTGGAATCTTGAATAGTGGCATCGGGGACCACGGTGCGAGAGGCTGAAGATCTACCAGTAGTACCGGTCCAAGTCGCCGTGTCTTCCCAGCCCGAAGTCGTCGGGCCAAAAGAGGTCGTGTGGATATTTGCGCTTTGCAAAGTACTCACCCGCGCTGCGGAAGCCTTTTTCATCTCGTTTTCGCAGTAGCGTAGCGCCGCCTCTGCGTACTGCAGGGCTGTGGCTTCCATGCGCTGGTTGTTGGTGGCGCGCTGCTCCGACGTCGCGCTGCGCATGGCCGTGGCGGCCGTAATGCCGATGATGATCATCATGATCAAAACGATGATGAGGGAAACACCCCGGCTGGCACTCCGGTTGACGAGAGGAACTTTAAAGGGAGTCATTTTCGTATCGTCCATCTCAAGACGTCATTTTTGTGCGTATCGTGGCAGTGGTGAAGAAAGCGCGGCGCAGGTACTTGTCGGTGGGGGTTTGCGTGGTCCCATAGCAATCCGCATAACTCAGCGTATCTTCACCGGTAAGAATAGGTTCTGAACTACGCATCAACAAACAGATGCGAACACTATTCACGTTATTCCACTCAGCAGCACCCTGACCATTCACGGTATCCGTACTGGTCGCATCCTTGCCCGCTCTAACAAAACGAATGACCTGCGTCGGGGCGGCGGACGCAGCCACGCCATACCAAAGCTGCATGTCATCCACGTTTTCGATCAGGGGCTGTGGTGTGTTGCCGGTATTGCTGGCGCAATGCAGCTCACGTCTCCCACTACTGCTCGTATCAATATAGAAACGATTGCGGGCAATGTAGATCGTTCCAGCGATGGTCAGTTGGTTGCCCAAGCAATCAGATGGAAGATTGGAAACGCCAGCTGGTACCGTGGTATAGGTATCTGCCTCATACACCACCTCCAATGCTGACACAGTGGTCCCGGTGTTGGCCCCGCAAGTTACCGGGCCCGTCGCTGCAGGACTCGTAAAAGGCACCGTTCCAACCGTACCATCACAGCCAAACACACCAGGGGCGCCCAAGGTCTGTCCTGGGGAAATATAGCCCGCCATCTGCACCTCGCGCGCCAACAGATTCAAGGCGACCTGTGCATCCTGGTTCATCTGGCCAATTGCAGCTTGGTAACGCCCAGCCCTGCCCGAACCAATAAAACTGACAATCACCGCCCCCACCACCACCAGGCCAATGACCATAGAGATTAAGAGCTCAATCAGGGTCAGGCCCCTCTCTCCATGAGAAGAATGAATGGCTTTCATATGTTGATCCTGAAATAGCTGCAGCGAACGCTTTGGTCGGAACTGAAGTTGCTTGGGCACTCCTTGCCGGTGGTGCTTCGGGCGTCCGTGGTGTTCTCACTGGGGGCTGCCACTGCCGGGTCACGCCATGCCACCCACACATCTGCCGCAAGTACTGCTGTTGAAGGCGTAACGTAAACAGAGCCCTCGGGCAATTGGGCCCTGACCAAGATCTTCCAGTTCGCCAGGTCGTAAGCAGCAAGTGTTGCAGAAGTACACGGACTGGAATAAGTTTCACAAGCGGTACTTACAGTGGGCGGGGTTGCCTGGGCTGCAAAGTCGTCGGCTACCGCGTAGCTTGCAAGTCCGGCCTGGTTAGAGCGCATGCGCTCCGCCAAATCGGCCGCCAACATAGTCGCCGTTCCCCGGTACTGCGACATTTTGGAATACCGGATAGACACCACATTTGCGCCCGACAAAGCCAACAGCCCTATGGATGCAAGCAACACTGAAACCAGCACCTCAATGAGGGAAGCACCACCTACACGCTTGCGGGCACTCGACTTTACAGAAGAAAAGTGCGCAGCTAGCATGACGTTGTTCCTTCCACTCGCAAACTAGCGCGTCCTTGGCTAGACATGCAGATTACGCGGTCATTTGTACTTGAACTCTCTCTGGTAGGCTTAACAATCAGCGTAGCAGTCGCCGCCTTTGCAATTCCATTGGATTCGAAGGAAAAGTAATTTATTACGTTTGTTGTAGCGTTATCAATGGACGCTATATTGGAGGGCGGCTGCTGGACACGAACGATTTCCTCCCCGGCATCCCGAACGGATGGAGTGGCAGCCACAGTATCTACGAACACAATCCAACCATTCGCCCATTTAGCAGGACTACCAGAACACGTATCGGTGCTGCCATCCGCCAAGCTGCAAATAGAAACTCTTACAGATCGGCGCAACGCCTCCGAGCGCGCGTAGCGCACATCGGTGACCAAGGCAAGCGCTGCGCTTTGTACTGATCGTCTCATTAACATCGTAGTAAAGCTGGGCACGGCCAATGTAGCCAAGACGGCAACGATAGCCACGACGATCATCAACTCAATCAAAGTAAAGCCAAGGGGACGATTTTTCATACGATGGAGACTAAACCAAAGCACCGCTGCCCGGCAATCCAATCCGGACAACCGGCTGGTTTGCGCCGCCAAGCGGTAAACTGGGCCAATAGTCCCTGAAATTCACGTGTACAACTCTCCAATTCAGAAGGCCCTGTCGCTTGCTACCACGGCACGAAATGCCTGCCCGCCCAACCCAGCCGTTGGCTGTGTCATTGCTGATTCCGAGGGGCAGCTGCTGGGCGCCGGCCACACCCAACCCGTTGGGGGCCCCCACGCAGAGATCATGGCACTTCGCGATGCGCAGGTGCTTGGCCACTCAGTTGTAAATGCCACCGCCTACGTGACGTTGGAGCCCTGCTCCCACCATGGCCGCACAGGTCCCTGCTGCGATGCACTTATAGCCGCAGGCATTCAAAGGGTCGTAGCAACCAACACCGACCCCAACCCACTGGTGGCGGGCCAGGGCTTCGCCCGTCTGCGGGCGGCTGGTATCGAAGTTGAGTTATTGGCGGCCGAGGATCCGCAGGCGATTGCAGCCCGCGAACTCAACATCGGCTTCTTTAGCCGCATGATTCGCAAAACTCCTTGGGTGCGCATGAAGATTGCAGCTTCACTCGATGGCAAGACTGCATTGGACAACGGCAGGAGCCAATGGATCACTTCGCCATCAGCCCGTGCTGACGGCCACGCGTGGCGGGCACGTTCGTGCGCAGTTCTCACTGGCATCGGAACCGTCTTGCAGGATAACCCCCGGCTAGACGTGAGATTGGTGGATGCACCGCGCCAGCCCAAGGTCATCATCGTTGACAGCAACCTGCAAACCCCGGTCGATGCGGCCATCTTCATGCCGGGTCGCGACGTCTGGATCTATACCGCCACGCAAAGTGTGCCCCGGCGCCGGGGGCTCGAAGCGTCCGGCGCAACCGTTGTGTTTCTGCCCGGCACGCGAGCTGATGGCTCACCCACGGGCAAAGTCGATTTGGCGGCCATGCTGCTGGATTTGGGGCGAAGGGAGATCAACGAACTGCATGTTGAGGCGGGTCACCGTTTGAATGGCTCCCTGATCCGTGAAGGTTTGGTGGACGAGTTGCTCATCTACCTGGCGCCCAAACTCCTGGGTCAGGGTCGGGATATGGCCACTTGGGGCCCCCTGAGTGATTTAGAGCAGACGCTGCAACTCGATTTCAGGTCGACGACCATGGTTGGGCCCGACGTAAGACTGATCGCACGCGTGACAGGCCAGGACGTTTTTTAGAACTCACGCCAGAAGGGGCACCATTCCCTGCGAAAATACTGCCATGTTTACTGGAATCATCACCGGCATTGGGCGAATATCTGTCGCTCATGCCCTAGGCAGCTTACCCATCCACGGCAAACGCCTAACCATTGTGTGTCCACCACACTACCTTGACGACGTGGGTCTTGGCGACAGCATTGCGTTGAATGGCGCTTGCATGACGGTCACGACGGTGGATCCTGTAGCAGCCCTGTTTACGGTCGATATCTCCGCAGAATCATTGTCAAAAACTGCCGGACTGGATGTGTTGGGGCCAATCAATCTGGAAAAAGCTTTGCGTGCAAATGATCGTCTCGGAGGACATTTGGTGTCCGGGCATGTAGATGGTATCGGCACCATCAACCATTTCGCTCAGGTTGGTGAAAGCTGGGAGTTACGGGTTCTTGCGCCCAAGACACTGGCCAAGTACCTGGCTTACAAAGGATCCATCACCATAAACGGTGTAAGTCTGACGGTCAACCGAGTTACAGACCTGGCCGACGGCTGCGAAGTGAGCATTAACCTGATTCCGCACACCGTAGACAATACAGCTTTGGGCTGCCTGCGGGCAGGGGCCCAGGTAAACCTGGAAATAGATTTGATTGCGCGCTATGTGGAACGCATGCTCAGCAGCAACGACACCACTTCAGGCTGACTTAATCTGTGCCCATACTGGCATACCACTCCCACAAGGACAACAATGAAACGAGTTGATGATTTCCGGTTGAAGTTTGGCAAGAAGGAATTGGTGCCAATCATCATTGGCGGCATGGGTGTTGACATTTCGACTGCCGAGTTGGCATTGGAAGCGGTCCGACTGGGTGGAATTGGCCACATTTCCGACGCCATGGTGCAGGACGTATCCGACCGGCGTTTTGACACCGAGTTTGTAAAGGAAAAGACCAAGTTCTACAAACACAATATTGACAACTCGGATAAGAGCACGGTTCAGTTTGACCTGGGGCGCCTGGCCGAAGCCACCAAACTGCACGTAGGCAGAACGATGGAAGCCAAGCGCGGCGATGGCTTGGTGTTTGTCAACTGCATGGAAAAGTTGAGCATGAACTCGCCGCGCGACACCCTGCAAGTGCGACTGAACTCAGCTTTGGATGCTGGCATCGATGGCATCACCTTGAGCGCGGGCTTGCACCTGGGTTCGTTTGGGCTGATGGCTGACCATCCCCGCTTCCGCGATGCCAAGCTCGGCATCATTGTGTCTTCGGTCAGGGCATTGCAGTTATTTCTGCGCAAGACTGCGCGTCTTGATCGACTTCCAGACTTTGTGATCATTGAAGGGCCTTTGGCGGGCGGGCACTTGGGCTTTGGCATGGACTGGGCCCAGTACGATTTGGCGACCATCGTGGCTGAAATCGCCCAATTCTTGAAAGCCGAACAACTTGACATTCCTTTGATTGCCGCTGGCGGCATCTTTACGGGAAGCGACGCGGTGTCCTTCTTGGAAAATGGCGCTTCGGCGATTCAAGTGGCCACGCGCTTCACTGTCGCGAACGAATGCGGCTTGCCTGACAAGGTGAAACAAGAGTACTTCAAGGCCAGCGAAGAAGACATCGTCGTCAACACGCTGTCGCCCACCGG
>Ga0066448_1000650_pt1 | contig 9340 bp, 6 predicted proteins | sample LakWasMet70_HOW9_2_FD_59536 | JGI IMG/M metagenome (GOLD analysis project Ga0066448, IMG submission 59536) | Freshwater sediment methanotrophic microbial communities from Lake Washington under simulated oxygen tension - Sediment Metagenome 70_HOW9 | ecosystem: Environmental > Aquatic > Freshwater...
TCACACCGGCGATGTCGGCCGGTTCGCCCAGGCGCTTGTGTGGTGTGCGCTGCGCGAAGCCGGCGATCTGCGCCGGGGTTTTTCCGTCGGTGAAGAGGGTGGTGTTGACGAGTCCGGGCGCCATCGCGTTGACCGAGATCATCCGGCCTTCGAGCTCCTTGGCGAGCACGTTGGCGTAAAGCTCCTGCGCGGCCTTACTGGCGGCATAGGGGCCGTAGGTCGGCGAACGCAGCTGGGTGATGCTCGACGACAGGCTGATGATGCGGCCGCCATCGCGCACCCGCCGGGCGGCTTCCCGCATCACGTAAAAGCTGCCTTTCAGGTTCACGTCCATCATGCGGATGAAATCCTCGTCCGTCATGTCGCGCATGGGCGCGAGCCGCATGATGCCGGCGTTGCTCACCACCACGTCGATGCCGCCGAAGGCCTTGTCATTGGCGTCGAACAGCCGGCGCACGGCGCGCGGGTCGCTGACGTCGGCCTGCTCCCAGATCGCTTCGCCACCGGCGGCCTGGATCTCGCGCACCACTGCGGCGGCCAGGTCGCGGTTGGCCACGCAGTTGACCGTGACCCGGAAGCCGTCGGCCGCCAGCCGTTTGGCGGTGGCCGCGCCGATGCCGCGCGAGGAGCCGGTGACCAGCGCCACCTTGCGGCCGACCGATGCCGTCGCAGCGGGCCGCGTCGTGCCGGTCTGCGCGGCGGCATGCATGCCGAAGGCACTCGCAGTGGCGGCGGTCGCCAGCGCGGCCGACTTCAGCATGTTGCGGCGAGAGGGCAGGGCAGGAGGGTTGTCTTGTTGGAGGATGTCGTGTGTCATGGTGATGTTCCTTGAATCGGGTTGAGGAAGGGGGCTTTTCCGCTGTCAAATCGTGGCAGCGGGGCCTGTTCAAACTGTAGGGACGGCGCCTTGCCGCGCCTTGCCCGAAGCCGCTGAAAACTTGCCTGTTCCTGCCAAAGGGCTGCTCCGACGCGACCCCGGCGCCGATAATGCAAGCTCCCCATTGCCCTGTCGGAAGCGAGGTTCACCATGGAAGCCCTGAAGCAAGCGATCATTCGATACGCCAGTTGCCACGCGAATGTCGATGGTCTGGCGACGACGCCGGTGCCCGGTTTGCGCATGATGTGCGCGTTCCGGCCGAGCCGCCCGATGCGCTCCATCTACAAACCCCTGGTTTGCCTGGTCCTGCACGGCGCCAAGCAGCTGACCATAGGCACGGAGGACCACCAGTTCGCGGCGGGTGCATCGGTCATCGTCGGCATGGATGCCCCGGTCACGGGTCGCGTGGTGAGCGCCAGCCAGACGCAACCTTATGTCGCTCTGGCCGTCGAGCTGGACTTTGCGGTGCTTCGCGACCTGATGGCGCAGATGCCCGCCGACGCATCGCCCGCGCCTGCGCCGAGTACCCGGGTGTGGATGGCTGAAAGTGATGCCGCCACACTGGACTGCGGGTTGCGCCTGATGCGGCTGCTGGACCGCCCTGACGCGGTGCCGCTGCTGCACGCCGGCATCGTCAGGGAACTGCATTACTGGCTGTTGAGCGGCCGGCACGGCGCCGCCCTGCGCAGGCTGGCCTTGCCGGACAGCCATGCCCAGCGGATGGTGGCGGCGGTGCAGATGCTGCGCGACGGATTTCGCCACACCCTTCCTGTCGAGCAACTCGCGGCCGCTGCCCGCATGAGCACGTCGAGTTTTCATCGATGCTTCAAGGCCATGACCACCCTCACGCCGGTGCAGTTCCAGAAGCAGCTGCGGCTGGTGGAGGCGCGCCGGCTGATGCTCAGTGAAGGGTTTGCGGCCAGCCGCGCTGCCTATGAGGTGGGCTACGAAAGTGTGTCCCAGTTCACCCGCGAATACGCCCGCATGTTCGGCGCGCCACCGCGCCGCGACGTTCAGGCCGAGGCCCGGCCATTGAAGCATGGGCCCCGGGAGGAAAGCGCGAGTCACGGAAATTCCGCCGGCCGGCGGAGGGTTGGCTCAAGGCTTTCAAAAGCATCGATGGGCGACCGCGTTTTGTCGCCCCCTCTTTCACGTTTTCAGTGACAGCGCTATCGCATCCGCCCCCGCCGGATACCTCAGCGTCGCGGCCGGATCGTTCGCCGCGCGCCAGACGGCTTCAGCGACATCGGCCGCGGTGGTGACCGCCGCCGGCTGGCCCAGCGTTGCAAAAAAAGCCTGCGCAGACGGCGCGTAGGCTTCCGGGATCAGTCCCTGCATGCGGTCGGCCCCATTGGCCGCGAACTGCGTGCCCGGCCCATAACCCGGCTCGACCAGTTTCACGCGGACCTTGAAGGTCTCCAGCTCGAGAGCCAGCGATTCGGTGAAACCTTCGATGGCTGTCTTGCTGGCGGTGTAGGCGGCCACCAGCGGCATGGGAGCCAGCGTCACGGTCGAGGTCACGTTGATGACCAGCCCCGACTGGCGGGCACGGAACTGCGGCAACACAGCCTGGGTCATGGCCATCATGCCGAAGGTGTTGGTTTCAAAAATCTCGCGCACGGTGGCCATGGGCGTCGCCTCGAAGGCGCCAAAAAGTCCAAGACCGGCGTTGTTGACGAGCACGTCGATGGGCCCGGCCGCCTTGATGGCGGCGGCCATGCTTTCAGGCTTCGTCACGTCGAGCGACAGCACGCGCAGGCGCTCCGAGGCGGGCAGCGCATCAGCGCGCGGCGTTCGCATGGTGGCAATGACGTTCCAGCCCTGGGCGTGGAAGTGGCGGGCGGTTTCCAGGCCGTAGCCAGACGAGCAGCCAGTGATCAGTACGGTTTTCATTTTGGTTTCCTTGAAGAGGTGGATTGAAGGTGGTGTAACGATATCGGCTGAAGGCAGGACTGACTACAATTTGGAGTCCGTTGTTTATTTGCAGGAGTCCGGTTATGGTTGATCCACTCGCGGAGGTCATCACGCTGCTTCGGCCACGTGCGGTGTACTCGAAGGTGATCAGCGGCGCCGGAGCGTGGGCCGTTCGTTACTCCGCTTTTGGCCAGCCCAGCTTCTGCACCATGCTGGAGGGCGAATGTGTTCTGGCGGTGCAGGGGCAGGAGCCGCTCACGCTGACCGCCGGCGACTTTGTACTGATGCCGGCAACGCCCGGCTTCACGCTGTCGGGGCTGGCGCCGGCTGCTCCCGTTCTTCTTGACCCCAAGCTGCAGCCGCAGCCCGAGGATGAAATCCGCCACGGAACGCGCAAAGGCCCGCCGGACATGCGCATGCTGGGCGGCTACTTCGCCTTTGACTCGCCGGATGCGGCATTGATGGTGTCGCTGCTGCCGGCCCTGCTGCACGTGCGCGGCATCGCGCGGCTTGCGCTGCTGGTGCAGCTCGTGAGGGAAGAGTCGCTTGAGCAGCGGCCCGGCCGCGAGCTGGTGCTGGGCCGGCTTATTGAAGTGCTGCTCGTCGAAGCGCTGCGCGGGGCGCCCAGTGAAGGTGCGCCACCGGGGCTGCTGCGCGCGCTGGCGGACACGCGCCTGGCCGCCGCGATGCGGCACATGCATGGCGAGCCGGCGCGCGCGTGGACGGTGGTTGAACTGGCGAAGACGGCGGCGCTGTCGCGCTCGGCTTTCTTCGAGCGCTTCTCGCGAGCCGTGGGTGTGCCGCCCATGGAATACCTGCTGGCCTGGCGTATGGCGATGGCGAAGGATCTGCTCAGCCGCAGCGACTGCGCATTGGCCGAGGTGGCCGAACGCGTGGGCTACAGCTCGGCCAGCACCTTCAGCACGGCTTTCAGCCGCCATGTGGGGCTGGCGCCCGGTCACTACGCGCGGCGGAACCAGCCTATTTTGTCGTAACCCCTCCCTTGATTTCGGCCTGGCGGTGAGTTTATGAAGAAAATCGGGCTCCAGCCCATATCCTGCAAGCGCGAGCAGCTACGTAATTCATAGCATTTCAGCACTGCCCACGTTTCCTTTACAGAGGGTTGTGTGGTCATCCTGCGGGCTGCCTGGAGCCCGGCGGCCACACCACGCGGAGCGCAGATCGTTTGGTGCAGGACGCTGGCGCCATCGGTTGTTGGGGTAGGATGCGGACAAACAGCAACACGCTGTTCCGCGCTCCGCTTGGTTTTCGATGCAGGCCCCCATGCTGCCTTTGGCGATGCATGAGCCCCCGCAGACTTAACCTGACCCATCCTTGAAAAAAGCAAAAAATGGGGCGCGGCTCAGCCGTACCCGCGCGTTGTGCGTATTCGCCGCTTTGACGGCAACCGGCCTGGCCGCACAGGCGGCCGATGAAGTGGCCAGCAGCGGGCCGCGCTTTGCCATCTCGCGTTTCGCCGTGGATGGAAACAGCCTGCTGCCCAGTGCCGAGGTGGACGGGGTGCTTACCCCCTTCGCCGGCCCCCAGCGCAGCTTCGGCGACGTGCGCCGCGCAGTGGAAGCGCTGCAGCAGGCCTATCTCCAGCGTGGCTACAGCGTGGTGCTCGTGCAGTTGCCCGAGCAGGAGCTGGCCCAGGGCGTGGTTCGCCTGAAGGTGATCGAGCCACGCATCGGCAGTACGCGCGTGGAAGGCAACCGGCTGTTTTCGAGCGAGAACGTCCGCGCCAGCCTGCCTGCGCTGCGCGAAGGCGCCACACCCAACATCCGCGATATTTCGGCCAGCCTGAAGGTGGCCAACACCAACCCGGCCAAGCAGGTCACGCTGGCGCTGCAGACGGCCGATCAGCCCGACACGGTGGACGCCGTGGTCAGCGTGACCGAGGACAAGAAGCCCTGGCGGATCGGCCTGAACGCCGACAACAGCGGCAGCACGGAAACCGGCCGCACGCGCCTGGGCGTGCTCTTCCAGCATGCCAACCTTTGGGACCGGGACCATGTGATGACGCTGCAGTACACCACCTCGGCGGAAAAGCCTTCGAATGTGAGTGTGTACGGCGTGGGTTACCACGTGCCGCTGTACGCGCTGGGCGACTCGATGGATTTTTTCGCCAGTCATTCGAACGTGGACTCCGGCACCTTGACGGCCGGGGTGCTGAACCTGCAGGTCAGCGGCCAGGGCAAGGTCTTTGGCGCACGTTACAACCACTCGCTGCCGCAATGGGGCGACCTGGTCTCCACGCTGATCTACGGCGCCGACTGGCGGGCCTACGTCAACAACATCGATGTCGCCGGTTTCAAGCTGGGCGATGAGATCACGGTGCACCCGCTGTCGCTGACTTATTCCGGCCAGCTGACGCTGCCTTCGGCCACGCTGGGCGTGCAGCTCACCGGCCTGCAAAACATCCCGGGCGGGCAAAACGGCCGGGCGGCAGACTTTAGCCGCCAGCGCGTGGGCGCCTCGGCCAGTTACCGCGTGCTGCGTTATGGCGCGGGCTACAACCACCAGCTGGGACAGGACTGGCAGCTGCGCCTGCAATTGAATGGGCAGGCCACCCGCGACGCCCTGGTGCCCGGTGAGCAATTCGGCGCCGGCGGGGCGGGTTCGGTGCGCGGCTTCCGGGAACGAGAAGTGGCCGGTGACCAGGGCCATTTTGCAGGCGCGGAAATCCAGACGCCCAACTGGTGCCCGGCCACCGCCGCGTTTGCGGTGCAATGCCGTGCACTGGCTTTTGTGGATGCCGCCAGCGTGTCGCGTAACAAGGCGTTGCCTGGCGAAGTGCAGCGCACGTCCATCTCCAGTGCCGGCCTGGGGCTGCGCTTTGTCCTGGACCGCAGCGCCAGCTTGCAGGTGGACTACGGCCGCGTGATCGACGGTGGCGGCGCCCGCGCAGCTGGCGACAGCCGGGTGCATGTTGCTTTGTCTCTTTCCTATTGACTGACCCGGAAAATACAGATGAAAACAAACTCCGCACACCCTGTCAGGGCCTTGATGGCGGCGGCAGTCATGCTCACCGGCGGCGTCGGCGCCCAGACCGTTGTTAATGGCCAGGCCAGCTTCCAGCAACTGGGCAGTGTCCGCACGGTCACCAACACCCCCGGCACCATCATCGAATGGCCCGGTTTCTCGATCGCAGCGGGCGAGGCGACACGTTTTGTTCAGCAAAGCTCCGCGAGCGCGGTGCTCAACCGCATCACCGGGCAGAACCCCTCGGTGATCCTGGGCGCCCTGCAATCGAACGGCCGGGTCGTCCTGATCAATCCCAACGGCATCCTGTTCGGCGCCGGTGCGCAGGTGGACGTGAACGGGCTGGTGGCCTCCAGCCTGGCGATGTCCAACGCCGACTTCCTGTCCGGCAAGATGAATTTCAGCGCCGGTGCCGTGGCGGGCCGCGTTGCCAACCAGGGCAGCATCCGCACGCCCGAAGGCGGGCAGGTGCTCCTGATCGGGCCGCAGGTTGAAAACAGCGGCCTCATCCATGCGCCCGGTGGCGACGTGGTGCTGGCCGCGGGCCGCAGCGTGAAACTGGCCGACAGCGGCAACCCGGCCCTGCATGTGGTGGTCAGCGCGCCGCAGGACCAGGCTATCAACCTGGGCCAGGTCGTGGCGCAAGGCGGGCGTGTCGGCATTTACGGCAACCTGGTCAACCAGCGCGGCATTGTCAGCGCCGATCGGGCCGCGGTCGGTGCCGCCGGACAGATCGTGTTCAAGGCCAGCGGGGATCTGCTGCTGGAGAGCGGCAGCCTGACCAGCGCGAGCGCCGCCGGGGTGGGCACCGGCGGCACCATTCATCTGCTGGGCGAGCGCGTGGCGCTGACCGGCAATGCGCGGGTGGATGCCAGCGGCGAGACCGGCGGCGGAACGGTGCTGGCCGGTGGCGACTACCGCGGCCAGAACGCGGACATCGTCAATGCGAAACAGGTCTACATGGCCGGTGACGCCCTCATCAGCGCCGACGCCTTGGGCTCCGGCAACGGCGGCAAGGTGATCGCCTGGTCCGACGGCACCACGCGTGTCTACGGCAGCATCAGTGCCCGGGGCGGCGCGCAGTCGGGGGACGGCGGCTTCGTCGAAACCTCGGGCCATGTGCTGGACATGCAGGGCCGGGTCGACACGCGGGCACCGAACGGCCGCGTTGGCACCTTGTTGCTGGACCCGACCAACATCTTCATTGCGACCAACCAGGCCAGCGCCACGGCGGCGGGCATGGTGGGCGGTGACACCTCGGCCGCGACCTTCGTGGCAACCGGCGCCGTGGGGGATTCACTGCTGACCGTTGCGACCCTGCAGACCGCGCTTGCCACCACCCAGGTGGTTGTCACCACCGACAACGCGGCCGGCACGGGCGCCGGCAACATCAACGTGGTTGACGCCGTGACCTGGGTCAGCGACACGAGCCTGACGCTCAATGCCACCGCGGACATCAACATCAACGCGACCATCACCGGTGGCGGCGGCAGCCGGCTCGCGCTCAACAGCGCCAACGGCAACATCAACCAGACCGCAGCCATCAGCATGGTGACGCTGTCGGCCACTGCGAGCGCCGGCGCTGTCAACCTGACCAACCCGGGCAACCAGGTGCAGCAGGTGGCTGGTTTTGCCAATGGCGCCGGTGGCTTCAACTTCCGCAACAATGGCACGTCCCTGACAATCGGCACGGCTGGCACGCAAACCGGCATCACTTCCGGCGGCAGCGGCCCGATCAACGTCAACGTTGCCGGCAGCCTTACATTGCTCAGCCCGGTCACTTCGCGGTCGGGCGACATCGTGCTGGCCGGCAACACGTTCAACAACCAGTCCACCGTGAGTTCCACCAGCGGCGGTGTGACGGTGCAGGGCGTCGTGATTCGGCCTTCGCTGGCCAGTTGCATCGCCTCTCCTGTCACCAGCGGCTGCTCGGCGGTGCTGCCGAGCCTGTCGCAATGCGTCAACGCACCGACGACCGCCGGCTGCTCGGTGGTGTTGCCCTCGCTGGCCACCTGCGTCGCCGCACCCATTACCCCGGGTTGTACCAGCGTGCTGCCGACGTTCACCCAATGCATCGGTACACCCACCCTGGCGGGCTGCGCGGCTGTGCTGCCGTCGCTGGCGAAATGCACAGCTTCGCCGGCCTCGCAGGGTTGCAATGTCGTGTTGCCGACGCTTGCGCAGTGCGCAGTTTCTCCTGGCTTGCAGGGTTGCAGCGCCGTGTTGCCTTTGCTGTCGCAGTGCACGGCTTCGCCAACCTTGCAGGGGTGCAGTGTCGTGTTGCCGTCGCTGGTGAAGTGCGTGGCGTCTCCTGGCTTGGTGGGATGCAGCATCGTGTTTCCGCCCACGGCGAACAACACCAGTGAGTCTCTGGCCCAGGCGTTGAATTCGACGGTCGACCTTGTCAATACCAGCTTCACTGGCAATACCACCAGCGCCCCGAAGCTGGCTGACGCCAAAACGACCGACGCCACCAATGTCGCCGGGGCCAAAATCGACGTGGCCAAAAAAACGTATTGCAACTAAGCGGAGCAAACCATGAAAATTCATTTCCCTGTCGTTGCTTCCTTCCTGTTCACGCTGTCGTTCTTCGGCCACCAGGCGGCCCACGCCGGCACGCCAGCAGGCAAGGTGACCCAGCTCAGCGGTTTCGTCATGGCGCTCAAGGCCAATGGCGCCCTGAAAGTGCTTGCTACACAATCCGTGGTCGAAGCGGGGGACACCCTGGTGAGCGAGGAGAACACCTACGTTCGCATCGACCTGGCCGACGGACGCCAGGCCGTGCTGGGCCCCCAGACCCGGCTGACAATTGCCAGCGCGACCACGCTGAGTCTGGCAACGGGGCAGCTTCAGGTCCTCGCGCCTGCGCAGCCCGGCACCGGACGCCTGAGCATTGAGGCGGGAGAAACCACCGTCGATGCCGGCGCAGCCAGCTTCAATCTCTTTTACGGGCCCGACCCCGCGACCGCCATCGCGCAGCGCGCTTATGCACGGGCCAGCCTGGCGGCGCTGAGCACGTCGGTGCAAAGTGATGCCGCCACCGTCCTGCCGGTCTGGGAAAAAGTGGTGCAGGGCCCTGTGCCCCCAACGCCGGGAGGCGTCTTGCCGCCCGGCCTGTATGTGCAGGTGCTCGACGGAATGGTTACTCTCAACAACCGTGGGGGAACGTCAAACTTCTCGGCCGGGCAGTTTGGATATACGGCTTCCGTCACGTCGCCACCGGTGATGGTGCCTGTCAACCCCGGCCTGAAATTCACGCCGCCAACGGTATTTTCGTCATCGGCTCCCACCGCAGGCAGCAGTGGTTCGGCGACCGGGAGCGGCAAAAGCAACGCTGTCGACTGCGAAGTGCGCTGACGCCAGGGTTTGTACTTGCAGCTTGTCCCAACCGCGCCAGACCTTCTCGCACGACAGGAAACCCCGACTCCGTCCCCGCTGAACCAACGACGGGTCAGCGGAGCCTGCGGCTGACGCGACAGCCAGCAACAGACAGAGGCAGAGGCAAACGGCTGTCATCAAACTGCCATCAAACCGACATGAACACGTCACCCTCGACTTCCAGAA
>Ga0066448_1000653_pt1 | contig 9275 bp, 10 predicted proteins | sample LakWasMet70_HOW9_2_FD_59536 | JGI IMG/M metagenome (GOLD analysis project Ga0066448, IMG submission 59536) | Freshwater sediment methanotrophic microbial communities from Lake Washington under simulated oxygen tension - Sediment Metagenome 70_HOW9 | ecosystem: Environmental > Aquatic > Freshwater...
AGAGTATTGGCCTCCGAAGCCAAGGGTCGTGGGTTCGATCCCCGCCAGCCGCACCACATCCCATGTAAGTGATCGCTCCGCATTGCGGATTTGGTCCAAACGATGGGCCGAAGGCTAAACAGCCGTGGATAGACCTGACTCCACTTAGGAGTCACTATGTCTGCCATTGAAATCCCCGGCCTCGATATCGAGGAACGTAGCCCCGGGACGTATCGCGTCCGAGTCCGCGTCCATCCCTTCTTCGCCCTTACTGCGACTACCGCGACCGAGCTCGAGGCTGTGCAATGGGGCTGCGGCGAACTCGGGCGGCTACACGCCTTGCACGAGCGGCTGCGCTCGGAAGGGCGGCTTCCTTCCAAGGCACTGACGCGGGCCGTCGCCATCGAGCTGGGCATCGGTCACCTCATTTCAGGGGACAGGACTGAGGCCCCCATGCCGGTGCGCGCCGCGTCCGTCGGGAGCACCATCCCGGTCGATGAGGTGCTAGACACCTACATGGCTTGCGAGGGGAAAGAGTTGACTGCAGGATACTTCAGCCGCTCCAAGCGCCTTAAGGAGTATTTCCGCGGCATGTCGCTCGCCTCCGTGACCACGGCGACCATCAAGGAGTATGTCGAGGCTCGCCTCCGCGGTGAACTCGGCGCCGGGCGCTCGCAAAAGGCATCCTACGCGACCAGGAACCGCGAGTACCAGAAGAACAAGCGCAGGCGGCAGCGGGGCATCCCTGTGGTCCTGGCTGCCCGCACAGCGACGGACCTGCCGAGCACAGGGTCGGTACGACATGAACTGAAGCTGCTTCGCCAGGCCGTCAAGGCGTACGCAGCCCGTTCGGACGAAATGCGCGAGCGCATCGGGACCTACGTGACCATACATCCCATCGTCACCTGCTCCCTGCCGAGCCCTGGTGAGCCACGCAAGCGTCGTATCAGCGATGAGGAATTGAGGCGCATCCTGGTCAAGATGAAGTGCCCCAGGAAGAGGGCAGCGCTTCTGCTTGGAATCTACACGTCGCTTCGGCGCGCCGAGGTTGTGTCCATCCGGGGGGAGGACATCAACTGGGCGGAGCGAACCTTGCACCTGCGGACGCCCACCGAGCCGGATCCCGCCAGGCCGGGTGAGCTTCGCAAGAAGCGAAAGACGAAGACGGTCGAACGCGACGTGCCGCTGGTGCCGGAGGCGCTCAAACTGCTTGCTTCACTGGCGCCGCCAGCGACAGGCCCCATCTTCGGCTTCGCGGCCACGTCGTTGACGCAAGCCTTCGGGCGTGCGGCTGAAACGGCGGGCGTGACCAATGTCCGGGTTCATGATGGAAGGAGAGAGGCGCTGTCCTGGCTGCATGATGTGCACGGCCTGACTTTGGAGCAACTTACCCTTTTCTCGGGACATACCGAGGTCAAGACCCTCCAAAAGCACTACTTTCAGCCGAGCGCGGCAAAGTTGGCGGCAAGCCTGGCCGGGAAGAACATCGCCCGGAACATTCATTTTTGAGGTTGATTCAGGTGACGCGACACGCGAAAGTTCATTCAGCCTGGGGGAAAGGCTAAACACCTCTGCATAGACCAAGCGAGGGCACATTCGCTCTCGTTTTATCTTTTTATGGAGATGTTATGAGTGAGTACAGCTTTCCGAATCCGGCAGATGACCTCAAGTCTCGCCTGGGCTACACCGTTGCAGCAGAGTTCATCAACAGACTCGACCAGTTCCTTGAGCACGAACACAGGGAAGCAGGGCATGGCCAGCTGCCTTACGGCACCATCGCAGTGGTGAAACACTGCTGTGAGGCAGCCATCGATATGTTCTGCGGGTTGTCCCGTTCCTGGGAAGAGGGCTCCACGACTCGTTTCGAGGGCCTTGAGATGCGTCCTGAACAACTCCCCGTCAACAGTCCGATAGCCGCAGAGATGATTCTGGAAACAATGGAAGTCCTGGCTGCCAGGTTGCCCGCGAGCGCCTATCTGCCCAAATCGGATTCCCTAGCTCCTGCAAAGTGGGAGTTGATGTTCACCCTCGGGACGGAGTTTTTCCTGGAACTCGGCGCGATGACCGAGGCTGTGCTAAGCGATAGTGCTGTAGATGTCGATGAATTTGCCGTATACACGCTACGCGGATGCCTCGATGCCGCAATGGGCATGGTTGACGAGTTGATGTCGGTGGCCTGGCCCGAAGGTCAGGAAGTTCCAGCCCGCGCGGTCCTCGCCATGCATGACCACGTCACAAGCTGCCGCCTCGAAGATGCAGGTCATGAAGCCGTGAGTCTTGTAAGGGACGTCTACGACAAGGTGACGTGCCAAGTCATGGGAGGCCACTGACCCATGCCGCCCGTTGCCAGCACCGAAACTTCCGTGTATCTCACAGCCGCCGAAGTCGCAGACTTACTGCGCATTAGCATACGCACGCTATATGCGCATGTCCAGCAAAGTCGTGTCCCACCGCCCATCTGGCTGGGGAGCAAACGCCTCTGGCCTGCACAGGGGATACATGACTTCCTGGGTTCGGCAAGAAATCGTAAGCGGCGCTGACCACTCAGCATGGAAGTGCCTTCTGCGGCCCTTCTGCCGCACTAAGACCAATCACCCTCACCATGAATTCTGAAAATCCACAACGCTACGCCATCCAACAATGCCTTCCTGGCATTGCACCGCCAAGCTGCGACCTTCTTCTGCAGACCGTATCCTGCGAACTGGACTACGTCCTCAAACTCTTGGGAATGGCGCTCCAAACCTACATACTTGATGATGCCGACGATGAAGACGTCCAGGCCGAGAACCTTTACTGGGTGGGCTGGAACCAAGCGACGCAGGTGCTTGAGCAGGTCCGCGATGCGCAACGAATTCCGAGCACGTGCGCCCAATGCCGGGCAAATGCCATGTCCTGCATCGCCAGCGAACCCCCAATCGATTGAAGCCGAAGGCCAAATCGATTTCAGAGATGAAGTCGGCTCGGATGATCCGCCCGCGCGGTACGGCCACGCGGGCGGCCACTTTCCTACCTAGTTGCCCTCCGCTTCCCACTGCGACTGGTCGACCAGGTCGCACAAGTAGCAGGTCAGCCGGCGTTCCATGCTCTTGGCACGGTTCAGCACCAGCGCCCGGATTGCGCTGTCGTCGTGCAATCTGATTGGAGGGTGACCGCCATCCTCCTCGACACCAGCCTGGCCAACCTCTGCTTTGAATGCATGGGGCCATGCCTGCCGAATCCTGTGCAGGCGCCCGTTGCGAAAGTTCTCGACGGCAATTTGGCAGCTGCCAACGCGCGACCAATAGTCATAAACGTCCCGGAATCGGGGGTCACACGCGGACATCGCCACGATGCAGACGGAATCCCCTGCCTCCAACAGCAGAACGTACCCGTTGCCAGCCTTCTGATGCAGGCTCACGCGGTGCACGGAAGCGCTGCCTCGTCCGTCGACAATCTGGTCGTAAACCTGTGATACGACCGTGACCTTCAGGACGAGATGAGTGTCGCCTGGGCATTCTTCCGGGAAATGGGTGACGGCCGGCAGCCACCCGATGACACCGCTTCCCATTCCGTTCCACTGAACAGGCGGAAGCGACCGACGCAGATGAGCGGGTATCTCATACGGTCGTGAGGCCGTGGCCGAGGAGCTTAAAACAGGCAGCACGAGATTGCCGTTGCTGGGTGGTCCGTCAGGGTCCATTCCGGTTTCTTCTACCGCGCGCGTACGTTCCTGCAATGCGCGCAGTGGATAGCAGCGCAGGGGCCGCTGGAACGAGCTTGCGTCGCAGCCCGCCAGACCAAAGATGATTTCCTCCCCGACCGCAAATCCGCGGCCATGCAGTTCGCCCGCGCAGTCGAACAGCGCAACGACGAAGCCAAGGTCCGCGGCGTCGTCAACACTCGTCCCAGGTGGACGAAAGGAAAGCCCCGGCGGGCCGCCGCGTTCAACGTTGAGCCCGGTAGAAAGACAGAGGAAAGTCGAGTTCACCCAGGGGTCGCCCGTCAGCCCGCCGTAGCAGCTGAGTTTCGACTGCTTAATCCTTGCGATTTGTGGATGCATCGACTCAGGGAGTGCGAAGTACCAGACAACCGCATTACCGAGCAGATGTGGAACCAAGTCAGGCGCCTCCTTGCCCAAAAGGGACAGAAGAACGGGGGTGTTGTGCCGGGCCGCTTGCTCGCGCAGCCACCGCAGCGAGGGTGGGGCTGCATTGGCATAGCAGCGCAGCGGCAGCAACCCGGCGGACGCAAGGTACGCGGCCAGCGCTTCCTCAGCGACAGCTGGGCGACTGCCGTATTCGTCGGCCTCGGGAAGTTGCAGATGGGGTACAGGGGGTAGGTTCACTATGGCTCCAGAAGTTGTTGGAGCTCAGTGAAGAACTTCGTTTTATCCTCCTGTCATCTTCCGGTAATCTATCCAACTGTGCCCGCGTCCTGAGATCGGGACGAGGGTGCGCTATCGCCAGAGACGAAGATGGGGAGCCCAAGTCGGCCCAGTCTGGCTCTGCTAACTACGGCGCAGAACGCCACCCGGTGTCCACGCCGTCGACGGTGACGATTCGGAGAGTGCCGGCCATCACCAGAATCCATAGGTCCGCAAATTCTTCTATGTCGCTTGTCAGCACAATGAGTGAATCTACGACGACAAGGTCGCAAGCACCCCTGCGAATGCTCGCAAGCAACTGCTGGTATATCGGTCTCCGTTTCGTAAGTAAAGCTGCCCGGCGGCAGGTGTCAATGACGATGCTTGCGCTTTCAAAAGGAAGCCCCTTGTTGGATGCAACCTGACGGCATCGAGTAAGTTGTTCCTCGATGCGAATTTTATTGGCGGAGCGGGCGAAAAGAGTAGTGCGGTTCATTTCATGGTTTCAGGTCGAGCGTGCAGTTGTACGCGTCATGTGATCGGCCTGGGGGCGAATTCCCGTCAAGCCGGAGCGCTGCTGAATGCAGCACCTCCGTTCTGTAGGAATCACTTTTATATTCCGCAAAAAAAGGGTGAGCGTTGCCGCTCACCCTTTCAAATCAAGTTGCCCGCGCGCGCTTCTCATGGATGCTGGCGGCGCCATACAGTGCCTTTACCATCAGCGGCAACAACCGCAGTTCCTCTTCCCCAACTCGCGCTCCGCAAGCCAGCTGAACTGCTTGCGCGTCGTCTTGTCCGACCGTATTCTCCACCCATCGGTCGAAGTCAGTGGCGCAAACGAAGTCGACCAGCTTGAGGTGCCCTGCAACCACGAGAACGACAACCGTTGGCACCGCGAGAAATTCAGCGCACGCAGCAGCAAAGTCATGCGAGATATTCGCGGTCTTTCGAATTCCGGTGCGCAGCTGTGACAGGTAGCCCACCGTGACATATAGCTGAGTCGCCAGCTGCGAAAAGCTCATGCCGCGCTTCGCAGCTTCGTCCCTCAGCCAGCCCATGAGTGGTCCCCCGGGCTCGTTGTAAATTCGCTTCCAACGCTCGGAGCGCGTTTCACGGATGGTCCCTTGTATACGGCCGAATCGGCCACTGCTGACTTTCTGATTTCTGTTCTCGCTCATTTTGGTCCTTTAATTGATTGATTCCTGTGTTCCATATGCGCATCTCCACCCAACCCGTTTTGTTCCTCACCGGACTTCGGTAGTGGTCGCACTTTGCTCACGCAACCGTCCCGTACCGTCGGGTCAGCCGCTCGACCACATCACGTGGTGGAATGGCTGAAACGCTCACGTGCCGTACAACGCAGCCCTCGACTAAAGAGGGGATGCGCTGCGGGTCCTGCGCGTCACTCAGCATCCGGGAATACTCCTCGAGTGCTTGCTCCTCCCGCCCTTCAGGTACACCACTACACAAGACTTGCAGTGGCATCAGGTCGCGGGCCGCAAGTGTGCTGGGCCATACGAGAGCTAGTTCGCCTTCGCCGGCTAACGAGTAGCCGAGCCCACCCTGATGGCCAACCTTGTCAATACACTCGGCTACCTGGCGGTCGAAAAGTGGCACGACGTAGCGATGCTGGAACAGCGCCACCTGATGTGTGAACAGCGCATAGTTCAAGCCGGAAGGTGCTGTTAGTGCAGTGACGCGCTCGTTGTTGCCCGGCCGCATTTGCGTCAGCTGCAAAAGGTCAAACACTGCCGGGGAGACTTCCCCGCATAAAGTCCATCGGTGCAGACTTATGTACTGGTCATCGCGGCTCCGCGTGGCTTGCGCCACTTCGGCCGGTGACATAAGAACCCCGAGATATACCCCGTGTTTAACTTTATAGGTGGGCAATTGCCCGTGCGTTTCCTTGTGGTTCATGGATTTCCTTGTTCATGCCGCTATTGGCACATCAAGGTGTAGCAACCGAGTTTCGACGGGCTGAGTTCCGTTTTTACCCATTACTAATTGATCATGTTCTGGGACCTGAAGGTGAAAAGATCGCAATCGATCAGCGGCAAGAAAAAGGGCCATCCGATCTGGATGGCCCTCATGAATGACTTCAATCAAATCCTGGCGCCTGTGACCTCCCAAGTTTTTTGAGTCGGGGGCTTGTCGACTTCTATGCGAAAAGATACGGAACCGGAATCCAGGACAGGCCCGTTTGACAACTCGGACACCAGCACACCTGGCTTGAACTCAAGCTCAAAAACACTGCGTCCCCGACGGCCCTTTTCCACAAATTGGAATCGGGAGATGAGCCGCTGCAAGACCACTCTCACTTTCCAGACCTCTGGTTCTCCCCGGAGCAGTCGCTCCAAATACTCCAGGGGGTCGACTTCCAGCTGGCGCTGCACCATTTCCGGGGTGACGCGACTGATGCTTTCCTTGAGCTCTTGGAGTTCCCTCTGCGCGTCGTCGCGCTCACGTCCGAACAGAGTCAGTTGCTGCCCTAGCCAATCGTGTGGGGTATTCGGGTCCGAAAGCAGTCGCCCAAGACGGTCCATCGAGAACTTGGCTTCCCGCAACCGCCTTTCCGCATTGGCAATTTCTTCAACCGGGGCATTCGCCAGACGCGCTCGTAGCCGCTCATTAAATTCCGCCTGGGCGGCACCAGTGAATACCCTTTTGAGGCCCCACTCGAGTGCGAGTTGAACGGCTTTGAGGGTGGTATACCCAATAAAGTAAGTGGCCTTGTTGACGGACTTGGCCTGGGCGCACTGCGGGCAGTACACACCAACTACATCTGTACCCGCGCCGAATGACAGCCGTGCTTTGCAGTAGCCGCAGTGGACCACGCCCGAAAGAGCATGCTTGCCCCCACCTCGTACCTGCTCCTTGCCCCCGGCCGGGTTGCATGCAGCCCAGACTTCGTCACTTACCAGCCGCAGGTGCGGCCGTGGGTAATCAATCGTGATGACCTGCTTTTTCCGGCGGCGAGCCTTGGCGCTGGTGTAGTCCGACCCGTTCCAGACGAACATTCCCTTGTACACCTTGTTCTTTAACACCCGCGCGACTGTGGCAGGACGCCAGTAGGTTTCGCCTTTGCACCTCTTCGCGCCTGGACAGGGAATGCCTTGCTCGTTCAGCCTCGTTGCGATTCTGAGGAACGAAAAACCCTCGTATCGCCAACGGTACATCTGCCGGATGACTTCGGCCGTCGACTCCTCGATGTGCCACACGGTCCCGGCCCCCTTGCCCACCAGCCTCTCGGCGTAGTAGCCAATCGGTGTCTGGGCAATCATGTTCCCTCGCTCCAGTGCGCCCACCATGCCGCGGATTACCTCTTTGGCTGTGCTTGCGTTCTGCTGGCACGCCACCAGTAACTTCACCGCCCAGAGGACCTTCCAATTCTCGTTCGTCTCTGTATCAATGTGGTCGCTAACCACGACCAGTCGGAGACCAATGGTGTCCACAAAGGTGGACAGCCTGGCGCCGTCAAGGTCGTTCCGAGCGACGCGCGAGACTTCGTCTACAAAAAGCACGTCGATTTGCCGAGCTTCTACTGCATCAAGCAGGCTGCGAAATGCGGCTCGCTTGGCACTGCCCTTGTGCCCGCCGCTGATGGCGCTGTCCGTAAAAATCCACTTCTCGTCTACCGTGTAACCCATTTTTTGTGCGGCAAGCCGGCATTGCCGGACTTGGTCGTCAATGGACGTGGGGCTTTGGTCGTCGGTGGAATACCTTGCGTAGATTGCTGCGACTTGCATTTGTTGTCTCCCATAGGTGTGTTGTTGCTGGATGCCGCAGCGATGTCGACCATGAGCTCAATGAGCTCGGTTAATGCACTTGTCATATTTCCTCCTGGTTTTGTGATCGCCGTCGAAGGCTGTCGTCTCTGTAGCCGCGTTCATTTCGGCGCGGGTTCACTTGTCCTTGATCACTGTTGCCGTTCGTATAGCAACCACGGTTTCGTGGATCCGGTACGGTGGCACCGCAGTTCTGGTGAGGCTTCGGCCAGTCGCATCGGCGTTGGGTATGTTCCCCATCAACCGATGAAGACCTAAAACGGCGGCCGAACCGGGTGGTACGAGCCGTAGACGTTCCTCTTTCGGCAGGATTGCCGTAGCACCTATCGCAACCCTCTAACGGCGCACTTTCCGTCCGGAAAGCAGTAATGCCGTTCTCCTAGGGAAAGCATGAGAATGATCCGGCCGAGTTCGGCGCTTTGCACCCATCCCCAGATGCCAAAGCGTCCATTCTGTCGAGCTGGCGGCGTGGTCCCCCTGCAGCGTCTACATGGCGGTCGTGGAGGTCCCCAGCGCGCTGACCGTCGTTCGCACTCCCCGCGGAGCCCAGCTGTTTTATGAGACGCTGCAGAACATTTCGATGGCGCGGGCGACACCAACCCGGCGCGGCAGTCGCTGGGTGCCGCCCCACCGGGAATGATGCCCAGGGTCTCACCTCGGGTTGGTCCAGCAGCCTGCCGGCCAACGCGATACGTGCGTCGCAGGCCAGCGCCAGGTCAAAAACCACCACCCAGCGCCGCGCCGTGCAGCGCGGCCGCTACCGGCTTGCCGGAAGCCTCAATCTAGGCGATGACGGGCGGAATCTGCGGGTCTTGCAGCGGCTGAACGAATTCGCGCAGGTCGGCGCTGGCCACGAAGGTGGTGCCGCGCCGATGATGACGCGGCGCCAGGTTGGGCTGGGTCTGCAGCTGCTGTATCGTGGCACACAAGTCTTGGCGTACCGTCAGTGATCCCGCATTGATGGGGGGTATTGATTTCAATGACCAGAACATCACCCACGCGCTCTGTGCGAATGATGTTTAGTGCGCCGCTGCGACGCCCTGTGCTCTTGTTACAGAGCCTTGACCAGTTCGGGCACCGCCACAAACAGGTCAGCCTCCAGGCCGTAATCGGCCACGCTGAAAATAGGCGCCTCGGCGTCCTTGTTGATCGCCACGATGACCTTGCTG
>Ga0066448_1000665_pt1 | contig 9134 bp, 8 predicted proteins | sample LakWasMet70_HOW9_2_FD_59536 | JGI IMG/M metagenome (GOLD analysis project Ga0066448, IMG submission 59536) | Freshwater sediment methanotrophic microbial communities from Lake Washington under simulated oxygen tension - Sediment Metagenome 70_HOW9 | ecosystem: Environmental > Aquatic > Freshwater...
GATCGAAACCGGCCAGTACCAACAACAACTGCCGGAGTTTTCCATCACAGAATATGACAGCATTGCTAAAGCCATCAATCATATGACCGGCGAATTAGCCACGGCACAACTACAAAACAAAGCCTTAACCCAGCATTCTCTGGAAATCCAGGAAGATGAACGACAACATCTTGCCCAAGAGTTGCATGATGAACTAGGCCAATCACTCACTGCCATTAAAGTAATGGCAGTGACTTCCGCGCATAAAAATGCCAATATCCAACAAACTACAGAGTCGATTACCGGCATTTGCGACCATTTAATCAGTGTTGTGCGCTCCATGATGCAACATTTGCATCCGCTGATGCTAACCGAATTAGGCTTGAAAGCTACGTTGGAAGACTTGGTAAACCACTGGGCATCAAGATCGCCAAATTTAAACATACAGTTAACTTATGATGACGCCGTGGATCAACTGCCTACTAAAATAAGCATCCAGATTTTTCGTGTCATTCAAGAATGCTTAACCAATACCCTGCGTCATGCCACGGCTAGCAAAGCAACTATTCGATTGGGCATTGAACACGATACGGCACTGACTAGAAGTTTAAAATTACAAGTATCCGATAATGGCCTTGGCTGCGATTTGCAAAATATTAAATCGGGATTTGGCTTATTGAGCATGAAAGAACGCATTCACAGCCTGGATGGCGAATTTAACATTCAAAGCAATCTAACGCATGGCATGACCATCACCGCCAAGATACCTTTAAAATGAAGCCAACAATCAAAGTCATACTGGTAGATGACCATGCCATAGTGCGCGCTGGTTTTCGGTTACTATTAGCTAGTGAAGAACATATTGATGTGCTTGATGAGGCCGAACGCGGCGAACAAGCCATGCAATTATTTCAGGAAAAACAGCCAGATGTCATGGTTTTGGATTTGTCCATGCCCGGCATAGGCGGCCTGGAAACCATACGCCGAATTTGCGCCCGCAACCCCAACGCCAAGATCCTGGTGTTTAGCGTGCATAATGAACTCGTCTATGTCAACCGGGCCATGTCAGCAGGTGCCAAAGGTTACATCACTAAAAACAGCGCCCCAGCCATTTTAGTAGAAGCAATCCAAGTGATTGCTGATGGTGGGATTTACATTGAACAGGGCTTACTAAACCATCAAGAATCCGCCAGTAACGAACTTGACTACAAAGCCATTATTGATTCACTCTCGGTTAGAGAATTTGATGTGTTTTTACTGCTGGCCAAAGGCTTAACCGCCCATAAAATTGCAGAAGAACTCTGCTTAGGCTACAAAACCGTAGCTAATTACGGCACCCAAATCCGCACTAAATTTAAAGTATCCAATCTGGCAGAATTAACACATATTGCGCTGGTGTTGGGGCTGTTGAAGACCTGAGTGAACTATGATTCCAGCTGACTTTTTTCTTGCCTAAACTCAACCATATCGGCATTGTCTACGCGGTCATAGATTTCTTCAACCGTTAACGTTAATCCTATGGACGTAAAAGTCACCTCATCACCCAAGAAATAATATTCTGAACGCCAATGATTGCTTTTGCGTAACACTTGTACACATACATAATCCTGCTCGATGAGCACATATTCCTGTAGAGTTGGCAGGTTAATGTAGCGAATCAGTTTGGTAGTGGTATCCGTTTTTCGGGTTGATTTAGATAACACTTCAACAATAATCAGCGGTGAGGTTGAGAAATGTCCAGTTCCTTTCATATTGCTGCAATCCACCAGCACATCAGGGTACACATAATCTCGGCCTATTTTGACTTTTGTATCCGCAATAAAAGCTTCGCAGGGCGAGCCTTTCAGGTGATTTCTAAATTCTCCAAAGATATTACCTGCTAGACGTCCATGATCGTTACTCGCGCCAGCCATAGCATAGACATGCCCGTCTATGTATTCGCGCTTAACTTCAGAGTTTTCTTCTGTTGCCAGATACTCTTCTTCGGAAAGGTAAATAGTATCGGTTTCTATTTTTAAAGCCATAATCTGCTCCAGTTTTATCTCTATTTTTTGGCAAAAGCCACGCATACGCAATTAGCGTCTGCAACATTGTCTTAACAAACTGATAAAATCTAACAATCTCGAACTATTACCAGGCGCAATTTTGGTTAAAAATCTTAACTTGGTAAGATAGCTCCATTTTATTCTACTTTTGGGCTTATTTAGCAATTTTAATCCCAAACACCCTTGCGTATTTATAGCTGATAAAATAACAAAATATTTAATGACAATTTACTCCGAAACTGCATCAAACCTAAGTCTTCCAGCACACACGTTTAGCATTGCGCCGATGCTGGATTGGACTGATCGCCACTGCCGATATTTCCATCGCACACTCTCAAAAAAAGCCTTGCTGTATACCGAAATGGTCACCACTGGCGCATTAATCCACGGTGATCAGCATCGGTTTTTGCAATTTAATGCAGAAGAAAATCCGGTGGCATTCCAGTTAGGCGGCAGCAATCCGGCTGACTTGGCCATCTGCGCCAAAATGGTCGCTGACTATGGCTATGATGAAATTAACTTAAATGTCGGTTGTCCCAGTGACCGCGTACAGAATGGTCGTTTTGGCGCTTGTTTAATGGCACAACCGGCGCTAGTGGCTGAGTGCGTTGCTGCCATGCAGCAGGCGGTAACTATTCCAGTGACGGTTAAATCGCGAATTGGCATTGACCATCAAGATTCCTATGAAGAATTGGTGCATTTTATTGGCACGGTTGCTAACGCGGGTTGTAAGACATTTATAGTGCATGCCAGAAAAGCCTGGCTTAGTGGTTTATCGCCTAAGGAAAACCGCGAAGTACCGCCGTTGCTTTACGATACGGTTTATCAATTAAAAAAGGACTTTCCACACCTGACCATTATCATCAATGGTGGTATTACCACACTAACGGAGGTAAGCCAACATTTAGATTTGGTTGATGGCGTTATGTTAGGTCGGGAAGTTTACCAAAACCCTTATCTATTAATGGATGTCGATAACCAAATTTTTGGTTGCGCCAGCGAACCACTAACCCGACAACAAGTGGTGGAGTCCTTGTTGCCTTATGTGCAGCAAGAATTAAAAACCGGCGCACGCTTAAACAATATTTCCCGTCATATCCTGGGCTTGTTTCATGGTCAATATGGCGGCAGGGCTTGGCGGCGATACTTAAGTGAAAATGCTTGTAAATCAACAGCGGATGAAAATGTGTTACTAGAAGCATTAAAGTTCACGATACCATGATGTATACTGCCAACTATTTTTTATCATTGAGACGAAATAATGGAAGAGCATTTTGCTAAAATTATCGAAGCGGTAGGCGAAGATTTAACTCGCGAAGGCCTAATTGATACACCTAAACGGGCCGCTAAAGCTTTTAAATTTTTAAACAACGGTTACGAAAAAACCTTGGAAGAAGTGCTGAATAATGCAATTTTTACCAATGATGCCGAAGATATGGTCATTGTAAAAGACATTGAGCTGTATTCTTTATGCGAACACCATTTGTTACCGTTTATCGGCAAATGTCATGTGGGATATCTGCCTAGTGGCAAGGTATTGGGCTTGTCAAAAATAGCACGCGTGGTAGATATGTATGCCAGACGCTTGCAAATTCAGGAAAAACTCACCAAACAAATTGCTGATGCCATAGGTTCTGCAACCAATGCTAAAGGTGTAGCTGTTGTTATTGAAGCCAAGCATTTATGTATGATGATGCGTGGTGTTGAAAAGCAAAACTCGGTAATGACCACATCAGTGATGACGGGGATTTTCCGAAAAGAAATCAGCACTCGCTCGGAATTCCTCACCTTAATTAGTCGATAACTGTAATGAATGGGATTAACCTGGATTCCGAACGTAAAACTGGCGTTATTTTAGCCAATCTTGGCTCACCGGCAGCTCCGACCACGTCAGCAGTGAGAAAATTTTTGCGCGACTTTTTGGGCGACCCAAGGGTAGTCAATATTCCAAGACCGGTATGGTGGTTAATTCTTAACTTATTTATCCTGCCATTTCGGCCTAAAAAATCACTAAAAGCCTATCAAAAGATTTGGACGGAACATGGCTCACCACTGATTCATCTCACCAAACAATTAGCAACCAAGCTAAATGCACAGTATCAGCACGGCCCAGTTTTGGTAGATTATGCCATGCGTTATGGCGAGCCATCAATTGCCAATACCTTACGCAAGCTTAAGCAATCAGGCGTGAATGACTTCATTGTAATACCGCTTTATCCGCAATATTCATCGACAACCACAGCGTCTGTCTATGATGATTTGGTTAAAGAATTAAACCAGTGGCGGCATTTGCCCACTGTGCAGTTTATTAGCGATTATCATCAACATCCTGCTTATATTTCTGCCATTGCCAGCTCTGTGCAACAACACTGGCAACAAAACGGTAAACAAGCCTTGTTACTGATGTCTTTTCACGGCTTACCCGAGCAGCTAACAAAATGGGGCGATCCCTATTTTTATCAATGCCAAAATACGGCCGCTTTAATTGCAAAAGAACTTGGCCTGAAAGAAAACGAATGGATGCTGGTGTTCCAATCCCGTTTTGGTAAGTCAGAATGGCTTAAGCCTTATTGTGTGGATACACTTGAAAAAATGCCAGCTCAAGGTACTAAAAAAATTGATGTCATCTGCCCTGGATTTGCCGTCGATTGCTTGGAAACTTTGGAAGAAATCGCTATGGAAAACAAGCACATTTTTATAGAATCAGGCGGTGAAACCTATAACTACATACCTTGCCTTAACGACTCTGATACGCATGTGCAATTTTTTGCACAGTTACTTAAAAATAAAATTGATAACATCGAGTGACTGTTTAAAGAACAATAACCTCTACCCTATAACCTAAGAGAGCAACAGCGATGACAACACCCCTATTGCAGCAATGGCAAGGCACCTGGCCTGAAGTTAAAGTCTGTCAGCCTTTGCCGTTGGGCGAAGGGGTATTGGATGAAAGCGCTTTTAAAGCCATTGAAGTCGATGAAGTATTTACAGCCATCAATCATGCTCAAACTACCATTGGACAAGCAGTCCTTTATCGCTCTTTAGCCCAACCGCTGGATAACATTGAAGAAATTCAGGCTAAACAGGCTGCCGTACAAGAATTACAAGCCAACCCCGAGCTTAAAAATGCCATTGCCGCTGTCGTGGCCAATGCCGCTGAATCAGAAAAAAACTTTTACTTACTGTTGTTTGGCGAATTTCTGGGCTCATTTGGCACTGCCCGAGAAAACCACGAAATTGAAGGCTTTGGTTATCTGCAATACAAACGTGGTGTGCGCTTTATGATGGAACTGGTTGATTCCATTCAATCTATCCAACAACCGCAAAGCCCGTATTTGCAAGGCCTATTTAATAAAATCAATGACTTTGCCACCATGCGCCCGTATTCGTTAATGGCAGGCCCCGCCTATATCACTGAAAACGGTATTCAATGCAAAGAAGAGCGCAGCAATCCATTTTCACCCGCCATATTATTCAGACCACGTATTTTTAAACCGGTATTGATTGCGTTATTTTTTGCCACACTCTGGGCAATCGCACATTTCTTTCCAAGTGATATGTTCAAGCTGACTAAGGATGTGATCCCAACTGCAACCATCTTTTTTGTACCACTGCTGCTGATTTACTTCCCGATTGTGGGTGGATTTGATCGTGATAGCGGCATTATTCCGTTAAGAAATATCTATAAAAACTCCGTTTCCGTTGCAGAAACGTTGGATGCTTTAGGCCAACTGGACGAATTATTATCGTTTTTAAAGTTTGCCGAAGTTTTTCCTGGAAGTGTGGTTTTGCCCGCAATTTTGGCAGCGGAACAGCATGAACTGCAATTAAAAGATGCTAAAAATCCAGTTTTAGCTATAAATAACTCTAGTTATGTCGGAAATGATTTTGCATTCACAAACCGGTTAGTACTAATTTCCGGCCCAAACAGCGGCGGAAAAACCGCATTTTGCAAAACCATTACCCAAATCCAGCTGCTGGCACAGATAGGTTGTTTTGTACCGGCGCAGTCAGCCAGTTTAACGGTGGCAGATAAAATATTTTATCAAGCACCCGAAATAAGCCATTTAGATGATGGAGAAGGCCGTTTTGGAACGGAATTAAAACGCACTAAAACCATATTTTTAGCAACGACGGCTAAAAGTCTGGTGGTACTGGACGAATTATCGGAAGGTACGACTTTTGAAGAAAAAATGGAATCGTCATCCAATGTATTGAATGGCTTTTACCGTAAAGGCAACAGCACGATTTTGATTACTCATAATCATCAATTGGTTGATCAGTTTATCAAACAACGCATAGGTGTGGCCAAACAAGTGGAGTTTGCCAATGATGAGCCAACCTATAAGTTAATTGATGGTATTTCTCGGGTTAGTCACGCAGACCGTGTGGCTAAAAAAATTGGTTTTTCCAAAGAAGATATTGAAAACTATTTAGCGGAAAGTCCAAAAAATCCAACAAGGTAACACCATGAAAAGAAAGTTATTTATTTTATTTACGTTATTAGTTTCCAACCAGGCTGGTGCCGGAATTTATAAATTTGTTGATGGCAATGGCGGCATTCACTACACCGACGAGCCAAGAAACCGCTTAAATAAACGAAACGAACTGCCTTGTGGTGTGCATGTTTTCACCGATTATAACGGCATTACCCAGATTTCAGGCCACTCTTGCGCGCCCAAAACCACCTTTGCCAGAACCAGACTCACCAGCGGCAGCTTTAGACCGGATCCTAGCTATGCCAGCGCCAGCACCAACTCTGGTAACCGCAAAACTAAATTCAATGATTTAATTGCTCAGGTAGCATCAAAACATCAAGTGGATGAAAAATTGGTTCACGCCGTTATTCAAACCGAATCTGCTTATAATGCCGGCGCAATTTCTTCTGCTGGTGCGGTAGGCTTAATGCAATTAATGCCCGGCACTGCCAGACGCTACGGCGTAACAGACCGCCATGATCCAGAGCAAAACGTGGACGGCGGCACGCGTTACTTAAAAGACTTGCTGGAAATGTTTGATTCTAACTTGGATTTGGCAGTTGCGGCTTACAACGCCGGAGAAAATGCCGTCATCAGACACAACAACTCAATCCCGCCCTACCCCGAAACCCAGAATTATGTCAGACAGGTTTTGGCTAGGTATAATCGATAACAGAAGCCTGGTTGTACAAAAACCGTAGGGTGGGTTAGACGCGCAACTAACCCGTTTTTTGACTGGCCTCCATGCTTATGCGCGTCGTAACCCACCATCGCAAGCTCACAATCGCCTGTTGGCCAACCTTGTTGGGTTAATCGCTCGCAAACATCTTACAAACCCTGACATATTCAATTTGCGCAATTACCCCGCCCTTGCACTACACACTGTTTATTCAGTTAAGAAATTAATATGCACTTTCAAGTCATCATAGAAGTTGAAAACGAAACTGAGTGCGATGCTTTTGAAGATTGGCTAAAAAAGTATCAAAATGAGGTTGTCGGCATTAGCGAAAATTACGGGTGTGGTTGTTGCGTGCATATTTTTACGATTGAGACTACCGAAAATGCTGAACTACTCGCAATATTTGATCCGGCAGATTTAGATCAACTTGTTGAATTGCATTCCGGATTGAAAAAAAATCGCATCATAAATGATTATTTGAACCCTTGTTAAAGATAAGAAACATTGGGCTGACACCTTGGCAAATATCCACTAGCACTTATTTTTTTGGATATGGAAAGGACCGTAGGGTGGGTTAGACGCGCATCTTAGCCGGTTTCTGACTGACCATCATGCTTATGCGCGACGTAACCCACCATCGCAAACACACAAGCGCCGGACGGATTGCCTTGGTGAATTAATTGCACACAAACATCATACAAAACCCTGACACATAAGATTTGCGCAATTAACACACCCTACATACTTAATTCGCCAGCCTAAAACAACCCAGAAATCTTCCCATCATCATCAATATCAATCCGTTCTGCCGCTGGCACTTTTGGTAAACCAGGCATGGTCATCATGTCCCCGGCAATCGCCACGATAAATCCCGCGCCATTGGCCAAGCGCACGTCCCTAATTTCCACATTATGTCCAGACGGCGCACCTTTTGCCGCAGGATTTGTAGAAAAAGACATCTGAGTTTTTGCCATACAAATCGGAAATCGACCGTAATCGGTATTCCAAGCGGCTAGTTGGGATTTAACCTTGGCACTGGCCGTCACACTGCCGGCACCGTATAACTTGGTGGCGATGGTTTCAATCTTTTCCCACAGACTTAAGTTTTCGTCATAAACAAAGGTAAAACCAGGTTCGCGATTATCAACCACATCAGCGACCGCTTGCGCCAACTCTTCTGCACCTGCCCCGCCCTGCGCCCAATGTTTGGAGACTACGCAACGTGCACCCAAAGCTTCGCATTTTTGTTTAAGCAAGGCTATTTCGGCATCGGTATCAAAGGTAAAATGATTGATACAAACCACGCAAGGCAAGCCATAGTGCTGGGTTATATTGGTTAAGTGCCGCTCCAGGTTAACAAAACCCTTGTCCAACGCAGCCAAGTTTTCTTGATTTAACTCGTCTTTAACCACTCCGCCATGAAACTTTAACGCCCTAACCGTTGCCACCAAGACCACCGCCGATGGTGTTAATCCGGCCATACGGCATTTAATGTCAACAAACTTCTCGGCACCTAAATCAGCACCGAAACCGGCTTCGGTAACCACATAATCCGCCAGCTTTAAAGCCGTTTTGGTGGCTGTGACCGTATTACAACCGTGCGCAATGTTAGCAAACGGGCCGCCGTGAATAATGGCAATGTTGTTTTCCAGGGTTTGCACCAGATTGGGTTTAATCGCATCTTTTAGCAATGCAGCCATTGCACCTTGGGCATTCAAATCACGCGCATACACTGGCGTGACTTTATCGGATTTATATCCAATCACAATCCGTCCCAAACGTTCTTTTAAATCAGATCGGCTGGTCGCCAGACACAAAATAGCCATCACTTCGGATGCCACCACTATATCGTAACCATCTTCGCGCAGATAGCCATTGGCCGCGCCGCCCATGCCTACCACGATATTACGCAAGGCACGATCATTCATATCCACTACCCGCTTCCATTGAATG
>Ga0066448_1000666_pt1 | contig 9134 bp, 6 predicted proteins | sample LakWasMet70_HOW9_2_FD_59536 | JGI IMG/M metagenome (GOLD analysis project Ga0066448, IMG submission 59536) | Freshwater sediment methanotrophic microbial communities from Lake Washington under simulated oxygen tension - Sediment Metagenome 70_HOW9 | ecosystem: Environmental > Aquatic > Freshwater...
CGGCATCGCGTTTGAAGTGGGCAAACACGGCTTCGCGATTTACCTCGCCAACGTGCCCACGTACCGCACGATCTACGGCGCCTTCGCGCCTTTGCTGGCATTCCTGGTGTGGGTGTATTACTCGTGGCTCGTCACACTGGCCGCAGCGCTGGTCAGCGCCAACCTGCCGGGTGCCGGGGCGCAGCCGGCACGGCGGCTATCGCGGGCGTAGCCGGCCATCAAGGGTGGCGGCCTTGCGTGAGCTGCCTTTATATGCAGACCCGGCGTCACGCCGGGTTTGCAAGCCTTTCAGGCCTTCAGCCTTTGACCAACACGCGCAAGCAGCTATCAAATAAATAGCTTCTAAGTCCACACGTTCAGGTGCGCCATCGCGGCACCGGCCGGGTCCGCCAAGGCCTGCCCCGGAGGTCCAGCGGCACCCCTTTGCCGATGGACCTCCATTGGCGCTTACATCCAGCTTTTGCCGACCTGGCGCAGCATGCGCTTCCACCAGGGAAGCTCGACCGACATGTTCCAGTAGAACTGGATAGGCGATGTGATGCCCGTGACGTGGCTGCTAAAGGCAACCGGCTCGAAGAACTGCCCCAGAATGCCAAAGGCGCCGATCTCGATGAGTCGCTGCTGTACTTTGGCAGCAAGCACCTTCTTTTCATCCTGTGTGGCGGCCTGTTTGAAGGCCAAGCGATATTTTTCGAGTTCTGCGTCCTGCGGCCAGCCAAACCAGCCGTTTTCACGGTCCCCCGAGAAGGCGATAAAGCCAGGGTCCATGACATCACCGGCCAGCCACCAGGTGTGGAACATGCTCCAGCCACCGTCCTTGGCCGAGCCGCGATTGGCACGTCGCTGCGTCAGCGTTGCCCAGTCCATGTCCTGAACGTCAACCTTCATGCCAATCAGGCGCAATTTCCCGGCGGTCACCTGGGTAAAAGCCGAGATGACGGGGCTGTCCACCGGATTCAGGATAACGACCGGCGTACCGTCGTACTTCGCCGCCTGCAGCGCTTTCCTGGCGGCGTCAAGATTGGTTGATTTCATGACGTCGCTGGCGGCGTTGTTGGAATAGGCCGTGCCGCACGGAAACACCGAGTAACAGGTGCGCCAGTATTTCGGATCCCCAAGTGCTGCGCTCATGTAGTCTTCCTGCTGCATCACCATCGCCGCAGCACGCCGCACCGCCACATTGTCAAACGGTGGCAACAGCGTATTGAACCGGGCCATTCCGATATTCCCGAGCGGATCGGTGGATGCAACAACCACATCCTTCTTGCCTTCGAGCGTGGGAACAAGTTTGTTCGACGGAGATTCAACATAGTCGACTGTTCCGTCGATCAGCGCCTGGGCCATCGAGGCCTGGTCAGGGTAATAACGCCATTCAATCATGTCTGCCTGGGGTACCTTGCCGCCAGCGGCCATCGACAGCGGCTCGGCGCGCGCCACATAACTGCGGTTCTTGATGTAGACCACCTTTTTGCCCGGCACCCAGTCTTCCTTCTTGAAGATGAACGGACCCGAACCGGTGGTGTCCTGGATGGGCTGGAAAGGATCGGCCTCGGCAACCCGCTTGGGCATCATGAACGGCACGTTGGACGACATTTTGGCCAGCGTCTCCGGCACGTTCCCATTGGGAACACGCAATTTCAGGCTGATCGTTCTGGCATCCAGGGCCGACAGGCTCTCGACATCACTGAACAGCTGCTGGCCCACGCCGTCGCGCTTGCTCCAACGCTGAAGCGATGCAACACAGTCGGCAGCCGTGACGTCTTTTCCGTCATGCCATTTCAGACCGTCACGCAGCCTGAACGTCCAGATCTTCTTGTCCGCAGACATCGTCCACGTGTCGACCATCTGCGGTTTCGGCTCGAAGTTTTCATTCATCGCAAACAAGGTGTCATAAACGAGGTACCCATGATTGCGCGTGATGTACGCCGTCGTCCAGACGGGATCGACAACCTTGAGTTCAGCGTGGGGCGCAACCCGCAGGACGTTTCCTGCGCATCCAGCCAGCAGCAGGGGCAAAGCCAGTGCGGCCAGAGGCAACAGACGATTTTTTTCAAATTTCAGCATTTTCATACTCCTTAATAAAACGGCAAACGCAAAAATCAGGCGGCCAGCAAACGCAGTCAGCACAAAGACCGCGGGTCAGGTCAGGGTTGGGTCATGGCATCACTCCTTCACCCCGGTCGCCCGGCTCGTATGACAGCAAGGTGTAAACCAGAGTCCCGCTCTGGAAATCGGCCTGCACCCTGACGGGGCCACGCAGCATGGCAAAGTCACAGGACACCGTGAGCGGCAAGGACGACGAGCGCGTCTGCACATGGCTGTCGATCTGGAATGAATGGCCGGCTTCCGCAGGCGTCGGCATGCATTCACAGGACACTTTCAGGAACTGACGTTTGAAGTAGGGGGCCAGCGCCAGCGCCAGCGGGCCGAACAGCCCGCCAGGCGGCATCGTGGGCGGAAAATCACTCCAGGCCATGCCAGTCCTGGCCGCATACGGAATGGATGGCACAGCAAGCGCGAGCAACTTGAGAAAGGGCGACCTCACCTGCCTGAGCTCGACGACGCGCCAGGCGTCGGGATCGAGCCTGGAGACCAGACTGCCGCTTTCTCCCGCCCTGAAAACATGCTGCCCCAGTTCGTCCAGATGAGTGTCAACCCGCAAGGTCCCGGCCGAAGGATGCTGTCGAAATTCCCGTGGAATGTGCCCGCGGGCTTCCACAACCCAAACCGCCGATCCCGGAACGATGCCCGCCAGTGCCTGATAGACCACCCTGTTGGATGGCGCCGCCATCACGACATCGCCCTCCCCCGGGACAGCCGCGGCGTTCCATGACCACGAAGCGCTTTCGGCTTGGTTACCGGACAGGAAATTGGCCAGTCGGAATGGCGTTGTTGGCGAACCGGGCTCAGGCGAGTCCTGGTGTTGCAGGTGCAGATGCGGAACCGGCGAGCGCCCGGAGTTGCCGACCAGTCCGATATAACTTCCGGTCTCCACGCGAGAGCCCGGTGCGACTGAAACCGTTCCTTGCTGCAAATGGGCCAGCAGAGCCCAGCCACCGAGGTCAAGACGGATGACAACGTGGTTGCCCCATCTCTCGGCGTAATTGCACACGCCCAGCACGTTGTCCGGGACCGAGTTTTTGATGCGCTCGACGGTGCCTGACACGGGCGAGATGACACGGGCGCCCCAGATGGACCCGGAGACCACGGGGCGCTGGAAATCCAGCGCATGGCAAAACACACCCACGTGGCTGAGCTTGCCATCGAATCCCTGCGAAATTTTCAGGTCACCCTCCACCGGTACGGCAAAGAGGGGGAAATACGGCCCGAACCGCTTGTACCAATACGCCACCCGCCACCACTTTTCCTCGGGCGTGATTTCCGACATGAGATTTCTCAGTCCGATGGACCGATCCCGGGTGAATGCACCGATACCGACCCAGATCGCCACACCCGAGGAAATCGGCAGGTAGGCAATCGCCGACCAGTTTGTCGTGTACTGCAGCACCAGCGCAAAGAATGAAGCGGCGCACCCGCCAACGGCCGCCACCAGCAGGGTCAACCTGCCCGGCAGGAAGATCACTGCGCCCAGCGCCATGCCCGCGATGAAATAGTTGTACGACACCGGCAGCCAGTAATAAACCAGATGCATCTCCTGGAAAGCGAGCGCCACGCATACGCCACTTATCCAGCCAACGATGCCGTTGAGGAACATCGTCCGGGACCAGCACAATACGGCCACGCAAACCAGCAGACCGACCCTGGCGTCAGGCAGGTACATCAGCGATCCCATTGACCGCAGAAAGCTCTCCACCCAGCTCAGGGCGTCAACCGGCGCAGGCCAGGGTTGCATGGCGTTCGCCGAAATCACCGTGCACTGCGGGCAGACACTGAAGAGCATGACCGCCACGAGGCAATACCCCCAGAGCAGCGGCGGGAAAACGCTTTTGGAGAAAGCGCGCATCAATGTGGCCGTCATGAGGGTTGCCGCGATGGCTGCAGCGCCCGCCATCGCCAGCCGGGGGGTCCAGGCCAGCCCCAGCCCGCTGGTCATCCACCCCGTCACGACAGCGGCCAGCAAGGCATTGGCCTTCAGCCCGCCGCCCAGGATCGGTCCATCACTGATGCGGAGCAGGCGCTTGATCGAAGCACCAATGACCAGACCCAAAAGGGCGAAAACGACGTAGGGAGGGTTGAGCGCAAGGGCCAGCCACATAAAAACGCCAATCAGGGGATGCGGAATGAACAACACACCTCCCAGCGCAAGCCCTGCAGAAGAAAGCCACCCGCCCAATTTTCTGCGCACGGGGCCTGGCGTACGGCGCGGTCCTGCCCCGGCCGCCGCTGGTCCAGGCTCATGTGTGGAGCGGGCGTCTGTGAGCATCAGGGCTTCTTGTCCAGATGGGCTGGCAGCCGCTCCGGTCGCTGGACATCATCGAGTACCTCGCGCGTACGAATGATCTCCGGCTTCCCGTTCGCGCCAATCATGACCACGGCAGGTCTATAGGCAATGAACTGCATGGATTGGGCCAGGTTATAGGCACCGACCGGATACAGCGTGATCACCTCGCCAACGTTGAGAGGGGGAAGATCGATGCGGTAGCGAACGACGTCGATCGCCATGCAAAGCGGGCCATAAAGCCGTGCCGTGGAAAGTGGCGCGTTGATTGATCGGGACGGCAGTGCGTCAATCTGGTACCAGGCAGCCGTGTAGAGAAGGTTGACCCCCGCATCAAGAACATAACTTGCCCGCGCGTCTTCGCCCAGGAGCGTCTGCTCCTTGTAATCGCGTCCAGTCAGGTCCGAGCTGATGGCCGACGGGTCCCGAACGCCCTTGATGGCGACCACCGAGGTCAACAGGTAACCGGCATTGTCGACAAGATGACGCCCGCTCTCTAAGCGCAGTTGGGGCCGCTTTTTCGCCGGCAAACGATTCAGGACCTCGGTGATCGCATCGGCGTACGCTTCAATGGGGGCAATCACCCGCTCGGCCGGACCTTCCATGCCATGCAGCAGACTTTGGGATGGAAAGCCACCGCCCAGATTGAGACAGGGGACCAGGTGTTGGTGCTCGACAAAAATCTGCTCGCGCAAAGCGACCAGTTTCGTGGCCGCAACACCGTATGCGTTGGGATCCAGAATGTAGGTGCCGATATGCGTATGAAGTGTATGGAGCCTCAGATGGGGGTTTTTCAGGATCCTCTCTGCAGCACGTCCGGCCTCGCCGTTTTCGATGGCAAAGCCAAATTTCGACCAGACCGGCCTGATGCCCGCATCAAGCCAGACGCGTATGCCGATGTCGAGCGGCTTCCTGAGATGCCGGGTGAGTTCTTCGATGAGTCCCAGTTCATCCCAGTTGTCGATCTGGATCAGTGCACCTTCGCTGATTGCAAGCTCAAGAATGCTCCGGGCCTTGTAAGGGCCATTGAAAATAATATCCTTGCCCGGGATGCCCAGTTTGCGGGCCTTCTCATATTCGAAGTCTGAAACAACTTCAGCCGTCCAGCCTTCCTGATGAAATACCTGGCAAACCGCGTTGAGGTAATTCGTCTTGTACGACCATGCAAAGTCTGTGTCCTCATAGCGGCTTCTGAAGGCCTCGCGCATGCGCCGCGCTTTCTCGCGCAAACCATGCTCGGAGAAGACGAACAGTGGCGATCCAAATTGTTCGACGAGTGACGCCACAGGAATGCCGTCTATCTCGAACAAGGTTGGTGCGCGCGTACCGCGTGCGTATAGGTTGCGGTCGGCAGCAGCATCAAGGGCCTGGCGCCCGAGTTCGGGACCAATGCTTGGCGGTAAGTACTCGCGGTTCATGGCGTGCTCTCTATGGGGACTGAACGGGGTTTGAAAATGCGCTCGCCGCTACTGGCCATGTCGGCAAAGTTGGAAAATTCGCCGACGAGATCCACGCAGTGGCGAACAAACATCTGGCCGGCGGCGCAGGTTCTCAGCGGCTGCGGTTCCTGGTCAAGGAGTCGGTCAAGAAGCAATGCCGGAAGGTTGCAACCTATTTGAGACGGGAAATCAATCCATGCCGGGAAACGCGGATTAATTTCCATCAGTGCGTGGGGCTTGCCAGGGACTTTGAGAAACTCCAGCTCGAACGGGCCATCCCAGCGCAGCTCATGGATGATGCGTTGCGAAAGATGATCAATCGCGGGATCCTCCACCACAATCCCGGCAAATCCCTTGCCGTGCGATGTTCGGAGCAACTTCCTGATGGTGCAGCTTTTGACAATGCGCCCCTTGCCGTCACCAACGCCGGTAACGTCATACTCCTCGCCGGAGAGCACCTCCTGAACCATCAGTGGCCAGCCCCAAACCTTGATAATTTCGTCGTAGGCCTGCGCCAGGTCCGCCCGCGACCTGGCGAGATTCGCGTTATAGAGCCTGCCCTTGACGTAGACCGGATAGCCGATCTCCTGCGCGCATCTTTCAACGGCAGCTGGGTTATTCGCCAGTTTCGTCATGGGCACAGGCACACCGATGCGCCGGCAAAAGTCGTACAGATCCGCTTTTCCCCGCGCCTTGAACGAATCCGGCGCGGGAAGAATGCAGTCAATTCCCCGTTCCAGCAGCTGGGGATGAATGGCCATGTAATTTTCCAGCTCTGAATCGAGACAGGGGATGACAAATCCAAGATCCTCTTTCTCGCGGATCATGTCCAGGCGCTCCAGAAGCGCCGTCGCTCCGGCACCCGGAAATGGAATCAGGTAGGCCGCATCCGGATGATCCGCCCCTTGCCCATACAGGCTGCTCTCCATGGGGTCATAGGACAAACCAATGATGCGCAGGTCCGGGAAGCGTCGGCGCAAGCTGGCGATGACTGCCGGACCAGGCTGGGGGTTTTCGCCGCGGTGCAGGCCGGTGACCGCAACGGCTTTTTTCTGTCTTTTCATGGGGCGCGCTTCGTCCGGAAATTGTCGGGAAGCCCCAGCGCTGTGAACTGGTTCAACAAGAGCTCGGCATCGCGAACCGCAGTTGCATGATCGACCCCATAACGGGTTGTGATCAGATCTGCAAATTGACCTGTTTTCGCCCCGGCTTCAAGCGCACGAAGCAGGTACTCTGCTGCCGGGCTCAGTCGATAAAACATGCCGGAGGCTGTATTCAGAACGAATGAACCACCGTAAAAACGCAAAGTGTCAGACCGTTGCGATGCGCCCGTCCTGGCCGCTTCTTTCTTTTTCTCAGCCATGTTGTGTCCCGCCCCCTTTATTTCATTCGTGGTATCCGTAGATGCCGAGGTGCAGTTGCAGATACTACGAACTGCCATTACAAGTAACAAAATGTAGAACGAATGTTAAACATTGGAAGCGTGGAGCGTGTTGATGTAGGTCATGCAGGTCCGCCTGTGGAAGCTGGCTGCTGAAATGGGTGCCGGCCTGCGCCACCGGGCCATCTGGTGCAGGCAAGCTGCCCCGGACAGGGCTTGCATTCGGTAAAATCAGCCGCAGCTTGCACTTGGGTAGTGGAAGGGAGAGAGCCGGGGCATTGGCGGGATGGCAAGGACATCGCCCGACAAGCATTCAGCCAGCACATGACCTCGGGGGAATTGGGACAATGACTCAGCCTTTATACAAAACCGGATGGTCCATAGCGGGCGTCCAGGTGGCGCCTGTTTTCGAAAGACGGAAAAGTCAACGAAGGAAATCCGGGAGCCTTGCATCTGCCTCGGGGAAGCCCTTCATCGAGAGGCAGACCGACCGCAGACGGTCGGCTTACGCTGCTTTGTGGTGTTTGCCATCGATGTTTGTGCCCGTCGCTCATGCCGGCGACAAAGTGCATTTTGAAGCCAGTCGCGCCTATACCTCAGCGCACGTGACTCTGCGGGCCGACATATCGAAGCCCCCCGGGGAGGGGCCCTTCCCGGCCGTGGTTCTCATGCATGGCTGCGGCGGCTGGCAACCGGCGGTCCGCTACACCATGAATGGCTATGCGGATTATCTGGTTGGCAAGGGATTTGTCGTTCTTGCCCTCGACAGCTTTGGTCCCCGGAACAACGGTGGCGGCAAGGTTTGCGAAAGTGTGCCCCAGCAGATCGATGCGCTCGACTACCGTACCTACGATGCCTACGACGCATTGAACTACCTGAAAACCCGGACGTTTGTGAATACCAGCAGCATCTTTCTGATGGGACAGAGCAATGGCGGGAGTGTCGCCATCAATGTCGCCAAGGGTGATGCGCCACATGGAAAAACCGCCGGGGAAGGTGGTTATCGCGCTGTGGTGGCCTATTACCCATGGTGTGGCTCGTTCGGCAATCGCAAGGTGAATCTGGCGTCACCCCTGCTGGTATTTGGCGGCGGGCAGGACAGCTGGACACCGACCCAGGAATGCCAGGGTGTTCGTTCGGCCGGGGCGGAGTTGGACATCAAAATTTACCCCGAGGCGGCTCACTCGTTTGATCTCGATATCTTGCCCCAGCGTTATTTGGGCTATCTCGTCGGTCTCAACAAAGTCGCCGCAGAAGACAGCCGGGAGCGCATGGTGTCATTTTTCATCAAGCACACCAGGAATAACGGTTGGCAAGCCACGCGCCTTGTGAAGGCTGAATCACTTCCCTCCGGGGATGACGGAAAACTCATGAATGCAGGCACGGAATCCGTGGCTGCGGGCCCATCGATCTACAGGTAATTCACCGGAAGGTTTCCGGTACGGATCACAGGCTGGCCGCTCAACGCGCCAGGTAGCCGCCGTCTACCGGGTAATAGGCCCCGGTCACAAAAGAAGCCTTGTCCGAGGACAGCCAGGCCACCAGTTCGGCCACTTCTTCGGGGCGGCCCAGGCGGCCTATCGGGTGGGCACCGACCAGCATCGCGTTGATGGCCGCGTCTTCTTCCAGCGCACTGATCATCGGCGTGTGAATGAAGCCCGGCCCGACGGCGTTGACACGCACGCCCTGTGCGCTGTATTCAAGCGCGGCCACTTTCGTCAGCCCCACCACGCCGTGTTTGGCGGCGGTATACGCCGGGGCGCCGGCAAAACCGACGTTGCCGAGGATGGAGGCGACGTTGATGATGGAGCCGCCGCCGTTTTTGAGCATGGCGGCAATCTGGTATTTCATGCCGTAAAACACGCCCGACAGGTTGATGTTGATGACCTGGGCCCAGCCGTCGAGCGGGTAGTCG